>Ga0209755_10000622_pt1 | contig 63186 bp, 59 predicted proteins | sample TergutCo191P1_FD_187301 | JGI IMG/M metagenome (GOLD analysis project Ga0209755, IMG submission 187301) | Cornitermes sp. P1 segment gut microbial communities from Petit-Saut dam, French Guiana - Co191P1 (SPAdes) (version 2) | ecosystem: Host-associated > Arthropoda: Insects > Digestive system...
CCCGCTCTATTCCCACATCAACTGCATGACCGAAAAGCCGGAATCTCTCCCCGACGGTTCCGGCAGGGCCGACAAAAAGCAGGTAGTTCTGCCGGACGTTTTGCTCAAAAAATTATTGGAGCTAAATCCATCCATACCGGAAGAATCTATCAGGCAGAAGGCGGGTGAGCTTTGTCTTAATATGTATGGCGACCCTCTTGACGATAACTATAAGCGCTATCAGCAGATTCGCAACGGCGTAAAGGTTAAATTCAAAAAGGATGGGCGTGAAACAGAGAATATCGCTCGTTTAATAGACTTTGAGCATCCTGAAAGCAACTGTTTTGTAATCGCGTCTCAGATGTGGATTCGCGGCCAAGTTCACTGGCGCAGGCCGGATTTGATAATCTTTGTGAACGGTTTGCCACTTGTATTCATAGAACTGAAGAACTCGAATATCAATGTCAAGAATGCGTACGACGTTAATTTGACCAAGTATCGGGAGGATATTCCGTGGCTGTTCAATTACAATCAGGTTTGTGTTCTCAGTAACGGCATGGAGACCCGTTTGGGCAGTTTTTCCGCCGGATATGAGCATTTCTTTGAGTGGTTGAAGCTGGCGGACGAGGGTGAGAATCCCGACCGTGCGGCGATACGGGAGGATTGCGTTAGCCTTGAGTATTTCATTCGCGGATTTTGCGCTCCGGCGGCGCTGCTCGACTACATAGAGAATTCTATTTTGTTCGACCGGCGCGGCGACGCGGTAAAGAGCAAGATAATCGCGAAGAATCACCAGTTTCTCGGCGTGGGCAACGCGTTTCGCGCGTTTGGAAACCGCGGCGGGCTGGGCGGCAAGCTTGGTGTGTTTTGGCATACGCAGGGCAGCGGCAAGAGTTATTCGATGGTGATGCTGGCGCGGAAGATAAAGCATAAATGCGCCGGCAATTTCACGTTTTTGATTGTTACCGACCGCGAGGATTTGGACACGCAGATTTACAAAACATTCCTGCGCTGCGGCTTTATGGGTGAGGAAGAGAAGTGCAAGCCGGCGAACAGCGCCGCCCTGCGGGAGGAGTTGAAGGGCAACAAGAGTATTCTGTTTACGCTGATTCATAAGTTTCGCTACGATAAGGGCAAGAAGTACCCCGTTCTCTCCGAGCGCGGCGACATTGTAGTATTTGTGGACGAGGCCCACAGGACGCAGTACAGGGATTTGGCGGAAAATATGCGTACAGGGCTGCCCAACGCGCAATTTTTCGCCTTTACGGGCACGCCGCTTTTGGGCGGCAGCCGTTTGACCAACAAATGGTTCGGAGATTACGTAAGCGAGTATAATTTCGCAGACTCCGTAAAAGACGGCGCCACCGTGCCGCTTTACTATGTTAAGCGCGTGCCGGAAGTAGAGTTGAGGAACGATTTTTTAGAGAGCGATTTCGCGGAGATTCTGGAGAGCGAGAACCTGACGGAGGCGGAGCAGAAGCGGCTTGAGAACCATTACTCCAAGGAGTTGGAGGTAATAAAGCGCGACGACCGTCTTGACGCGGTGGCACAGCATATTGTAAAACACTTCCCGAACAGGGGTTTTCGCGGCAAGGGCATGGTAATCTCGGTTGATAAGTTTACCGCAGTAAAGATGTACGACAAGGTGTCGTTCTACTGGCGGGAGGAGATTAAGAAGCTGAACGTAAAGATTACAAAAACATACAACGAGGCGGAGCGCTCGCGGCTCAAAGAGATTTTGGAATACATGCGACGCGTAGAGATGGCCGTAGTTATAAGCGAAGACGCGGAAGAAGCCGAGAAGTTTGATAAGGAGGGGCTGTCGATAAAGGCTCACCGCGAGCGGATGAATGCCACGGATGAGCACGGGGCGGACATTGAAGACAATTTCAAAGACCCCGCCCATCCGCTCGAGCTCGTCTTTGTCTGCGCCATGTGGCTGACTGGTTTCGACGCGCCGTCGGTATCTGCGCTATATCTCGACAAACCGATGAAGAGCCACTCCCTTATGCAGGCTATCGCGCGGGCGAACCGCGTTTTTCCCGGCAAGGAGAACGGTATAATCGTAGACTTCCTCGATGTTTTCAAATACCTGAGCCGCGCGCTCGCCGACTACGCGGCCGGCAGCGACGGAGCCATGCCGGTAAAGGATATTGGGAAACTGTTTGAGCAGTTGAATCAGGTAATAGATATGGCGTTTGAATTCTGCGGCAGGTTAGATATTGACCTCAACCGCATTATCGCCGCGGAAGAGAGTACATTTCGCCAAATGTCACTATTCGCCGAATTTGCGGATAAAGTTCTTGCCGGCGACGAGACCCGCAATGAATTCAACGTACACGCCAACGCCGTAGAGAATTTATACGAGTCCCTGCGCCCGGATATTTTCAATATGGACTTTGACCCGCGCCGCAAAGACGCAATCCTCTATTTGCGCGGCGTTATAGACGGCACAATCAGGCCGGAGAAGTTAGAGGCGGCGAAGAAGAGGGTAGACAAGCTGCTCGACGGGAGCGTAATTGTCGAGGAGGGGGCGCGGACATACACAATTCCCGAATTCGGCAAGGAGATAGACCTTTCCAAAATGGGCATTGATGAGCTGCGCGGCGAATTCGAGCACAGAAGATACAAGAATCTCCTTATCGCAGACATGCGGGAGTATATTGAAAAGAAGATAGAGCAGATGCTCCGGCGAAACGTTACCCGTTCCGATTTTGCCGAGAGATTTAAAAATATCATAGACGAGTACAACGCCGGCGGTTCGCAGAGCGACTATTTTTACGAGAAGATTTTGAAATTCATGGAAGAGCTGCGCGCCGAAGAGGAGCGGCACGTCAAAGAGGAGCTTTCGGAAGAAGAGCTTGAGATATTCGACCTGCTTCGCAAGGACAAGCTTACCCAAGACGAAGAGACGCGCGTAAAGCTGGCGGCAAGGGGGCTGTACGAGACGCTGCTTGCCAGAAAGAGCGAGCTTTTTATTGTAGGCTGGTACAACGACCAACAACCGAGGGAACGGGTACGTTCCGCGATTATGGACTATTTGAATGAATCCTTGCCGGAGTGCTACGGCAGAGATATTTTTGCGGCCAAAAGCACCGTGATATACCAGCATTTTATAGATCAGGCGATGATGGGGTACGCCTGGGTGGCGTAATTTTGCTACGTCAGCATCTCCACCTCCCGCGCCTCGAAGCCGGATTTGCAGCGTACGGACTCGAATTTTACACGCTGGCCCTCGTCCAGGATTTTGTAGCCGTCGCCCTGTAATGATTTGTGGGATACCTTGACGACAGTGCCGTCATCGGCCTTAATCGTGCCGGTGCCGCTTATGTCGTTGAAGAATTGGACGGTTCCTGTTGGCATGGTATGACAATCATCCAAGCAGTTTTGCGATATTATCCACATACGGCGGGAAGATCGCGCCTTTTTCGGTGATGATTGCCGTTATTAATTTTGACGGGGTGACATCAAAGGACGGGTTGAAGACCATCACCTTGTCGGGGACTGTTTTCTTTGTCCCCATCCAATTAGCTACCTCTTCCCTGCCCCGCTCTTCTATGGGGATGTGTGTTCCGTCGGGGATTGACAGGTCGAATGTGGATGACGGCGCGGCGACGTAGAACGGGATGTTGTGTGCGGCGGCTATCAGCGCTACGCCGTAGGTGCCGATTTTGTTCGCGGTATCGCCGTTGGCGGCGATCCTGTCGGCGCCTACTATACATGCCTTGATCTTTCCCGTCGCCATTACGGACGCGGACATGTTGTCGCAGATTACGGTTACGGGGATCCCTGCCTCGCTCAACTCTAATGACGTGATCCTCGCGCCCTGCAAGAGCGGCCTTGTCTCGTCCGCGAATACTTTAAAGATGACGCCTTTTTCCTGTCCGACATATATAGGAGCCAGCGCGGTGCCGAATTCGCTTGTCGCCAATCCTCCGGCGTTGCAATGTGTAAGGATGCAGTCCTTATCTTTCAGCAATTCAAACCCGTACTCGCCGATAGCCCTGCACATTTTACGGTCTTCATCAAGTATGCGGTTGGCCTCGTCGAACAACATTTTTTTCAGGGCGTTTACGCTTATCCCCCCGCCGCTGTTATCATGCGCAAACTTTTTCATTCTGCCGAGCGCCCAAAACAGATTGACCGCAGTTGGGCGCGCGCTTGCCAGATACTCGGCGCGGTCGTCTACGTGTTTTAAGAAAGCGTTGATATCCGCGTCGTTGTTGAAATCCCTGACGCCGAGATATAGCCCGTAGGCCGCGGCTACGCCGATAGCCGGCGCACCGCGGATTTGCAGGATTTTTATCGCGTGGTACATTTTGTCCAATGTATCAACATCAATATATGAAATCTGTTCCGGCAAAAGCGTCTGGTCGATGATCCGCGCGCAGCTGTTTCGCCATTCAATCGTTTTAAGGCGGCTATTCATTTATTGATTCCCATTCGTTATAGATCCCAGTATTAAATAGTTGACATTGTTCATCCATACGAAAACGGGGCGGACGTAACCGGCCGCCCCTGCAATATTAATGCTGTTCCTTGCTCTCGTGCGCCATTTCAGCCTGATGCGCCTCAATTATCTTTTTGGCCTGATCGCCCGGCACCTGCTCGTAGTGCGCGAAGGTCTTCGAGTAGAAGCCTCTGCCCTGCGTGAGCGAGCGCAGCGTGGTCGAGTATGTCTGGACTTCGGCCTCTGGGACTTTCGCGGTGATCGTCGTCAGCTTCCCGTCCTCCTCCATACCGCCCACCTTGCCGCGGCGCGACGACAGGTCGCCCATAATATCGCCGGTGTACTCGGTGGGGACAGTGACCTTGAGCTCCACCACCGGCTCAAGCAGTATCGGCGACGCCATCTCAAACGCCTTTTTGAAAACCTCGCGGCCCGCGATCTGGAACGCTACGTCTTTAGAGTCTACCGGGTGCGTCTTGCCATCTACCAGCGATACCTTTACGTCCACAATCGGGTACCCAGCCAGAATCCCCTCTTCCAATTTCGCCCTCACGCCCTTGTCTACGCTGGGGCGCAGCGGCTGGTCGATTACGCCGCCTACGATCTTGTCTACAAACTCGTACCCGGCGCCGCTCTGCTGCGGTTCGAGGTCTATAAAGACCTTGGCGTACTGCCCCGCGCCGCCGCTCTGCTTCTTGTGCGTGTACTCCACGTACTTCGCGGGCTTCGTAATAGTCTCGCGGTAGGAAATTTTGGGCGGCTTGCGCTCGACCTCTACCTTAAAGCGGCTCTTGAGGTTGTCGAGGATGATATCGAGATGGATATCGCCCATAGCCGAGAGTATAGACTGGTGGATGTCGGGGTGGAACTTGTAGGTAAACATCCTGTCCTCTTCGTGCAGCTTGTTTATGCCCACCGCGATCTTATCCTCGTCGCCCTTAACCTTTGCGCTTATCGCAACGCGCACCAGTGGTTCAGGGAACACCGTTGGCGGTACGCAGTGCTTCACGGACTTGTCGGCCAACGTATCGTTTGTGTGCACGTCTTTCAGCTTGAGCAGCGCGCCGATGTCGCCGGCGTCAATCTCGGTTGTGGCCACGTGCTCCTTGCCGCGCAGGTAGTACACGTTGCCGATGCGCTCGGCCGTGCCGCGGCCAACGTTGGACAGCTCGCTGCCCGTGGCCACCTTTCCGCAGAACACCCTTATTGCGTTGAGCTCGCCCACATGCTCTTCTGAGACGGTTTTGAATACGAACGCCATCGTTGGGTCGTCAAGTTTCAGGGGGACAGTCTTCTTCTCTTCGCCCTCAACCACCTCGATCTCCGTGCGCGACGCAGCCGAGGGGCAGAGGTTGACTAACTTGGTAAGCAGCTGATCAACGCCCATGTTCAGGAGGCCGCTGCCGGCAAGTACCGGAAAAAGTTCGCCGGAAAGCACGCCCTTGGCGAGGCCGGCGCGCAGCTCGACTAAAGATATTTCCCCCTCGTCCAAATACTTGTTCATCAGTTCCTCAGATGTCCCCGCTACCGACTCCATCAGGTCCTGGCGCAATTTGTCGACCTTCTCTTTCATATCCGCCGGCACGTCTATCGTCTTGCCGTTGCCGTCACCCTCGCGCGCGTACTCAAACGCGTCTTTGGTGACTAAGTCAACAATGCCCTTGAACCCCGCGCCGTGCCCGATGGGTATGGTAAGCGGCGCAGCCGCCGAGCCGTAGGTCTCCCTAACCTGCCCCAATACCTTGTCGAAATCGGCGTTCTCCTTGTCCATGCTGTTCACGAAAAACAGTTTGGCGATATTAACCTCGTCTATGTAGCGCGAAACTAATTCCGTCCCCACCTGTATGCCGTCGCACGCGTCTACCAGCAGCACCGCCGTCTCGGTAACCCGCAGCGCGGCCTTCGCCTCGCCCAGATAGTCCAAAAAGCCCGGCGTGTCCAACACATTTATCTTCCTGTCGTTCCACTCGCAGAAGCCGAGGTGGGTAGAAAGTGTTATCTTGCGCTCCTTCTCGTCGGCGCGCGTATCGAAGTTGCTCGTGCCGGTAGCTATCTTGCCTGTCTTGGAAATGGCCTTAGCGGTAAAACAGGCGGCCTCTAAGAGGGATGTTTTGCCTACGCCGCCATGGGATACGAAACAAACATTGCGAATTGAACCGGCATCGTACTTCTTCATTCTGTCTTCCTCCAAACTTAGTGTATGGATAAGGGTGAATGTTTATGTACTGATATTATAGAGCCCACGATTAAATATTATATATGCACCGTCCTGCAATATCACGGCTGTCGTGCAGTTGCAGGACGGTGCCGGTATAATATTTAATCGTTTTTTCAATAATACTGTATTAATATTAATATAATAGCGGGAATATCAAAGTCAAAATGTTTTTTACTTATTGATTATATGCCCGCCACCGCATTCGGCGCGCGCGACAAACCGCGCTACCTGCCCAATCGGCGCTCCGGCACCGTATTCCCCAGCGGATCCTCCTCAACAACCGGCATGGACGGCCCAGCCTGATCCTCCGCCCCAAACAGCGTCCGGTATACCTCGCCCGCGGTAAACGACACCCCGCCGTCCTGATCATCCTTCAGCCTCAGCAGCACTAAACGCGCGCGCGGCTCCTTCAGCTTGCCCAGCGCAATAATGGTCTCTATCTTGAGCGCCGGCTCCTCAAACCTGTTAAGTATAGATATAAGTATGTTGGCTGCGGCCTTGTCCCCCATTTCCCCGATTAACGACACCGCGATGCGGCGTATGCGCAAATCCACCTCCGGCTCGGTGATGATGACGCGCAGGTGCGGCGCGAACATCTCGTACCTGTCCCGCACGCGCTCAATCATGTCTTTAACAAGCTCCGGGTCAAACGGCTCCTGATCGTACAGGTTCCGCAGAGTGGTCAGCTCGTCCATAATGCGCGCGCGGTCCTCACGGCGCTCATCGGGGAAGCCGGCCAGCTCGTGGATGCGGTCGGCGTTCCAGCTCAACTCGGTGGTCAGGCTGTCTACCCGTTTCTCCAACGCGGTAATAAACCCGCGCTGCCGGTCTATCCTGTCCTCTACGCCGGTCAAACCGTCAAACCCGTTGAACCCGCCGCCGAGATTGAACTTGATCCCCGCGCGCAGCTCCGGGCGGAACACATTCGACTTCGACACCCCCTCAAGCATACCAGGCGCGTCTATAACGCCCACATTGAACTCAAGCCGGTCGGGAATGGGACGGTAGACGATAAAAAACGAGAGCAGAAACTCCCTTGTGCGCTGCTGCCCTTCAAGCGTAATGTACATCCCCCTGCCGAAATACTTCTCGAACCCGAAGAAAAAGTTGAACAGGTCGGCGTCGCTTGTACGGGTAGCCGCGCTCAAAAAACCTATATGCCCGCGCAGTTTCGCCCAGTCGGAACTCTTAGCGGCGGTTATGAAGAACTCGTCGCGGGGGTAACCGGCCCCCCTGCCCGCGTAAAACGCCTCGCGGCTCGTGTATATATTTTGGAATCCCAAAGAGAGCGTGGGGACGTACCACAACTGCGGGTCATCTTTAAGGAGCAATGCCTTGACGCCAAGCATAAACCCGCCGGCGTAGCCGATGTCGCAGCCCACCCACTCCGAAAGCCCCAAATGCAGCCGTTGCACGGAGATCGGCGAGACAACGTCAAACCCGTCACGCAGTTCCCACGCGAGGTCGGCGTCGGCCACAAACCTGCCGCCCGGCAGCATATCGGCGTTGGGAACCATCTGCAGCGTCGACCAGCGCGTTATAGCCGGAGACGTGAACAGCACACCCGCCGCCAGCACGGCGGCGCAAACCCGCATCAATTTATCCCCGTTGATAAATACCATCAATGCCATACCCTCTCAATATATATACGAACGACGGGCGCGGTTCCAAACCACGCCCGCCACTGAAAACTCCGCACTCCAAACCCCAAACTCAGCTATTGTAGTTATCATCCTGATCGTCACTAACGGCGTCGCCGCCATCGGCCGGCTGCCCGTCGTCCTGCTCGGCGCCGTCGCCGGCTACGTCGAATTCGGCCTCCTCATCCTGACGCTGATAAGACGAGCCCGACTGGTAAGACGACCCGGAGTACGAGCTGTCGGAGCCGTAGCTGTCGGAATCCCCCTGCATTCCCGGAGGCGCCGGCAGCCGGTCGCGAATGTCCTTGAGCAGCTTTATGATTATATCGTTCTGCCGGATCAGCCGGTCGTTCGGGCCGCCGCCGTAGTTACTGTTACGGTTGTAGCCGTAGCCGCTGCCGCCCTGACGGTACCCGCTGCTGCTGCCGCCATCGGGGCGCCTGCCGCGCTGGGGCGAACTGTAAGAGCGGTCGCCGCTGCCGTACTGCTGGCGCTCACCGCCGCCGTTGTTGTAGCCGCCACCGTTATTGTAGCCGCTGCCGCTGCCGCCGCCGTACGAGCCGTTCTGGCTTTGGTAGCCGGATTTATCGCCGTTGTACTTTGGAATAGGCCGGCGGACAAACGGACCCTGGCCCTGCTGGCTGGAGCGATCGGATTCATTGTTGAACATGGCGGAAACTCCTTTCCTGTTTTTGCACACGCGCACTCTTAAGCGCATTTGGATTAAGATTAAGATTAAGATTAAAATAATTTAAAGGGTCATAAGTAATAATTTTTTGAGTAACTTATGGATTCTACCCACCCCTGCCTTTCAAAACCACCGCCTGCAAGATGCCCACATATATCCTATTATACTATATTTTATATAGATCGGCAAGCCTTTATTTTTTTTTACGCCAATTCCCGCAAAAAACGGCATTTACCTCCGTTGCCTCCGTCACACCGACGCCAGCCACCCGTTCAGCGCCCCGGCGGCACAGTCATCGTCAATATCAATCCACCGCGCCTCCACCTTGTTCCTGAACCACGTCAGCTGGCGCTTGGCGTAGTGGCGCGTGTTCTGCTTTATCAGCTCAACGGCCCGCGCAAGATCAACCTCCCCACGCTCCACGGCAAACAGCTCGCGGTACCCGAGGCAGATCATCCCTGGGCTCGTTTCGGCATACCCCATGCCCCGCAGCGCCTCAAACTCCTCCCAGAGGCCCTGCCAAAACATTGCGTCTACGCGCCTGTTTATCCTGTTATAAAGAACATCCCGCGGGCGGTTCACCACTACGGTGCGGAACTCCATGTCTTCCGGGGGGCTGCGCTCCTCCCGCACCGGCACAGAATCCGAGCCGCTCAGGGGAGCCGTGCCGTTCACCAATATATGATAATATAAACCCGCGCCGCCGCAAATCAAAATTTTTTTTCCACTTTCGCGCGCCAACCGCATAACCCGCAGCGCGTCGTCGGCGAAGGCAAACGCCGAATACCCCTCCGACGGGTCCAATATGTCGACCAGATGATGCCTGACGCGGGCACGCTCCTCAGCGGTGGGTTTGGCCGTACCCACGTCCATGCGGCGGTAAATCTGCCGCGAGTCGCAGGAGACGACCTCGTACCCCAACCCCTCCGCCGCCCGGAGCACCAGTTCGGTCTTCCCAACTGCCGTAGGGCCCAAAATTACTGGAACGGTCATCTTTTCCATTTTAATTTAAGCGCCAACATTTGATTTTGATATGGGCACGCGATAATTTATATTATACACTAATATAATATAGTGATACGGAAACTTTTGCATGAAAAATAAAAAGAAAACGCCGGCCAAAGCCGCAAAAAACGGGAAAAAGGGGTTCTGGCTGCCTGTGCTGGTACTGCTCGCGCTTGTGGCGGGCGCCACGTTCACCGTTCCCGTAACGCGCGACAAGGCTGCGGGCGCGCTCCAAAAAGCCACATCCAGGGCTGCGGCAGTAAGCGGCATAGACCCCCACCGGGAAAAAATCAAGGAGCTGACGTTCGGCACCGAGGCCACAAAAAGGCTCTGGCTCAATCTGGCAGACCGCTTCGCCGCCTTAGAGATGCGCGACACCTCCGACTACGCCCTCCCCAAAGACAGCGCCACCATAATAATCAACGCCGCCGTACCCCTCGGCCCGCCCATGGAGCAGGCCGTATGGGAGATGGTAGCCGCCGCCGCCGGCACCCCCTACTATCAGGAGGACGGCGTATGCGCTGGCGCTGCGGCGCGGGCAAGGTGCACCGTCACCTTCGTAAGCAAGAACCCGCAAGACCCCAATGTCTCGCTGAGGGTGCAACGCACCAACCGCTACAACTCAAACACCGGCAAAATGGCCATACTCGTAGAAAACGTCTCTTTGGACTACGACGGCACCGCCCTGAAATACCTGACTTTCCCCGAACCGCTCACGGTTTCCATACTTTCAACCAATAACACCGCCGCGCAGACCGCGCAAAGGGCTATAGATAACCAAAAAGAGGTCGTGCTCTCGCTCCCCATGAGCCCGCTGCCGGCGCGGTTCGACACATCCGTCATAAAACCGCACTACAGCGACATCCAGATAGCATCCATGTTCAATCATGCCGCCGCGCGGCTCCACAGCAGCATAAAAGGCGTAAGCGGCTTCTCAGACCACAGGTCCATTAAGGAAAATACGCGGATAACCCTCGAAAACCCGCGGGCCATGAAAATCATCCTCGCCGAAACCAAAAAACGGCACGCCTACTTCGTATACCCCAAAATCTCAAGAAGGCCCATTACACAGGAGACCATAGACTCCGCCAAAGTCCCCAACATGGAGTTCCAGCGCACAATAGACTCAACCTATTTAGAACTGACGCAGGACAGCCTGACCAAAAAGCGCAGCTGGGCCCCGGTACCCTACACCCACGCGCAGCTGCGGGACTCACTACACAAATACTCAAGCCTGGCGAGGATAGAGGGGCAGGTGCTGCTCAAGGCCCAGCCGTCACAGGCGTTCATAGAGGTGCTGCGGGAACAGGCCGATACGCTTAAACGGAACGGAATCCGGTTAGTCTACGTGTCGGAACTGCTAAAATAGGGCGGATATTGACTTTTTTGGCGCTAAGATGTATTTTATCTCCACATTAATAGAAAGGCAGGCAAAATGAGCATCAAAATCTTTTTGGACGAATCCGATATACCCAAACAGTGGTACAACCTGGCCGCCGACCTGCCCACCCCCATGCCCCCGCCGCTGGGGCCCGACGGCAAGCCGCTCACGCCCGACAAACTAGGGGCGATCTTCCCCATGAACCTCATTGAGCAGGAGGTCAGCCAGAAGCGCTGGATAGACATCCCCGGCGAAGTCCTCGACATCCTGTACAGGTGGAGGCCGTCGCCGCTGCGCAGGGCCGTCTTCCTCGAAAAAGCGCTCGGCACGCCGGCAAAAATATTCTACAAGGACGAAAGCGTCTCCCCCGCCGGAAGCCACAAGCCCAACAGCGCCGTGCCGCAGGTGTGGTACAACAAACAGTTCGGGACGAAAACGCTGACGACCGAGACCGGCGCCGGGCAGTGGGGATGCGCCCTGTCATTCGCCTGCTCCCTGCTGGGGCTGTCGTGCAAAGTCTACATGGTGCGTATAAGCTTCGACCAGAAACCGTTCCGCAAGACGATGATGGAGGCTTGGGGCGGCAAGTGCGTGGCCAGCCCCTCAAACGAGACGGTATCAGGGCGCAAATACCTCGCGCAGGACCCCGGTATGCCCGGCAGCCTCGGCATCGCCATCAGCGAGGCGGTGGAAGAGGCAGTTGGAGATACGAGCGGGTCAACAAAGTACACGCTCGGCAGCGTGCTCAACCACGTCATGCTCCACCAGACCATCATAGGGCTTGAGGCCAAAAAACAGTTGGAGAAGATCGGGATAAAAAAGCCGGACACGGTAATAGCCTGCGCCGGCGGCGGGTCTAACTTCGCGGGGCTGTCGTTTCCGTTTATGCTGGACAAGATCAATGGCGCGGACATCAACATAATTCCCGTAGAGCCCACGTCATGCCCGACATTGACACGCGGCATATACACCTACGACTTCGGCGACTCCGCAGGGCTAACTCCCCTGCTGCCGATGCACACGCTTGGCCACAACTTCATGCCCGCGCCCATACACGCGGGGGGGCTGCGGTACCACGGGATGTCGCCGTTAGTATCGCAGGCCGTCAACTGCGGGCTTGCATCGCCCATCGCCCTGCCGCAGTTAGAAAGCTACGCCGCCGCGATCATGTGGGCCAAAACGGAAGGGTTCCTCGTAGCCCCCGAATCCAGCCACGCCATAGCCGCTACAATCAGAGAAGCGAACAAGGCGAAAGAAGAGGGCAGGGAGAAGGTGATATTGGTTAATATCAGCGGCAACGGGCACATGGACCTCGCTGGATATTCCAAATACCTCAACGGCGAGCTGACGGATTATTCGCTGCCGCAGGAGGAGATTGACAGGGCGGAAAAGGAATTGGAATCGCTGCCCAAAATCGCGTAGGCCATGATCAGGCGCCAAAATATTGCCTGAACGGGGATTACCGGGATTAAACGCCAGACATTTTTTCCTGCGCGTCAATAAAGTCCTGCGGATAAGGCGCGGATATTTCCATGTTCGCGCCTGTAAACGGGTGCGTGAATGTTAATGACAGCGCGTGCAGCGCCTGACGATTAAAGCATTTGAAGACGCTGTACGCAAACGGGCGCTCCATTGGGGCTATTTTGAGAATTTTGTCCTGCGAGCCGCCGTAGAGGTTATCCCTGATGATCGGGAACCCCCTGTGGCTGCAATGCACGCGGATCTGGTGCGTCCTTCCGGTGTGCAGTATGAATTGCAGCAGCGATATACCGTCGCGATATACCTTCAAATCATACTCGGTAACGGCAGGCGTGCCGTGAGCCATATTAACAGCGCGGAGTGTAGGGTTCTTATGGCTTCGCGCCAACGGCAGCTCGATGAACTCATGCTCCAAAGGCCGCGCCCCCACGCAAAACCCCGTATAAACTTTTTTAATCGTCCTCGTCGAAAACAGCTCCGCAAGCTTAGTATGCGCCGCATCGGTCTTAGCCACAACAAGCGCCCCCGACGTATCCTTATCCAACCGGTGAACAATCCCCGGACGGCAAACATCGCTGCCGCTTGACACCTGCGAACCAAATCTGTACAGCAAAGCGTTTACAACCGTACCGTCCGCATTACCGTTTCCGGGATGGACCACAAGGCCGGCGGGCTTGTTGATTACCGCGAAAAACTCATCCTCATACAACACATCCAACGGAATATCCTGCGCGGCGGGAACCGCCTCGCCAACAGGGCGTACAGACACATCGTCAACGCAAACCTCGTCCCCGGCCTCAAGCGTCAGATTTTTTCTGGCGGCAACCCTGCCATTAACGGACACGCGCCCGCCGGCAATAAATTTTTGCACCCGCGAGCGTGAGACGTCTGCAAGCGCCCCGGCCAGAAAAGCGTCAAGGCGCTGTGCGCCCGTATCAACCGTAATATTCAATCCTGCGCACCCTCTTTTGCCTGAACCTCCTGCTGCCCATCATCACCCTTCACCTGCTTCTTAAAACTCTCAACAATAAAATATATTACCATAATAGACACGCCAACCGTAACAAAAATATCCGCGACGTTGTAGATGAACCAGTAGTGATTGGGCGGGATCCCCATCAATATAAAATCCACCACACCCTTATCCCCATACGCGATACGGTCGTGCAGGTTCCCAAGCGCCCCCGGCATCACCAGCATCATCCCGATATGCAGCAGCACCTCGTCTTTTTTGAGCATTTTGAAGTAGAAGAGCAAAAAACCTATAGCCAGCAGCATGAACGTAACGAAAAAGACCGCGGGCGGCAGCCACGGCAAAAGCGCGGCGATATTCGTCCCGAAAACCGCGCCGTCGTTGTACACGAGCTTCCACATCAGGTACCGCCCTATCACCTCGACCGGGACATGCTCCTCAAGCCGCGTGTAGGCCAGATACTTGGTGCCAAGGTCTAAAAACAGGCCGGCCGCCGTAACCGCCCCTAACAAAATCCAACGATATTTTACTATTGCAGACTCGCCCTTCAATTATTTTTCCTCCATATATGATAGCGTACTTTAAAATAATCCGCCCAGTAAATACAGCTATGACCGGCATCGCCGTGGCCCTCGGTATCTGGCTGACCGATGGCGGGGTGTTCCCGTTCCCGCCCGAAATCACCTCATTCGAGGAGATGACACGCCTGATGCCCGCCAACATCCCGAATGCCCCCGGCGTGCTCGATGCCTTCGGCATTAGCTTTGGGATAACCGTGGATTGCTGGATCGCCTCACTGCTGCTGATGCTCGCCGCCATGGCCGCGGCGGCCTACGGCAATGTCATCAACGACATTATTGATGTAAAGAGCGACCGCGTAAGCCACCCAAACCGCCCCTTGGCCAACGGGACGATGTCCCCCCGCGCCGCCAAAGCCTTCGCCGCGGCCCTCGCGGCGGTATCCCTGGCCTGCGGGGCGATGGTGTCGGCGTTCTACCTCTGCGCCACGCTCGCGCCGCTGGCGCTGCTCACGCTGTATTCAATATACTTTAAGCGCACACGCATCATCGGAAATATCGTCGTATCCGCCCTTACAGGCTACGCCCTCCTCTTCGGCGCCCTGTGCGATAAGGAGGTTGAAATGCTCATTTTGCCGGCGATTTTGGCGTTTTTGCTCAGTTTATGCCGGGAAATCGCAAAAGACGTGCAAGATGCCGAGGGTGACAGGGCCGCAGGGTGGACGACCTCCGCCGGGCTGCGGCCGGGGACGATCAGGCTGCTTTTGGCCGCCGCCTCCGCCGCGTACCTGCTGATCGTCTTTATGCCGAGCAGGCTCTTCTTAAGGTACTGGGATTTGAACGTGAGCTTTAAGTTCTTCAGCATGGCAGACATTAACGACCGCTTACTCACCACCGGCACCCTTCCCGTCAGCTACACCATACACTATGCCATATCCGACCTCTTCGGCAACTTTGGGACGGCCTACCTGCTTGTCTGCCTCGCCGCCGTCGTCCCCCTCCATATATATTGGACCGCGCTGGCGCTGCGGCGGGGCGGGATAGCCCAAAACGCGGGGCGTATCGGCCTCCTGCTGAAAACAGAAATGGCCGCCGGGCTCGCCGCGCTTGCATTGGACAAGGCCATATATTATTTTATTATTTGACGTTATTAAACCAATAACCTTATTTACGGGCAGATACCGAATGAAAAACATATTTACCGCCCTGCTGATGATCGCCGCCGCGGTCCTCCCGGCAGCCGCCACCCCGGCCGACACCGCCGACGCGCCGTTAGAGCTCTACTTCTTCGGGTCCAGCACCTGCGGCGAGTGCTTAGAAATCAAAAATACCCTGCTCTACCCGCTCGAACAGGAGCTTGGCAGCCGCCTGCGCATACACTTCCACGACACCGAGAACTCCGCCTCCTATGAGCTGATGATACGCATGGAGCGCCAGTTCGGCATAACCAACCCCGCGCCGCAGGAGCTGTTCTTCCCCGACACCGCGCTGCTCGGCTACGCGGCCATAATGGCCAACGCCCGCTCTATGCTCGAAGAGTACCTGAACGACCCGCAGCGCCGCATGTCCATAGAGATATCAGAACCGGCGGGCGACCCCAAAGAGGCGCTATGGGCGCGGTTCAAGAGCTTCACTTTCGGCGCGATAGTCATAGCCGCGCTCATAGACTCCGTAAACCCGTGCGCCATAGCGACCATGATCTTCTTAGTCTCGTTCCTCGCGACCCAAAAGCGCAAACGTACCGAAATCCTCGCCGCCGGGCTGTCGTTCACCTTCGCGGTCTTCATAACATACCTGCTGCTCGGCGTGGGCGCGTTCAAGCTCATAACCATGCTCGACCAGTACTACTGGGTCTCCAGAATAATAAAATGGTCTGCGGTGGCCCTCGCCGGCGCGGTAGGAGTAGTAAGCCTTGTAGACGCGGCAAGATACAAGCTCTCCGGCAACACGAAAAGCATCACCCTGCAGCTCCCCGACTCCGTAAAAAAGCGCATCCGCACCATAATCAAAGAGAAAATGAGCGGCAAACGCCTGATAATAGGGACATTCATAGCCGGATTCCTCGTAACCCTGCTCGAAGCGATATGCACCGGCCAGGTCTACCTGCCCACCATAGTACTCATGACCCGCGCCGGCGACGGCACCATGCAGCTGGTAGGCTGGCTGTACCTGATAATGTACTGCCTGATCTTCGTAGCCCCCCTGCTGGCCGTAATGATAGCCGCCTACTACGGCATGACCTGGAACAAATTGGCCAAAATGACCCAAAACAACCTGACCCTGATAAAAATCCTTTTGGGGATAATAATGATAGGGTTGGCGGTGTATCTTGCACTGGCATAATGTGTTGACTTTGCGGGAGAAGGGGGCGGGAGCCACCCACCCATAACAGAATTTGACTTTTATTTTTTTAAAAAATTTGACTTTTACCGCTGCAATAATCTATTTTTAAACTCACTTCAAGCCGAAGTGGCGAAATTGGTAGACGCACGGGACTCAAAATCCCGCGATGGCAACATCATCTCGGTTCGATTCCGAGCTTCGGCATATGTCCCCATCACGCCCAACAGGCTGTATGCAAGGGCGCCGGATTTCACACATATAATATTATTGCGAAATTACTTGTACACCGGGATGCCCAAGATTTATATTTATCAGATATATATTGCAAATTATACTATTAAATTTACCATACAGCTGTTATAGAAAGGTATTGATATGAAAAGAGTGCTCAAAACAGCGGTCTTCACCTTCTGCTTTGCTATCATTGCGCAGGCGGCAACCGTACCCGTGCAGAATATGACGCCGCTCTCGCTCGCCGGCGAATATATGCATATACTGAACGGCCACGTAGCCCTGTACGACTTCGACTCCTCGGCCATCGGGTCGCACTTCCTTCGCCTCCATTACGCACCCGGCCAGTGGCTGCGCTTCTCCGCCGGCGTCGGGGGCAGCGTCTCATACGCCGAACCGTTCATAAAAGGGTCCCGCGCCGACATCTCCACAACCGCCGGCCTCGGCCTCTACATACCACGCCTGCTCAACTTCATGTCACTGACCGGCGGATACGACGGGTACTACCTGAAAGCGTCAGAAAAGCAGGAAACGCACCACCGGCAGGTCGTCAGCAACGAATTCGGCGGCACCGACACCAACTACTACATAGGCAATGCCAAAACAGGCTACACCGCCGCCGCGCTTCACGTACCCTACGCTGCGCTCGTATTCCATATGGGCCGCTTCACCGACCTCGAAGTGGGCGGACTCTACTACTACTTCGACCTTGTACGAAAAATTCGCACCACCACCCAAAATATGCCGGGCGAAGACGGCGTCATGGGGTCAACAATCTCAACAAACGAAATCCGCGACCGGCTCCACGACCAGGCGCGCGTATTCGCGACACTGACACTCCACGAACGCGAAAGCGGCGCGTACCTCACCGGCGGTTTCAGCTACGCCATCACAAACCAGTTCGCAGAAGACAAAAGCCGCCTCAACGACTTCTCGTTTTGGGCGCAAATCGGCATAGTAATGACAGAACCCTCCCGCGGAGCCGTAAACCGCCGCGGCCACAAATACGACGCCAGCTACGCCCATATGATAATGCGTCAGGAACGCATGGCCGCGCAGCTCAACGGCGACATCACGCGCGACAGTGAACGCATGACGGGCAACCTGAAAAGGTGCAAAAACCACAGACACAACGAAAAGGGCAGCTGCCTGGTAGACAAAGAGGGCAACTACCTGCCGGCAAAAGAGGGCGAAGGGAATATGGTAATAATAAACCCGGAAGAATAATCCCCGAAACGGAGGCGGCCGGACAGTAATATATAATTATGTATATATCTTATGGCCTGATTTGTTGATATATTGACGTGTTTATGTGTTGGCGCAGGCGAATTTAACGCAGAACGGTTGTAAACGAAAGATAAAAAATGCCGAAATATTCGTATAAAGTAAGAGACCCGCAAAGCCGGCTGCTCACCGGCACTATGGACGGCAACTCCATAGACGAGTGTATGTCGCGCTTAGAAGAGAAAGGCCTCATCCCCGTATCCGTCGATGAAATGAATTTCGACGGAACGATGAAAGGCCGCTCGTTCTTCGACAAGGTCAACGACAACCTATCAACCATGAGCGCCAGGGTCCCCTACCGCGACGTAGTGTTTTTCACCCGCCAGCTCGCAACCATGATAAACGGCGGCGTGGCGCTGCCCAAAGCGGTAGAACAACTGAGCCGCAACGAAAAAACCGGATTCAAAAAAATGCTCGAGCAGATCGGCGACGACCTCGGCATGGGCTCAACATTCTCCGACGCGCTCGGCAGGCACCCTGGAGCCTTCAACAATATGTTCGTATCTGTAATACGCGCCGGCGAAGCCGCCGGCGCCCTTGATACCGTACTCGACCAGCTCGCCAACTATATGGAAAACGTGGAAGCGCTCAAGTCCAAAGTCAAGGCCGCCATGCGATACCCGATGGTCATAACCCTGTTCGTGGCAACCGTAACAATAGGCATCCTGTGGAAACTCGTGCCCGTATTCAAAGATATGTACGCCGGCTTCGGAGCGCAGCTGCCTGGCCCCACAATGATACTTATATCCATATCCGACCTGATAAAAAACAACATACTTCTGGTATTCGCAGGACTGATAGGGCTGACAGTTCTGGTATTCCTGATGCTCAACGCCGACAAACCAAGATACTACTGGGACAAATACCTGCTCAAAATGCCGATATTCGGCGACATTCTTAAAAAAAACATTCTGGCAATATACTGCCGCACCATGTCTTTGCTTATGGAAAGCGGCACACCGATACTCGAAGCCATACAGATCAGCGGCGCGGCGGTAAACAACAAACACTACGCCAAAGCCTTAGAGAGCGTCTACAACGACATAAAACAGGGCGAGCTGCTCTCCACCTCCCTCGCGAATGCCGGAAACTCGGAGTTCCCGACGCTTATAACACAGCTGGTGTCAACAGGCGAAGAAAGCGGGCGAATAGACGAACTGCTGAGCAAAGCCGCAGAGTTCTACGACAGAGAAATAAGAAACGTGGTAGAGTCTTTGGCCTCTATCATAGAACCGATACTGATAGTAATACTTGGCGGCATAGTAGGCTCCATGCTTATAGCCCTGTACCTGCCGGTCTTCAGCATCGGCAAAGTAATTAAATAAAAAAACGGCAAACGGCCAAAAACCGACCGCCGCAGCCCTTACAGGGCAAACGCTCTTTGACATATACGCCGAACAAGCGCACAGCAGAACGCGACTATTACTCGGCTATGGCAACTTTTGAAATGAAGAGTGTTCTGTAATAGTAACAAATTGCTTTACCTTATTATTTTTTTTCCTAACCTAACAAAAAGGAGTGTGCAGTATGCAGAAGTACGTTAAGAACAACAAGGGATTTACACTTGTTGAAGTTATTGTTGTGGCGGTTATTGTGCTGATATTGGCTGCGGTGGCGATACCTTTGTATCAAGGATATATTCGCGACTCACGTCAGGCTGTCGCAGAAAACTCAGCAGGTTCGATTGCCAGTGCACTTAGCGCGGCTATTCAAATTGGTGCGATTGTACCTGATGCTTCTGCAATACCGGCCCCTGGTACTAGTGCTGGTGGCATCCGGGCTCGATTGATAGGTACCGCCGGATCATCAGATGCACAAGTCGCGGTAGATATTATGAAGAACAATACTGACGATGGACTTCTTACGACGGTAATGATCCCTAAAAACTATCATGTCAATATTAGCGCAGAAGAAGTTACCGTTTGGTGGAATTCTGCTGTGAATGTGACTGCAACCGCAGAAGCTACTCTTCCAACGGGTGATGGTGATGCGCCTAAAACAATTGGGAAAAGCAGGTTCCGTAATACTACACCATAACTACCCTATAATAATCTAAACATACACCCGATCGTCCTCCGTGGCGATCGGGTCTCTAAAAAGCAGTAACGTAATAGTAATAGTAATAGTAATAATCAGTACAATTAATGTTGTAAACAAGCAATACTTGGAAGTATTGGAGGTGTAAATATGACATTTAAACTATCGAACGACAACGAAAATTTTACCAGCGTCTTGGATACGGCCAAGAGTGAAAATGTAATCATTGAGCGGGAAGACGGCAGCAGATTTCAAATTCTGCCGATTAGCAAAAGGGCAGCGGATGAAACCTTTCCGCAGGTGGTAGAAGGCGTGGATTTGGATATTGACATAACCGACGAAGAACTGCTGGAGATAATAAGAGAAGGACGCGGGGGACGGATTTTTTGAAATAAACTTTGTACCGAATATAAAACGGAGGACATAACGTGAAATTGAAATGTAACAGACAAAAAGGGTTCACGCTGATCGAGGTGATCGTGGTAGCGGTGTTCGTGCTGATACTCGCGGCGGTCGGAATACCCATGTATAATGGGTTTATTATGACCGAACGCCAAAACGTGGTGGACAACCTTGCCGAAACAGCGGCGGCAGCGGCGAATGTCCACTATCGGAGAACACTAAATGATCCTGATCCCAAAACCCTTATCAGCGTCTCCGGGCACAATGTGACAATTGTTTCCGACAAGATTAGAGTCGAAGAGAAAAAAACTGCGAATGGCGGGCGGTGCGGGCCATCGGAAATATGCAAGTTTGCGGAAAGAGGATTCAAAACACCGTAGACGCCGTAACAATTATTGGTTTTAAGTAACTAACGCAATAGCGAGCAGTGATAAAAAACTAAGTAACATAAAAGGAAAGATTAAATGGCCAAACAGACATTCGTAGGATTCGAGATGGACGCCGTATCAATCCGCGGCGCGCGTCTCTCTGTTGAGCAGCCGAAAGGCAGGGGCGCCCGTCCGCAATGGAAGCTTTTGTCTGCGGACGAGGTTACCGGCGATTTTTTTGAGGATGCCAGAGCGGTTGCCGCGCTCAAGGCGCTCAGGGAGAAGTTAGACGTAGGCATGGGCGACAGGGTTTCCATCTGTCTTTCCGGCAAGCAGGTTTATGCCGTTCAGATGGATGTGCGCCGGTTGCCCGACGATGAGATGGCTGGTATGTTGAAGTTGGAGTTGCGCAAGACCATGCCGTTTGAGACATCGTCTGCGACATTCGACTATCAGTTTTTGCCGGCGGGCGGCGAGCGTCCTAAAGACGCCGGCGTCCCGGTATTGGTGAGCGCTGCGGCGAATTCGTATATCAACAGGTACGTGCAGGTTTACGAGAGGGCCGGTCTGCGTCCTTACCATGTAGGCATTTTGCCTATAACTATCGCCAACGCCTTTTGGGCGTCTCTTGGCAGCGTTGTTGTGAAGCCGGAGGATGCGTATGTGATTTTGCACGTTGGCTCCGATGTGTGCACGCTTGTGATAGACGGCGACCGGAGTCCGTTTTTCAACCGTACGTTTTCGTTTAACATAGGCGAGGCCATAGGTTCGACGGCCGGCAAGGGTGACAACGCGATTTCCGACATTTTGTTGCAGATGAACATTTTGTCGAATGAGATAACGAAGTCGGTAACTTATTACAAGAACACGCATCAGGGCGGCACGATTTCGGCGATTACGGTTTTGGGCAATCACGCTTCGCATCCGGCGTTTGACGCCTTGGGCAAGAAGATGGGTTATGAGGTGCGTACGATAAAAACGGCGAGCAAGGTTAGCGCTGCGAAGCCGCCTGAGGCCGGCAAGTTTGATTTGGCGATAGCGCTGGCGATGCAGGCGGCGTAACACATTGACTGTTGTGCGTGGTTGTACTGACAAAGACGATAAAATTAAGAAAGGGGTTGGTGGTATAAAATGATAAAGTACAGGATGAATCTTGTAAAATCGCTCAGGATGGCGGAAAAGCGTGCGGCGCGGTACCGTACGTGGGCGGTTTTTGTAGTTCTCGCAGGGCTTGCGGCTCTTGCGCTCTCCGGGTTTTTTGTTTTTTTGCGTGTTACGGAGATGGAGTTGGCGCTTGAGGTTGAGCGCAGTAAGTTGAAGGCGATAGAGGCGGAATATGAGATCTATCAGGAGATGCAGGCCGTTATTGACAAGGCAGACATTGAGCTTTTGAATCAGATTCAGACGGACAGGATATACTGGACTAAAATCCTTGAGGCTATGGCGAGCCATCTTCCGGAGGAGGACCCGATATCATATTGGATCACGAAATTCGGATACAGGAGCAATACCTATTCCGTTCAGGGTTTCGGCTACATAACTGAACGTCAGGAGCAGCTTTTGGCGTTGGACAATTACCTGAACAAGCTGCGGACCGACGCTAACTATTCGAGCGCTTTCGGCTCGACCTATTTGAAGTCTGCGACCAGAAGCGACGAGTCCGACAGGGGCACCGTTCGCGAGCGGGTCAGTTTTGAATACGCTTCTTTGAGAAAGGGTATGGCAAGAAGATGAAAAACAATACCGGTGCTTTACTGTTTCTTTTGTTGATAATGGTGTTGGCCATTGGGGTTATAGCCGTTGACCGGCAACACATGCCTGCGTACAAGGCAAAGGTTTTGGAAATTGAAAAAGAGAGGATTATTGTATCGAACAAGCTGGCTACGGCCAAGATTGTGCAGGAAAATCTTAACCATGTGCGCGAGCTGATATTCAGCAATATGGACTTTCCCAACCAGCCCGACACGGTAGATCACGAGACGGCGTTTTTTGATTTTATTACCACCTGTGTGAATGACTTGAAGCTGAAACTGGTATCGGTGAGGCCCGTAACACCTGTTACGGCCGGGCGTATAACCACTTACGGTTACGACGTGGAGGTTGTTGGCGATTTTTTCAGGTTCGGCGAGTTGTGCGCCAAGTTTGAGAATAATCGCAGGCTGGTGGCTATAGAGAGTTTTGACATTGATTTGCTTGCGGAGAGGGGCGCGGCCGATTTGAATACGGTTAATAAGAGTATTCAGGTAAGGATGCGTGTTAATACGTTCAGGATAAGCAAGTCGTAGCGTTGGTTTGTGCGGTTACATTTTAAATTGTATTATTGCGGCAACAATAAAAAGGTTTAGGGAGCAAGATGAGAGAGATAAACGTTTCATTTTTTCAGAAATACGGAATTTTAGTTATTGCCTCGGTATTGGCGCTCGCGCTGGCTGCCTACGCTGCGTACAGGGTGAGCGACCGGGAGAAGGAGTTTAACAGGACCCGCGAGACGCTCAATATATCTGAGGGTTATGACAAGCGGCTCATCGACATGGTCAAAGAGCTTGAGGATGAGCTTGCGGAGCGTGCGCGTTTTGGTTATGCCGGCCGCAAAGACCCTATGAGCGGTACGACCCGTATTGTAGCCGAAAGGCCCGCGCCCCAGGTTCGAAAGACGGTAAGGCGGCAAGGCGGGCAACCGGGCGTTGCGGCAGCGGAGATTGATCCGGTACGCCTTACGGCTATCATCTTCGATAATACGCGCCGCACGTACACGGCTATTGTAATGGACGGCGAGCGTTCGTTCTCGGTAGCGGTGGGCGACCGTGTAGCCGGCCGCCGCATAACGCGCATAACGAGCGACGAAATCCAGATGGAGAACGACGTGTCGCGTTTCGTTTACAACATCATGGGCGGAAGCACGAAGGTGCGGAAGTAAGTAATGAATATTAACAATTTTTTAAGCATATCTTAAGAAAGAGGAGGTTTAGTTGAAAAAGTCAAACATACTTATAAGCGCGGTCTGTGCGCTCTTCATAGCGCAGTCATCGCTTTTCGCGCAACGGGCGGACAACTCCCCCGTTATTTCCGGGAACGTCAATCCGTCTCTCAAGGCGCCCATAACACTGACTGCCCGCGAGGCGAACCTTTCTGAGGTTCTGCGCGTTTTGGCCGATCGTTCTGGCATGAACTTCGTGGTCGGCGAGGGTGTAACCCGCGAAAAGATCACGATAATACTCAACAACACGCCGCTTGACGAGTCAATAAACCTCCTCGTCCGCGCGTCGGGCCTCTCTTATGAGATTATCGGCAACTCGATCCTTATCGCCGAACCCGACAAGCTCAAGGAAGATGTGGGCCTCTCTTCTTACGTTGTAGAGCTTAAGTATGCCAAGGCCGACGAGGTCGCGGCCGCGCTGGGCGATCTCTCCAAAAACATCAAGGTAGACAAGGGCGGCAACCGGCTTATCTGCTTTGCGAGCCCAAGGGTGATTATGGAGATTGAGCGCCTCGTTATAGCGCTTGATAAGCCGCATACTCTGGTGCTGCTCGAAACGAGGCTTATAGAGGTAAGCCAAGACAAGCTGAACCAGTACGGCTTAAAGTGGGACCAGCTCAGTTTTGCAACACCGGGCGGTATCGGGACATCGTTCACAGTTCCCGAAGTATCCGCCAAAAATACTTTTGACATAGGCGGCGCTACACGCGGCGCTTTTGATATGAACGTTATCATTGACCTGATGGTAAAGAACGGCGACGGCCGCGTTCTTATGGACTCCAAGCTGACTACGACTAACAACCGAGAAGCGTCGCTTCACATCGGTGAGGTTATCCCCTACGCCATCCAGTCCTACAACCTCTCGACATCGGGCGGTATGAACCAGCAGATTGAGAAGGAAAACGTAGGCGTGATGCTGACTATGACCCCTCACATCAATGATGACAACCAGATAACCCTGTCGCTTACTCCGGAGGTATCTAACATCATTGGCTGGAGCGCGGGCGATATCCCGCGTATCAGAACGCGCAAGACCAGCACAACCGTTCGCGTAGAGAACGGTCAGACGGTCGTTCTCGCCGGCCTGCTATCTGAGGAGAAAACAACGACCGTTGCCAAGCTGCCCATCCTTGGCGACATTCCCGTGCTTGGTTTGCTGTTCCAGAATAAGCGTGAGGAAGTTAAGAAATCGAATTTGATTATTGAGGTAGTTCCGCGCATTATTCATCACCCCGCGGACATTGCGCGTTACATGAATGCGCCGCAAGGCCAACGCAGTTTCCGCGGCCCTCGCGGCGGCGAGTATGGCCCTCGCGGCCCCCGTGGAGAACACAGAGAACGCGGTGAGCATGGAGAGCGCCGTCATCATCGTGGAGAATCCGGGCGCGCCGCCTCCGCTACAGCGTCTGAGGTAATGGTGATTGAAGCGGAAGCTTCGTCTAAAGAGGCGGCATCAAGCGCAGCTCCGGCCCCCGCTGTTCAGGCGGCACAGCCTGCGGCGGCGCAACCGGTTCAGGCGCCGGCGGCAACGCCAGCCACCCCGGTTCAACCTAAACCGGTTGCACCGGCTCAACCCGCTCCGGCGGCGCCGGCCGGACGATAAGTAACGGTAGCATTCGCGCTCATCTTTACGGGTGTGTTGTTTTAAGTTTTAAGTTTGGAGTTTGGTTTTTAATGTTGATCTTAACGTTAACTCCACACTCCAAACTCATCAGCTGTAACACTACTTTAAGATTGGAGAATGACTGGTATGGCGCATGAGGTAGCCCACATAAAAGAATTACTGCTTACGACGGCCAACAACGGCGCGACCGACCTGCTTCTTTGCGTGGGGCAGCCACCCAAGGTGAGGCTGAACGGGCAGCTAGTTCCGCTTGAGTGCGCGCCATTGACACCAGACAAAACGCGCGAACTCTGCTATCAGATAATGACCGAGACGCAGCAAAAGATGCTTGAGGATAACTGGGAGATAGACTTCTCGTTCGGTATGCGCGACATCTCGCGTTTTCGCGCAAACGTGTTCATGCAGCGCGGCTCAGTATCTGGGGCGTTTCGGCGCATCCCCGTAAACATCAAGTCTTTCGAGGAACTCAATCTGCCCTCGGTGGTGCAGGTGATGTGCGAGAAACCCAACGGTTTGATATTGGTAACAGGCCCCACCGGCTGCGGCAAATCTACTACTCTGGCGGCGATGATCAATCAGATAAACGCGACGCGGTATCAGCACATTATTACTATTGAAGACCCTATAGAGTATCTGCACCGGCACAACTGCTGCACGGTGGAGCAGCGAGAGATAAATTCCGACACGAAATCGTTTCACGCCGCGCTAAAAAGCGTTCTGCGCCAGGACCCGGACATCGTGCTGCTCGGCGAGATGCGCGATCAGGAGTCTATACAGGCCGCGCTCACCATAGCAGAAACGGGCCACCTGTGTTTGGCTACGCTGCACACCAACTCATGCTCGCAAACTCTGGCGCGTATTGTAGATGTATTCCCAGAGGGGCGCCAGCAGCAGATACGCACACAGCTGGCCATGAGTTTGAACTGTGTGTTCACACAATCTTTAGTGCCCAAGATTGGCGGCGGGATACAGTTGGTAATGGAGATAATGATAGCGACCTCGGCCATCAAGGCGATGATTCGCGAGAACAAGATACACAACATAGACAATTCGATCCAGACCGGCTCGAAATTCGGAATGCAGTCAATGAACCAGGCTCTGGTTAACGCCGTAAAGACGCGCAAGATAACGGAGGATAACGCGCTGGTGGTAAGCCCGGACCATGACGATTTTCGGATGTGTATGTCAAGAACGTAAGTTTGGGGTTTGGAGTTTGGCGTGTGGAGTTAAAGTCAAAACCTCCACGCTTCACACTCCAAACTCAATCAAAATACAGTCTACTATAATGAAAGGATATATATAACGATGACCACTCTCAACGACAACGACGGCGAAGCGCCGGCATTTACCGTGGCGTTGCTCGGCTACTCGCGCAAGGACTTCGACTACATCACCAGGCTGATCAACCTGATCAACCTGAACCGCCCCCTGAAACTGGGGGTGAGTGATCTGGCGAAATCGCACAACATCAACTGCGACCTCGTCATAGCGATATTGGACAACGTGTCGAATATCGACAGGTACAACCGCGATGTCGCGCAGGTCAAGCAGGGCCCGGCCAGGCCGATTATCATATGCGCCGCGCGGGAGGCCGACCGGCAGGTGCTTGAGAGCCACCGCAGCGGGCTGAAGGCCGACACGCTTATTTTCATGCCTGTCCCTCCGGAACACTTCATCAAGCTGATACAGCAGGCCGCCATGGCCACGTCACCCGACGCGGATAGGGCCGAAGCGGAAGCGGCGGCTGAACGTATGGTGAGTTCACCGTCGGCCGGCAAGATCGGCGAACTGTTCGTGAAGGGCAAGCTCATAAAGCCGGACGAACTCACCAAAGCGCTCGACTTTCAGAAAAAGAACGGCGGACGTCTCGGTGAGGTCCTCATCGAACTGGGCCTCATTACCGAGGAGCAGAAATTGCAGTATTTGGCCGAACAGCTCAAGTGCGCAGTAGCCGAGCCGCGCCAATACGCAGCGGTAGACCTCAACATCGTGGCTCTCGTGCCCGAACATCTCGCGCGGCGTTTCAACTGCATGGCCATAGAAAAGCGTGACAACGAGCTGGTAGTAGTGGTAACAGACGTGCTCGACCTGAAGATGCTCGACACCCTGCGCGACTCCACCGATATGCGCATCACCGCGATCCTCGGCAAGAAAGAGGATATCGCGATGTCGATTGACAGGTGCTACCGCGACATATCCTCGCACAACGACGCCTCACGCCTCGCAGAATCCATAGACGAGCAGGTAGAGTTCGTGAAGGCCAAGGATGAGGAGAGCGACGCGGACGAAGCGGCTGCGGCCGGCGCGGAGCTGGGCATAATAAAGCTCGTCAACATCCTTATAACAAACGCCATCCGCGACAGGGCCAGCGACATACACATAGAGCCCATGGAAAACGAGGTAGTGGTGAGGTACCGCATAGACGGCGATATGCGCCGCGTTATGTCTCCCCCCAAGCGCTCGCACCACGCAATCGTGGCGCGCATCAAAATTCTGTCGGACCTCAACATCGCCGAGCGGCGCCTGCCGCAGGACGGACGCATGATGATAAAATTAGGCAGCCACGAGGTAGATATCCGCGTGTCAATTTTGCCCACCATCCACGGTGAAAAGGCGGTGCTGCGTATATTAGACAAGGAGGCGTTCGAGAAGAGCACGTCGAACCTCGGTTTCACGCCTCACGACGAACAGATATTCCGCTCGCAGATCGCAAAGCCATACGGCATTATTATTGTTACCGGCCCCACGGGAAGCGGCAAATCGACCACGCTCTACAGCGCGCTGCAGGTGGTCAAAAACGTTACGCGAAACATAATAACGGTAGAGGACCCGGTAGAGTTCCACATGGACGGCATCAATCAGGTGCACGTAAACACCAAGACCGGCCTGACATTCGGCACGGCGCTGCGCTCCATACTGCGCCAGGACCCCGATGTCATCCTCATCGGCGAAATACGCGACAGCGAGACGGCGGACATTGCTATCAAGATGGCGCTTACGGGCCACGTAGTGTTTTCGACGCTGCACACGAACGACGCGGCGAGCTCCATCGCGCGCTTCACCGACATAGGCATCCCTCCCCTGCTGCTCGGATCATCAATCAACCTGATAATCGCGCAGCGCCTCGTGCGCAGGATATGCCTGAAGTGCAAAGCGCCCTACACCCCCGACCCTGAGCTGTTGCAGAGCCTCGGCCTCGACCCGGCCAAAGTCACGCAGCTATACAAGGGCAGCGGTTGCGTAACGTGCAACGGCACAGGCTTCTCAGGCCGAATAGCGATCTTCGAGATGATGCAGATATCCAAGGCGATACGCAAACTGATACTCCGCAACGCCTCAACGCTGGAGATACAGGAACAGGCGGAAGCCGAAGGGATGCGCACGCTGCGCAAATCGGGCATAGAGCTCGCGCTGAACGGCACGACGACGATCGAGCAGATCATAGCGGCCACAATTGAAATTTAGTTTGGAGTTTTTACAAAGGGATTTGGCATGAACGGTTACCATTATGACGATTTGTTGAAGAAGTTGATTGCCGACGGCGTCTCCGACGTCCACTTTAAGGTGGGCAAGCCGCCCATGGTGCGCCTGAACGGCAGCCTCAAGCATCTGAAGGACGCGGCGATGCTGCAGCCGGAAGACACTATGAACCTCGCGAAGCACTTTTTGAGCCCGAACGTATACGAGCGTTTCACCGCCGAGCTGGAGGCCGATACTTCGTACTCCATAAAAGATGTGGGCCGCTTCCGCGTGAACGCGTTCAAGCAACGCGGCAGCATCTCGCTGATATTGCGTGTAATACCGAACAATGTCCCGTCATTCAAAAGCCTCGGCCTGCCCCCAGTCGTGGAAAAGCTGATAGACACCCCGCGCGGGCTGATACTGGTCACCGGCGTGACGGGCAGCGGCAAATCGTCTACGCTGGCGGCAATGGTAGACGCGATAAACGAGCGATACCCCCTGCACATCGTAACAATCGAAGACCCCATTGAGTTCCTGCACAAAGACAAGCGCGGCTCTATAAACCAGCGCGAGGTGGGTATAGACACAAACGACTTCACGACAGCGTTCATCTCGTCGCTGCGTCAGGACCCCGATGTCATAATGGTCGGCGAACTGCGCGACACAAAAACAATGGAAACCGCGCTGCGCGCGTCGGAGACCGGGCACTTAGTGCTGTCAACGCTGCACACGAGCGACGCGAAGGAGACAATCAACCGCATAGTAGACTTCTTCCCGCCGCACCAGCAGAAGCAGATACGCATACAGCTTGCCATGAACCTGAACGCGGTAATATCCCAGCGTCTTATATCAAGGATGGACGGCAAGGGACGTGTGCCGGCCTGCGAGATAATGATAGTGAACGCCGCTATCCGCGACTACATACTCGATCCGGCCAAGACAGGCGAGATCAGGATAAACATGGCCAAAGGCAGAGAGCAATACGGCTCCCAAACGTTCGACCAGGCGCTCATAGACCTTTTGAAGCAGGGTGTGATCACTGAAAAGGAAGCCCTGATGAACGCGACAAGCGCCAACGACCTGAAACTCCAAATAACCACCGGCACAGCCGGCAGCAGCACCGGGGAGCTGATATCGGGCGGGGATTTTTATTAAATTTGCGTTTTTGAGCAAAAATTATTATATTACACGTAATACAACAACAAAGCCTATTTTTTTGTTTTCTTGCGCCGTTCCCTATACAGGTGTTTTTTCCAAGGAGGTTCGTTGCCGATTGTATCATTTATGATATCCGTAGTCGCCATGATGACGATAAACGCTGCCGGGTCCACTTTCATTGTCACCGACCTTACTATGCTGACCTGATGGGTCTTTACTATGGAGTACAAAATAGGCTCCTCCACTCCCGAATAGCCGCCCTTGGCGTTGAGGAGCGTGACGCCGATCCGCTTCTCACGGGTGAGCGTGTCGAGAATCTCTTCCCAGTGCTTGGTGATGATCATCATGGCCCTCCTCTTGGCAAGCCCTTTGAACACCGAGTTCATGGCCTGAGAGTTCATGGCTACGAAAACGAACGAGTAGAGGACGTTTTCCAACGGCAGGAAGAAGCACGCTACCGCCATAACCATCGCGTTCATCACCAAGTTGGTCGTACTCAGGTTGACGGAGTATATCTTGTTGATAATGATGGATATGATCTCGGTGCCGCTGCACGTCCCGTTGGTGCGCAGGATGAGCGCGACGCCCGCGCCGTTGAGGATGCCGGCGACCAGCGCGCTCAGCAGTTTGTCGTCGAGATGGATATTCAGATGGATAAACTGAAACATGGCGGAGTGTATAAGCACCGCCCAAAGCGAAAACAGTATGAATTTCCGGCCTACTATCATGAACCCCATAAAAAACACCGGGATATTGAGCAAAAAATAGAGGACGCCGAACGGTATCCCCTGCCACTGGTAATAGAGGATAAGCGACGTACCCGCCATACCACCCGACAGGAACCCGTGGGGCCGCAAAAATCCGTTGATGGCCACGGCAATCAGAAAGCTGCCGCTGAACATCAAAACGGTGTCGGTCAAAAATTGCCTTACAGAAACTTTCATATCCGAACCATCCAGCCGTACCGGTCCTCAACCTCTCCGTACTGTATCCCCTGCAGTTCCTTAAACAGGCGCGTCAACGTCTCGCCAGCCTTTTTCTCCTCGCCGAACGTATATATTTTATCCCCGCGCGTTACCGAGTAAACAGGCGTGATGACCGCCGCCGTCCCGCACGCGCCAATCTCCTTGAAATCGCCCAGTTCGTCAAAAGCGATCTGCCGCCGCTCGACCTTGAGCCCCATCCCCTCGGCAAGCTTCTGTATGCTCTTGTTGGTTATGGACGGCAGTATGGATTCCGATGCCGGCGTGACGTAGCGGCCGTCGCGCGTTATCCCGAAGAAATTGGACGTACCGAACTCATCAATATACTTATGGTGCGCGGAATCCAAATACATACATATCGAATACCCCTTTTGCTTGCACTCGATATCGCCGCGCATCCCTGCCGCGTAGTTGCCGGCAACCTTGACGTTGCCCACGCCCTTAGGCGCGGCGCGGTCGTACGACTCCTGAACGTAGGCCTTGACAGGGAAGAATCCATCCTTGTAGTAAGGGCCGACCGGCGTTCCCAGCACGGCAAACAGATACTCCTTAGACGGGCCGAGGCCGATCTGCGGGCTGGTGCCGAAGAGCACGGGGCGGATGTAAAAACTCGCGCCGGTGCCGTACGGCGGCACCCAGTCGATATTTTGGCTGACGCACATCCTGACGGCCTCGATAAACAGCTCTTCGGATGGCGCCTCCATTACAACGCGGTGAGCGGTATCAATCATCCGCCGCGCGTTCTCTTCGGGACGGAATATGGCCACGCTGCCGTCCTTGCGCCGAAACGCCTTGAGCCCCTCGAAGCAGGACTGCCCGTAGTGCAGCGACGCCGCAGCGATATGTATGCCCAGCATGGGATCGGTGTGAGATTTCAGCTCCCCCCACTTCCCGTCAACAAATTCGGTACTGACATAAGAGTCAGTCTGCAGGTACTTGAACCCCAAATTCGACCAATCCAGCGATGGCATATAAATATCCTTATTTTGTATTGATACCGCACGTTATCAATATTTGTAAACTGACAGCGTACTTTTGATTATACTGTTTTTGCGCCACGGCGCCGGGGCGCGGATTTTTTCGTTAAACTGTCCCTCATCAATTTATACATCAAACTGTCAAGCAGCGCCAGCCACGACGCTTCAATCACGTCTGTACTCACGCCAACGGTACCCCAGCTGCTGTCTTTGTCGGACGACTCGATGAGCACGCGCACCTTGGCATCTGTACCGTCTTTTCCGTCAAGGACGCGCACCTTGTAGTCATCGAGCTTTACATCCTCTATCGCCGGATAGAACGTCTTGAGAGCTTTGCGCAAGGCGTTATCAAGCGCGCTGACCGGGCCGTCGCCGTCCGCCGCCGTGTGGCAGTAGTCGCTCTCTTTCCCGTCTATATTAATATGTATCGTGGCCTCCGACTGCGCGTCGCCGTCACCGCGCTTCCACTCAAGAATCCTGAACGAGTTGACATTGAACGGCTCCTTGAACTGCCCAAGCTCCTTACGGACAATGAGCTCAAACGTCCCCTCGGCGGCCTCGAACTGATACCCTGCGGCCTCCATCTCCTTGACGCGCTTCAGCACGTTCTTGACAACCGGGTCCTTCTTGTCTAACCCCTCTTTATATTTGGAGAGCTTCTCTACTACAGTACTCGCGCCAGCCTGATCGCTCACCACGAATTGACGCGCCGCGCCTACCGTCTCCGGGTCGATGTGCTCAAACGAATGGCGGACCTTGCGGACACCGTCGGCATGCGCTCCGGCCTTGTGCGAGAACGCCGCGTCGCCAGTGTAGGGATGGCGTATGTTCGGCACGGTGTTCGCCAATTCGGCGACGTAGATAGACGCGGACTTCAGCATCTTCATCTGCTCCGCCGTTATCAGCTTAAACCCGCGCTTGAACTGCAGATTGGGGATGATTGTGCAAAGGTTAGCGTTGCCGCACCTCTCCCCCAGCCCGTTCATGGTTCCCTGCACATGCCGAGCGCCCTCTATTACGCACAGGCAGGATGTCGCCTCGGCGCAGCCTGAATCATTATGCACATGGATGCCGAGCTTCGCCTTGATTTTAGAAGCTACATCGCGATAGATACTGAGGGCCTCGTCCGGCAGCAGCCCGCCGTTGGTATCGCACAGGCAGATACAATCCGCGCCGCCGTCAACAGCGGCTTCCAATGTTTTGATGGCGTACACGGGATTAGCCTTGTATCCGTCAAAAAAATGTTCGGCATCGTAAACGACCTCGTCCATATTCTTTTTGAGGAAGCGCACGGAGTCGTTTATCATCACCAAATTCTCTTCGAGCGTGGTGTTGATTACGTGCGTGACGTGCAGGTCCCAGCTCTTGCCGAAGATGGTCGCGACCGGTACGCCGGTCCCGGTGAGCGCGAGCATGAACGGGTCATCCGCAACCTTGTTGCCGGGGCGCTTGGTCGATCCGAACGCGGCGATCTTCGCCTTGAGCCTCATATTCCTGACCTTCTCGTAGAACTCCGTATCGATGGTGTTGGTCGGGTTCGGCCAGCCGCCCTCGATGTAGTGCATGCCTAGCTCATCGAGCTTTTCGGCTATGCGCAGTTTATCGCTGAGGGATAAACTGATGCCGAGGGCCTGATTGCCGTCGCGCAGGGTTGTGTCGTACAAATCGACCTTGTGCATTATTAATTCCTAACCGTTGTTTATGTATCGACGATGGCGGGCGCGATAAATCGCGCCCGTACGGCATCATCAACGATAATTATCCGACATTATACAAGCGACGCGACGAGGTCGCCAACCTCCGTAGTGCCCATGCCCATCTTCCCCGCCGACATGCTCTTGATCTTGCCGGATTCGAGGGCGCTATTCACGGCCTTGTCTATCGCAGCCGCCGCTTCGCTCTCACCGAGCGTGTCAAGCATCATCCCGCCGGCGCAGATCGCGGCCATCGGGTTGATGACATTCTTGCCGGTGTACTTGGGCGCGCTGCCGCCAATAGGCTCGAACATCGAAACGCCGCCGGGGTTGATGTTGCCGCCCGCGGCGATGCCCATACCGCCCTGCACCATCGCGCCGAGATCGGTAATGATGTCGCCGAAGAGGTTCTCGGTGACAATCACGTCGTAAAACTCAGGGCTCTTCACCATCCACATCGTGCAGGCGTCTACGTGGTTGTAGTCCTGCTTGATATCCTTATACTCTGCGTCGCCGATCTCTTTGTGCGTGCGGACCCACAAATCGCCGGTGTGCGTCAGCACGTTGCACTTGTGGACGAGCGTCAGCAGCTTTTTCTTGTTACGCTTGCGCGTCAACTCATAAGCATAGCGGATACACCTCTCGACGACGGGGCGCGAGTAGCACATCACCTGCGTCGCGATTTCGTCCTTCGTGCCCACCATCGTCGCGCCGCCCATGCCGGTGTAGATGCCGCCGCTGTTCTCGCGGATCACCACGAAGTCGATGTGCTCCGGGCCCTTGTCCTTGAGCGGAGTCTCTACGTTGGGATAGAGCTTGACGGGGCGCAGGTTGATGTACTGATCCAGCGCGAAACGCAGTTTCAGCAATATCCCCACTTCGAGGATGCCTGGCTTGACATCGGGGTGGCCGATAGCGCCGAGAAAGATCGCGTTGTGTTTGGCCAGCTCGTCAATGTTGGATTGCGACAAGGTCTCGCCGGTCTTGAGGTAGCGGTCGCCGCCGAAGTCATAGTCGGTGTAGTTCAGCTTGATGTTGAACTTGGCCGCAGCGGCGTTAAGGACTTTTACGCCTTCGCGCAAAACTTCAGGACCGGTACCGTCACCGCCCATCAATGCAATGTTATACGATTTCATGACACCATCACCTTTCGTTATTATTTGTATTGGTAAAAAACACCGTTAATTTCTCTAATCAACACATATCCGCCATCTTGGGTATCTTGCGGTTGAACTTCTTCATCCGCGCGATCTTGTTGATGATATCCATGTACGCGTTTGCCGATGCCTCCACAATATCGGTGCTTACGCCATTCCCTACAAATGACCCCTCGGCAGATGACGCGATGAGCGACACTTTCGCCTGCGCTTCGCGGCCTTCCGTAACGGAGGCGAGGCTTAGGTTGTCGATCTTTATCTTGTAGCCTACTATCTCGTCTATCGCCTTGGTAGCCGCGTCTACCGCGCCGTCGCCGATGGCCGACGCGCGGTACGTTTTTCCGTCTGCGGTGATCTTCGCCGTAGCCGTGGGAATCGCGCCCTTGCCGCATGATACCGTGAGATACTCAAGCGTAAACGTATCATGAATATCGCCGCTGCCCGACGTCTCCATCAGCGTTACAAGATCATCATCATACACAGTGCCCTTTTTATCCGCCAGCGCCTTAAACTTGGCATAGATGGACTGCATATCGTAATCCTTATCCAAGTAGCCCAAATCGGCCAGCCGCGTCTTAACCATGTGGCCGCCGGAGCGGCTGGTCAGGTTCATCCTGTTATCCTTCAGGCCAATTGACTGCGGCGACATAATCTCATAAGTCTTTTTGGCCTTGAGGACACCGTCCTGATGTATCCCCGAAGAGTGCGCGAAAGCGTTCGCCCCGACTATAGCCTTGTTGGGCTGCACCGGCATATTGCAAATCTCGCGTACAAGTTTACTCGTGCGCATGATCTCGCGGGTGTTGATGTCTGTATGCGTCTTGAAGAAATCGGGGCGCAGTTTTATGGCCATGACAATCTCTTCGAGCGACGCGTTGCCCGCGCGCTCCCCTATTCCGTTTATCGTACACTCGACCTGCCTTGCGCCGTGCGCAATCGCCGTCAATGAATTCGCTGTCGCCATCCCCAAATCATTATGGCAGTGGACAGCTATCCTCGCCTTGTCAATGTTGGGCACACGGTCGAAGAGCATGGAGATTATCGCCCCGAACTGCTCCGGCGCGGTATAGCCGACAGTATCGGGGATATTGATAGTCGACGCGCCAGCCCTGATCGCGGCCTCGACTACGCGGCACAGGTAATCACCGGCGGTCCTGCCGGCGTCCTCAGCCGAAAATTGCACATCGCCGCAGAGGCGGCGCGCCAATTTGACGCTGTCGATGATTAATGTCAGCACATCGGCCTCCGACTTGCGGAGCTTCTTTTCGGTATGTATCGCAGACGTCCCTATAAACGTATGTATGCGCGGGCGCTGCGCGGGCTTTACGGCCTTAGCGCACGTTTCGATATCCTTTGCGACAAGGCGGGCGAGGCCACATATAACAGGCCCATCCTTGATCTCGCGGGCAATAGCAGACACCGACTCAAAATCGCCGGGCGAAGAAATCGGGAACCCGGCCTCGATGACGTCAACGCCGAGGCGGGCCAGCTGACGCGCGACGCGGAGCTTCTGCTCTACGGACAAACTGGCGGGAGCCGCCTGCTCGCCGTCGCGGAGTGTCGTGTCGAATACTATGACTTTATCTTTTTTTATTGACATATATCCGTCCGTTAATAACTGGCGGCCGAAAACGGCCGCCCACCGCAAAAAATATCATCAGCGCTTATTGACACCGGGGAATAACGATGATCAACAATCACCGCCATCCCCATGCGTCGGTCAATACATCACAACACTAATTCTTAGACCGCCCCGAAACACCCTTGGTGTCTTTGGTGATCTCCCGCGCCTTCTCCTGCGGGCGCAGTTCGCGGACGGCCTTGCCGGCCTGCCACATCTCAGAATCGCCCAGTTCCGCGAGCTTCGCGCCGAGCAGGTCCTGATAGTTGGGCTTGCCGCAGTCGCGAAGAACCTCTTTAGTCTCCTGGCCGGCCTTTACCGATTTGTAAAGTTCGGCGAAAACCGGAAGGGTCGCCTTCTTGAACTTGGGCCTCCACTTGAGCGCGCCGTGCTGGGCGGTCGCCGAGCAGTTGGAGTACATCCAGTCCATGCCGTTCTCGTCAACAAGGCGGATGAGGCTCTGCGTGAGCTCCTCAACAGTCTCGTTGAACGCCTCGCTGGGGCTGTGGCCGTTCTTGCGGAGAACGTCGTACTGCGCTTCCATGATGCCGGCCAGAGCGCCCATGAGCACGCCGCGCTCGCCGGTCAGGTCGCTGTACACTTCCTTCTCGAACGTGGTCGGGAACAGGTAGCCCGAACCGAGGCCGATGCCGAGCGCGAGGCAGCGCGCTGTGGCGTTCTTCGTCGCGTTCTGGTGAACGGCGTAGCTCGAATTGATGCCCACGCCGTCGAGGAAGTTGCGGCGCACCGATGTGCCGCTGCCCTTGGGGGCAACCATGATCACGTCCACATACTCCGGCGGGATCACCTTCGTCTGCTTGTTGTAGACGATGGAGAAACCGTGCGAGAAGTAGAGGGCCTTGCCGGGCGTGAGGTACTTCTTCACGGTCGGCCAAACCTTACGCGCGGCGGCGTCGGAAACAAGCATCTGGATGATCGTGCCCTTATCGCACGCTTCCTCGATGTCAAACAGCGTAACGCCGGGAACCCAGCCGTCTTTCACCGCGCGGTCCCAATCCCTCTTGAACAGCTTCGACTGGCCGATGATGACGTTCTTAAAGCCGTTGTCGCGCAGGTTAAGCGCCTGAGCGGGACCCTGCACGCCGTAACCGATAACGGCGATGACCTCGTCCTTAAGGATCTCGCGCGCCTTGATGACAGAGAACTTCTTGCGCGTAACGATATCCTCGTTCTTGCCGCCGAAGTTCATCCTGGTGTAGATGTCGCCCAAGTCAATCCTGGGGGGCTTCTTAAAGGACACCACCTCGGCGGACTTGCCGCCGGCAGACTTCTTGCGGCGGCCGCCCTTCTTCTTAACCGCAGCCTTAGGCGCCACAGCCTCAGCGCTGACCGACTTCTTGGGACGACCGCCCCTCTTCTTCTTTACAACAGCCATACCGGTTACTCCTTGCACAATAAGGTTAATATGAAAAAAACTGTGTTATTCCTGTTTGACAGGGACCACCGGCGGCAGCGCCTGCAAATCATCGTCGCGCGTTATATAAACAACAACCTATTTCTTCGGTTTCGCGATGGCCACCGCGCCGGAACGGACCGTCTCCTTGATCCCGTACGGCTTCAGCATCATCACAAAATCGTCGATCTTCTGCGTCGTGCCTATCAGCTCAAGCGTAACCGCCCCAACCGACACCGCCGCGACGCCGGCGCCAAACAGGTTCGCCGTCTCCACGATCTCGTGGCGGTTGCTCTTGGAAGCGTCAACACGTATCAGCAATAGCTCCCTCTCTATGATCGGGTCCTCCATGAAATCGACCACCTTGATCACGTCAACCAGTTTGTTCAGCTGCTTGACGATCTGCTCCAAAATGCCCTCTTCGCCGGTAACGACAATAGTCATCCGCGAAGTCGCGGGGTCTTCGGTTTCCGCCACCGACAGCGACGTGATGTTGTAGCCCCTGCTCGAAAACAGGCCCGAAATCCTCGAAAGCGAGCCGCTGCGGTTTTCGGTCAGTATGCTTATTGTGTGCGTTTGTGTCGCGCTCATTCTCTTATCCCTCCAAAATCTCATCGAGTGATTTACCCGCCGGAACCATCGGGTACACGTTTTCCTCCTGAGTGACTATAAACTCCATCACCGCGGGCCCGTTAACCGCTATACCGCCGCGCAGCACCTTCTCTACGTCGGCCGGCTTATCGGCGCGGAACGCCTCTATGCCGTAGGCCTTCGCGAGATCCACGAAGTTGGGCGTGTAGAGCTTCTTGCACTGCGACGGTTCCGAACAGCCGGGACAGTCGCGCCCCCTGCGCAAACAGGTCGAGCTGTATCGCTTGCCGTAGAACAGGTCCTGCCACTGGCGCACCATACCGAGGTACGCATTGTTCAGGATTATGAGCTTGACCGGAATCTGGTTGATCGATATAGTCGCCAATTCCTGTATGTTCATCTGTATAGACCCGTCGCCGGCAATGTTGAACACCGGGCAACCGGGATTTGACAGCGCCACGCCCATCGCGGCGGGCAGCCCAAAACCCATAGTCCCCAGCCCGCCCGAACTCACCAGCGTGCGCGGCTTGTCGAACTTGTAGTACTGCGCCGTCCACATCTGGTGCTGGCCAACTTCCGTGCAGATGATCGCGTTTCCGCCGACAACCCCGTAGAGCTTTTCTATGACCGACTGCGGCTTGATCTCGTCGGCGGAGGGCTGGTACGAAAAGAGCTTCTCCCCCTTCCAGTCCTGAACGGAGTCGTTCCACTTGTCGGCCGCGCGCGGCTTGACGATCTTGTTCAGGGCGATAAGTATCCGCCTCGCGTCGCCGACAACCGGCACGTCGACCTTGACGATCTTGGAAACGGACGCGGGGTCGACATCCAGATGGACGATCTTGGCGTTCGGCGCGAAACGGGCGACGAAGCCGGTCACGCGGTCATCAAAACGCGCGCCGACCGAAACTATCAGGTCGCACTCCTGAAAAACGCGGTTGGCGCACTTGCCGCCGTGCATACCCGGCATACCTATAAACAGCGGGTGGTTCCCCGGGAACGCGCCCAAACCCATGAACGACAGCGTCACCGGCATATTGGTCTTCTCGGCCAGTTCCTTGAGCTCGGCATACGCGCCCGACGCTATTACCCCGCCGCCGGCAAACAAAAGCGGCCTCTTGGACGACTCTATCATCGCCGCGACCTTCTCTATCTGCTTAGGATGCCCCTCAACGGTCGGCTTGTAACCGCGTATCGACACGCTCTGCGGGTACTCGTAATCATCAAGCACCGTGCGGGCGATGTCGATTGGGACGTCCACCAGCACCGGGCCTGGCCTGCCGGTCCGCGCGATGTGGAACGCCTGCTTCATAACCGTGGGCAGTTCCGCAATGTCCTTAACCAAAAAGTTATGCTTGGTGATAGAGCGGCTGACCCCCACGATGTCCGCCTCCTGAAACGCATCGGTCCCCAAAAGCGGCGATGAGACCTGCCCCGTTATCGCCACCATGGGTATTGAGTCCAAATAGGCCGTGGCCACGCCGGTCATGATGTTCATGGCCCCCGGGCCGGATGTCGCTATGCAAACGCCGACCTCGCCGGTAGCCCGCGCGTAACCGTCGGCCGCGTGCGCCGCACCCTGCTCGTGCCGCGTCAGAATGAACGTAAACTCCTTAGTGTCGTAGAGCACGTCAAAAATAGGTATGACCGTCCCGCCCGGATACCCGAACACGACCTTGACGCCCTCCTGAACCAATGCGTCAACAACAATCTGCGCCCCTGTCTTCTTCAAAACTCCCTCCGTCCTCTCCGTTAAATAAAAATTAACTTACTAATATATATAATTGTCATGATAATAATCAAATTTATGTATTAATAATATCATATTTTTGCCATACGGCACCACAGGGCGGGTTTTAAAGCCGCCAACATCCCGTTGACCACAAAAAAAGGCCCGCTTCCTATCGGAGAGCGGGCCTTTATCAATATCTGATAATTACAATATCAGCCCGCTCTCCTCTTTTGCACGAGAATTACAATGCCTACCACAATACCGGCTATAGCGGCAATGGAAGCAATAACGGCTAGAACGAGGCTGACTACGGCTGTTTTCGATCTCATAATAATATAATTTACTATATTTTCCGACGATTGTCAAGAAAAATCTTAAAAAAATTAAAAAAGTGCCGTTTGCCGCCTTGCCCATGACATATATTACAAATGATTCCCACGGTACCTCCGGGGTTCTCCCGCCGGTACTCTCTTGGTTTAAATTTGTACCTCGCAGTATACACACAAATTCCAAAACTTCCAATCGCGCTTCGCGAGAAGTGCATATTTTATCGTTTTTTATTGCATAAACCCGTGGGAAAGAGGTATATTTATATGGGCGGTAAGAAGGGTAAGAAGGTACATTTTTCTGGCCACGCCTGCAATCAAATCAAATTACGCGGCGCGGATGTAGTGTTTATCATTAAGGTCGTCAACGGCGAGGTACCGTGCCGCCGGATGCCGGATGATTGTCCATGGCGTGTAAAATTGATTGCCACGGACGACAAAAATAAAAAATGGTGCATTATTTATGAGGAAAGACGCAGAAACATTGTAACAATTTTTCCGATTGAATAGAAAGGTGATCAAAAACCATGGAAAAAAGAAAAAAACCGAGAAACAGGGCTGAGATGTACGAGTACCGGAAAGCGAAACTGGAGGAACTTCGGAAAGAGGCATTGGAAAAATTTCCGCAGCGTACTACGACGGACCCGGTGAGGCTGATGCTGAAATGGCGGTCAAGTATGAGTATTCTTTCTAAAATGTCGTGGAAGCAGATTGAAACGCTTGACGATATCGACCGCGAAACACTTGCGCCGAACTGGGATGAAAGAACGTACCATGAGTGCTCCATAGGGCGTAAACTCAAAGATGAGGAGTGCTACAACGAAAGCGGCCACTATATTTTCGCTTTCGGCTACGACGACAGCACGCTAAAACCAGGCTGGCACGGCAGCGAAGAGGAGCGCGAGTGGCTCGAAACGCAACGCCAATGTAAAGAGGAACGGCGCGAAAAACGCCGCAAAGCATTGGAAAAACGATGGGGCGGGTTGGGCCGCAGCATTTCATGGGCCACGCGACTGTTTATGTAATCCACCCGCACACACCGCACGGGCGCATTCATTGGGGCTTGACGGTATCTGTGGATACTTTCCCAGGTTCCGGTTCGGGAGCGCGGGTGGGGGCGGACGCAGCGGGTATCGGTTTCAGCGTCGGATTGTAGAATGCGCGCCTGCCGGGGCCTATGTCTGTTCTGTCTCTCCCCCTGCCCATCAGCGCGTCCGGCGCTACATCCAAAAACGTATATCCCGTAGCGGCAAAGATGGTGTAACCGGGGTCGCCGAAGAGATTTGAGGCATCCATCGTAACCACGCTGTTGGCGGAGTTGCGGTTGCCGTAGAAGGAGTTGTTGCCTACGCGCGACCGGCGCGCGCCGTCTGACGCGAATATGCCATACTGCTTGTTAAAGTAGAGCGCGTTGTTCTCTACAACCACCTCGCTTTGTCCGGCGAGCATTATCCCGCTGTATCTGTTTTCGGCGATAACGTTGTTGGCGATATCCCCGCGGTGCGAGCGCGTGGTTTCGCAGAATATGCCGCTGCCGCCGTTGCGGAAGATGACATTGTTGCGGATAACCGGCAGCGCGATGATGGCGTGGATGCCGGTAGTGCGGTTCCCGCGTATGACACAGTTTTCTATGGTCATGAAGGTATTGGCGCAGAACACCCCGGTGTGCCCGCCTTCAATGGTAAAGTGCTTGATAGCGGCCCCCTGTGCCCCGCGCACCACGGGTTTGTTCCTTACGCCCGCAAGAACCGTCCGCTCCGCCGCCGCGCCGATCAACGCGACATCCTCCCGCAAGACGACGGCCCCTTTGTAGGTTCCTTCTCTTACGAATACGGTATCCCCCGGTTCGGCGCTGTCGAGCGCGGCCTGAATGGCCCGGTGGTGGTCGGGTACTATGATTACCTTGCCGGCCTTAACCTGCGCCGGCGGCGTTTTGGCCGTCAACGGGGCCGTGAGACACACGAGCGCCGCTATCAGCGCCCCAAAAAACAGGCGTTTCATATCAACCCCCATCCGCTTAATAATCCAGCGCCACCACCCACTCCGGGAAGAAGTACTCCTCCGGGTTCAGCTGCTTGTCACGGAGCCAGAGTTCGTAGTGCAGGTGCGGCCCGGTGGTAAGGCCCGACATACCCACGGTTCCTATTTCGTCCCCGCGCTTTACGGAGCGGCCCTGCGCGACCTTTACCGTGCCGAGGTGCGCGTAGACCGTGCGGAACCCGCGCCCGTGAGTGATCACGATGCGCCGCCCCCATACGGGATCGTTCTCCACCAGCGTTATCACGCCAGACGCCGTGGCGATCACCGGCGTACCTTCCGGCGCCGCCAAATCCGTGCCATAGTGCATCTTCTGCTTGCTGGTAAACGGGTCGCGCCCCATACCGAACTGCTTGGAAATTATCGAGTAGTCCGACGAAATCGGACGCAACACGGGAACGGTGTCAAACATATTCCGCTTATCATCGCCCAGCGTTGCCACGAACTTCTCGACGAGCTTTTCGCTCGCGTCGACATGGCGCACCACCGCCGCCGCCGAGAGCGCCGGAGCCGTTGGTTTCCGCTGCGGCTTTTCGGGCGGAGGCGGCGTGTAGGGCAAACCTATTACATCTTTGTACTCCTCTTTCTTCAACTCAAGCCGCTGCGTACGCTCCTTCAGCACACTGAGCATGCGCAGCGTCGCGCCTATGTTGTTGTGCAGCCGCTCGTTCTGATCAGAAATGTTCTGATTCTGCATCTGTTCCTGCTCCGTAAGGATGAGCCGGTCGAGCGGCACAAAGTAGCCGGCAATCCCGGCCACCGCCATAAACACCAACGCGAAGACAAACCAAAACGGGATGCGCAGCGTCTTAACGCGCGTACCCCGCGCCGGTATAAGATAAACCGACCGCTTGCCCATACGCTATACCCCGTCATCAGCGCTGAGGTCGGGTTCGTCGTCGCCCTTTTTGGCAGACTTCTGGAGTTCCCGGATCTTCTCGTTTATCTCGGCGATCTCGGCGTAAAGCGCCCTGATGTTCTCTATCGCCTTGGTAACCACCAGGTCCCCCGGAGCCGAAGCCTCGCGGGCATCCTGCACAAGGTCGTAGAAACGCTCGCCGATGTCGAGGAAATTGCGCTCGATCTTGCGCTTCGCAGACATCTCGTCGACCTTCAGCTTGCCGATCTTGGTGTAAAGCTCAATCTTCTCGACCGACATAACCGCGCCGTCCTTGAGCCCCTTCTTGATCTTTTCCCACACGCCGTCCATATCCATAGCATACCTCCTTTAAAAGATTAATGATTGATGTTTAACCCGGCTTAAATCCGTCAAAGTCCAAAAATTTTCTTTTTTTCCGCAAAAACGCCCATGCTACAATATATAATTATGTACATGAACAATTCAACCCTTGAATGTTTTTTATTAACCGCCGGCTACCGGGACAACGGGCCGAAACACGAAATCACCCTCTGGGCGGCAGGCGTTTCGGACGAACGGATAAGGATCTCCGTCAACGACTTCCGCCCCATGTTCTTCTGCCCCAGAACCGTCCCGGCAAACGAAACCGCCGGCGCCGCAGAGCGAAAACAGCTCCAAATGCGCTCTTTTAACGCCCACGAGGCCGACTGCCTATACTTTAATACGTACACGGACATGCAACAAATGGCAAAACATCTGAAAAATATGGGGTACCCGACATTCGAGTCGGACATCAACCCCCTCGCCCGCTACCTCATGGAGCGGATGGTCAGCGGGTCGATGCGGGCCACCGGCGTTCCGAGGCAGGCAGGCTCCTTCACGGCAATGGCTAATCCCCATGTACGAGGTGGGATATTCACGCCTGATTTCCGAATCATGGCCGTGGCCATCGACATCACCGAGGGCGAGGAGGTACGCGCCGTCTCCTGCGCCTGCTGCTCGTCGTTCCACAAAATAATCGGTGGCAGCGAGCGCCAAACCCTTACAGATTTCATGGAGTACGTCCAAAAAAGCGACCCCGACATAATCACCGGCTGGAGAGTCGTCGACTTCACGCTGCGGATCATCAAGGAGCGGTGCGAGAGAAACAACGTACCCTTTGAGCCGGGCCGCGAAAGGGGCAGCCGCGTGGCAAGCTCGCAGCGCAGCCGGTCTTGGCGCACCGAAACTATTACAAGAACGGTATGGACCGCGAAAATCCCCGGCCGCGTGGTAATGGACGTGCCGTCCATGCTGCGGGCCTACAACCACGACAGCGACAGCTGCCAGCTCGACTTCAGCGACAGCCTGGCTCTCGCGAAAAATATCCTGCATATCTTCAACGGCGCAGAGATTTTACGGAACGCCATAGAGCGCTCAAAGCGTACAGGCCAAACCCTTGACAGCGTGGGCGGCAGCGTGGCCTCGTTCGAGCACCTGTACCTGCCGCGCCTGCACCGCGCGGGGTTTGTCGCAAACGATACGGCCGACATCATAATGCCGTCGCAGCCGCTCGCAGGCGGATACGTACTCGAACCCACGCCGGGACTGTACGAGAACGTGCTCGTGTTTGACTTCAAAAGCCTGTACCCGTCAATAATAATGACATTCATGATCGACCCGCTGGGGTTCAAGGTTATAAACGGGGATGAGGACAAGATAACGACGCCCATAGGCACGTCATTCTCAAGAAGCAGCTCGATACTGCCGGAAATAATCCGCGAGCTTATGGCGGGGCGCGCGGCGGCGGTCGAACAGAAGAACCCGTATTTGTCAACAGCCATAAAATTGGTGATGAACAGCTTCGCCGGGGTGCTGGGGTCTACGGGGTGCAGATTTTTTTCGGAGCATCTTTCGGGGTCGATAACTAAAACCGGGCAGCATATATTGAAAATATCCATCGAGCGCATCGAAAAAATCAGCGGGAAAAAAGTTATATACGGGGATACCGACTCGATCTTCGTAGACCTTGGCAAAGGCATGGAGTACAGGGCAGGCGAGCTTGGGAAATCAATCTCAAAAGAGATGGGCGCGTGGTTAAGCGAACACCTTAAAGAACAGTATGACGCGGTATCGGCATTAGAACTAAAATACGAATGCCATTTCAGGCATTTTTTCATCCCCCCGCTGAGGCACGGCGGCGGAGAGGGGCAGGGTACGAAAAAACATTACTGCGGCGCTGTTGTAGATAATGACGGAGCGATGGAGTTGACGTTCAGAGGCATGGAGTCGGCGCGCAACGACTGGACAGACCTGGCCAAAGAGTTTCAGCATGAGCTGTTCAAAAAACTCTTTTCGGGGCAGCCGTTAGAAGATTACATATTAATTACCGCCGAACGCCTGCAGCGCGGCGAGTACGACGACAAACTGGTTTACAAGAAGAGAATGCGCAAAAGCATCGATTCGTACACGGTGAACGTCCCGCCGCACGTACAGGCGGCAAAACAGTTAGACGCGCCGGCGCGGCTCATAAAATACTATATCACAAAAAACGGGCCGCAGCCGGTAGAAAAACTGTCGGCGCCGTTAGACTACCGGCACTATATAGACAGCCAGTTAGGGCCGGTCGCCGATTCTATCCTGTGGTGGATGAACAAGGACTTTGACAAGCTTATATCGGGACAGCAGGACCTGTTCGGATGAAAAATATAATAAAATTAATCTGCGCGGCAGTCACGGCCATTTGTGTGCCTCCATCCTATCCCGAAGGGATCAATGCCAATAGCCTTTGGGGACGTTTTGATTTTATGGAGGAATACTATTTTGAACAGGACCTGCAAACATTCTCTAACCACAGGAATAACGGCTTCCGCGATAAATATTTAATGTCGGCCCAAACGATATTTCAAACGATGCTTATATCATACGATGATTTTTTGCACTTCGGGCTGCTGTATATTAATGGACTGGGGATGGGGCGGCAGAACGAAGCGATACTGTTTGACCCGCAAGAAGTTGGCTACTCGATAATACCGTTTCTTGAATACCGCCGCAACGAAATATTCTTCCAGACAGGGCTTGACCACAGCTGCTTCCACGAGGTCGACAGGCTGACGCGCCCTACGGCGTACTGGAACAAAGCCTATATCCGGGCATCATCCGCCAATTACAGATATCAACAGATGAAGATTCATTATATTGATGAAGGACGGACGGGATATTTGGACAATTTAAGATGGAGCGCGTGGGCGGGGTACTTCATCCGCGAATTCGGAGGGATGGATGTCACCCTCTTATCGGGCGGACACCCCTGGTCAGCTACGGCAGGCGTTGACGCCGGATATTCGTTTTACAGGACAAAGTCGTGGATGTTCAGCGGGCGCAATCAGATTGAAGCGTTTGCCGATACCGCCGGGACCGGCTATTGGGCGGGAGTTTTGGGGATCGAGGCGGATGTATACAACCGCAAACATTCGTTTGGGGTATTCATCAACTACAATTACGAATTTCCGGGGGTGATGCCGCTGTTCGGCAAGGATCAGCTCATTGAATTTGGGATAAGATTCAGGTATTAGGATGTCAATACAAACTCAAAACCATAAATTCTATCTCGCCCCGCTGCGCGGCATTACAGACGTTATTTTCCGGACTGTATATGAGCGCCATTTCGGCAGGTTTGACTATATGCTGGCCCCGTTTGTGCCGACGATACTCGGCAGCAGAGTTCGGGATTACCATATTAAGGATATTCTGCCGGAGGGCGGGAATGATACGAAGAGGTTGATACCGCAGATCATCGGGCATGATACGGAAGGATTTTTGCTGCTGTGCTATAAATTCGCCGATTTGGGATTTCTATCCGTAAACTGGAATCTGGGCTGCCCCGCCCCGCTCATCACCCGCAAGAAAAGGGGATGCGGGCTTCTCCCCCATCCCGATATCATCACAAAATTTTTGGATGACGTCATCCCCAAAATACCATTGCCATTATCAATAAAAACGCGCTTGGGGTTTGACAGTAAGGATGATCTTGAGGGATTGATGCCGATATTCAACAATTATCCGCTGAAAGAAATCATCATCCATCCAAGAATAGGTGTACAGATGTACGATGGGACTGTTGATATCGATAAATTTGAGATATGCCTGAAAAAATCAATACATAATATCGTATATAACGGCGATATCTGTACAGTTGATGATTTCAATCGATTATCCGAACGATTCCTGGATGTCAACAGATGGATGATAGGCCGCGGAATCATCAAAAATCCCTGCCTGATGAATAAATTACGCGGTGAAGATTCTGGGTCAATCCACAATTTTCTGGATGATCTCCTTGACACCTGCAAAGACCACCCCAAACCAATAAAACTCCTCGGCAGAATGAAAGAAATCTGGCGATTTCTTGGCGGCACCATCGACCATACCGGTAATTTGGGGGAACAGATTCTGCGCTGCGAGTCTATGGCCGAATACAAAAAAATCGCCGCCACATCCGTCAATCCCCTGCATGGGCAGCCATCTGTTGATTTTGTACCAGCGCCTTAGTCTTCCACTTCCCGCTCTTCCATCGAAAGAACATCACAATGCCCCGGAGCCACTCGTCCATCGCCATCGCCACGGCTATCCCCAAAAGCCCCCAGCCCAGCGATATCCCGAATATGTACGCGAATGTGACGCCCACGCCCCACATGAAGACTATCCCCATGTAGACCGGGAACCGCACGTCGCCCGCGCCTTTGAGTGCGGGGATGATTATCACGTTGAAGTTCCTGCCCGGTTCGTGGATTAGCGCGACAGTAAGCACCATAAAGGCGAGAAGGTGGATGTTCTCGTTCTGCGTAAACATATACAGTATGGGGGCCTGAAACAGTTTGGCTATCACCACCAGCACCACCGATATAGCGAAGCCGGAGAGGAAGTACCTGTACACCTTCTTATGCGCGATTTCCGCCATCCCCGCGCCAACATAATACCCGACCTTGATCTGCGCGGCGGTGCCTATCGATATGGACGTTATGAAGACGAACCGCAGTATCGTTATCGCGTAGACGAACGCGGTCATAGCCTCGGTGCCGAGCGTGGCCATGAAGCGCATTATTATTATCTGGCCGATGTTGTAGGATACGTTCTCCCCCGCCGTAGGGACGCCCACGGACAGTATCTGCCTGTAGACGCTCCGCGGTACCCTGAGCATTTTGCCCTTTTCGAGGACTATGTCGCGCCGCCTCTTGAGCATGACCCACAGGAGCGCGCACGCTACCACGTGGCTGAATATGGTCGAGAGCGCCACGCCCTTAACGCCCCACACCGGCATCCCGAACGCGCCGAAGATAAAGACGTAGTTGCCGAAGACGCTTATCGCCATCGCTATGGCGTTTACCACCATCGGCCCCCGGCTGTGGCCGTAGGAGCGGATGATGGTAGACAGGATAATGCAGACCGCCACCGATATGGAGCCGGCGCAGTAGATCAGCATATATTCCATAGCGTACTTGTGGACCAGCGGGTCGAGCTGGTAGAAGCTGACGATGTACTCGGCGGTGAGGCAGAGCGCCGTGCTGAGGATGACGGAGAAGATGACCGACAGGACGATGCTCCCCTGCGCCACCCGCCCGGCGGAGGCGGTGTCGCGCGCGCCGAGGTTCTGGGAGATGATGATGCTCGCGCCCGATGCCACCATCATATATAATAGGACTACGAAGAAGACGAACTGGTTGATGAGCCCCGTCGCGGCCACGGCCTCTTCCGAGTAATAGCTGAGCATGAAAACGTCGGCCCCGGTTATGGCCACGCGGATGATGTTCTCTATCCATATAGGCCACGCGAAGTGCATGAGCGACAGCTTCGTCCGGTCGACATCGTGGAACTTGGGCTCGGCGCCTATGGGTATGTCGGCCTCGGTGGGGATGCCGCTCTGGTACTGCGACAGGTGTTTTTGCGGCTGCTCTTCTTGTTCCATAAGGCCCATAATATACATCATGCCGGGGGGAGATGTTTATTTTATGCAATTATCCCCGGCAGCAATTATATTTGTTACTATGGCGGATAAAGAAGAAGAGGTCGACATCTTCGAGGAAACCACGTCCATAGAGGTCAACGCCGGCGTCGATGCCGCGCCGCTGACGCCTGATGGCCCGGATGCGGCTGACCCCATTGACATCACTATCCCCCCCGGCGACGACCCGCCCATGCCGGAGGAGAGGGATGACAGCCGGGACAAGGACGAGCTGGACCCTAAGTTCGCCGAGGTGATGCCGCTCGTAGAGGCCTGGAAATGGATCGACCTGCGCCTGATAGTATCGAACTGGCCGCCGCCGGAGGTTGCGGACTTCATGCGGCACATCGACCCGGTCCGCCGCGTGCACCTGATGCACTTCCTCCCGCGCCACTTCGCGGCGGATGTTTTCTCAGAGCTCGACCCGGCAATACAGACCCAGTTGTTAGACGACCTCTCGAACACCGAGATCCGCAACCTGCTCGCCGACCTCGACCCGGACGACCGCACCGCCCTCATGGACGAGATGTCGGAAGACGTGACGCGCAAGCTGCTCAACCTCCTCAGCCCGCGGGACCTCAAGCTCACGCGCGAGCTGCTCGGCTACCCCGAAGACAGCGTCGGCAGGATAATGACGCCCAACGTCGTGCACATCAAGGAGTCGTGGACCGTCCGCAAGGCACTCGACCACATACGCAAGTTCGGGTACGATTCCGAAACCATCAACGTCGTATATATTACCGACTCCACCGGCAAGATGATAGACGACATGCCCCTCAGCCGCCTGATCCTCGCCTCGCCCGACGAAGAGATACGCGCGCTCATGGACAACAACTTCATGGCGATACAGGTGACAGAAACGCAGGAAGAGGCCGTGAACATGATAAAGAGGTACAACTACTTCGCGCTGCCGGTGGTAAACTCCGACGGCATACTCCTCGGCATCGTAACCGTCGACGACCTGATGGACATCGCCGACACCCACGCCACGGAGGACTTCCACAAGCTCGGCGCCGTAAACGTGGAGGGGGACGCGGGGCCTATCGAGAACCTCAAGGAGGTCTCGGTGTGGCGGCTTTACAAAAGCAGGATCGTCTGGTTAGTGCTGCTCGTATTCGTAAGCATTTTCTCCGGCGCGGGGATCGCGTTTTTTGAGGATACGATAGCGGCGAAGACGGCGCTGGTGTTCTTTTTGACGTTGTTGATAGGCAGCGGCGGCAACACGGGGTCGCAGTCGGCAACACTTATGGTTCGCGCTCTGGCCACGGGGGACGTTAAGATGAAGGACTGGGGGAATATGATCTTCAAGGAGCTTATGGTCGCAAGCGCGCTTGGCGGGGTAATGGCCGCGGCGGCGGCGGTACTGGGGATATTCAGGGACGGGATGACGCTGGCTTTGGTTGTCGGGTTGTCGATGTTTGTGATTGTGATAACCGGCAGTCTGATAGGGATGAGCCTGCCGTTCATACTGCAAAAATTAAAGAAAGACCCCGCAATGGCCAGCGCCCCGTTAGTCGCGAGCGTTGTGGATGTTACGGGGATATTGATCTATTTCTCAATCGCCTCGATGATGTTTTAGCCGCAGTTGGTCTCAGCAATAAATGTACGTTCTTTACCCTGCTCAATCCAACAGACAGCGCACGCTAAGCAGGTATGTCTTGGGGCTGCGGGCCCTGTCCATGCCTGCGTTGCCGCCGGTCATGCTGAACCACCAGGCGGCGTTGTTCGCATCGCCCTCCGTGGCGCTCCACCATTGGCCGTATTTGCCGACAACGACGAATCCGCCCGGCAAACCGTAGCCGCCGGGCAGGGCCGAAAAGCCGTAATTGTCGGTACCATTGCTTTCAATCCACCCTTCATATACTTCATCCCACCCTGCCGCCGATTTCAACTTCCCTCCCGCCTTTGATGACCCACCCGCAAAATCCATTAATGTCATCCACTCCGCCTCGCTCGGCATATGCCAGCCTTCAGGGCAAACTCCCCGAACCCCGCTGGGACTCGATGTTGAACTCGGCGCCCCGTTCATTACCGCCTCCCAATCATACAAACGGCCGTAAGTGCTACAATTGGACTCCTGATTTTTGTAACAAACGCTGCCGCTCGCATCATAATTCAAATTCTCCGCCATCCACGTCTGATCCCCTATTTTCACCGTCTTGTAACTCTTACCATCACGTGAATCAATAAAACTGCCTTTACCTCCCCCACCCGGACCGTTCGGGTTATCGCACCCAACAAACACCATCATCGCCAAAATCGCCGTAACAGCCAACCCACACCGCCAACCCTTTGCCTCGCCCATACAGCAGCCTCCATTGGTTAAAATCTGTGGATATATGAAACATCTTCTATACATTTAATATACATTAATCACGGGTCTTACCACAAGAAGATTCGCTATTTTTGCCGGCCCAACCGCGGGCGGTCCCCCGCAATACAGGTATCACCCCAAATTCCCATTTACAAAAATTTTTCAGGCGCGGGATTCCCTGCGGATTACGTTGCCGCGGCTGTCTTTGAATTTGTCCGTAAGTATCAGCACGAGGTCTATTATCCACCATACGCCGCAGAAACTGCCGGTTATCAGTTTGAGTATACCTGTGCCTATTCTGCCGGCGTAGAAGCGGTCGATGCCGAAGATTCCGAGGAATATTGAGAGCAGCAGCAGGGTAAGCCAGTTCATTGAGACATCGGAGGTTAAAATACGGCCTTTTTGGCGTACGCCGCAGTGCGGGCAGATTTCGGCCGCTTTTTTGATTACGGTACCGCAGGAGGTACAAAAAGCCTCGTCGGCCGCTTTTTCCCGGAGGTTATTGTTGTTTTGGCTATTCAAACAGGGTCTTGATTTTGGACCAGTTGGTCTTTTTAGTGGGCCTGTTGACCGACGCCTGCTTGTTTTGAGAGGCCGCCGGTTTTTGCGCGGACACGGTTGCAGACTGACGGACAGCCGCGCTGTCGGCTTTGATGTCGGAGGCGGACGGGGTGCCCTGCTGGGCGAACGCGCCAAGCGAGAGGGTGAATATCGCCATTACTATTAAGATTTTAACTCTCTTCATAGCCGCCTTTTACCTGTTTGGTGGTAGATTACACCATACTTTTCTTAAATATACTATAAAAAAAACAAAAAAGCAAGCTTTTTTTAAAAAAAATTACAAAAAAATGATGTTTTTATCCATCCGGCACAGCATTGGCGCGATAAATCGCGCCCTGCTGTATACCACGGCGTATGGGCGACCCTCGCGGCCGCCCATGTCCGTACCTGCATAAAACCAACGCTTACCGCCTGCCGCGGCCAAACTGTATATCGGCGCCTTCATCCTGCTGCGGCTGCTCCGTATGCACAGGGGCGTCCGGGATGTTATCAACCGGCGCGGTGTGCGCCTGCGGCGGCGCGTCCGACTCAGGCGCTCCGTCCCCGCCGTTTTCGGGCAGCTGGCGGCGCTTGGCCGTGAACCTGCGGCCGTGCTGCATCTCTTCGGAACCGCCGATGTCATTGCCAGCAGGGGCATCGGGTGATGACGCGGGCTGCTCGGAGTGCTGGAACGGCGGCCTTTGGTGAACGTCTTCCCTTTGCTGCCCAGGTATGAATTCGGGCCTGTGCATTCCGCCGTTGTCATCGCGGGGCGGGCGGTCCGGCCTGATGTCGGGCCTGCCGTCCCGGCGCTGGTCTCTGTTGAAATCGCGCCTGCCGCCGTTTCTGTCGTTCCGGTCGCCCCTGTTGCCGCCGGGGCCGGACGGCCTTGGCGGGCGCACATCCCTGGAACCGTCCCGCGGGCCGCGGTCATCCCTCGTACCGTTGCCAACGCCGCCGTCCTGAATCTTTTTGCGCGCGCTCTCCTGCTCGCGCTCGGCGTTCTTGAGCCTGAGGTTAATATCGCGCAGCGACTTCTCCATAGGGTCTATAGCCCCCCCCGGTTGGCTCTGCTGCTGGCCCTGCTGCGGCGGACGGGGCCCGCCCTGACGCGGCTGCTGCGGCCTGTCTCCCCTACCCTCGCCGGGCTTCCTGTTGTTATTTCCGGGGGCGCCACGCTGGCCGCCCTCTTTCCTCTCGGGCCGGCCGTCGCCGCCCGCGCCGTCCGGGCGCCTGTGCCCGTGGGGTCCGCGGCCTTTACCCCTAATAGCCGCAAGCATAGATATTGTGATCAACTGCAATATAACAGCCAGTAAAACCGCGACAACCAATAAAATTTGCAAAATATCTTCCATTTTAAAACCTTTCCAATACTTACAGTACCTCTTCTTACAAGTACCATTCTTAAGTTTTCAGTGATGACTACGCGGTACCCTACAAAGAAATTCGCACGCCGCCGGCAACTTCAAAAAATCGTCAAAACCTCCTTTCGAACGGGTAAACACTACTCCGCCGGTCCGGCGCGGCCACACCAAAGTCCCCAAACGGGCACGTCCGCGCGTCTGATAAGCAACCATATTTGCCTGCGGGTCCGGCGCCGCGCTGTCTACAGTTCGCGCACCGATACTGCCGCAGCCCATAACCCGCCGCTACTTCTTGCCGCCAAGCTTCTCAAACTCTCTGTCGATCTCTTCGCCAATGGCGAGAAGCTTCTTGATTGCCCTAAGCCTCTTATTTATGATAACTACCTTACTCCACAAGAAGATAAGGATAAGAGAGAAAAACAGGAAATTGACTACCCAGAGAAATTTTAACAGTTCTTCCATGCGGGTTCAACGCCTATTGCCTGTAGGGCGGTTATGATTAGGTTGCACATTCATAAAATAATATATGGTAATGTGTAATGCAAATATTTTTAGCTATTTTTTGAGTTTGGAGTTTAAAGCGTGTAGTTTGGAGTTAACATCAAAAATTCAACACTGCCCCCCCAAACTCCACACTACCCGTTACCCATCGAATACTCTACCTCTTTGGTGTAGATTGCCCCGTCGCGGTTCAATACGCTGGAGTATAGCACAAACTCCGATACCATGAACTCCCCGGTCTCAAAAAGGGCGTTAGATGTGAGAAAATCGGCCAGTTTTCCATCTGGGGCATCGCTCAGGCGGGCGATTGTTATGTGCGGGTGGAACTTTTTGTCTTCCGGCGGCAGGCCCAGTTTTGAGGTCAGGCCGCGCTCTATCTGCTTTTGGAGGCGGGCCAGATCATCGCCGCCGGATATGCCGCACCACAGAACCTTGGGCCGGCCGCGCGGGGGGAAGAACCCGGTGGATTTGAGGGTGAGCGTGAACGGTGTAAAATCGACCGTGCGCAGGAGGGCGTCTATCCGCCCGGCCATCACGCTGTCGACCTCGCCGATAAAGCGCAGGGTAATGTGCAGTTTCGCGTCCTCGGTCCACCGCGCCCCCGGAATGGCGCAGTAGAGATCGCTTATCTCGTCCCGGACGCGCTCCGGGAGGTCGACGGCGATGAAGAGGCGACGCATACGCTAATCATCGCTGGGCTGATTGTATTTGTAACCGTAGTCCTGCAGAATTCTCCGCTCGGCAAACATCATCGTCAGCTTCACCGTCCTCTCGATCTTGAACAGGGTAAGGCAGAGCGAAACAAGGAACGCGAGGATGACGATCGACAGGAAAATAAAAATTACCATCATATATATTGTACCTTTCTATAAAGGACGCATCCCTGATCTATATCCCCCTTCCGGGATCCATCTTTGGGAAACGAAGCCTGTTGCTTTCATACATCATATACCCCGCCATCGCGATCATCGCGCCGTTGTCCGTACACAGGGACGGGGGCGGGACAATGACATTGTCAGCGCCAAAGCGCCTTTTCAGCTCGCCCCTGAGATAACCGTTGCAGGCTACCCCGCCCGCGACAGCTACGGTTTTGATCCCGGTCAGATTCGCCGCTTCCTCAAGATTGTCGGCCAAAGACCTGACTACGGTCCGCTGGAACGCTTCGCATACCGCGGGGCGGTTATCATTAATATAATTTTCGCTGTTAGCGGATATGAAATTTTTTACAGCTGTCTTCAATCCTGAGAAACTGAAACAGAGGGATTTTTCGGGGGATGAGAAGCGGGCTACCGGAAAATTTATCTTTTCCCGCTTGCCTTGCGTTGATTCCTCCGCGAATTTCGCCGCCTCCGCTTCGATCATCCGCCCCGCCGGATAGCGGAATCCGAGCAGTTTCCCCACCTTGTCGAACGCCTCGCCAGCCGCATCGTCGACCGTGCGGCCCAGCAATGCACAATTGCCGGACGATACGTATTTGTAAATCGCCGTGTGCCCGCCGGACGCGAGGAGAACCAGAAACGGGGGTTTGATGTCATCGCCTCTATCAATAAATAACGAACATATATGCCCTTCAAGGTGATTAACTCCGGTTACCGGGATCCCGTAGGCCGTATGCATCCCCAAGGCAAAGCTGACACCGACCAAAAGCGCGCCGGCAAGCCCTGGGCTGTCGGTCACAGCGATCAAATTGATTTTCTCCGGCGTGATTCCGCATCCGTCCATAGCCCTGCGCGCCAGCCCGTCTATTTTTTCGAGGTGCGCGCGCGAGGCCACTTCGGGAACGACGCCGCCGTACAGGGCATGCTCGCCCTGAGAATGGGTGACGCTCGACAAAACAGCGCCGCCGCGCAGGATGGCTACAGATGTTTCGTCACATGAAGATTCTATGCCTAATGTAATCATCATTATTGTTCTATTCCAAAATAACGGTCGCAATTAACCGTTACCGGTGATTAACCGCTAACTACGCTCCTTATGCTCTGCGGCAGCAGGAACGCGCCGGCGTGGACCTCGGCGTTGTAGTAGAGGCACGTGTCCGCAATCATCTTAAACCGCTCCGCGTCAAACCCGTCGACACCGCCGTCGATTCCCCCCTTGCCGTTGCTCGCCATAACGAAACTGCAAATACCCTCCGGGAACGAGCGGAGTGCGGAGATGTACGGCCTGTAGTGTGTAAACGCCGCCGAGGCATGCGCTATCGTCTGGCGGATCATGTCGGGCCTAATTACCGGCGAGTCGGTCTGGAGGACAACAATACCGTTCGGCCCCGCAGCCGAGGCGACCTTGGCGAAAAAATCGGCGGTCTCAAGGCTGCGCACCGGCCCGCCCGGATCGTAGGAGTCTACGAGGATGACATCAAAAGCGCCCTCCTTAACATCTTTGATGTACTCGTACCCGTCGTTGATAACGATCTCGGCCCGCTGGTCGGCAAATCCAGCGGCGAAAGACGGGATGTACGTTTCAACCGTCTCCTTGACGAGACTGTCTATTTCCACAACAACGACCCGCTTGACAGACGGGTATTTGAGAACCTCCCTGAGGCTCCCGCCGTCGCCGCCGCCTATTATGCAGACGGTTTCGGGGTTTGGGTGCGCCGTCATCGCGGGGTGCACCATCATCTCGTTGTACGGCTCGTAGTCACGCTCGGTGAGCACTACCGTACCGCCCAGACACAGCGTCAGGCCGAAGCGGTAGGTGTCGAGCACCTCAACCTTCTGGAAAGGGCTCGCACCGCAGAATACGGGCTGCTTGACCTTGATAAGAAGGCCGGAGTGGCCGCATACAAGGTTCTGGAGCCACATCGATGTTTCATTTTCCATAGGACAGCTGATCAGACTGTTCATAATTATTACCTCCTGTTAACATTTTTTGCAGATAAAAATCCGACATCACTATTCTACAACAACCAATTTCGCCTTAGGGAACCCGTTAAAATTACACGAACTAGCAACCGTATACGCCCCCATCGACTCAAATACCAAAACATCGCCTATCTCCAAAAGCGGCAGGCTGATGTTCTCGTACAGCACGTCTATGGAATCGCACGTAGGCCCGGCCAGAACAGAATTGTGGCGTTCACCCGGACGCGTTAAAAACATCGGGTACTCCGCGTGGTCAAACATTTTGCCGGAAAAGCTGCCGTATATCCCCTCGTCAAGATAGTACCACCACGCCCCGTTGCGGAACGAGCGCCCCATAACCTTGGTAGCCAGCGTCATCGTAGGCCCGCTCAAAACACGCCCCGGCTCGGCAATCACCCTGTAGTTCGTGAAATAGCGGGACAAATAGTCAACAATGGGCTGGCAAAAAGCCGCCATGGGCAGCACCTGCGTCAGGTAGGATATCGGGAACCCTCCCCCTATGTCAATTATCTCTATATCAATCCCTGACAGCGCGGCTTTGCCGCAAATATCCTTGCAATACTCAAGCGCCTCAATGTACTTGAGCGGGTTCTCATTCTGCGAACCGGCGTGGAACGAGATGCCCTTTACCTTAAGCCCCATACCGTGCGCTTTCTTAATAACGTCAAACATCTTTTCTGGCGCGACACCGAATTTTTGCGACAGGTTGACCAGACAGCCGGGATTCTGTATGCTCATCCTTACAAGCAGTTCCGCCCTGTCCTTATAGGGAATGAACTTGAGCAGCTCATCCTCATTGTCAACCACAAAAATCTTCAACCCGTAATCGAGCGCGTATCTGATATCCCCGTCCCGCTTTATCGGGTGCGTATGTATACAGCGCCCGGCGCTGATTTCGAGCCCCTTCAGGATATCTATCTCGCCGTTGGAGCAAACGTCAAAAAAACTGTTCTCGCCGTCGAGGATAGATATCAGCTCCGGCTGCGAGTTCGACTTGACCGCGTAGTACAGGTCAACACCAGGCAGCGCCGCCGCCAAATTCCTGTACGCCTCCCGCGCGCGGCTCTCGGATAAAAAGAGGACGGGAGTGCCGTGCTGCGACGCTAACTCGTGTACCCGGTTAAATTCCATAATAGAGCGCTCATCTCCGTTAAGGTATTAAGTATTTTTCAGTCTGCAAAGGACGTTTTTATATCCATCCAGCACATTACCCAAATCGCGCCTGAACCTGTCCTTGTCCAATTTCTCGTTTGTAAACGCGTCCCAGAGGCGGCAGGAATCGGGCGAGATTTCATCACACAGGATTATTTCGCCGCCGCATCTGCCGAACTCAAGCTTGAAATCAACCAGCTTGATATCTATTTTCATGAAAAACTCGCGCAGAAGGTCATTTATCCTTAACGCCTGAGCGTACATTTCGTTCATCTCTTCGGTTGTGGCCAAGCCTATCGCCGTTATTTGGCTGGCATTTATCATCGGATCGCCGAACTCGTCGCTCTTGTAACAGTATTCTACTACAATATTATTCAGCGACGTTCCCTCAGGCACGCCATATTTTTTTGAGAAACCTCCCGCTGCTATGTTGCGGACTATTACCTCGACCATGATGATCTCTGCTTTCCTTACGAGAACGGCCGTATCGTCAATCACCCGTATCAAATGCGTTTTGATTCCGTTGTCGGCGAGATAGCCATAAACGATATTCGAGATCTCGGAGTTCAGCCTGCCCTTGCCAAACAGTTCCTCCTTCTTCTCTCCGTTAAAAGCCGTAGCCGTATCCTTGTATTTGATGATCAGGGTATTCTCATCGGCGCCACGGCAAACAATTTTTGATTTTCCTTCGTATATTACATCATCCATAATTTATCCTTTGCATTAATACCTGAACGTTTATGTATTGATACCACAAGCGAACGCTATCCGCCTCTAACGCAAAAAGTTATCAGGAAACTCATGCTTCGCGTCGGTAATTACGCGCGCCGGCCCTGACAATATTTCACTTATATAGGGATAAGGCGTCAACATTGCGGCCTGCGTCGCCCCGTTGTACATCTTAAGGCCCCTTATCCCGTACTTTGCCAGCTTTTTGTCTACCGCCGCAGGCTTCAGGGCAGACAAATCAACCATGTCCGACGCCGCGGTTACAGACCACAGCACCGCGTACATCTGTATGTACATATAGTGCGGATTGACGCACTTAAATACCGACGAGAGCGTCTTCTGTATGCAGGCGAACGCCGCCGGACGCGCCACCGGAGACTCGGTGTGCATAACGAATATCCCCGCCCTGTCGCGCATCGAGCGTCTGGCAAGGCGGTAAAACTCCCTCGTGTAAAGCAACTCCGACGGGCCAAACGGATCGGTCATGTCCATTATCACAACATCAAACTCGCCCGGATGCTCCTCCGTGTACTTGCGGCCGTCGGTTATGTTGACGTTGACTCTGGGGTCCTCAAAACAGTCGCCGTTTACGCTGCCCAAATACTTGCGCGAAAACCTGACCACCCCCTCGTCAAGCTCGGCCAGCTCAACACGCTTGACAGTAGAATACTTCAGCACCTCCCTGATGATCCCGCCGTCTCCACCACCCACGACCAAAACACTTTGCGGCTTCGGGTGGCTGCACAAAGCCGGGTGAACCATCGGCTCGTGGTACATAAAATCGTTCTTCTCGGCGGTCTGCGTTATATCGTCTAACAGCAGCACCGTACCGAACTCATCGGTATCAATCAGCTCGATCTTCTGGTACTTGGTAGACGCCTTGCGCAGCGTCTTCCTGACCGTATAAAAATAGCCGAAGTCAGGATTTAACGCCTCATAGTATAAACGCCTTCTCCTCTTTACCCTGTTCACATTAAGACTCCCTCTCAAAAATATTCCGGCACTCAAAAATTTCGTGCATCTCCTTTTTGAGAAGCGTACGGACCTTCGTCTTCTCGGCCTTGGACATCAGCTCTGAATCGGAGCCGAAAAGGTAGCTCTCAAGCTTCATGTTCTTGAGCATCATCTTTGAATGGAATATGTTGTCTGATACTATATTGATATCGTAGGCCGTATACTTGTCGAGGATATCGTCGGAAATGTAATCCTGAATCGACGTTATATCGTGGTCTATATAGAGCTTGCGCCCCTTTACGTCGCGCGTGAAACCTCGCACGCGGTAATCCATAAGCACAATTTCCGAGTCGAAACTGTCAATCAAAAAATCGAGCGCCCTGAGCGGCGAGATAGTCCCGCAGGTAGACACATCTATGTCAACCCGAAAAGTGGCTATCCCGTTCGCCACGTTGTTTTCCGGGTAGGTATGCGCCGTGATGTGGCTCTTGTCCAAGTGGGCCACAGCGCCGCCGCCGGTAGCCGGGTGGTGCCCCTCGTTTATCAGCACCGTTACGCTGGCGCCGCGCGGAACGTAATCCTGCGTAGAAATATTCACGATTCTGGCCTCAATTATGTTCGTAACCTCCTCAAGGATACTGCGCAGCTTCTCGGAGTTGTACTCCTCATCAATGTACTCAAGATAGTCTATTTGCGAAGACTTGGACGGCGCGTAGCAAATATCATAAATGTTAAAACTGAGCGACTTCGTAAGGTTGTTGAAGCCGTACAGCTTTATCTTTCTCCCTCGGCAATGATTGAGCATTCAGCACCTTTCCGTGTCAGTATATAGTTTTGAGTTTGGAGTTTGGAGTTTAACGTCAAAATCCGCGTCAAAGAACTCCAAACTCAAAACTCAAAACTATACCTCATTGATATACAGCGGCTTGTACCCGCGGTACTTCCCTCCGATATAATTCATTATAACGACCTCAGTCCGCTTGTTTCGCTCTATGTTTATCACTAAGCGGTCGGCGAACAGGCGGCACATATGCAAACCACGGCCCGACTCGTCCATATACCCTTCGCCCGTTATCTGGCGGTGCAGCTTGTCGAGCACTATGTCTTTGGTGAGGGCGCCGCACTTGTCGAGCACCGCTATGCCGTACTTCTCGGAGTCGCACCCCAACTCCACAAAAACGTATTCCGCCGGCTCAAGGCTCACCTCGGTGTACTGTGTATACTTCTCCACTCCGCCAACCCTCGTGGGCGCGTGATATATCGCGTTCATCAGTATCTCGTCAAGCACTATCTTGGTGTCGGCCGAGTTCCCGAACTTCTCCTCAACCTGCGCCACTATGGCGTCCCTCACCGTGCGCGCCTCGGAGGAGGACTTGATGCAGTACTTTTCTATGATTGCGCCCTCGCCGCGGCGCAGATAACGCTCCAGGCCAAATATATCCCCCGTGAGGAGCCCCATGATGATGTCCTCAATCTCGCCGAAATTGAACGGGACCGTCTTGGGGATTATGCTGCTGACCGCCCCCGACCGCGCAAACGTAACGTACTCGTCAATGTTGGAGGATGTAAGCAGCGCCCGCTTCACATCCGGGTGGCGCGACTGTACCTCGGTCAAGAAATCAGGACCGTCCATCCCCGGCATATTGATGTCGGAAACCACCAGATCGTACTTGCCGCGCCCAAGCATTTCCAAGGCCGCCGCCGCGCAATCAGCCGTGTCCATCACCTCAAACTTGTCCTTGAAGTACGCCGCCAGCATAGAGCGGATGTAATCTTCATCATCGACAAACAAAACCTTATAGTCCGCCATCTCACGAACCCCTTGCTTGTTTTTTGTTATACGGCACCCTCGGCGCCAACCCGCCCATATAATATATAACGTGACAGCCCGATATTGCAAAGATTAAATAAAATAATCTGTCCCACAGCGAAAATCATAATTTTTTTGCTAAAAAAAGGCTGTTTTTCGATAACCGCTGCCATTTGGGAGCGATAATGGCGGTGATGTAAGAACCAAAAACGCCCTTCACAATACTGTGAGGGGCGTTTTATGGACCGTACGATATCTGAAATTTACTGGTTTGCGGGGGTCAATTCCGCAAAAGAGATGTTTTTCACCGCCCACTTCATCACGGCGTTGAAAAGCCAGAAACTGTAGATACCGAACGTTATGATGGTCAGAAACCACCACAATATATAGTTGCCGAACAAACTCATCCCGCTGCCGCTAAACTGCAGGCGTCGTCCGTCGATCACCGTGTGGCTGAACGCCCATTTGGCAAACAAACACAGCGCCCACGGGAAACACAGCCCGAACGTACAAACCACAATCAACAAACACACAATGCTCCAACCGATAAAATCCAATACCCCTCCGTCAAAATAAGATTTTTGTTCCGACACACCAAACTCCTCTTTGTTTTAGGTTAATTTATGGCACCACGCTATGAATCAATATAATTAAATAAAAAAGTCCCCGGCGGGGCTAACCGTGGAGGACTTAATTATACGGACCGGACGGGACTTGAACCCGCGACCTCCGGCTTGACAGGCCAGCGTTGTAACCAGCTCTACTACCGGTCCTTGTTTTCCAGATTTATACAATGGGCGATGTAGGATTCGAACCTACGACCCCCTGCTTGTAAGGCAGGTGCTCTATACCAGCTGAGCTAAACGCCCTATTTTTTCGTTTCCTTGCCGCCGTCACCGCCCTTGCCGTAACCGTACAGCATCGCGAACGGTATCAGGCCGCAATAAACTAACACGAGGATGACGGGCGCCACGCTCTTGGACAACGGGTTTTCTGCGGGACCCTGGCCAAGCAGGACGTAACCTATTACGAGCAGCAATGCGCTTAACCCGAACAGGTAAAAATTCACCCTCGAAAACAACCAATTATTCACGTACGCCTCCGGCAAAAAGTACTTTTCCCACGGATATTTATCCTTGGATTATACAAAATAATAAATGGAAAGCGCAAAGTCAATATTTTTTTAAAAATTTTTCTCTTGACCATAAATCCCCCAAAATTACCCGGATGTACCAGCCAAAACAAAAAAGGGCGGGCCCACCACAGGCCCGCCCCGTACTGCATACCACAACCCTGTCCTTACTACCTGAGCAGCTGCAGGACGCTCTGCGGGGCCTGGTTGCCCTGGGCGAGCATCGCCTGCGCGGCCTGCTGCA
>Ga0209755_10000623_pt1 | contig 63182 bp, 43 predicted proteins | sample TergutCo191P1_FD_187301 | JGI IMG/M metagenome (GOLD analysis project Ga0209755, IMG submission 187301) | Cornitermes sp. P1 segment gut microbial communities from Petit-Saut dam, French Guiana - Co191P1 (SPAdes) (version 2) | ecosystem: Host-associated > Arthropoda: Insects > Digestive system...
CCCATAAATAGCTTCTCATAAAGGCCACTGGACTGTTCCAAATCCGCAACGGAAAGATTCACAGTCGCCGTTCCCGCACGTTTCACAACAATGGCATACTTAAACCAACTAGGGCTATTTTGATCCTCTATAAGCACGACCTCATTGCCCAAATCAATCTGTATAGACTGTGTAATCGGCGCATAATCTGCTCCAATTCTAATATTGCTCTCTACCACCACCGCCGGTAAATGATTTTCCCAAGCAATGCCGTCTGGAAGAGTTTCGGCTTTCTTTCCCCAAGTCTTTGTATTCGCTATGCCAGTAAAGGCCGCAGTCCAAGATGGGTAATTGCTTGCAGAAGTTTCCATAGTGAAAGTACAAGCCGCACCGTAAACCTCTTTCTTTAACCCCCCATCAGAAATGGCAAGCGTATAAACTCCCTCGGAATTTTCACTTGTGCTGGGATTATAGAGAAATCCTGCAGCTTCCGAAGCACCATTTATTTGTGCGCTAAATTGTGGATCGGCAGAAATAATCTCGCTGGGCGCAAAAGCTCCGTTTATTGCAGCATAATATAGCTTATCATCGTCAATTCCAAGCACCAACCCTTTCGCATCTCCTACTGAGCCTTTTATAACAGCCTTGCCGTTTACCACATCGCCGTTTTTGTTGGATATGCTAACGCAAAACACTTCGCGCTTTGCAAACCTCGCCGCTTGCAAAATTGCATCTATCTTCGGTACCTTACCACTTTCTCCGCTGTTTTTAAACTCGCCTGCAAGAGAAACACTCGCCGGAACCTTGCCTATTCTGGCCGGACTGGCAGAAATGCTGCCCTTGAATGTTTCCTGCTCAATAACCTCAGGCTCTGCTGCTGCAGTTATCTCCGTGACCTGCAACCCATAGCACTGCGAACCTAAATTTGGTTCCTGAACTCCAGACTGTGCCTCTTGCTTCAAGCCTATCTGCTTGTTTCTGAATAATGCAAAACTCATGGCTTACCTCCAATCATATATTGCGTGCTAACTTCTACCCTTACCAAACTCACTCCATTAAAACCTGCTGTTATCGCAGCGTTTCCGATTCGTAAAAAGCCTAGCCTTCCGCTTGCCCAATCAGGCAAACGTGCAGCTAGAATAGCCTGGTTCATATTGTCATAATTGAAATTTTCAAGTATCGTGGAAGTATCGCCCTGCCAATTCTTCTTTAGTTCTGGCAAACACACCTCAACGATCAAAATATCTTCACGGCGCAAATAGCTATGAATGCTTTCATCAGTAGCTTCACTCTCTTCTTTCCAGTAACATTTGAATTCTATATCATTTTCATATTGCCAATCAGATGCAGTCGGAATATAATGCCAATTAAAATTTTCGCAAAACAGACCTTTGAATGCCAATCTTATGTTTTCCCTTATCGATTCATTAGCAACTTCGCTATCTTCTGTTACGCTAATAATGCTTAGTGGAGCAACTGCAGAAAATTCCACTTGCGCAGCTATTAAATCTTCGCTGTAGCTCTCTTCTTTTGTTTTATCAATCCAATTTACCGGTTCGCATGGCAACATATTTGACTGCAGCACAACGCCACTGACTTTTTTCAGAATGTCTGCAATAATTTCATGAATTTCCGTTCTTGGAACATTTTCATCAGCTACTATCGAAGCTATAATCTTCAAATTTTCATTGCGAATGCCGTTTTCCGCCATTTCAAAATCTTTACCAATCACCCGCCAGGAAACTGCCGGATTTTGTGCAAGCTCTTTCAATGCGCCTTCAACTATATTACAATCAATCATAGAAGCCTTTTTTGATAATATAGTAAACGCTAAACTCGAAATTCATTGCTTATTTTGAGCTATTTTGGCCGCCCCTCAAGCTCTTTTGCATTTATTATAAGCATCTGCAAGCGGTTTTCTATGTTGGCAAAGCTTGTATCCGGATCGTAGTCCAGGCTCAGAACTTGGATATGCGGGTATTCTGTTTTTACCGCTTTGGTCAAGCCTCTGCCGGAAATATGATTTGCAAGGCAAGCGAAAGGCTGAACTATAACAAAACTGTTAACGCCATGCTCCGCCAAAGAGAGAATTTCGCCCGGGATAAGCCAGCCCTCGCCCGTGATATAAGTTTTGTCCAGCATTCCTGTTTTTTCTATAACATCTGCCATTTCGTAGCAAGTTGCATGATGCTCGTAAAATTTGAATTTTTTGAATATTTTCTCAACATCATTAGATGCTTTTGAATAAATCTTTGATGAAATGCCGCCTATCATCCAGTTTACAAAAGGATGTGCTATAAGCCCGCGTCTAACCTTTTCCATTCTTACAAGCTCGCCGACTCTGAAAAAGTCCAACATTCCAGGCTGCACAACCTCCATTCCATGCTCAAAAAGATATTCCTCCACAAAGCCGTTCGCACTCGGATGATATTTCATCAAAATCTCGCCCAGCACCGCAACTCTTGGCTTGCGAACAGACATATCGGCTTCTATCTGATTAAACGCTTCAACCGCCTGCGCCAATTTTTTCATAGCACCGCGAATATTGCCAGCCGCTTCCGTCATGGTTTCTTTAATCCAATAATTGTAAACCCTCAAAGATTCGCCGTTATTTTTCTCATAAGGGCGAACGGTGCGGAACATGATTTCTATGCAATCCATCATGGTCATGCCCCAAAGCATATGGACTCTAAAGTCTATGCCGGCGGTGAAACCCGGGTGCATATTTTTGTTGTCTGTGCCGGTGGTTAAAATAGGCACATTCGGAAAACCTGCCTCGTCAAGGGCCTTGCGGCACATAACAGCGTATTGGCCGGCACGGCAGTTTTCGCAATTCTTTGCCAAGCCCATGCACACTTCGTTTTGGCTCACTTCAGGGTGCTGCTCCAGCCAACGCAAACCCTCGCCTATATTCACCTGCGCAGGGAAACAAATATCGTTGTGCACATATTTTTTGCCAAGCTCAAAAGCCTTTTTGTCTGCCAAGGGCAAAAGCTCGGTCCTAAAACCTTGCCGCTGCATAACCTTTGTGCACAAAAGGCTGAAAGCCGGGCTTAAATTAGGGATCAGCACAATGCGTTTTTTTCGGTCTCCTTTTGTATAAGGCACCGAATAAAGAGGTTGGATAGTCTTTTTTTCGCTAACAACTAGCGAACGCCTGACCTTTACGGTTTCAATAAAGCTTTTGATGCGAATGCTAACTGGGCCTCGGACATCGCCCTCGTCAAGTTTAAGCATTAGCAGTTCTTTTTCGGAGCGTTCCTGCAAAATACGCACCATTTCATCGGAAAGAATAGCATCGTGCCCGCAGCCAAAGCTAACTATCTGCACCAATTCTATGCTAGGGTCTTTAGTTGCCAAAAGCGTTGCTCCGAGCATTCTCATGTGGAATGAATTCAGAGCTTCCATTCTTGTGTTTGTCGGAATTTCCTGATCAAATACGCCAGGCAGGGCTTCCAATGGCAAAACCGGAATTCCCATTTGCGTGAAATGGTTTGCAACCAAATGGTTTACCAGAGGGTCCAGGTGGTAGGGCCTGCCGGCAACCACAACCGCAAACTCGCCTCTTGCCCGCACATCATCTAATATGCGCTGACCTTCTTTTTGCAGGGTGTCTATGTATTTTTGCAGAGCTATTTCGCCTTCGGTAACGGCGGCATCCACAATCTTTTTCGGGATTTTCCAATTCTTGTGAAACCAGTCTATGCATTGATTTCGGCGTAAATCTTCGGTGTACCAGTGAAATGTAGGTTGATCCACGGGAATTCCGTGTTTTCCTTCGGGGTCGTCTATGTTCCGGACCACTGCCGGCGTGCCTTGCACAACGGGGCAGACTGCCGTGGCTTTGAATTTTTTATGGTCGCTCGGAATTCCGAGCATGGAAGGCAGGAATATCCTATCCACCTTTTTTTTAACCAAATCTGCAACGTGCCCGTGCATCAATTTTGCCGGGAAGCAAATTGTATCGCTGGGAACAGAGCGCAGTCCTTCTTCAAATAAATTGTAATCGCTTTGCCTGCTAACCACCACTTCAAGCCCAAGCGATGTGAAAAACGCTTTCCAAAACGGAAGCGAAACAAAGAATTCCAGAGCTCTGGGGATGCCTATCTTTTTTCCGAGTTGAGAGTTGAGAGTTGAGAGTTGAGAGTTGATTTTTGGATTATAGTCTTTTATTAGAAGTTGGTTTGCTCTTCTCACGAGGTCCGGGACGGAGTTCATTTTGCGGTTGATTTCCGCTACCGCTTTTTTTGTTTCGGAATCGTCTGCGCTGGCAATTACTTCGCCTCTTTCGCAGCGATTTCCTGTTACGTGAGTTCTGCCATCGCTGAAAACCACAATAGTCCGGCTGCAGTTGTTGCTGCAAAACTGGCAAATTTGCCCTGGACGTTTTTCCCAGCCGAATTTCTCTATGGAATCCAGGCCTATGAATGTGGATTTAAGCATACGAGGGAAATAATATAGTAAATGCTGATTTAGTCGCTTAATTGAGAATTGAGAGTTGAGAATGGAGAATAATTTCCGCATATAATGGCTAAAACAACTCAAAATATGCTTTTTTATTCTCAATTCTCAATTCTCCATTCTCAATTAAACCATGAAATCTAAGTTTTTCAGTGCTTACTATAGAAAAAATTGGTTCCTGTACGGGCCTCCACTGCTAAATCTCTAATTTATATTATTAATGTTTTATATATGATATAAAAATTTTCTATATTGTAGCATATAAAGGATGTTATTTTATGGCGAAACAAGGCAAAACAGTATTATTGCCCAAGCGTGAAAAGTTGCTTAGGGTTTTGGGCGAGCAGATGAAACTGGCTCGTTTGCGCAGAGATTTGTCTGCGGAGCAGCTTGCGGAGCGAGCAGGAATTGCACGCACCACGCTTTTGAGGTTGGAGCATGGAGATGGCGGGGTTGCGCTCTCTACGCTTGTTAAAACGCTGTTCGTGCTCGGTTTGGAGCATGATATTCTGCTGGTGGCAAAAGATGATTTGATGGGTTATAGAATGCAAGATTTGGGGCTTTTGGTGGGTAAGAGAGCTAAGAGGAAAAATGCAAAGTAAGGATATTTTCGTGTATTTTGATGGTGATGAGCTTGCTTTTTTAGGCATGCTGCACTCTGATATTGTTAGAGGCAAAGAGGTTTTCAGCTTTAATGCTTCTAATGATTATGTTCTAAGAAAGGCTTTTCGTTTTTTGGATCCTGATTTGGGGCATTTCAGCGGACCTCAATATTTGCGTGCAGAAAAGGCAAATTTTGGAGTGTTCATGGACAGCGCTCCGGACAGATGGGGCAGACTGCTTTTAAGGCGGCGTGAGGCAATGCTTGCAAAGCAGGAAAAGCGACCAGAAAAGACTTTGCTTGAAAGCGATTATTTGCTAGGAGTTTTTGACAAGAACAGAATGGGAGCATTAAGGTTCAAAACGCAGGCAAATGGCGTGTTCTTGGATGACAATTCTGATTTGTCGGCGCCACCGATAACCGAATTGAAAAAACTGGAAGAATCGAGTTTAATGTTTGAGAGCGAAAAAAGCGCGAGTGAAAAATGGTTGCAAATACTTATTGCGCCAGGTTCTTCGCTGGGCGGTTCAAGACCAAAAGCTAATGTTATGGACAAAAACGGCAATTTATGGATAGCGAAGTTTCCCAGCAAATTAGATGTTATAGACAAAGGCGCATGGGAAGCGGTTGTTTGCAAATTGGCTAGAATGTGCAAGATTTCCGTTAGCGATTTTATTATTAAAAAATGCGCTTCAAAATATCATACTTTTTTAACGCTTCGTTTTGACAGGAGAGGCAAAATGAGAATACACATAGCGAGTGCAATGACAATGCTTGGATATTCTGACGGCAATACGGAAAATGCAAGTTGGCTTGAGCTTGCAGATTTTATTATAAGGTATTGCAGCAATGTGAACGGAGATTTGGAAGAGTTGTGGAGACGGCTTGTTTTTAGCATTGCGATTTCCAACAGCGATTGCCATTTGCGAAATCATTCATTTATTTTGGACAAAAACAAAACCTGGAATTTAGCACCAGCCTATGATATGAATCCAGAGCCTTCTGCAACAGGCCTTGCGCTCAATGTTGACGAAAATAACAATTCGCTGGATTTTGATTTAGCTTTGGATGTAGCTCCGTTTTTTCGCATAAATGTGCAAAGAGCTAAGGATATTTTGCAGTTTGTGAAAAATACGGTTGCCAAATGGAGAGCTGTCGCTTCCGAATTCAGGATTCCGAGGAAAGAGATGGAGGAAATGGAGAGAGCGTTTTTGGGGTCTTAATTCTACCGAGCTGTTTTGCGCTTTGCGAGCTTATGACTTTTCCTCCTTGTTTTTCAATGTCTATTCTAGTGTTTCTCGCAACGATTGCTCCTTTTTTTGCAACGCTTGCACTTTGAGTTAAATCTTTTGGACTGCTTTTTGCAGACAATTCCGTTGCCGTTGCTTCTGCAAGCATATTTACGATAAGTTCCAAGTTGCTCATATTGTCGCGCAAATTTTCTTTTTTCAAATTTTTATGCTTTTTATATTGTTTGGTAGTCATTCCGCTCCAAGTTTTTGTCATTAAGTCTGTCAAGTAAGCATATTCTTCACCTTGTTTTACTCCTGCTTTGTCCCATTCGTCAGTTAATGCTTTGCGAACTTCTATGGATTTTATCCTTTGATTTATCCAACTTTCCGAATAACCGAGTTTTCTGTAATTTTGAATGGCACGCTCTATAGATTGCTCTGGATCTATAGTTTCGTCAATTCGTTCTTTACCAACTCTTGCGAGCCACATTTTGAAAGGCTCGGCTTTTTTGCTTGGAATGGATTGAATTAGGCGAAACAGTTGTTCGGTGTCGGCAAGATCAGTAAACCTCATTTTTCCATCTGGAGCTTCTAATTTCAAGTGGTTAGTATTACTAACCACTTCATTGTGCCCTTCTTCTATCAACTTGTTTTTAAGCCACTTCCAGTAGCTTCTTACTTTTGCATAATCCGCCTGATCAGTTAAAACAGCCACCACATCCAGCACGGAAAACCACCATTTTTCGGCTTCTTCATCCCATACGGAGCGAACTCGTTGCCCTTCAAACATTTGAATATTTTTTTCCATAAAACTCCTTTTTGAAATGTATTATAAATATAGAAAAATACTGAACAAATGAGCAGTGCTATGCAGAAGAGCTATCTTTTGACTATTTTTCTTTTAGAAAATATTTACTATAGTAAACGCTGATTTAGTCGCTTAGTTGAGAATGGAGAGTTGAGAGTGGAGAGTTATTTTAACATATAACTGCTAAAATAACTTAAAAACGCACTTTTTGATTTCTTTAACTCTCAATTCTCCACTCTCAACTCTCAACTAAACCATGAAATCTGCGTATATCATTGTTTACTATATTTTAAACGTTGCATAATAAAGCAGGGGGATATTATGAAAACAAATTGTTTTCTATTGGCGGTAGGCATTTTGTTTGCCATGGCGTTCATATTTGGTTGTTCTTCCGATGATGATAGCAAGCCCGATAGCAGTGGTAGTTGCAACATTCAGGATTACAGAACCGTTACAATTGGCAATCAAATTTGGATGGCTGAGAATTTTAATTGCGATGTAGAAGGCAGCAAGTGCTATGATAACTTAAAGTCCAATTGCGATAAATATGGTCGTTTGTATGATTGGAGTACTTCTTTGACTGTTTGCCCTTCAGGTTGGCGTTTGCCTGGCGATGCCGATTGGGAAGAGTTAATGGATGCTGTGGGAGGAGAAGCTACGGCCGGGGCAAGATTAAAGACTACGAGCGGCTGGAACAATAGCAACGGAACGGATGATTATGGTTTTTCTGGTAAACCAGGTGGCCATGGCGATCAAGATGGCATTTTTAGCACTATGGGTTTCCACGGCCAGTGGTGGAGCTTAGATGTCTATGAGCATGACGACATTCATGCCTATGGTTTTATCTTGCATTACGCCGGCGATAATGCGTTCACGACTATAACCAAGAAGACAAACTTGTATTCTGTGCGCTGCGTGCAGGAAATGTAAATTTTGGAATAGCATTTCAAAGTTCGTGGCAATCACCGTTTGACTATTTTTGAAGATTTGCAGTCATGCGTTGCGGGGTTGTATGCTTTGCCGCCGCAAGAATATGTTTGGCCAGAATGGCATAAATGCGTCAGAGGGTTATAGACATTTCCGCCGCATTTGTCAAAAAGCTGATTGTGCTCGCAGAATTGCGTTGAGGGATTGTAGTATTTGTTGCCGCATTTAAAATCTAATATCTGATTGTTGTTGTAACAAAAATGCGTTGTAGGGTTGTATGGTTTGTTGGCGCATGAATATGTTTTGCCATCGGCGTGGCAGAAATGCGTTAATGGGTTGTAAATATTTTCGCTGCATTTATTTAAAATCTGGTTGTCATCGGAGCAAAATTGAGTTGCTGGATTGTACGGTTTATTGGCGCATGAATATGTTTGGCTGTCGGTGTGGCAGAAATGCGTTGCCGTGTTGTAGAGGTTTTCGCCGCATTTGTCGTAAATTGCATTGTCCGTGCAAGACTGCGTAGCGGGGTTGTAGGGTTTGTTTCCGCATGAGTATGTTTTGTTGTCTGAGTGGCAGGAATGCGTTGCGGAATTGTATGAGATGCCGTTGCAGAAAAATTCTTTTTCGCCGTCTGCATACAATATGGAGGATATGTCCGCTTTTTTCACTACATATACAATTTCCCTTGCGCCGATTTTGTATTTCAGTTCTTCCACTCCTATTTCAATAATGACAGCATTTTTTATTTCCTGCTCGCTTTGCATGTATATAATATCTTTGTTTTTAGCAGCCTCTTTTCCTCCGCTTTTTTCTGTTGGGCTAAGTTTGCTTGCCGCCGTATTCTTTGTCATTTCCAGGCTTAGGTCTTTGAGCATTGGCGCAATTGCGCTGGCTGATTCCGGAAACTGTTTTAGGCATCCTACGGTTATGCCTATGTCTGTTTTTTTGCTGTCGGCTGGTTTGCCGAAGGGCAGTTTTTGCTGCGCTTTTACTTTTGCTACTTCTGCTGGCAGTTCTTTCAGGAATTGCTCTGCGTTGAAATTGGCTTGCGTTTCTGGAAGCTTTGCGAATTCTGAGATGCAGCTTTGGGAGAGGTGAATGGCGGGGGTTATTGAGAATGCCAAAGTTACCGCTATAAGTACATTTTTCATATGATTACCTCAATGGAATACGCAGAATTTGTTTTTCGCTTCCGAATGATATTTTCGCTATATATAACCCTTTTGTCTGAACCCCGATTTCCAGGATTTTAGGATTTTCAGGATTTGCTGAGTATATTCGCTTGCCTTGGAGGTTGTAGAGTTCAACCTTTGCATTGGCGGGGAGGTTTTGCAATACTATTTTGTTGCCTTTTGTTTGCACGGAGATTTGGGCATTGGCGATTTGTGGGATGCGGATTATTGGTACCCTGCATATGTTGTTTTCCCAGATTTTACCGTCTGCTATACAAGATTCTTGTTCTAATTGAGCATCGGTTTTGCATTGGCCGTTAATCCAATTGTTGTCTGCCTCTATGCAAAGTTCGACATCAGTTTTGTCACGACAAGTACTGTCTTCCCATACTCTACCATTTGCTACACAAGTTCCTTGCGCAAGCTGAATTGCCGTTTTGCATTCGCCATCTACCCAATTATTGCCAAACTCTGTGCATAGCTCGGCATCAGTTTTATTGCGGCAAAAGTTATTTTCCCATATTTTGCCTTCCGTAAAACAAGCGGCTTCTAGTGTTTGCAAATATGGATATCCATTGTTTATAATATTGCTATCATCAATTTTCCAAATAGGAGAACTAAAATTCCAGCCCAAATAAGTACTCTGCGTTTTCATTTGCTCGTCTGTTCTGGCAAAGCCATTTACTTCGTTTTCGCTTGTTGCTGCAAGGAAATAACTGCTTGTAACAGATCCTATTATTCTGGTTCCGATCAATTCATTATTACTTGCAGCATAGCTAGCTGTAACTGCTGTATTGATACTATAACCAACTAATCCACCTATGTTGGAAATTCCCGCTGCATTTGCTCTGGAGAAACAATTCTCAATTATTGCATTAGCGCTGCTTCCCACAAGTCCGCCGACATTATTTGCGCCTTTGACATAAGATGCAACTACTCCGAGCTTTTCTATTTTGCCAGCATTTATAACGCCAAATAATCCCTGATGATCGTCCGTATTGTCTATATAAAGCCCGCTGATAACAAAGCCGTTGCCGTTGAATGTGCCGCTGAATGCTTGCATAGATGTTCCTATGGGTGTCCATAGCTTGACTTCGGCTGACGTAGCGGTTGCCCAGTTTTGCCAATTTGCTGTGTCATTCAAAGAAATATTGCTCGTGAGGTTTATTCTTTTGCCTGAGAAATTATCAGTTCCAGTATTAACCAAATACATTAATCCTGCCAATTGTTCTACAGTGCTTATGGCAAACATTGTTTGGTCTGAGAAATACCAGGAAACATCGTAATCTTCGTCGCTCCAATTGTTCTGAGAATAAGTTGTGTTTGAAGCGAGCCCACTGAATGCAAGTTCGGTTTGCCAATCGTTTTCTGGCACTGTATTTTCTGTGTTTATGGCATATTCAACTGCCTGACCGCTTGCTGGGGCAGAAACGGCATTTATTGCTATGCTGTTGAAATTGGCTTGCGTTTCTGGAAGCTTTGCGAATTCTGAGATGCTACTTTGGGAGAGTGGGGTGGCGAGGGTTGCTTGTACTAAAGCAAGTAGAAAGAGAGATGAAAATTTCATGTGGGACTCCTGTAGATGATTTTGTGTTGTTACTCTTTTTTATAAATAGCTTTTTCAAAATAATTATCTGCCTTATATAGGCCAGAATTTTCATAAAAATATTTTATTTTCTTAATTTTCTCTTTAATTTTCCCGTTCAATATATTGTGCCTTTCCTCTGCGATGCTAAAATGGTCGGAACGATCGTTATAATCGTCTTTAATGTAACACATATTGTCTATCATATTATGATAAGCTCTGCCTTCATTATGCGTTTCTAAACATTTGTAATAATGTGACAGCGCTTGTTGAGTTTCATAATGACCAGATAATTGTTCTTTCCAGTCTTCGCCAAGAAAGTACTTTAAAAGCTCGTCTATTCTTGGCAAGTCTTTATAACCACTACAAAAATTTATTCTATACACCTCATATCGCCTTATCCAAAAAGAAAGTTTTGTATGCATTGAACCCATGAAACTATGATTAAAAAGATATGTTTCACCTACTGTTTTTGACAAGCGAATAATTTCTTTAAAACAAAAGATTGATTCGGTAATAAGCTCTTCCAATATTTCAGCTTTCGTTTCTTCATTGACATCTTTACCGCTCTTATTTAAATATTCTACAAAAATTATTTTTATATTTTCATTGCAATGTTCTTCGTTACAATGCTCTTTTTCTAAAATAGATTTTATTTCTGGTAGTATTTTCTTTGATTCATCAATAAGCTTTTTATACGTTTTATAATTAACGATAGACTTAAACCACAACCGATAAATACGCACGAGAATACTATATTTAATTCCATAAGGCGATGTAATACACATATCATAACATTCTCTTAATTTTTCAGATGTTTTATTTGATTTTAATTCTAACTCTTTTGTCAAAATTAGTATTCTATTAATTTCACTATCGACTAAAAGATATTTCAAAGGGATTTTGTCTTCAATTGTCTTTTTGTCAAAATCTTTTTTACGTTTATTTAATTCAAATACATTCAAACATTCTGTAGCGTGCCATAAAGAACGAATGGCTTTTTGACTTAATTTTTCGACATAATCATAGATTTTATAATACTTGAATAAACGGAGCATTTTGAATATTTGGTAAGCAGAACGTTTATATAAATTGGCTTTAATATATGCTTTTAATGATATAGCATACATTGCAAAAGCAATTTCTATTTTTGAAAATTCTGTTTCTGGCTTTCTAAACTTATCTAAAATAGAACCTCTATTTTTCCCATTTGATTCAGATTCTATATATTCAATATATTTTTTTAAAACGGTTCTAAGTTTCTGAGGTTTCATACAACAAAAATCTTTTGCATTGCAGATGCAGTATTTTTTATTTTTATTATTTTTTTCTGTATTATCACAGGAAAAAAATACATTGCCCCAATCAGAAAGTATTCTGGCCAATACCGTACAGTATTTCACATTGTAATTTTCATTAATTCGTTTAACGCTTTCTGAGAGCAATTTTATTACTGTATTTTTTTGTTTATCCAAACCTAGCAAAACAGAAAGCGCTTTGCAGTAATAATCGCAAGCAGTACAAGAATAATTTTCCTTATCTATTTTATTATCTCTACCACTTAGCTTACTCTTTTTGCATTTCAAATCTGAGTTTTTGTAATATAAAATATCAGCTAAGCGTGAGTAAAACTCCGCTTCAAGAAGCTTTAGGAACTTTGCCTCTTCGCAGTTTATGGCGAATATTATAAATTTAAACTCTTTTTCTAATTGTTCTAAATGATTAAGTGTAATGCCACCAATATGGCTTTTTTCGAGTATTTGCAGTTTTGCAATAAAAGGCAAATAAAGCATCTTCAATCCTTCGAATGTCATTTCTTTAAACAACATATCGTTGATATTTGGCGAAGTTTCTTTGAAAGATAATGGCCTAGACTTGGTTATCATAATTCGTTTACAAAGTTCGTCATAAGTCAAATAGGCAAAATCATATTGTTTACGCTTTTCATAAATCATCCCTAATCTAAGCATATTACGCACATAAAGATAAAGTTGTTCAAGAGTCATTGATTTGCCATCTTTTTTTTCTTTGTCATCATTTTTTGGCTCCAAATAACGAAGTGCTTGTATGGCATTTTCATAATATACGCCAGCTTCTTCAAGCTCATCATCGTAATAATGCAAATCGCCCAAAACCACTTGCAACGAAGAGATGGCATCAACAAATTCAGTAGAATTTTTATCATTAAGATATTTTTTCTGAGTAGTTTCCAACAGGTCTTGATAATGTTTTTTCAACGGCAATGTTTCGTCAAGCGAGAAACTGAATAAAGCAGAGAAAACCTCATCCGTCTTTGTTATAGTAGAAATTTCATTAGCAATTAAGCTGTCGAATTTATAGTCGGATAGGCTAAAATTTGGCTTATTGAGATGTATCTGCGTCAAATAATTGAGCAAATCTACAGCAATTGCTTTTAACTCAGGGGCTCGATTTACTTCCAACATTTCAGGCGAAATATCCAAATGTTTCCACGAGAAAGGATGCTTGTGAAATTTGAACAGAAAATCGACAAATCGTAACGACGATACAAGCAATTTGTCACTGTGTTCCTTAATGTTCCTCTCCGAAAGGCGATTGAAAATAGGTGTTATTAGATATGCAATGATGCCTAACGCATGTTGTTTGTAATAATTGAAAGTCAAAAATAATTGAGAGTTATGATAACGTTGTACAACCAAAAATTTATCTTCTTCAATCTTATCAATTTCACAAACTTCGACAAATGACTCGAATATTTGCATCATTTTCTTTGGAGCACCTTTGCTTACGTGAGCAAGATAAATGATAAATTGTTGCAATACGGCGATTATTTTGTGTATTTTTTGTTCTATTTTTTCAGTCCCTATATTATATATATATTTTTCCAAATAAATTCGGTAACCTGTCAGATTATAAGGTACTCCAAAATTAAAACAATCGCGCGGAATAAGTCTACAGCAAACAAATTCTTCTGTCAATGAAGTCATATCGCCATGAGCATCCTTAGAATAGTCTGTAAGAAAACTTGGCACGTAGATAACAGCGTTGAAAATGCTGCCTATATAATTATTTCTATCAGATACATCGGCTAAATGAATGTCATACATTTCACGGCCAGCAATAAATATAAATTTAGAATTGGAGGTAGAAAGAAAATACTTCATATTGGATAATATTTTCAAAATTTCTGTTTGCTTTTCGCGAGCAGTATCAATAGAAAATAGCGAAGCCTTTGTTCTTGGGATTTCTTTTTCCGAGTTATTATCATCTGGCTCTACTTTATCTAATTCATCAAATACGATTACAATATTAGGACGACACATAAAAATTGGTATTCGCTGCACATTGTTCAAAATATCCTGCAATTCTTTTTCTATCTCGCGCGCGTCAGCAATGCCACGAGTTCTTTTTATTCTTGCCCCTATTCCAATGCTTTTATTTTGTACATTTATTGAATTTCCACGTTCTGTACTATGCGTAATATCAAGGTTTAGTCTTTTCAATTGCTTCTCTATCATTCGATGTGTAACAAAAAATTGTGTTGTAAACCAATTAGAACGAAATAGCAACACGCAAAATAAATACATTAGGAAAAACGAGAGCCAAAAGAGATAGTTTATTGGGAAAATAAATTTATAAACTGTCCATTCGTTAACTTCGCTCATATTTTTACAAAAAATATATTGTGGTATTTTTGTCGTTTTTTTCGATATTTCAAAAACAAGTTCATCAAATGCAAGCAAAGTTGAATTATTTTTTAATTCATAATAAAATGCATTAGTTTCTACTATACTACTAAACGTACTGGCAAGAAGAAAAAGAATGCCGAATGCTATAAATCTCCAAAAAAATAATCGCCGAAATGAGCAATGATACTTATGGTATTCTGTAGCTAATGTACGAACAATCAGCCGCAGAATATCTTTCTCATCTTTTAACTTATGACCAAAATTTATACGTAAATATAAACGGCTGTGATTTTTCAGGTAATTCTGGACAGGGATTAAAAACAAATGTTCTAATATGGATAAAGTAGTATTTTTTGACGATTTTTCCTTTTTAATTTTTTGTTTATATTTATGCCATTTATTTCTTATAAAGATAAAAAACGGGAAAGCTGAATAACCAAAAAATACTATTATGGGAGTAATGCCAGTAATTATAGAAATAATCTGCGAAAAACTAACTATTAAGATTATTTTCAATAAGTACTGCATTTCCTTATATGGATTGTATGGCTTTTTTAAAGAACTTAATTCTTTAAGAGCAGAACAAATGCCATCTTTAATTTTAAGACTTCTTTTCCAATTTGTTTGTTCAGAAAATTTACTTCTATAACCATTATGAAAACATAGCCATACGAAAGATGAAACAAAGAGCAAAAATATTATCTGATACTTTTCAGGAAAATCAAATTCTTGCAAGCAATACTGAGTTATAACAATGGAAAAGAAAAGGGTAAACACATATCTCAAGTTTTGAGAAAAATTAGAATTAGGTTCTAAAGAAGTTTGCTTAATTACTTGATTGACTAACCTAGTTTTTCCAACGCCACGATTTCCTGCAATCAAGTAAACACCTGTTTTATCGGCAGTAGCCTCTATCAATGTTTTTAATTTTTCTATTATTTGTTTTCTTCCAATAAAATTAGGAGATTCTTCAGATGATGAATGACTGAAGCTATAATGCGGAAGTTCAATTCGGAGTTTCTTTATTTTAGAATTAAGAATATCTGGATTTGCCATAAAACTACCTCACCATCACACGTAAAACCTGCTTCTCACTACCAAACCTCACATTCACAACATACAACCCTTTTGGCAAATGCCCCAGCGACATAGTATAAACACCACTGCCGAAATTCTGCCTACTGATTAAATTCCCTTTCAATCCGTAAACTTCAACCACAGCGTTATCTGTTGCTTGCAAATTTATGCCATTGTAGATTTGAGTAGATTTGTTAGAAGTGATAATTTGCGGTAAGCGTATAGATGTTATACATTTATTATCTTCCCACACTTTTCCATCTGCAATGCAAGCTTCTTCCGCATCTTTTGCAGTCATTACAGTTGCATCAACAATTTCAATAAAACCTTCGTTATTGCCATTTTTATACGAAATGCCAAATTTGTCGTCATTGATTCCCCAAACTGCAGTTATATTTTCAGTCGGCAATGTAGTCAAATTGGTCTTTGTTCCTTCGGTGTAAACGAATGGACCAGTACCAGATGGCTTGTTCCATGTAATTATAATGCCGTTGTTAGGATTTTCAGGGGTGCCGTTGTTGAGGTTATATGGACCTTCAACACTTATGCCTGACTCAGCCACAATGCCGCCTAATATAGTGAAAGAACCACAACTTCTTTCCACTATAATATTAGCAGCACCACTTTTAGTATTGTTGCCGCTGATTGCTCCTCCTGACATGGTGAAGGTAGCACAACCTATATGTACGCCGCCGCCGCCATATCTTGCTGCGGTGTTACCGCTGATTGTGCCGCCAGACATGGTAAAAGCTGTGCTAGAGATTACATATACGCCGCCGCCGCTACTTGCTGTATTGCTACTGATTGTGCCGCCAGACATGGTGAAGGTACCTCTAAATACATAAACTCCGCCTCCGTTGCTATTAGAGCTGTTGCCGCTGATTGTGCCGCCTAACATAATGAAAGTGCCTTCACTTATAGAAACTCCGCTACCGTTGTTGCCACTGATTGTGCCGCCAGACATGGTGAAAACGCCACTAGATACAGACACGCCGCTGCTGCCGTTATTACGTACAATAACACCATCCTTCATAGTAAAAATACCGCCCATGACTCTTATCAGCGAACCGCCGCCATCTTGAAAATCACCATCACTATCACCATCAACAATGATATTTTCTAAAATGAGCGTTACATTACTTGACACAGCAAATAAATTACCGATTGTACCTCGCTTAAGGGTGACAGGTTTAGCGAGGTTTGCACTGCGAATAACAAGTGTTCTGCCCGTTGACGGAATATTCACTAATCGCTCAAGTGTTATGTCTTGCTCTAGTTCTATGGCAACATCCGATTGCGCAATTGTGAAAGCCTCAACTTGATAATGAAGATACGAACCCCCTGCCATTAACGCACCATTGTAGAAGAAAATCCCCCTGTCCTCAGCATCATCATGAAAATATTGCGCATATACACCTGTTGCGCCGCTTTTAACAAACAGACCGTTGTTGGATGTTTTCGTTATGCCAACATTCATTCCTATGGCTGGGGCATCAAGAGTAATGTATCCATTATTATTGAGGTAAACATTATTCGTTATGTTTCTTGCCGTATTGTCTCTGATTACAGCCATACCACCGAGAGTGAAATCGGCATTATCAGATTGTACATACACGCCGCCGCCATCTCTACTTGCTGTGTTACCGCTGATTGTGCCACCAGACATGGTGAAGATGTGACCAGGTACATCCTGGGCGCCACTAAATACATTCACGCCGCCACCATAATTTGCTGTGTTACCGCTGATTGTGCCACCAGACATGGTGAAGATGCGTGCAGACACGCCGCCGCCGCTACTTGCTGTGTTGCTGCTGATTGTGCCGCCGGACATAGTGAAAGTGCCTACATGTATATAAACGCCGCCACCATAATTTGCTGTGTTGCCGCTGATTGTGCCGTCTAACATAGTGAAAGTGCCTCCATTTGCTCCTGTAGACACAGCACCGCCGCCGTTACTTGATGTGTTGCCGCTGATTGTTCCGCCTAACATAGTGAAAGTGCCCTCACTTATATAAACTCCGCTACCAGAATTTGCTGTGTTGCCACTGATTGTGCCACCGGACATGGTGAATGTAGCTCTATCTACACAAATTCCGCCGCCACCATAATTTGCTGTGTTGCCGCTGATTGTGCCACCGGACATGGTGAAAGTGCCTCCAAATATATGCACGCCGCCGCCATAGCGACTAATTGCTGTGTTGCCGCTGATCGTGCCGCTGGACATGGTGAAGGCACCGCTTAATACAAAAACTCCGCCGCCGCCGATACTTGATGTGTTGCCGCTGATTGTGCCGCCTAACATAGTGAAAGTGCCTCCACTTATATACACAGCACCCCCGGTGTTATTATTATTACGTACAATAGCTCCATCTTTCATAGTAAAAGAACCACCACCCATATCATCTTTCACAGTAAAAGTACCACCTAAAAATGCTATTATCAGCGAACCGCCACCATCTTCAAAATCACCATCACTATCGCCATCAACAATGATGTCTCCCAAAATGAGCGTTGCATTAGTTTGCACTTTGAACAAATCACCGCTTACGCCACGCTTAAGGATGACTGGCATAGCAGGATTTGCGCTACGGATTGTAAGCATTGCACCGCTTGTGTTGGCAGGAATATCTACAAGCTGATTGAGCGTAAGATTTTGCCCAACCACAATCTCAACATTCGTTGTTGCTGTTGCATAACTCGCCACACGTTCATAAAATTCGCTAACCGTTGTAACATTCTGCGCCCAAACTCCATAACAGCAGGCTAACACTATCAACAAAAATACTCTAAATAACCTCATAAATCCTCCCCGTACGTGATTACAATTCTAACTTCGCCATTGCCACCTCTAGTGCCATTGCCTCTATCATATCCTCCTGCTCCGCCACCACCTAATTCTGCCTCAGACCCACTATTATTTTGGCGAACTGCCCCCAGGCCGCCACCAAAAGAATACAACGAACCTACACTTATCGACGCGGCATTTCCTCCAATAATTTGATTATTGCTTTTCTGAACTCCATTACTGCCATTTTTACCAGGCTCAGATAAATAGTCTAGAATACCAGCGGGCCACTGAGCATTGGCGGTTCCGCCTGTTCCTCCAGTAATATCATATTCATTACTGCTCCTGAGCATACCACCGCCACGACCGCCACTTGCAGTAACAATGTCATTGTCCCAACTTACCGATGTATTTCCACCATTGCCTCCAGGATCGCCAGTAGATATAAAATTTTCACTAAACATTGCCCATGGCGAGTGAACATAACTACCGCTAACTCCGCCACCGCCTACCGTTACAGCAAAGGTAGTTGGCTGCAATACAGAGAATTTTGCATAAGCCGCTGATCCACCGCCACCACCGCCGCCAGTTCCTGCGTGACTAGCTGCCATATTATCATTTGCGTATCCGCCTTGACCGCCACCGCCAGCTCCAAGGGCATAAATTTCTACCGTTGCTGGAAAGCCTTTATCAAAAAATAAGCTATGCGTGCCGATAGTGGTAAACTTTTCCATTTCGACCAAACCTTTCTTCGTCCGCAAATTATCTTCTTGCTCTTTTACACGAACTAAGAATTCTTTTTCCAATTCACTCGCCAGTACAAGCTCTCCACCTGCTGCCGCCAATTCCCACACTGAAATAAAATTTTCATCAAATTTGCCTATGCCGCAAATATCCGCTTTGTCTTCTATTGAATTCAACCAAGCATTATAATTTATTTCAATTTGATCCACTCTAGATATATTAACGAATGTTCCTCCGTAAGTGTGAGAGCGGAATACGCTGCTACTATCTAGTTGCTCTCGGAGATATTTTTTTTGATCCTCCAAGTCACTTGAAACTCCGACAGATGCACCTATTATTGTTCTTATCGACAAGCTTGCACTCAATGCACTTGATAACACTGTGCTATTAGATAATTCTGTGCCATAGTATGCATAGTTATACTCCATTGCTCCGCCTTTGTAGTATTGGATAAAAACATGAGAACCGTACCTATCTAAAATTTGCGCCGCAGTTTTAGAACGCAAATCAGCGGCAAAACCTTCACTCAAGTATTCTATCAATCTTTCTGCCGTTGCACGGCCTTGACTGATATATTCGTTATGCGTGTAGTGATGAGAACGCCCTCGCAAATAGGCATGTTCGTTAATTCCGTTTTCTTTCAATGACACGCCAAACTCCGTTTCAAACTTTCCGCTGAATAAGATGCCTTTAAAGGGGACGCTTGCACTTAGATTCAATCCTATGCGTTCATTCCTTTCTTCGTAAAATTTCGTTAAGTTTCCTCCAATAAATGTTTCGAACCCTTGCACACTTATCTTATCAGAAGCAATAATACCATCGTTAATCATTCTTTTTTGGTCTAAAACTGGATGCAATTTTTTCACATCGCCGCTGTTTATATACGAACTTTTGATTACATCATATCCGTATCCCAAAAAATATTGCTGACCTTGCATATTTACTTGCGAACTAGACGATTCCTCGCCTACAGAAGAATCACTGGAAGCTTCCGTTTCCGAACTGGAAAGTTGCGATGTATCACCGCCGCCATCGCTAGAAGAGCAAGAAAAAGTGAATGCCAAGGCAAGCAAAATGCCTGCCGCCACGAGAATAAACTTGATTTTATTCATAAGAAACTCCTGTAATTTGAAACAAAAAAGGGCAAACTTCCATTTGCCCCTCGCCTATTTATAAAAGAACCCTCTACAGCAAGCCTTCGCCGCCGCACAAAACGATTAAAAAATGCTAGTTTTACACATTCAAATATAAGCATAATACATAATATAGAACATTCATTTCGCTTACAAAGCTTTTACAGATATGCAGAATTAGCCGCTTTGGGATATAGGGCAAGATTTATACAAATATAGTTCTGAAAAACTTAGATTTCATGGTTTAATTGAGAATGGAGAATTGAGAATAAAAAACTTATTTTTGAGTGATTTTAGCCATTATATGCGGAAATTATTCTCCATTCTCAACTCTCAATTCTCAACTAAGCAACTAAATCAGCGTTTACTATATTATCTTTAGACACCTCATTGTTAGGGACACCCCCCGTTTGACCTTTGAGAATGTGCACGCCAGCAGGGTTTGAAAAGGCAACCGTGGGCTTGAGAGGCTAGTAATCTCAAGCGCAGTAGCAGAAATGCCGCTGTAGGCGGGATAAGGAGCCATTTAGCTAGCGGCAGCTTCGGGGACGGAGCTATCTGCTGCCCCATAGCCACTAGATCAGGGTCAAGGAGCGTTTTAGGAATTGCGGCCACAAATGGATGCCTTGTTTAGTGATGAAATCAATAACCCTATTAAGCATAGACTCTTTGCTTTCTGGCAACTTTGGCAAACTTTCGCTTGATTTAAGTTGTTTGAGAAATTTCTTTACAGAATTCAGCGTATCGCCTTTGCGTACACCAGCCCAAGAAGTTGCCTTTCCTTGCTCCCGTCCAATTTCGTTTTCAGATAATGTTTTAGACACGGAGGGGAATATACAATTTTTAAAAATGGGAAATCGGTTAGAACTTTATACATTATTTATATTCAGGGAGAGAATGGGGGTACATAGGTATATAATTGCCAAAAAATCTCATGTTTAGCGATTTTAGCCGTTATATGTAAAAATTATTCTCCATTCTCAACTCTCAATTCTCAATTAAGCGACTAAATCAGCGTTTACTATACTGAACATTCGAGCTGCAAAATGCATTTTTTCCAGATTTTTTTCTAAAATACATCTTGGGAATTTCACAACGCCATAACCTCACGGCGAGAAAGCCCTGTGCAACGCATGATTTTGCTAACCGTATCGCCAGTAGCTTTCATAGCCTTGGCGATTCGGCTAATGGCACGCTTCTCAGCTTTCGCAGCCTTAGCATCTGCTCTGGCCTCTGCTCTGGCCTCTGCTCTGGCTTCTGCTCTGGCTTCTGCATCATCAATTTTCTTGAGCACGCTCGTTTTATACATCTGCTCCAAAGTCATGTCAACCTCCGTAAACTCTTTGTACCCGCCGTAAAGCTCAGAGTGCATTTTGGCCATGCGTTCCTTGAGCATTGCGGCATCTTTATCTGTAATATAGCTATTTTCCTGGCTCATATGCAGAGCTTCAGCTATCTCATTCACATATCCAGCCAGCCTCTTGGCAAGCTCTCTGCGCTTTGCGGAATCTGCTTCGCTTTTCTTCAATTCAGCCCTAACCTTCAAAAGGTAAAACGGCAAAAGCAAAGCAAGATGCTCAAGCTCAGAAACGCTGTGCTCCAGCACTTTGAACGCTGGAACTTGGTAAACAACGCTTTTGTTGCCCGGGAAACGCATTTCTATGGTCAGAAAGTCCTTAGTCTTGCTCGTTTCCCAATAAATTACCGCTGGAGCAGGCATATCTATTTGAAGATGCGTTCCATCCTCGGAAACAACCTTGTTCTCCAAAGCTACAGACACGCTGTAGTTGAAAACCCTCAAGCACATCTCCATGTCGTCTTTTATCTGGGCTTCTATGAGATAGGTATCCTTTCGGTCTCCGCAGGAAAGGGTTATGACCATGTCGGTGAATGTTTCTCCTAGAGCTCCCGATTCTGGGCTCTCCGTTATGTACTCCCTTGGCTTCCTGACCTCTACAACGGTATCGGGCGGATAATTCTTCTTGTAAATCCCGTTTATCAGATGCACCACGGCTGGCGCGCTGGCCCTGGTCATTATGAACTTGAACGATCTGTCGAACAATTTCCTTGTTTTTCTGGAGATTGTTGGTATTGCAAAACTCTGTTTTTCCTTCTTCATAATACTTAGACGGAAAATAAAGCGAAAATCCAGAAAAAAAATGCATAAAACTTAAAATTCTCAATTAGACTGAGAATTTTTCAGTTATAAAGCAGTATTCAAAGAATTTAAAAAACGCTGCTACGCTTTATGATGTCGGCGTAAATACAATAAATTATCATATGAATGCGGCAACTATTCGAAAATTTCGAATAGTTCAAAATTTTTTCCAGATTTTCCTTTTAAAAAGCGTTGTAATAAGCAAAACTTACAGTGACGGCACAATAATTTTAGCGGATGCAATAGTAGATAAAAACCGACCGAGGTAAGCCCATAAAGGGTTCTCTCTTAAGTTCAGACTCTCCTGATTTAACAGGGTCAAAGCAACCTGTCTTTGACAAGCGTAGAACACAGTCGGTTACTCATTAATATACAAAAGCCCGCCAAACCAGGGTGCAAAAAGAGCAAAAAATTAACATTTGAGCTGCAAAATGCATTTTTTTCACTTTTTTATGCATTTTTTTCCGGAAATTTCTTTTAAAATGCGTCTAAGTAATATGGAAACAAGGAGACTTTGTCCTATGAACGACATTGTAAAACAATTCAATATAGAATTGCAACGACAGATAGAAGGGTCGCTCCCCGAAGAGCATATTTATAATCTAGGCTACCCAAGCGAAAATCTATTGTCTGCAGGGCTGCTTAATTTACCAATTGAGCTAAAAGCAAGCAGGTTAGTGAACAAATCTAACGCAGATTACAGAAATAATCATCCGTTTGAACTTTCGGAAATAAAAGATTTGCCAATGGCTATAAATAATCCCATAGTTGTATTCAAAAGCACAAAGCTCAATGACAATTCAAATATAATACTTACCGAATTAAAAGATAAAAACGGCAATAACTTTGTTGTGGCAATAAGGCATTTTAAAAGTCCAAATGGAAATAAAGTTAATCTAGAAGTAAATGATATTAGAAGCGTTTATCCAAAAGACCGAGTTGCAGAAATAATGAATTGGCTAAAAAGCGGCAATAAACTGGTAAGATGGCTGGATAAAGAAAAAGCCCTTAGCTTTGTTTCAACCCAATCGCCCTAGGATTGGAGGCGGAAACAAAGAGGGCTCTATTGCAAATATAGTAAATTAAAAAAACGACCTAATTATAACAAAAATTTAACATTTGAGCTGCAAAATGCATTTTTTTCCGGAAATTTCTTTTAAAATGCGTCTAAGTAATATTGAAACAAGGAGACTAGCAGAAGGCGTTGCTATTGGCGAAACTAGAGTTCTTGACCTCATGGCCCAAGGTTACAACTACGAGCAAATCAAGAAAATTCTTAAATCAGGCGAATAAAAACAAAAACCCCCCACGCCAATTAGGAGTGGGGGGTAGATAACTACTAAGCGATTATTCGAGAGGCCATTTTGTTGTGCCAAGAGTAACGGTCTTTGTGCCAGAAGCTGTAATAACAACTGCAACAAATTTACCTTCCGTTGTTTTTACCAAGAAGCCAGTATTATTTGCTATTGGAATTTCAAATACTGGTTCTGTAGCGTCAATAAAAGGATCCAAAGCTTCCAAGAACTCTTTAAGTTGGGATAACATTGTAGCACCTTGTATGGTGGCAACACCTGTTGGCGGAAGAGGGAAGAAAGCTACAGTTCCGAAATATTTCTCAGTGTAATCCTCACTCCAGAAGAAATCAAGTTCAATTGGTGCATAAATTGAAGTCTCGCTTCCACTAGCTCCAGTCTGAGAATTGTAAGCAACCATGTCGATTGAACTCTTTACCGCAGCTGCTGCAGTTTGACCCATAGCCATAGCGGCTCCAGTCAAATCCAAATCAGCGTAGCTAGTACCTGCTTCAGATAAAGTTATAGGTGTTTTTACCAAAGCTTTATCTTGACTGGAGTTACCGCAATCAATGGTAGCAGTTCCAGTTCCAACAAGCTCAGCACCAGCAGAGAATGTTGCTATAACTTTAATGGCGAAACTCTTACTTGCAGTTGCGCCAGTTGCTGCGCAAACGCCAGCAAGCTCTATGCCTGACAAACTAAGTGTTGTAGCAGGAAGATCTGTAGTCAATAGGCCTGCGAGTACAACGGGCTTACTGTCAGCTGTTGCAGTAACTGTGAGAATGCTAATGCCTTCATTAGCAACAATGGTGCCGCTAAGTGCACCAGTACCATTAGCAACTGCAAAAGCAGGATTGAAATCACCGCCCAGAGCTTCGTCGTCTGGATCGGAGCAGGACATTGCAAACGCAGCTAAACCTGCAGCACCTAAAAGGGCTATTTTTTTTGTAAACATAATAGGACTCCTATTTTGAAAATTTTCACGTGTAAATATAGAAAAATGTCACAGGTTTGTAAAGGGTTAAAATAAAAAACCCATCTATTTTTGGTAGATGGGTCAAAATTAAGCAAATTTCTCGCTTATTTTCCAGCAGCAGCCTTTGCGGCAGCTTTTGCAGCTTCTCTTGCTGCAGCTTTTGCGTCTTCTTTCGCAGCAGCTTTAGCTTCTTCTTTCGCAGCAGCTTTAGCTTCTTCTTTTGCTGCGGCTGGAGCAGCTTGTTTCTTTACTGCGCCTTTTTTGGCAGCAGCTTCGGCTTCGGCAGCAGCTATGGAATCAGCCACTTTTTTGGCTTCGGCTTCGGCAGCAGCTATGGAATCAGCCACTTTCTGAGCTTCGGCAGCAGCTTTCGCAGCTGCTTCTTCGGCTTCAGCAGCCTGCTTTGCCGCTTCTTCAGCAGCCTGCTTTGCAGCAGCAGCTTCCGCGTCTGCTTTCTTTTTGTCTTCGCCGCAGCCCGTGAAGGCTATGGCCAGTGATGCAACAACTGCTATTTTAGCAATCTTATTCATTTGAGGAACCTCTAGTTAAAGCTTTGTCACAAAATTTAGCAATTTTTCTGCTTTCCGTCAAGGGTTCCTATTCCAAAAATCTTAACATTCTGCTTTTTTCACTCATTTCCGGCAAAGAATCTATCTTCGCAAGAGCCGCCTGAACCGAACTCTCCAAGGCTTTTTCCGTGGTAACCACTACATCCACCTTCTCCCGATTATTGGTGTCCTTCTGCAAAATAGACTCTATGGAAATTTCGTTTTCACCCAAAATACCCGTAATTTTAGCCAAAACTCCGTAATTGTCTTTGGTCACAAAACGGAAATAATAACGCGCGCTGGTCTCGCCAATGGGAACAAGCTCCGCCGAATTCTCCCTCCTAAACCAACTCATGGGTAAAGGCTCCAAATGCCCAGACTCCACGGAACGAGCTAGCGATACAAGGTCTGCCACAACAGCACTCGCCGTTGGCAACCTTCCGGCGCCAGCTCCGGTCTGAAGCGTTGGGCCAAGATTATCGCACTGCAAATATACGGCGTTCAGCACATATTTAACGCTTGCAAGCAAATGCTCGGTAGGCACAATGCAAGGATGCACTCTCGCGTCAACTTTGTCGCCGACCTTGTTGTACAAGCCCAAAAGCCGAACCTCACCACCAAGCTCATGTATAAATTGAATGTCTTGCGCAGCAATATCGCGTATTCCCGATACATGAATTTTTTCAAAATCTACAAAGTTTCTGCTGCAAAGGCTCGCCAAAATAGCAGTCTTGTGCGCAGAGTCTATGCCGTCTATGTCAAAAGAAGGATCCGCTTCCGCAAAGCCAAGCTTTTGAGCGTCTTTCAAAATTTCTTCAAAAGAAAGACGCTCCACGGCCATTCTCGTTAAAATGTAATTGCAAGTTCCGTTGATTATGCAGCTTAGAGACTCGATATTGTTGCCTACAAAACTCTCTTGCAAACTGCGAATTATCGGAATTCCGCCGCCAACTGCCGCTTCAAAAAGAATATGGCATCCCTTTTTTCCGGCAAGAGGAAAAATTTCGTGACCATGCTTTGCCAAAAGCGCTTTGTTGGCAGTCACAATATGCTTGCCATTCTCAATAGCTTTTAAAATCCACTTAAACGGCAAATCGTAACCGCCGGCAAGCTCGCATATAACAGAGATAGATTCGTCTTCCAAAAGTTCTGCCACATCCAGAAAACATTTATAGCCTTTGGCTTTGAATGGCGCAAGCTCTTCTTCTGTTTTGGCTGCAACTCCGGCAATTTCCAAAAGAACGCCGAACTTCGCATGAAATTCGTCTCTCTTTTTCTCTATGATTTCAACAACGCCGCCGCCAACGGTGCCAACTCCAATTATACCTATACGCATACTATGAATTTAGAAATTATAATCCCGCAGTAAAGGTTCTTTCTGCGGTTTGCCCTACATCAATCGTTATTTCGCCGCCGCTCCATTTTAATACCATTGGAATGCCAGGGTAGGCTTTGAATTTCACGCTTGAGCCGGCAAAACTTGGAATTGGCAAGCCGTCAACAGCAGTATAGCCGTTTATGGTAATATCAACCGGCGCAGATAATTTGAAAAACGATGTTATTTCAGATTGCATTTGAGCCGGACGACTGTTGCCGAAATTTCTTATGGAGCTAAGGTCCATAGATCCGTCTTTCCTTCCCCATTTATCCTGATCGTATTGGATTTCGCTCTGTATGGGCGCCATAAGCGTATTTATTCTCTCTTCAATTCTTGCGGATTTAAGATATGTCGCTATTAAAAGCGAGAAACGGTTTATGAATGCGTTTTTGTAATTCTCGTTTTCCAAAAGTTTGCGCAAAATCAATGTTGACCACGGCGGATTTGGCCAACTCTGGCCATTGGTTGCGGTTACAACCTGAAGCATAGTCTGGCCACGGGTTTCGCTGTTGGTGCTGCCATAGCTGCCAAAACCGTGATCCGTGTCGTACATAAAAAACTTCCATTTTGAGGCTGGCGAGTTTGAGCGCCATCTTTTCATGTTGTTTCCGGGCCAATCCCTGTCGTTGTAAAAAACTCTGCACTGGTGGTGATTGGTGAAATTATCTATATCGATGCGCTCTCCCAATATTTTTAAATTAGCTTCGTTTAATGTGACATTTTGGAGCCAGCTCATAATATCCTGGTAGTCATCGTCGGAACCCTGGCTCACTTCGCCGGCGGCTTTTACCAAATCTATGTATTTTTCATTTATGTCGTAGTTTGTTTCAAAATAATCGCTGTTCGAGCGTTCCCGCAAATTGTATATGCCGTGATATTCTCCGTTGTAATACACAACCACTGCGCGGCCCTTTTGATAATCCACTTTCAAGCCTTCGGTCAGCGAAGTCATAAGCATATCTCGTATGTAATCGTTGGGAAAATTATTTCCGTTGTTTCGCAAAATAAAATGCTTGAATTTTATCAAATGCGGATGCTCAGGGATCAAGGGATACGTTAAATTCTTTTGCCCGTATTCTTCTCTGAAGGTGATGATTACGGATTTCTTTGCGAATGTTCTGGACCAGTTTCCCATAATCCTTATTCCAGCCGGGTAGCTCCACGCATGGCTTACGCCATTTTCAAAAAAGTCCACATGAATGGGAAGCTCAATGTCTTTTCTATAGTTTGCGTTTGGGTATGGAGGATTGCCATTGGGAGAGCCTGGGTTGGGTCCCAGCGAATAAAGGCCATTTGTGTTGTCGAACATATCATAGGGGTTAACCGCTATGGAAACGATGGGCAAGTTTGGCACCCGCAGCCCGATGATGTATGTTCGCATGATTTGATCTCGCATGGAGCTGCCCATAATTCTTGCGCAGCGGAGAATTGTGGTTTGCGTTAAGGTTACTGCGGAGCCTGGTTTCAAATCGCTGTTTTCGGTTGGCGCTTTGCCTGTTTTGTCGCAGTAGATATAATCCGGCAAAGTGAAAGAGAGCGATGTTGCATAGTGCCCGCTATTTGGTATGTTAATTGGCTCGGAAGAGGAAGAGGAGGAAGGTTCTTCCGAAGAAGAAGATGAGGAAGAAGATTGAAAAGAGGACGACGACGGCAGTTCAAATTCAAATAACGAGGAAGATGACTCAGGTATCAAGGATGACGATGAAGGCACTTCCGAAGAAGAAGAGATTTCTTTTTCGGGCGGATCATATTGCGGCGGCATCTCGCTATCAGAACATGAGAGCAGGAAAATGATTAAAACTAATGCAATTGCCGTGCGCATACGTTTTAATCTAGAAATGTTTTAAAATAAGCAATAGTCTCCTTTAGGCCTTCGTTCAAATTTACCTTGGGCTCCCAATTCAGGGTCTTTTTTGCCTTTGATATGTCAGGTTTGCGCTGTTTTGGATCATCGCTTGGCAGGGGTTCTTTTATTATTTTGCTTTTGCTGCCCGTAAGCTCGATTATTTTCTCCGCCAGCTCCAAAATTGTAAATTCGCCTGGATTGCCTATATTTATGGGGCCAATGCTCTCGTTTTGTTCCATCATGCGCAAAATGGCTTCTATTAAATCGCTTGCAAAGCAGAAAGAGCGCGTTTGCGAGCCGTCTCCGTAAACGGTTATATCTTTGTTCTGGAGAGCTTGCACTATAAAGTTGGATACCACTCTGCCATCGTTTGGATGCATTCTTGGGCCGTAGGTGTTGAAGATGCGCACAATGCGAATATCGACTTTGTTCTGGCGGTGATAGTCCATGAAAAGAGTTTCTGCAACGCGCTTGCCTTCGTCGTAGCAGCTGCGGATTCCTATGGGATTTACGTTTCCCCAGTAATCTTCTGTTTGGGGGTGCACAGTCGGGTCTCCGTAAACCTCGCTGGTGCTTGCCTGCAAAATTCTGGCTTTCACCCTTTTGGCAAGTCCGAGCATATTAACCGCTCCCAGCAAACTGGTTTTGATTGTTTTCACAGGATTGTATTGGTAATGCACTGGAGAAGCCGGGCAAGCTAGGTTGTAAATTCTATCCACTTCCAGCAGAATTGGTTCGGTTACATCGTGGCGAATAAGTTCAAAGCGAGGGTTGCCAATAAGATGCTCAATGTTTTTTTTGCTGCCCGTAAAATAATTGTCAAGGCAAATGACATCGTGTCCCTGCTCAATGAGCCTGTCGCACAAATGCGAGCCTAAAAAACCGGCGCCGCCGGTAACTAAAATGCGCATTGCAGCCTCACACCATTGTCGCTTTTAATTTTGCTTCTGCAACTCTGTCTTCGCCAACGAAAATTTTTCCGTCAAATGTTATTATGCCTCGGCGAAATTCTTCCAGCTCCGCAACGATTCTTAATGTGTCGCCCGGGCGAACAGCGCGGCGAAATCTGCAAGCGTCAACTCCCATAAAAGCTGGTCTTTTGCCTTTTGATTCTTCTTCAAACTTTAAATATGCCAGAATGCAGCCAGCTTGCGCCATAGCTTCTACCTGCAAAACACCTGGCATAACAGGGTCGCTTGGAAAATGGCCAGAAAAATAAGGCTCGTTGAAAGACACGTTTTTCAAACAGGTTATTTTGGCTTTTTCTGCATCCGGTTCAAAACTCATAACTCGGTCTATCAGCAAAAAAGGATAGCGATGCGGCAAGAGTTGCAAAATTGCGGCGTAGTCAAGCAAGCAGTCTTTAGCTTGCGGTTTTGGCAAAGTTTCTAAAATCGGCATAAAAGCTCCTGTTTGATTTTATGAATATAGTAAACTACCTGCTCTTTCTCACCTTTACAGGCAAAATGCCAAGAGCTTCGCGATATTTGTTCACGGTTCTGCGAGCGACTTTCAAGCCTCGCCTTTCAAGAAGATCGCATATTTCCTGGTCTGATAGAGGATTTTTTTTGTCTTCCTTGTTTATCAAATCTTTTATGCCGTCTTTTATTTTCACATTGCTCACTTCGGTGCCATCGTCTTGTGCAACGCCGGAAGAGAAGAAGTCTTTAAGCTCGAAAATGCCATAAGACGTTTGAACATATTTTCCATTTGTCACTCTGTTCACAGTGCTTACGGTTCGGTTCACTTCTTCTGAGATATGCTGCAAAATCATGGGCCTTAAATGCTGCGGGCCGCGCGCGAAAAAATCGTATTGGCGGCGCACTATGGCATTCATAACCAAAAGCATGGTTTCTCTGCGACTCGCTATGCTCCGCATAAAAATATTCGCTGAGTTCAATTTATTTCTTATCCAGTGTTTTTCCGAGCCGTTGATTGATTTTGTTTTAAGAAGGCCTTTGTAAGAATCGTTTATTTTCAATCTGGATTTTGTTCCGTCTCGCAGCGTTACGCTAAATGAACCGTCAGGTTCTCTTTCCACAATGAAATCCGGGGTTACATACGAGAGCCTTGATGCTTGAATTTGCGTGAGCGGGTGCGGGCTAAGCTGGGCCAGTTCTTTTACGGCATTGGTAACTTCTTGCGTAGAGATATTCATGACTTTCGCTATTTGCACGTAGCGAAGCTCCAAAAGCAGATCATAGTGATTTTCCAAAATTTCAATAGCGATTTTTGAAAAGTCCTCTATTCGCTTGGCTTGTATAATCAGGCAGTCGCGCAAATCAAAAGCTCCTATGCCAGGAGGTTCCAGCCCGCGAAGCACTTCAAAAGCTTCTTGGACTTCTTTCGGAGCTTTGCTCAAAGGTTTTTCGTTTCGCAAAACCATATCTATAGCTTTGATGAAAGCGTTTTTGCTGGCATCTCTTTCTTTAGTTTCAGTTTCGTTTTCATCTCGCAAAAATCCGTTATCGCTAACGCAGCCAGCTAAATATGCAACGCATTCGTAAACTTCTGGCAGCAGAGTTCGGTCTTTCAGCTGGTTCATCAAGTATTGCTGTATATCCAAGTCATAGCTCTGAGGGCGTTCCCACTCGTCCTCGTCTGGGTCTCGCGCGCTAAAATCTTCCGGTTCAGAGTCTTTGAACCCTTCTTGAAAATAATCGTCCCAGTCAATATCGGATTTGCTGTCGGGGTTGTCAAGAAGCCCTATGTCCGAGTCCGTGTTGGTGTTTTTTTCTTCTTGCTCCGTTTCTTCCGTTTCCATTTCGCTGCTTTCGTCAACTTCCAAAAGAGGGTTTGTTTCCAGTTCCTGCTGAATGGCGGCTTCTAACTCAAGCGAGCTCATCTGCAAAATTTGTGCCGTAAGTATAGCCTGTGCGGATAGTCTCTGGTCTAACCGCATTCCCTGCGATATGTTCATCTGCATAGGCATGGTGGATTTCAAGAATATAGAATTTTATCTATCTCGTCCAAGGCTTCGTCGTAATTGCCTATAAGCACGTTCTGCAGAATTCCGTCTGCTTGCGCGCAATTTTGCAAATTGGCTACAGCTTTGTTAATAGCGTGCGGATTTAAAGTTTTAAGCGCTGCTTTTAATTCGGCCAGAGCTTCCATGTTCAGAGTTTTTTCTTCTTGCCTTTTTTCAAGGCGTATGCTTATATTATTGAGGAGCTGTTTTAAGTTCTTTAAAAAATTCGCTGTATGCGCTTTAATGAATTCTATGTCTCCCTTTTCCAGTTTTGCTGCCGTTTTGGATAATTCCTTTGCGCCTATGTTTGCCAGAGCGCTTTTCAATGCGTGAACATATATAACGTATAATTTGTAATCCTCGGTTTCAAGGCATTTCTTAATTTCCTCTATTTTGGCAATTCCATCTTTATGGAACACGGCAAGCGTTTGCAGGCTAATCTCATTTTTAAATTCGCCCTTTGCTTCTTCCTGTTTTTCTTTTGGAATCCATTTTTCCAAGATGGCATTCAATTTGGCTATATCAATGGGCTTTGACAAAAAGTCGTTGAATCCGTTTGACAAGAACATCTCTTTTGTGCCAGAAACAGCATTGGCAGTCAGCGCGATGATCGGCAATTCATATCCTTTCTCTCTTATGAGTCTTGTAGTTTCCACACCATCCATTTCCGGCATCATGTGATCCATAAATATCAAATCATAGGGATTGTCAGAATCAATTTTGCCGATTGCTTTTTGCCCGCTCAGGCACAAATCGAGTTGTACTTTGTAATACGATAGCAAGCCTTCGGCTACTTTCAAATTTGTTTCAATATCGTCAACAACAAGGAGCCTTGCTTTTGGCGCATTGAATCTTACCGTAAAGTCAGAGGCATCTTCCTGGTTTTCAGACATTTTCATGGGCTCGTACGAACGTATTTTTTGCGGCAGCGTAATTATAAAAGTACTTCCCTTGCCGTATTCAGACTTAACGCTTATGCTTCCGCCCATTGCCTCTACAAGATTTTTTGTTATGGAAAGCCCAAGCCCTGTTCCTTCGACTTCTCTATTGGAGGTCAAATCCACCTGAACAAAGTCCCCGAACAATTTTTGAATATCTTCTTCCCTTATGCCTTTGCCACTGTCTGTTATGTCTGCGGTTATGACAACCGTGTCTTCGGTTATTTCCCCGTTTATTAAAAATAATATTGAACCTTCGTTGGTGAATTTTACGGCATTGCCAAGGACATTGAGGAATATTTGCCTGATTCTCGTTTCGTCTCCAAAAAGAACGTTTGGTATGTTTTTGTCTATTTTCAAGTCAAATTGAATTTTGGAATTCACAAGCTTTGCTTTGATTATGCTTGTCACATCGTTGATTAAGGATGAGAAACGATAATCTTTTGGTATAATTTCCAGTTTTCCGCTTTCGACTTTTGAGAGGTCTAAAATATCGTTTATTATGGACAGGAGATTTGCGCCCGCCCGTTTGATGGTAGTGACTTCTTCGCGAACAGTATTGGATATATCTTTGCGCAAAGCGAGTTCTGCCATGCCGGTGATGGCGTTCATAGGCGTGCGTATTTCATGGCTCATTTTTGCCAGGAATGCAGTCTTTGCACGATTGCTTTGCTCTGCCTGTTCCTTTGCGGTAATCAAGTCTTCTGCCATTTCGTGGCGGATAATAGCATTCGTCAACATTCGGCTCGCTGAGCGCAAAATAAGCGTTGTGCCATTTTTGAAAGTTTTCTCCGCTTTGCAATGATGAAATCCCACCAAGCCCCAGAAAAGATCTTGCAAAAAGATAGGTACCACAAAGAGAGATTTTATATTTCTGGGCGTGAGTTCCGCCTGCTCAGTCAGAGGCATATTGCGCACCAAAGAGTTGAGGCAAATCCCCTGCGACAACTCCTCGTTCCATATAGGATGTTCGTTGAACCAAATATCCGGGGCTAGATCGCCGTTGTTCTTGCGCGTGCTGAATTTGCCGTCTTGCCACTCATGGCTCAGCGAGAAACGCAATCTGAGGTCATTGCTGCTGTTTCTCCATATGCAGATGCCGTCAACCTCCGCTACTTCCGCCAAAATGCCCATAGCTTTTCGCAAAGTATCGTCAAAGCATCCAATATCGGGTTCAAGCAAAACCGATGATACGCGGTTCACGGTTTCAAGGAGGTCGTTCTGCCGCGCAATCTCATGAACCATTTTCGTATGTTCGCGCATATCGCGTACATACGCCATAAGCGTTTTGCCTTCGCCGTAATCCACAACTTCAAGCGTGACAATGGCAGGTATGGGTGTTCCATCCGGCAATTGATGCAGCCATTCAAAAGTATAACGGCCCTTTTCAAGCGTTTTCCTCGTGTGATCGGCTATGGATTCGGTGGAAGACCGTCCATCAGGTTGATATTCTGGCGAAAGCTCGTTTCTAAAGCGCTCTATAAACTCCTGTTTGTCTTTCAATCCAAAGAGCTTTATGATTTCTTTGTTGCAGTCAATGATAATTTCCGAACTGCTTCCTATAAAACAGGCCATTGGAATTGTATCCAGCATAGTCCTTGTGCGTTCATACATGGCGGCAATTGAACGTTGGTGGATTTTGTTCAAATCATGCGCTTTTTTGTTTTTGATAAGAAGTATTGCAAGTATAATCAGCAATATTGTGAGAGTTATGGAAAATATTACAAAATAGAAAGTGCGCTTTTCCGCTATCTTTTTTGAATAGTTGAACATACGGCTTGTCCAATAGTTGTTGATTTTTTCTGTCTCTATATGCTTTTGTGTTTTGCGTATAATTGAAGCCAGAATTTTTTCGTTCAAATTAAATCCCAAATATGATTCTTCCTTCGCATTGAAACGAATATTTATTTTAAATTCGGGTTTTTCCAAAAAATTCGTCATGGTCATAAGCGCATTTTCAGATGCCATGACAAGGTCAACCTCGCCCCGCTCCAAAGCGGCCATTGCTTCGATATTTGAATTATAATATTTGAGGTTTGAATAGTTTGGAAACCAAGATTTGTACATTTCTTCGTATGCAGTGCCTTTGTTCACGCTTACCCTTGCCCTCACAACCTGAGGCATATCAAGGAGAGGATAATCAATTTTTGACAGCAGAGTGTAATGCGATGTGTAATATGGTTCAGACCACAGATATTTGTCTTTGCGCTCCGGCGTAAACAGCAAGGCAGAGACAAATGAGACTTTTCCTGAATCAAGCAGTTCGAGTATCTTGTGCCAGGGCGTGTCTTTATCGGTCATCACGTTAAACTCTATGCCAGTTAGCATTGTGATTTCACGCAGCATATCTGGCACAATGCCTTGGAATTCATCGTATCTTTCGTTATAAAAGCAAACTGGATAATAGTCATGCTCCAGCGCTATAGGTATTTTTGCTTTATCGCTTGCAAGCTTGCCCATGTATGCTTTTTCTTCTTCTGTAAAAACATTCTGCAGTTCATACTTTGCATATTCGCGCCTGCCAATTTTGTATAGCTCGCTCAACCTGTCAATGCCGCCGCTGGCGAGATATTTGTTCATAACCGAAATTATCGGTTTTAAATCGGTATGCACCGTTGCAAGAGAAATTGGAGTATATACCAGCGGAAAAATATTTGCGCCCGTAATATTGCTGTAAGACCTGAATTCATACTTGGAAGGTTCCTCGTCTATAAACGCATCTATATCATTTGCTAGCAGCATTTTGGCTGCTTGCTCTATATTGCTGACTTCTATGGTTGTGAAATGCAAATCCGGATAAGCTTTATGAATAGATTGCTCGGTTATAGTGCTTTCTAAAAAGCCAATTTTCAGATCATTCAAATCATCTGGCGTTTTAATGGCAGCTCCGCCTTCTTTTGAGAATACGGAAAGCGAACGGGTTATAGTTGGCGAAGTCATGAAATAAGTTTGCATACGTTCCTGAGTCGGGGTCATTTCGTTGGTGAAATTAATGGTCTTGTTATTAATCCCGTCTATAATTTCGTCCCAGCTGTGCGTAGTCAAAGCAAATGGTATGTCAAACAGCTCCGAAAGCAATTCGCAGAACATGACGTTAAAGCCGGAGTAGGTTCCATCTGGCTGCACAAAGGTTTCGGTTGTAAGCATTGAGCCCAGCGATAAACTCTGACGGGAATATTTCAATTCCTCAATGGCTTCAATCTCTTCATTCGTCACGCCAGGAATGCTGTGATAAGGCGCATTGGCATAGCCGCAAACTGATAATATAAAAATAAACAATAATAACCGCATATTTTGCCCTAATCTAGTAAATTGTCAATCATTTCTATAGCCTCGTCATAGTTGCCAAGCAAAACGCTTTGCAAAATGCCATCTGCCATAGAAATACCCTGTAAATCGTTTATTGCCTCATTAATAATAGTAATTGCATTGGAATCCATAGTTATTAGCGCTTCCCTTAATCTACTCAAAACTTCTGGATCCAGGCGCTTTGAGTCTTGCCTTTCTTCAAGGCGTACGTTTATATGATTCAGAAGGTATCTCAAATCGGCCAGGAATTGAGCTGTATGCAATCTGATATACTCTGTATCGCCATTGTTGCCGGCCAACTCCAATGTGTTTGCTGCTTCGGATAGATCTTTGGCACCTATGTTCGCAGCGGCGCTTTTCAATGCGTGAACATATATGGTATATAATTTATAGTTATCGGTTTCCAGGCATTTTTGAATCTCTTCTATTTTCTTTGTTCCTTCATTGTAGAATACGGAAAGCGTTTGCAAACTTGTTTCCTTTTTAATTTCTCCTTTTGCTTCTTCCTGTTTTTCTTTTGGAATCCAGTTTTCTAAAATCGCATTCAATTTAGTTATATCTATTGGCTTTGACAAAAAGTCATTGAATCCATTTTCCAGAAACATCTCTTTGGTACCGTGAATGGCATTTGCGGTCAATGCGACAATTGGCAAATTGTATCCCAGCTCTCTTATTCGCTTTGTTGCATCAACTCCGTCCATTTCCGGCATCATGTGATCCATAAATATCAAATCGTAAGGACGATCGGCTTCAATAGTCTCTGCTACTCTTTCAATTGCAATTTTCCCGCTGGTGGCTGTATCAATCTGCATTTTGTAAGGCATTAGCAAACCTTCGGCCACTTTCAGGTTTGTGTTTATATCATCGACAATGAGAATCTTAGCTTTTGGCGCATTGAATTTTATCGCAAAGCTATCAATTTCTTCTGGATATTTAATTATCAATGGCTCGTGCGAGCGTATTTTTTGCGGCAACTTGATGATAAAAGTGCTGCCTTTGTTGTATTCCGATTGGACGCTTATGCTTCCTCCCATAGCTTCGGTAAAATTTTTCGCTATGGCAAGCCCAAGCCCAGTCCCTTCCACTCCTTTGTTAACATCTAAATCCAGTTGAACAAAATCCCCGAACAGTTTTTCTATGTCTTCCTGTTTTATGCCTATGCCGCTATCCATTATAGCCATAGTCAATATAACCGTATCTTCAACTATTTCTCCGCTGACAGCAAAAGAAACTGCGCCTTTTTTCGTATATTTAACCGCATTGCTCAAAATATTCAGCAGAATTTGCTTGATTCTTATTGCATCTCCGAAAAGAGCGTTTGGTATCTTGCTGTCTATGTTAACCGTAAAATTCAATTTTGAACTGGAAGTCCTCGCTCTGATAATGTTGTTGACGTCATTTATCAAAGAGGAAAAGCAATAATCATGCGGGGTTATTTCCATTTTTCCGCTTTCAACTTTTGAGAAATCCAAAATATCGTTGATTATTGATAAAAGACTTGCGCTGGCCTGTTTGATTGTGAGAATTCGTTCCTTTATGTTAGACGAAATATCTTCTCGCAAAACAAGTTCCGTCATGCCAGATATTGCGTTCATAGGTGTTCGTATCTCATGGCTCATTTTGGCGAGGAATGCGCTTTTGTGCCTTGATGCGGCTTCGGCTTTTTCCTTTTCGTGACGCATCTTTATGGTGTCCAATTCTATCAGCTTGGCATGGTTCAACTGCCGCATGGCCTCGTTCAGGCTCTCCGATAAATGCGCAATCTCGTCGTTGTTTTTGCTTTGCTCAAATTCAACGTCAAAATTGCCTTGCACAACTTTTTCCGCTGTAATTTTAAGTTTGTCAAGCGGCGTGGAAATTGATTTTGTAACTATTACATTCAGAATAAAGGCCACTATAAAAGAAACGAGAATTATCCATATTATATTCATGGCATTAGCCTGCGCATTTGCATTGTTCTGAGCTGTTATTTTCTTGGACGCTTTAAAAACCCGAGCAAATGCATTGTTGACGTTGTAAAAAATAGTGCTGTATATAGGGCCAATCAAATTTTCATACATAAAAAAAGCTTCGTCAAAAGAATCTTTTTTATACAATTCAATCACTTTGTTAAAAATCGGGATATAAGATTCCTTGTATATTTGCACAATATTGACCATATCTTGCATTTCGCCTGGCGAGAAAATATGGCTGAACTGTTCTTGAGTTTGCGCATAGTTGTTCATATACATCAGAAGCGTATTCATATCGTTTTCCAGTTTTTGATAAATATATTCGCTTAAGTAATTGTCTTTATTGCGGAGCATATAGTAAAAGCTGTAATCAAAATTGATATTATGGTCATATATGTCATTTAAAATATCCAGCGAGTTTATAGTATTGACTGCACCGTCTCCAGTGTTCTTAAGGCTCATGTATCCTATAAGTCCAGCAGTCGTGGTGAAAACGGATATTATAAAGAATGCTATGAACAGTCTCGTTTGTATAGGGATTCTTCTAATCATAGTCTTGTCCTCTATAAGTTTATTTTCTCAAATAGTGAATAGATATTATTTTTAACTTGCATAATATACACGATTTTAGGATTTGGCTCTGCAATTACATCAGGCATGACAGTTTTCATTGCCTCCATTATGTCCTTTGCATTCGTGCTTCCAGAGCTTTCAATGGCAGCTGCCAGAATTTGCACGGATGAATAAGTTACTGCAGGGGTACCCATTGGCATTTGGTTGAAACTTTCAAAAAAGTTTTGAGAAAACTCCTTTACATCGGGCTCTTCATCGTTTGCCATGAAAGGCGAAGCGTAAAAAACGCGCTCCATATCGTATTCATGCAAAAGACCCAAAATACCTTCCCATGCATAGGTTCCTATGAATTTTGAATTTTCAAAGCCAAGCTTGTGCGTAGCCTCCACTAATTGCGCAGCTTCAATATAGTGCGTTGGGCAAAATATTATATCTGGCTGATTGGATTTGTATTCCTCCAGGATAGTTTCAAAAGCTTCGGGAGAGGAATAGCGCTGGCGAGATAAAACTTTTCCGCCTTTGAGCTTGAACTCTTCTTCAAATATATTCGTTGTGGATGTGTATTTGGAATTGTCCAGAATCAGTGCAGTTCTTGCGTTTAGCGTATTGTACGCAAATGATGCAAGCGCTTTGGCTTTTGCAGGGTTTACTATCATCGGCGAGATAATAGGCATGCTGTCTTTTTCCGCCGCTTCCGCAAGTGCTTGCGTAACTTCCGGGAAGCTGGAACCTATTATGGCAATCACGCCTTTTTCTTTTAGCGCTTTGTATTGCTCTATGGCATATTGAACGTCGTTCTTGTCGTCCAGCACTATTATGTCAAGCTGTTTGCCAAGAATTCCACCCTTTTTGTTGAGCACGTTCCTTGCCAGCTGCAATCCGTTGAGCGCTCTTATGCCCTCATTGCATAACTCGCCCGTAAGCGGAAAAAGCCCGCCTATTGTGATATATTCCTGCTGCTCGGGTTTTGAATCTTTGCCGCAAGCGAGCAAGAAAAACAAGATAATGCCGTGGAGAAAATATCGTTTCATTTATTTAGCCTCTAGTAAAGCGGTGATCTCTTTTGAAGCATCGTCGTAATTGCCCTGCAGAACATTTTGCAAAATGTTGTCTGCCTGTGCAAAATCGCGCAACTCGCTTGCAATTTTATCTATGGTATCAATATCCAAATTCTCAATAGCTTCTTTCAATTTCAGCAGTTTGTTTGTATCCAGAGGCTTGTCATGTTTTTCTCCGATAACTTTTTTTATGTTGTCTAAAAGAATTTGCAAAGACTCCAATAATAGAGTATTGTATTTTTTTATGTATTCGAGATCTCCTTGCCTGCCCGCTTTTTCCAAGTCTTTTGCCAAGTTGGATATTTCATGTGCGCCAACGTTTGCAGAAGCGCTTTTCAATGCATGAACATAAGTGACGTATAAGCTGTAATTGCTCTGTTCCAGGCATTTTTTTATTTCCTCAATTTTCTGCTCTCCATCTTTATGGTATATGGCAAGCGTATGCAAATAATTCTCAAGCGTTCCGCCTGCAATTACAACGCCCCTGCGAATATCCAAGCCTTCTATTTCAACATTCAATTCAAAATCGTCTTCAACAATTTCGTTTGTCGCTTCTTCTTGCTTTTCTTTTGGAATCCATTTTTTCAAGATATTATTCAGTTTTGCCATGTCAATGGGTTTTGACAAAAAGTCATTGAACCCGTTTGCCAAAAACATCTCCCTTACGCCTGCAACGGCATTGGCAGTCAATGCCACAATCGTATGTTCATAATTCTGCTCCCTCATGCGCTTTGTAGCTTCTACGCCGTCCATATCGGGCATCATGTGGTCCATGAACACCAAATCGTATGGAGTGCCTCGGAGAGCTGCTGCCAGGGCTTTGTCAATCGCTTCTTGCCCTGTTAGGGATAAATCAACCTCTATTTTGTAAAGATGCAGCAAGCCTTCGGCTATTTTCAGATTTGTGGCAATGTCGTCAACAACAAGGACTCTTGCCTTAGGCGCATTGAATTTTATCACAAAATTGGTATTTTCTTCAAAAGCGGGAACAGAATTCAACGCTTCAATATAACGAACCTTTTGCGGCAGCATAACGGTGAACTTGCTGCCCTTGCCATATTCGGAAGTTACGCTTATGTCTCCGCCCATTGCCTCTACAAGGCTTTTGGTTATAGCAAGCCCAAGACCCGTGCCCTCTATGCCTTTGTTGGTAGCCAAATCTATTTGAACAAAATCGCCAAACAGTTTCCCTATATCTTCGGGTTTTATGCCAATGCCGCTATCTGCGACTTCCATTGTGAGGAAAACAGTATAATCTCCAGCCTTCTCGACTATTTTTCCGTTCACGTAAAGAGATATGGAACCGCTTTTCGTGTATTTAACAGCGTTGTTCAAAATATTGAGCAGCACTTGCCTGATTCTCGTTTCATCCCCAAGAAGAGCATTTGGTATAGTGCTGTCTATATTCACATTGAAATTTATGGAAGAATCGGTAATTCTCGCTTTGATAATGCTTGTCACATCGTGTATCAAAGATGAGAATAAATAATTTCTCGGAACAATTTCCAGCTTGCCGCTTTCGATTTTTGAAAAATCCAGAATATCGTTGATAATGGATAAAAGATTTTCTCCTGCCCGCTTTATTGTCATAATCTCTTCTCGGACAGTTTTCGATACGCCGCTTCCGTGCAGAACCATCTCTGCCATTCCTATAATTGCATTCATAGGCGTGCGTATCTCATGGCTCATTTTTGCCAAAAACATTGATTTCGCATGATTGGCCGCTTCTGCCTGGGCAGTGCGAGCTTGTACCAATTCTTCAAGCCGCCGGCCTTCATTGCGTTTTATCAGCAATAAAAAAAGCACGAGCATCAATACGCACAAAAGAAGAATTGACACGCCAATCAACCAGGGGTGCTGAGCTTTCGCTATTCTTCCCTTGTAGTCGTAAGTCTTGAGCGCCCACTGCTCGGATATGCTATTTATGTCTATTATATGAAGAGCTTTGTTGAAAATAGAGCATAGAATTTCGTGGTTTTTGTTGAATCCAAAGTAAGACTCCGCAGCCAAGTCAAACAACAGATTGGCTTTATAGCCTGCAAACTCATGGTAGTTTGTCAAAGCGAGCAGCCTGCGCTGGCTAGACATCACCATGTCCACCTTATTGTTTTCCAAAGCGTCAAAGGAAGCGTTTGAACTTTCATAATCTATTGTATTGGAATGGTTGGGAAACCATTTGTAGAACATTTCGGAATAAGCGGTGCCGTGCGGCACTCCAACCTTTGCGCTTAAAACTTCTTTGATAGTTACATTGTGAAATCCAGATTTGGACAAGAGCGCATATTTGTCTGACATGCTTGGAATGCTTGGCCATAAAAAGCCATCTGCAATCCGCTCTTCCGTAGGTATAAGCTCGGATATCATATACGCTTCGCCGCTGGTCAGCAGTTTCAGCAGTTCAGGCCATTCTGTATCGCTGTCGTTTAAGCGCTTAAAAGATAGCCCAATTAGCCCTTGCATTTCTTTTAGCACATCATAATAAATGCCCTGCCACTCATCTTCGTATTTATTGTAAAAGCTTATGGGATAATTGTAATGCTCCGATACAAACGGAATAACCGGATTGTCTCGTATATAAGCTCGTTCTTCTTCTGTGAGCATCATATATAGCTTGTGCCCTCGGTACTCTTGCCATCCAAGTTTTTGCAAGTTTGTTATATATCTAGCGGTAGCCTTGTCTTTCAATGCCTTTTGCACAACAGAGATAATTGGCTTAAGTTTTGGATTTTGAGTGGCAAAAGAAACCTGATTATGAATTAGAGGAAGAAAATCATAGGCTACAATATCTCCATAATCATCAAAAGCGGCTTCTTGTATGCATTCATTGAAAAACGCATCTATCTCTTTATCTTTTAAAGCTTTGTGAATAGAATCCGTATCGCTTATGTAAAAAATTTCATAAGAACTTGGCTCAAGACTGGAAGTTACGCTTTTAACCACGGCGGAGTTTTTCTCGAATGCATATCGCAATGGCCGCATTATCTCAATCCGGGAAAGAGGTTCGCTGTCCACTATCCTGAAGTAGCGTATGGTATGCGTAGCAATGGGATCCGTTATGAAATAATCTTTTATCTGCTCGTCGTTGGGCGTAATATCGCTTATAAAATCAACTTCTTTGGACGGGGCATATTCCGGGATAAATGGAATTGCGAATATTTGCTCAAGCCATTCGCCAAGCAATGCGGAAAAACCCCTTATTTCTCCGTGTTTGTTGCGAAAAGCTTCTACGCTGGGCGCTACGGCATAGACAAAAGAATCGGTTTCTTTGCGTATAGCTTCAATAGCCTGAATTTCCTCGGATGTAACTCCCGGAATGTCTTTGTAAGAGGAATAAGCGTATTTCTGCGGTGCGGTATTAGGCGGTTTTTCCGTTGAGATTATATTGCAACCGGATAAAGCAATCAGCAGGATTGCCAATATGTTTTTTTTCCAGTGTATATCCAATGGTTATGTCTCCGGTTGCATATAACCTATTTTTAATATAGCAAATTAAACGCTATAAAAAATTATTTTTTGGCTTTTTGCGCCGGTTTTGCCGCTTTTTTCTCAATATCAAAGAAATTTGGGGTTAAAACTCCGCTTTTGCAGAAAACCATAGCACGTTCAATGGCATTTTCCAGCTGGCGGATATTTCCAGGCCAGGGCTGGCTTTGAAGCGTGGCAATGGTATCTTCGCTTGCTTCTTCCACAGCGTAGCCGTTTTCTTCGTTGAATTTGTTTATAAAATAGTTCAGCAGATATGGTATATCTTCAGTTCTCTCCCTTAAAGGCGGAATGTTCACAGGCACAACGCTTAAGCGATAGTATAAATCTTCCCTGAACGTTCCGTTTTCCACTTCTTTTTTCAAATCCCTGTTCGTGGTGCAGATTATGCGAGCGTCAACCTTTATCTCATCGTCTCCGCCAACTCGCACAATTACGCGCTCTTGCAGAACTCGCAAAAGCTTGCTCTGCGCAGCGAGCGGCATTTCTCCGATTTCGTCCAATAAAAGGGAACCTCCATCTGCAAGCTCAAATTTGCCTCTTCTCGTTTTCAAAGCGCCTGTGAAAGAGCCCTTTTCGTGCCCAAAAAGCTCGCTTTCTATCAAAGATTCCGGCAAAGCGGCGCAGTTTATCTTGACAAACGGCCCTCCGGCCCTCAAGCTTTGGTAATGCACTGAGCGAGCCAAAACTTCTTTGCCAACCCCAGATTCCCCAGTTATCAGAACCGAAGCGTTTGTTGGGGCAACAGTCTCTACAAAATTATTCAGAACCGCAAATTTTTCCCCATGCCCTATGAAATTCTTTTCGCACAGTTTTTTTCTCAGAGCGGAATTTTCCGTTCTGTACTTGTATTTTTCAAGCACCATTGCAACGGCGTGTTCTATAATTTCCACTTGCAAGTCTTTTTTTTCTATATAATGGTCGGCACCGCTCTGCAGAGCTTCCACTGCCATCTCAATTGAGCCATAAGCGGTCATCATCAAAAACGGTTGCGACGGCCTGTCTTTTTTCACCGCTTTCAATAAATCCAAACCAGTCATGCCTGGCATTTTAAAGTCTGAAATTATCAAGTCTGGATTTACGACTGCAATCTGTTCCAAGGCTATTTGCGGATTGGCAGCAATAGTGCAGCGATGCCCGCTGAGCTCAAGAATATCCGCAACTGCGTCTCGCACAATTTCTTCATCGTCAACTATCAAAATTTTAGCCATTGAGTGGAATATAGAAATTTCTATATTAACTCCATGCTTCGTTTAATTATTGTCATATCCGTTATTATCTTGGTTTCTTGCGCAGGAAAAGAACCGCAGCCTCAGGTGCAGCCACAGGCTCAAATAGAGCTGCAGGCTCAATCTCCCATTATTGTTAGAGACACGGTTCACAGATTCCGTACGGACACTTTGAAAATAACAGTGAAAGAAACGGAATCGCTCAGAGCCATGCAAAAGAGCATAGACTCTTTGCTTGCAGGCAGAGAAACGGCAAAAGCCATAGATATGCTTAAGCTGTATGTTCAGCAGCACAGCAATTTAGACAGGCTGGGATTTCGCACTTTGCAACTTGCCGGGCTGCTTAACCAGACAGGGCAAGGCGCAGAAGCTCTTGCTGTTTTGGAAGGCTTTGCCGTATATAAACCCGCTATAAATTTTTGGATAGACAGCGCAAATACCATGTATGATAGAATTTCCGGCACAAACAAAAACTTTGTTGAAATAGACCCGGCAAGGCAAGAAAACATAAACGCCCTGGTTGTGCAAATTCGCAATTTGAAAAACACGAATGCCAACCCCGCTCAAATAATATTTTTTGCAGACAGCTTGCGCTCGCTAGCTCCCAGCGATTCAATTCTGATTTGGCTGGAAAAACAATTGCCGTCTCAAACCGAAAGCTCGAATGCTTTCTGCGAAGAACAGAGAAAAGTTGCTGCAGAAAAATTTGATGCTTCTCGCAAAAACAAAGCAAGAGCGAACGCATTGCTTGGCGAAGCGATTGATGCTTTGGATAAATGCCTGGCAAGAACGCCTTCCACTGAAATGAGAAAAAAAGTCCAGCAAAATAAAGACACGTTGGAAAAGCAAAAGCAATGAAAATATTGATATTGGCTTTATTTATAGCGTCTTGCGCTCCTTTAAGGCCGCTTGCTCCCAAAAGCGCTTCTCCTTACAGAGTTCCTCCCAATGTTCCTTCTGCCAGAGTTGACTATAGTGCAGAAAGCATAACAGGAATAGAAGCCTGGGATAATGTTCTCAAGCCGTGGCTTGGAACTCCGTATATGTCTGGCGGTGCTTCCAAAAGCGGAACTGATTGCAGCGGATTTGTATCCAGCGTTTATCTGGAAAAAGAGGGAATGTATATACCCAGAACAACTACCGACGGGTATAAAATGGGGAAGATAGTTTCAAAAGGAGATTGGGTTATAGGAGATCTGGTTTTCTTTGGGGAAAAATCAAAAGTCAATCATGTTGGAATTTACGTTGGCAACGGAAACTTTATACATGCAAGCACTTCCAGAGGCGTTATGATAAGCCCTCTCAGCGATGCTTACTGGGAACCAAAATATATGGGTGCAAGGAGATATTTATGAACAAATTTGTTTTGCAGATTAAGTGCCCAGATCAGAGCGGGCTGATAGCTGCATTCACTCAAGGCATTGCGCAAACAGGTGCAAATATTCTGGATTTAACTCAACACACTTCAAAAGACATAAATTCATTTTTTCTTCGCGCTCTTATAGAATGCGAAAGCGATGCCATTCCCAGAATAAAGGAGCATTTTTCCAAGCTGGAATCTGAAAAATCCATGGAATGGAAGCTGCGAGACGCCGAGCACAAAACCAGATTGGCGCTCTTCGGTTCCACCACAGACCATTGCTTTTACGAGCTTCTGCTCTCTCACAGAGACGGCGCATTGCCTTGCGAGTGGACTTGCATAATTTCGAACCACACGGTTTTGGAGCCTTTGGCCAGAGCGTTCAATTTGCCATTCTTTTTGGTCCCAAGCGATATTCCCAAGCCTGAGCAGGAGAGCAAGTTCAATGAAATTTTGCGTGCATCAAAAACGGAAGGCATAGTGCTTGCACGTTATATGCAGATTTTGAGCAAGGAATTCACGGAAGCCTGGAAATATAAAATCATAAACATTCATCATGGATTTTTGCCGGCGTTCAAGGGAGCAAAGCCGTATCATCAGGCGTGGGCCAAGGGAGTGAAGATAATAGGGGCAACGGCGCATTTTGCAACGGCGGATTTGGATCAGGGTCCCATTATTTGGCAAAGCGTTCAGCAGGTTGTGGACACGGGCAGCATTGAGCAGTTTATTCAAATGGGAAAAGAAGTTGAAAAGCGCACTTTGCTTTATGCATTGAAGCTATGGCTTGAGCACAGGGTGTTTTTATACGAGGGTAGGACGTTTGTGTTGTAAAATTTTACTTATTTGCGAAAAAAAGCACTAAAGTTTTCTAAATTTATACCGATATACTGTCAAAGAGAGGTATTATTATGGCAATTTCCAACATAGGCGGTCCCGCAATCAGCGCAGATTTGATGTATCAATTCTACGACAATAAGGCGATAACCCCAAAAATCCGTGCGACAGTACAGCAGAAACAGGAAGCCGCAGGCTCAGACTCCAAAGAGAGCGCCAGCACTTCAAACTCCAATTCTGCTTCAAAATTTGGTCCGGCTACGCGTGTTAGCATAACTGACCAAATTATACGCATGAACATCGCCAATGGCACCACAAAGATGGAAAAAGAAAGCGACAAAACGGATGAGGCTTCTAAAACAGAGGGAACAACCGCCGCTAAGAAACCATCCAGATACGATGTTCTCACCGAAGTTAAGAAGAGCATATCAGAGCGCGAGGCAGCAGCCAAAGCAGAAAAAGATGCAGTATTGAAAGGAATTGCAGATAAGATAGCTGCATCCGAAAAACCAGCCGATGACGAATAATATCGGCGCAGGGGCGACCATTGCGGTCGCCCTTTTGCTATTCATCCCCATCCACGCATCAGAATGGGTTCAGAAATACGTTTTAGCAGCAGGCATTGATATTGCCATAACCAAAGGCGATTTGGACGGCATTTCCGGAATGAAATCCAGCGAAAAATCAGAATTTCCTGAAAGGGTTATTTTGCCAGAGATACCATTTTTCATAGTTTATGCCTTTGATGCACGTGCCCTTGCAGACGCCAATTCCATAGCCTTCAATTTCGGGCTTGGATACCCAGAATACGAACATACTGAGCAAACCGGCGATGCGCGATACTTGCGACTAGGCTTGGAATACCAATATCATTTTTTTTGGCCAGAACCTTTTAGAATAGGAACAGGCATAGGCTATGCGTTTTCTTCCCTGCGCTTTCCCAAAGCTTCCGTTGGCGAAGATGGCAAATGGAGTTATGCGAATTTCACGGGCAATGGCCCCCATGCAGTGCTTTCCGCAGAGTATTTTTTCACGGAGAATATCGCCGTAGAATGTGCAATTCGCTATCGCTTGCTTCATCTTAACCGCATGGCAACGGATTTGAACGATGTATCAAAATTAAGCGACGTGGTTTGGCAGGGGATGGGCGAGTTTGGAATCAGGGGGATGTTTGTATTCTGACAAAATCTCGCAAGCTCAGGATTTGCTCGCAAAAAATCGTCCTGAGCTTATGGAAAATCGCGCCGTTTACGAAGCCATTTTGCAATTTTACTCAGATAATGCGCTGATAGGAACCAGTCTGCTTGACTTGATGGAACTTTTGAAAAACAGAAAAATTGAAGTTCGCAAAACAAGCGCAGGAACTTTCAAGGAATGCATATATAATCTATTGGATGAACTTCCCGAGCTGACTGCAGCAAAAGGAATGCTCCGCTACTACGAAGCTCCAAAAAATTTTGATTGGCAGGAATGCGAAAGCGCGGAAATGGCCTTTGGCGAGGCATTGACCCAAGATATTTACGGATGGAAACCGGATTTCTGGACAATTTTTGCGAAAGAAACCGATAATTGCGAGTTAACAGTAGTATTTGCGCATGGCGATTAGCAAAAGCATAGCGATTTGCCAAAACCAAGTAGCTTGATCTTTAAAAAATTCCCCTCTCCTAGAGGGGTGGCAGCGAAGCTGACGGGGTGTAGCGAGCTGCAAGCTCGCAGCAATGAAATCTGTTTCCTTTTTTGCCAGGTATATTAAGAAAATTGCGTAAATTGCGCAGAAGGCCAGCGTTTCCAGCGAAAATCCCGCGTGAAAGAGCGCAAATGCCGTTCCAGCCATGAAGTTTGATAGGTAAAGCGGATGCTTTATGAATTTGTAGGGACCTGTTTTCACAATTTCGGGGCAAGATAGCTCGCTTCCTCTTGAATGCTCGCCGATGTGCATTCTGGCCCAGATTCTAAGAAAAATTGCAGCTATGAAAAGCGGTATCCAAATATATTCAAACTGCGCTGGGGGCAAGAGCAAAAGCAAAACGCCTAAGAAAGCAGCTATTATTCCTCGATGTTTATACAAATAACGCTCCGGTAAACCTTTCTGCCTTCTTTTTTGTACTTCTTTTCAAATCCGGTTTCTATGCCATAAGTTGGCAGGGCGGTGTTTTCTTCCAAGATTTTTGCTTGGGGAAAATTGCGGAACAGGTTCAAGGCAAGCTTGTTGTATTCTTCGTGATCGGTGGCCCAGTAAAAATGTCTTTGGCCTGGCTTCAACACTCTGCAAATTTGCTCCAAAAAACCTTCGCGCAAAATAAGGCGATTTTTTTGGTGACGTCGCTTTGGCCAAGGATCTGGGAAATACATATGAACTTCGTCTATGGAATTGTTTGATATTAAATCTCTCATAAAGTAAAATAAATCGCCATGCATCACAGAAGCGTTTTGCAACCCAAGCTTTTGCAGTTTTTTTACCGTTGAACGTGCGCAGTATAAATCCCATTCTGCGCCCAAGATAAAATTTTGCGGGAATTTCTGCGCATATTGAACCAAAAATGCGCCTTTGCCTGAACCTATTTCCAATATGCATTGCGATTGCCCGCTGCGTATCGGCATATAATGCCATAAAAACGGAACCTCGCTATCATTGTAAAATCTGTGCTGAAACTCTATCAATTCTTTCGCTCCGCCATCGCTTCAAAAAAGTCTTTCAGCAAAGTGTTTATGCTGCTCGGCGGCAATTTCTCCAAAACTTCCGTAGCTTTTTGCAAATGAAAACTGGCTACGCTTTTTGCCTCTTCAAAGCAATTGGCATTTTTCAATTTTTCAACTATCAAATTCGCTGTGTTTGGCTCGGAAGCATTCTTTATCAAATTTTCCATTTCTTCTTTTGGATTTTTCTGAAAATAGAGCAGCATGGGCAAAGTTATCAAACCGTTTTGCAAGTCTTCAAACTTCTTTTTTCCCAAGCTTTCCGCTCCAATGCCGTAGTCCAGAATATCGTCTATTATCTGGAAAGCTATGCCAAAATGCAAGCCGAGCTTTCCGCAATCTTCAACTATTTCGTTGTTGTAACCCGCTAAAATCGCTCCGCATTTTGTACAGGCTATGAGCAGAGAAGCCGTTTTGCCCTCAATTACCCGTATGTATTCATCAAATGAAATGCTCATGTTTTCTGCATGGTCAATTTCCAGAATTTCTCCGGCAACAAGCGAGCTTGCAGCATTTGCCAAGTTTTGCGGAATGCGGCGATCTTCTTCTTCAAGAACAAAAACCAAAGATTGCGCAAGCATGTAGTCTCCAGCCAAAACCGCTATCTTATTTCCAAAAGCGCTGTTCATGGAGCTTTGCCCTCTGCGCAACTCGCTGCCGTCTATAACATCGTCGTGCACAAGGCTTGCCAAATGCAGCATCTCAACGCTTGCCGCTGCTCTGGCCATTCTTTTTAAATCTTTCGTTTCACAGTTGCTATTTGCCAAAAGAAAGAGCAAAATTGAGCGAAGCCTTTTCCCCGGTCTTCCAACTGTTTGCGTAATGCGTTCTCTCAATCCTTCCGGGGATTTTTCAGCGACTTCTCGCATCATTTGAGCCGAGAGGTCCAGCGCAGGCTGAACCAAACTTCGGGCTTCTTCTATTACGTCTTGGTATTTATCGGAAAAGTTCACTGATTATCTCTTAAAAACTTAAGCCTCGCTCTATATTCTTTTTTCAAGCAGGCAACATCGTCCTCGCATTGATTTCGCTTCTTGGTCCATTCCTTTTGGTCGTCTTCAAAATAATCTGCTATAGGCTTATACAATTTTAGCATTTCCAAATTCATATTTGCCAATTCTTCATCGCCGCAAATCGCTACGGCAGCCTTCGCTTTGGTTGTTTTGCAATTAAAACCTGTTTTGTAAGTTTGAGCTCCAGCAGTTGAAGCGGATTCTTTTTCTTCTCTTTCCGTTTTTTCCTGTTTTTCTGCCTTTTCTGTTCTTGGCGGCGGCCACACCATTGGTTCTTCTGCAATTATGCGCTCGGCTTCCGCTTTTCGTGCAGCTTCTTCGGCTCTTCGTGCAGCTTTGGCGGCTTCTGCGGCGGCGGCAGCGGCGGCAGCTTCCTCTTTCTGCTTTTCCTCTATAGAATCTGCAATGTGTTTTTCTATGCTATCGGCATCTAAACTTTGCTCGGAATTTTGTTGCAAAGCATTTGCAGCATTCTCGTTTTCGGCTTCCTCATCTATATAACAATTTTTAACAAGAAATGCAATAATTGCAATAATAATTATTATTATAACATAACGAAAATAACCTTTCTTCTGTGTTACCGGCTCGGCAAATAAATAATTCTCTGCTTCTTTTGGACCATCTTCTTTTGAGCTTTCTTCCTTTGAACTTTCTTCTTTTGAGTCTTCGGCTTCTTTTAACCCATGCTCTTCTCTCAATTTTTCCTTTTCTTCTTTTAATCTCCGCTCCTCTTCTTTTAGCCTTTCCTCTTCTTCTTTTAGCTTTTCATCTTCTTTTTTTAATCTTTCTTTTTCTTTTATTATTTTTTCCTTTTCTCCTTTTAATCTCTGCTCTTCTTCTTTTAGCCTTTGCTCCTCCTTTAATCTTTGCTCTTCTTTTAGCCTTTCTTCTTCGGCCTTTAGCCTTTCCTCTTCTTCTTTTAGCCTCTGCTCCTCCTTTAATCTTGCTTCTTCTTTTAGCCTCTCCTCTTCTTCTTTTAGTCTCTGCTCTTCCTTTAATCTTGCTTCTTCTTTTAATTTTTCAGCTTTTTGTTGCATTTCGGTCAGCATTCTCTTGACTTCTTCAACAGAATATTTAATTCCGCAGTGTTGGCAAATAAACAAGCCATCTTGTTTAAGCAATTCGCCCTGACACACTTCGCAAACTACTTGTTTCATTTTTTACCTACCTCGTCTGGTTAAAAATTTACTCATGGAGTAAAAGATAGAAAAAACAGGAAGCTCGCAGTGGAGACTCTAAAAAATCGGGACAAAAACACTACTCCAGTAAAAAATCAATCACATTCTTAATTTTTATCCCATCATAAGAAGCTATAAAATTCTTATCCTGTGTCAATATCACTTTCTCATGATTGTCTTGCATGGCAAAATCTCCCAATTTCTATAAATATACAAAAGTTTTTGGAAATTCTTGCAAAAACTATAACTGTAATGGCTCCGCCGCTATAAATTCATCTATGTTATTTACAATATACTGCGAACTCAGTAATTTCTCACCCCTCATAATGCGAGCCACACTGCACAATTATGAGATGCCCGTTTTCAACCTTATAAATAATTCTGTTTACATCGTCTATCCTTCTAGACCAAAAACCGCTCCAATTCTCTTTCAAAGGTTCCGGTTTGCCAATCCCCTCATAAGGACTTCTATCAATATCTTTTAACAGAGCATTTATTCGTTTCAAAGTTTTTTTGTCTTGCGACTGCCAGTAAGTATATTCTTCCCAAGCATTATCCGAAAAAGATTTATTCATTCTCCATAGCCTCTAATTCTTCCATAGTTTTCACAACAATTTTTCCAGCTTTGTATTGCTCTATGGAGTCTCTAAGCCTGGCTTGATTCTTTTCGCTGTAAAAAGGATCGGAAATGCTGAATGGCATTTTACCCAAACGCAAAGCTTGACGAATAAACACATTAACAGCGGTTGACAGATTCATTCCAAAAGAATGGAACATATCTTCAGCCTGCTCTTTAACAGCCCTATCTAAGCGAATAGTGACATTTATGCTTTCAGACATAGTGCAATCTCCTTCTGTTTAAGTATAAATATAGTAAATTGCACGAGATTTAATTGAGAAAAATCAGATTTTTAGTGACAAAGGATAGGTTCGCACTATCTATTCCTCTCGGAGACCCGGTTAAGGGCTGGGCTTCTATTCCCCGCTAGCCTAGGCTAACCTCTTTGCCATACTCATAATATCGGATTTTCAGGATGGAAGCTTTAGGCAATTTAGTCATCAGGAAAACAGCCTTTTCTCCAAAAAATGACATGAAAATGACGGATTTTGGGGTTTTGTTGATGAAAGTTCGGGGAAGTTGTGGGGAACCGGAAGCTTTTTATTAAAATAATATATATTACATCCATGCTACAAACATATTCCGATTTAATCGCTAAAAAAACGCTGTTTGCAAATTTACCCACATTCACATTCCTTGTTATTCTGCTTGCCATGCTTGCACTGCCAGCTTTCGCCAGAGTTGGAAAGCTTGCTGCGCTGGTGATACCAGTGGAGTTCCAGGATGTTAAGTCCATGCACACTAAGGAACAAATAGAGGAATTTTTCGACTTGGTTCACGATTACTATTACGATATTTCAAACGGACGTTTTGAATATACCAATATTGTTACTCCTATTATCACCCTGCCATACGACAAATTGCATTACGAAAACCAAGATAATAGACAGCCTATTATCGCAGATGCGTTGGACATACTGGCAGCTATGGATTTTGATATTAGCGAGGTTACTATCAATGACAACAATAGGGTACAAGCACTCAATATATTTTATGCCGGAAGTGGTTTTGGTGCACATCAGGGAACGCATTACAGTGATGTTACTATAAGCGGTGTTGGTGTCAGGCTCTACCAGATGTCTGGCATGGGAACTGACGGCAACCTACGCAAACGCCTTAGTGCGGTAGTGCACGAAAGCGGTCATTTGGTGCCAGAGCCAAGATGGCCGGATTTGTATTATAGTGGCGCAGACCCCGAATTTTCATTCGGGTTACGTAGATGGTGCGTGATGGCTGACGGCACAGGAGACGGAAGCTGGCCTCAACAACCCAACATTTATTTAAGGCATTTATCCGGATGGGCCGACGCCATTGATATTACCAACGCTGCGCCGGGAACAGAATTTTCCATTGAAGCGAATGGTAATAAAGCTTTTGTGTACAGGAGAAACGATAAGGAGGCTTACTTTATTGAAGCACGCTTGCGCAAAGGCCGAGACTCGCTTCTCCCGGGAAGCGGGCTTGCTATATGGCATATTCATACAGATGGCTCTAATATAAGCTCAAGCCCAGGCTTCCCTCGCGTGGCGCTTGTGCAAGCTGATGGACGAAATGATCTTTATTACAAGGCCAATAGTGGCGATAACACCGACCTTTTCCGCGCGGGCGTTAGAACTAAGTTCAATAGCACAACCAGCCCAGCCGCCATTTGGCACGATGGTACACCATCTGGCATAAGCATCTCTCATATAAGCGACACCGGTGCGGTGATGACATTCAGGATTGGAGATGGAGACTACGAAGATAAAATGCAGCCAAAATACAAGTTTTACAATGATGTTATGTCTTATGCAAGGGCAACGGAAAATGTTGAGGCTGTAGTCGATGAAAACTTCACGCTTGACGATATGCTCATTAGCATTCCGGCACCAAAAACGCCTGGCATAACTCTTACCATACGAAGTGCAGGAACTACGCCTGCTATTATCAAGCGTGGCGTAATAGGCAACTTATTTACTGTGGGTTCCGGCAGAACGCTCATTTTGGAAAATATAATTATAGATGGTGGCGGCAATGCTAACTTTGGCAAGGAAGAATGCTATGATGAATTTGATGACGACGGCAATTTGATAGGCGATCCCTGCGAGGAAGTTGCAGCGACTGGCGGCGGTGGAACGCTCGTGAGAGTGAATGCTGGCGGTACGCTGATTATGAAAGAAGGCGCAGTATTGCGCAATAATGTAAACTCCGATAATGGTGGCGGCGTATATATATACTCTAACGGCATATTCAATATGAACGGTGGAGAGATAAGCGGCAATACTGCTGCAACAGGTGGCGGCGTGCGCATCAATAGCGCAACATCAGTGTTTACTATGCAAGGCGGAAAAATCAGCGGAAATTCTGGAAATTCTGCTACAGGCGGAGTATCAGTAATTGGCACATTCACAATGAACGGCGGTGAAATAAGCAATAATACAGCTGCTACTACCAGTGGCGGTGTAGCCACATCCGGCACATTTACTATGAATGCCGGTGGTAAAATCAGTGGCAACATTGCCGGGACTGATGGTGGCGGTGTGAGAGTATCAGGAGGCACATTTACCATGAACGGCGGTGAAATAAGCGGCAACACAGCCTCCAACTGGGGCGGCGGTGTGCGTATAAGCGGTGCTGCATCTGCATTTACCTTGCAAAACGGTAAAATCAGCGATAATATTGCGGGCACTCGTGGCGGTGGCGTTAGCATATCAGATGGCTTATTCACCATGAACGGTGGAGAAATCGTTGGCAATACTGCAGCTACCGATGGTGGTGCAATACGTTTTGCCACAGGCACTTCCAACATAAACGGCGGTCTTATATTTGGCGTTGGCGCAACAGCCGCCTCTGTAGTATCCGGCACCCACAACCTAAACAAAAGCGAAGACACTCCCAACAACGCCGCAATAATAGCCTGGAACAAGCCAAGCGGCACATTAAACTACACTCTAGGCACAAGCGATAATTTAACAGCATCATCCGGAGCAACAGCAGTTTGGGCAAACAAAGACGGCAAGCTCGGAATCCAGTATGAGAACGGCGAAAACACAGGCTTTATAGCGATTTCCGAATCAGGCGAATTTATAACGCCAATCAAAATCCCGCAAATAACTAAAACCACCATCAAAGCACATTACGCAAACAAAACAATAATGCTAGAAAATGTGCCAGCCAACGCAAAAGTAGAAGTCTATAACTTGCAAGGCAAGCGAATATACAACTCTCAACTCTCAACTTTCAACTCTCAACTCAGAATAGGGGTTCAGACAGGCTTTTATATTGTGCGAGTGAACAACCAAATTTTGCGAGTAGCGGCGAGGTGATTAATCACACTCCCCTCCACAGCAAATACAGCGGAATGTGATTCCCCCCGACATTTTTTAGCGATGTGACAATAGTTCTGCCGGGCGAATACTTTTTTGAATATTCCGCAAGCGAGCGTGCCCTTACATTATCGGAAGATTTCACCTCAACAGGCACAATGTCCATGCCGCTCTGAATAACAAAATCCACCTCAGCCATATTTGCAGACTTCCAGTAAAAAGGAACCTCGCCGCTCTTATTCACAAGCTCGCAAAGAACAAAATTCTCCGTAATTGCGCCCTTGAATTCCTTAAAAATATCGCTTCCCTCCAAAAACGCCATTGCTGGCAATTTTGACATTCTGCGAAGCAATCCGATATCTGCCGCATAAAGCTTGAAAAACGACATATCCGCATAAGACAGCATCGGGATAAAAGGCTTCTCTATTTTAGCCACCTTGTAAACCATTCCTGCACTTAGCAACCATTCCAAAGAGTCTTCCAAGTCCTTTGCCCTACAGCTTTTTTTTACATGGCTAAAAATAAACTTTCCGTTTTCTCTGGCAAGCTGTGTTGGAATTGAATGCCAAATAGCGGAAAGCTTTGGAAATTCCTTTGCGGGCGCATGCTTTGCAAAATCCAGCTCATAGCCGTCTAAAATGCCTTGCAAAACAGAGTCCAGCTTTTCAATGTTTTTTTCCGCAATCCAGCAGCCAACAGCCTCCGGCATTCCGCCGCTTATGCAATAGTTCTTAAAATGTTCCGAGAGCTTTTGCGCAAAAACTTCAGGAACAGGCTCGGATGCAGGCAAATTTTCCACTTGCTCGCACAGCAAATCTTCGCCGTTTGCGAGCAGGAATTCATAGAAACTCATAGGGTAAAGTGTGTGGAAATCCACTTTGCCAACAGGAAAGGAGAGCGGCTTTGAAAGCGCAACTCCAAGGAGCGAGCCAGCAGCCGCAATATGATATTCAGGGGCTTCTTCGCAAAAATATTTTAGCGATGTCAATGCTTTGTTGCAAAACTGGATTTCGTCAAAAATAATCAGCGTGTTTTGCGGCATTATAGCTTTTTTTCTTAAAACAGACAGCTCGGTTATTATACGCTTGGTGTCAAAATCTTTCTCAAATACATTTTGCAATATGGCATTGCCTTCAAAGTTAAAGCAAACAGAATCCTCATAATGGTTTTTGCCCAGCTCTTTTAAGAGGTAGGTTTTTCCGCATTGCCTTACTCCTTTTAAGATTAAGGGCTTTCTGGAACTGCTGTTTTTCCATTCTAGGAGCTTGTTTAAGAGAAGTCGCTTCATAAGCTATAATATAGCATTTTTCAGAGCTTAAATATGATTTTTGCAGAAAATACAGCATTTTTGATATGTAAAACGCATGTTTTATTGCGTTTTTTGCAGAATCGCCTATGCCCTTGGGCAAATTAATCAACGTTTTCTACATTCCCCCTATGACGAAAATTATAAGATTTCTAATCGTAACTATTTTATTCACAATGCTTGCACTGCCAACTTCTGCGCAGGAGCCGGTTGTCGGGCCGCTGCTGCAAACAAAGTGGCGTCTTGGCAGCCCATACAACGCTATGACACCTGTGGGTGGTTCTCCCGGTTGCAATGCTATTGCCACTGCGCAGATAATGAATTATCACAAACATCCAATACGAGGCAGTGGACAGAGCGAACCATATACAACCAGCACACTTGGAATTGAAATTCCGTCTATCAATTTTGAAGAAACCTATTATGATTGGAATAATATTCTAGATACATATACAAACGATGCTACCGAAGAACAACGGAATGCTGTAGCCACGCTTGTGTACCATGCCGGGGTAAGTGTGAAAATGAATTATACTACTGGTGGAGCAGGAGCAGGAAGTGCAAGAATTCCCAAAGCGTTGACTACTTATTTCGGATATGATAAAGGTATTCAATGGCGTTTTCGCAGCCACTATGCTAATGATGTCGAGTGGGATAAAATGCTGAGAGAACAGTTAGATGCCAAATTGCCGGTAATTATGGTGGGTGCAGGCCACATTTTCGTAGTGGATGGATACGATAGCGAAGGCAGATTTCATTATAACTGGGGAGAAGGAAATTTATATAATGGATGGTATTTTACAAACGCTGTGAGTACTCCTGTCAGAACTATTGATGGCAATCCTGAAGTTATTATAAATATTAAGCCAGATCAAGGCGGCGCATCCGTCGGTTATGAAATGGCTTTGCGAGAATTTACTGCCAGTAAAACCTCAGTGCCTCAAAATGAAACTTTTAGGGTCTATGTAAACATGAGGAATATGGGCACTTTGGAAGGGTATTCAAGCGGTCATTTGGGCGTTGTATTAGTTGATGAGAATGACAACATTGTGGAATTTCTCGGAACAAGAACTTCTAGTGGGGGGCTAGGTACCGGAAATACATGGTCATCATCGCGTGAAATAAATTGTTATGTCCCCGAAACTGTAACGCCTGGAAAATATCGTTTGAAAATTGTTACCAAATCCAGTGACGGAAATTGGAGACTCGTTGCTTTATCCACTATTATGTATAGCATTCCCAAAGAGATTCCTTTCACCATTACTCCTATTGAAAACGACGTGCTGGGTGGCGGTAACTGGCTGTCGTTAGAGATTTTTACTGTTGACAAGGCGGCCGTATATCAAAATGAAACTTTTTCCGTTACGGTAAGAACAAGAGCAGTTGGCGTAGAACCATTCCCAGGCGGTCGATTGGGTGTGGCATTGGTGAATAATGATGGCGAAATTGTTCAAGTTATCAGAGATATAAGTTGGGGTACGTTAAATCCTGGATCATCATATCGTGGTCAAGTTATTAACAATTTATCTGTGCCAAGTTCCGTAGCCACCGGACACTACCAATTGAGAATAGTGACCAAAACTACCGATGGGGAATGGAGAATAGCCTCATTATCTCTTAATAATACTTATAACAGCATTGACTTTGGGGTAATTGAGTCTGGAGCCACGGGAAAAATAACTTTTGCTCCGGCTGATGGCAACGGAACTCTCACCTCTTCGGTAGAAGGTGTTGAGATTGCATCGGGAGATTTGGTTGAGCATGGCAAGAAAGTAATATTCAAAGCTGCTCCAAACAATACTCACTATGCAATGGGCTGGACTGTAAACGGCGTAACGGTGCTTGGCAACGCAACGGACACACTAGAGATTACCCACTTCCGTAACGAAACAATAGTGGCTGCGATATTTGGAAAAAAGAATTTCTATCATAAAATAGCCGATTATGCAAAGGCAACCGAAAATGTTGTTATCGCAATTGACGAAAACGATACGCTTTACTCGCTTGTAAATATTCCAACGCCAACGACTGAAGGCATAACTCTTACCATAAAGAGTGTAAATCCAGCTGCTCCTGTTACTCTTAGGCGTGGCAAAAGCGGCGATTTATTCACGGTGTCTAGTGGAGCTACGCTTATTTTAGAAAACATAATTATTCATGGTGCCGATGACGGTTATTCTGAAAAGAAAGAGCAGGAAGACGACCAATATGAGAATGAAGATGAAGTTGACGGGGAACTTATGGATGCTAAAGGTGCTTTGGTAATGGTTAGCGCTGGCGGCACTTTTATTATGAACGATGGTGTAGTTTTGCGCAATAACGCTCGTTTAGGCCACGCAGGCGGTGTAAATGTGAATGGTGGCACATTCACCATGAATGGCGGCAAAATCAGCGAAAATACTGCTATGATTGGTGGCTCTGGCGGTGGTGTGCGCATTGCCTCTGCTACTGCAATATTCACCATGAATGGTGGTGAGATAAGCGGCAACACTGCGGGAACCGATGGCGGCGGCGTGAATATAGCGAACGCAAATGCAATATTCACTATGAATGGAGGAGAAATAAGCGGCAATACTGCTGGTAAAGACGGCGGCGGAATTAGGATGTCGGGTGGCACGTTCACCATGAATGACGGAAAGATAAACGGCAATACTGCCCTAGACGGCGGCGGCATGGATGTGTCTGGCAGCAGCACCACATTCACCATGAATGGCGGCGAAATTACAGGCAATGTTGCTACTAAAATAGAAGGCAATACAGACGCAGGCAGAGGCGGCGGCATGACCGTGTGGAGCAGCGCCAAATTCACCATGAACGGCGGCAAAATTACAGGCAACACTGCCGGCGTTAACGCAGGCGGAGCATACGTATCGGGTAACAATACTGTCTTCGCCATGAATGGCGGTGAAATAATCGGCAACACTGCCCCAGCCGGCAATGGCATACATCGAGCTAGCGGCACAGTCAATTTAAACGGTGGCGTAATAGCCGGAGCAGGAGCAAACATAGCCGCTGTAGTCTCCGGCACCCACAACCTCAACAAAAGCGAAGACTCTCCCAACAACGCCGCAATAATAGCCTGGAACAAGCCAAGCGGCACGTTAAACTATACGCTAGGCACAAGCACCAATTTAACCGCATCAGCAGGCGCAACAGCGGTTTGGCAAAACAAAGACGGCAAGCTCGGAATCTCATACGCAAACGGCGAAAATACGGGCTTTATAGCGATTTCCGAATCAGGCGAATTTGTAACGCCAATCAAAGTCCCGCAAATAACTAAAACCACCATCAAAGCACACTACGCAAACAAAACAATAATGCTAGAAAATGTGCCAGCCAACGCAAAAGTAGAAGTCTATAACCTGCAAGGCAAGCGAATATACAACTCTCAACTCTCAACTTTCAACTCTCAACTTAGAATCGGGGTTCAGACAGGCTTTTATATTGTGAAAATCAACAACCAAATTTTGCGAGTAGCGGTGAGGTAAAAAATGCGTAAATTTTTGTTTATCGCAACAATTTTATTCACCACCCTTGCCCTGCCAACCTTTGCGCAGGAGCCAGTTGTTATTGTGGAGCCGCTGATAAAAACAAAATGGGGTCAAGGCGGCGTGTTCAATGATATGTTCCCTAAAGACAATGACGGCAATAACGTTCTTGCTGGTTGCGGAAATGTTGCTTGGGCGCAGTTGTTGGCGTATCATAGGTATCCAGCACGAGGCGTAGGAGAAAGCGGGCCAACTAAAGTGCGTTATTTAGACGTGCCTTCTGTGAATTTTGAGGTTGATTATGATTGGGATAATATTCTAGATACCTATACAAGCAGCGCTACGGAGCAACAGCGGAATGCGGTGGCAACACTAATATATCATGTTGGCGCAGCGAGGGATGGCGCTAACAAAAACGATCAAGAACGAATGGTCTCCGTTTTCGGATATGACAGGAGCATACAACGCCTTGATCGCGTATTTTACACCGATAACGAGTGGAAGGCAATAATAAGACAACAGCTGGATTTAAAGCGTCCGGTTTTTTACCGTGGAAATGATCCTGAAAGCGACCATGCTTTTATAATAGACGGATACGACAATGCAGGTAATTTTCATATCAATTGGGGGTGGGGAGGCTCAAAAGACGGGTGGTATTCCCTTGACAATTTGCTTGGTATAAGAAAATGGTTTAATAACCATAATATGACGATTAATATGATACCTGATAGCGGCGGTATGTCTAGCGGTTATGAACTGGCATTAAGGAATTTTAAAGTAAATAAAACTTCTGTACCTAAAAATGAAATATTCACAGTTACTGTATCAGTTAGAAACAACAGCAATTTTGATTCATTCAGCGGCCAATACGGTCCAGCGTTAGTGGACAACAAAGACAGTATTGTGGCAGTTTTAGGAACTTTAAGCGGCGGGCTTGGCACCACTTCTTATTTTAGCGATAGAGATATAAATGTTTATGTGCCAGAAAACATAGAAGCTGGGCAATACAATTTAAGGGTGGTTTCCAGACCCACTGGCGGAGAATGGAAAATAGCAACATTGTCTGCGGTTGGCAATGGCGTCCCAAGCACTATTAATATCACTGTTACCGATGGAGAAGCAATGGGCGGCGGTTATGGATTGATGTTAGAAGATTTTTCTCCTGAAAAAAACGCAGTATTTCAAAATGAATCTTTTACTGTTGCTGTGAAACCCAGAAATCATGCTTCAAGCCGTTTTAGCGGTCAAGTAGGGGCTGCATTAATTGACAATGATGGCAATATCGTTGCTGTTATTGGTACTAGAAGTATCGGGCTTGGTGCTGGATATTATCTTACTTCAACTATAACTTGCACCGTACCTGGTACTGTACCATTTGGACAATATAAATTAAGGATTGTTGCAAGACCTACCGATGAGGAATGGAGAATAGCCACGCTTTCTTTGCCTGACATTCCAAATAGCATTGACTTTGGGGTAATTGAGCCGGGAGCCAAGGGAAAGGTAACTTTTGCATCGGCAGATGGCAACGGAACTCTCACTGCTTCGGTAGATGACGTTGAAATTGCATCGGGAGATTTGGTTGAGCACGGCAAGAAAGCAATATTCAAAGCTGTTCCGAACAATACTCACTACATAGCAGGCTGGACTGTAAACGGCGTGGCGATACAGAGCAACGCAACAGAAACTTTAGAGATCACTCATTTCCGAGACGAGACAATAGTAACTGCGATCTTTGGAAAAAAGAATTTCTATCATAAAATAGCCGATTATGCAAAGGCAACTGAAAATACGGTTATCGCAATTGACGAAAATGATACGCTTAATTCGCTTGTGAATATTCCTGCGCCAGCAAAAGAAGGCGTAACTCTTGCAATCAAGAGCACAGATCCACTTGTTCCCGTTACTCTTAGGCGTGGCATAAACGGCGATTTATTCACTGTATCCAACGGAGCAACGCTTATTTTGGAAAATATAATTATTCACGGAGGTTTGGAAGACAAAGTTATTGACGATGGCGATGATGATGAAAATATTATTATTAGTGGAGATGAAGATGATAGTGACGACACTCAGGAGAGGGCTAATGGTCTGTTGGCAAGAGTTAATAATGGTGGCACTTTTGTTATGAAAGAAGGCGCAGTGCTGCGCAACAATGCGAATTCAGCAGCCACAGGCGGTGTAAATGTTGCGAGCGGCGGCACATTCATAATGGATGGCGGTGAGATAACAGGAAATGTTACTGTTGGTACAAGCGGCGGCGTAGCTACAGCCGGCACATTCACGATGAACGCTGGCAAAATCACCAGCAACTTTGCTGGAACTGATGGAGGAGGCGTAAGAGTATCGGACGGCACATTTACAATGAATGGCGGTGAAATAAGCGGCAACACTGCTAGCCTCAACGGAGGCGGCATTAGGCTTACAGGCGGCACGTTCACAATGCAAGCCGGAAAGATAAGCGGCAACACCGCCATAGACGGCGGCGGCCTAAGTATGATTGGCACATCAACAACATTCACCATGAATGGCGGCGAAATAATCGGCAACGCTGCCGGAACTGGCGGAGGTGGAATTAGGATTGGAGGCGGCACGTTCACCATGAACGGTGGAGAAATAATCGGCAACACTGCCCCAACAGGCAATGGCATACGTCGAGCTGGCGGCACAGTAAATCTAAACGGCGGCGTAATAGCCGGAACAGGAACAAACATAGCCGCTGTAGTCAATGGCACTCACAACCTCAACAAAAGCGAAGGCGCACCAAACAACGCCGCAATAATAGCCTGGAACAAGCCAAACGGCACGTTAAATTATACGCTAGGCACAAGCACCAACTTAACTGCATCATCTGGCGCAACAGCGGTTTGGCAAAACAAAGACGGAAAGCTAGGAATCCAGTATGAGAACGGAGAGAACACGGGCTTTATAGCGATTTCCGAATCTGGCGGCCTTATCAGCCCTGCCATACTCCCGCAAATAGCCAAAACCACCATCAAAGCACACTACGCAAACAAAACAATAATGCTAGAAAATGTGCCAGCCAATGCAAAAGTAGAAATCTATAACCTGCAAGGCAAGCGAATATACAACTCTCAACTCTCAACTTTCAACTCTCAACTTAGAATCGGGGTTCAGACAGGTTTTTACATTGTGAAAATCAACAACCAAACTTTGCGAGTAGCGGTGAGGTGATTAATCACACTCCAAAGCAACCAACAGCCCTCAGCAACGGCTCACTTTATATAAAAGGGAGACCCCGCTTGCAAAACTTCGTGACGAAATAATTTGCTATATTTCAAGCCGATGAGCAAGGTGAGCAAATTCAGCGACGATAAAAAATATAATTCGCTAATAAAGCAGATTTCTTCGGCGATAGAAGAGGCTAAAAGGCGTGTAGCTACCGCCATAAATGAAACTCTTGTTGAAGCATACTGGACTGTTGGCAAATATATTGTTGAATTTGAACAGGACGGAAATGCACGAGCAAAGTATGGCG
>Ga0209755_10000624_pt1 | contig 63131 bp, 54 predicted proteins | sample TergutCo191P1_FD_187301 | JGI IMG/M metagenome (GOLD analysis project Ga0209755, IMG submission 187301) | Cornitermes sp. P1 segment gut microbial communities from Petit-Saut dam, French Guiana - Co191P1 (SPAdes) (version 2) | ecosystem: Host-associated > Arthropoda: Insects > Digestive system...
TCTCCGGTGCGCAGCCATTCCTCATTTACGCCGAAAGCGGTGACTATCAGTTTGATGTGCCGGGGAAGGACTTTTTTTTGCTCAAGTTCTGTCAGTGTTTGAAAGGATGTAGAAACACAAATTTTTTGGGCAAATTCTTTTTGTGTCAAATTCATTCTCTTACGTAAAATTTTTATGCGTTGATTGATATTTGAAATAGCTGCCGGAACCGATTTCTTCATTCAATTAAAGTATAACAGAATTTAAAAAAATTATTGAGCTTTCCTAAATTAATAATTTTTTAATGTTACTATTGACAAGTTATCATATTATTTAGTAACATTCTATAATCATGTGTTTATTTAATAGCTTTCTCACAAAAGAGGATCTATGACCAAATCTGAGCAGCGGCTCAAAGCTTTTTCATCAGGAATGAAAAATTTAAGCAAAAACAGCCGGAATTATATCCACAAGCTTACCCATGTTCTACTTCTTGTTGAAGAGCCGCCGGTATGTCCTGCCGCGGATGGGGAATGGGTCGAGAAGAAGAAAAAGAAGTGAAAACTACCCGTATGGGTTTGTTATAGCTTGCCGTTGGCAGCATTCACCGCCTGAAGGGAGCGGAAATTAAGCATAATTTACAACAGCATGAGTAAATTATGAAAAAGGAGTTCTTTAATGAAGAACATGGTTAAATTTTGGGGGATTATTGCTTTTTCGGCAGTAATTGTATTTTCAATGATCGGCTGCGGTGAAGACGACAGTAACGAAAAAAACAATCAAACGGGAGACGACAGCATCAATTTCTCCGATGCAAAGTGGAGCAATATTGATGTTTACAAAGGAATTAGTGGTGTTCTTTACAATGGCAGTAATGTAACATTTACGACAGTTGATGGTTATACATTTTCCGAGGTTAGTTCGAATCCTTCAGCATGGAATATTAAAATTGAAAACAACAAGTTATCGATAGTGCTTGGAATTCCTGATAAAGTATCGCTTTCAGCAAATTTTTTTCCTGAAGGTGTTAATCCTGACGGTTTGAAAGTTGTCGTTTATCAACAATTTGAAGATGATAATGGTAATATCCTTATTTCAACTGATCCTGATTCCAATATTAATAATTGGGTTTTATTTGCTTATACTGATAAAGCAGGAATAGTTTCAGGCAGCGCTGAAAAGGGTGGCAGTATGATGAGCTATAATCTTAATCTTAAAGCAGGTTGGAATACGATAATTTACAAAGAAGATAATAATACGAGGACTGGAAGCATAACTACCGGCGTGCCGGGCAGTAATTACAAATGGTGTTTTTTTGCAGATGAAGACGGCGATGACGGCAGCATCGATTTCACCGATGCAAAGTGGAGCAATATTGATGTATTAAAGCATACTTTTGATGAGGCAAATCAGGTTTCTACTTTTACTCCTTATAACGGTAGTAATAAAATCTTTACAAAAGTTATTTTAGACTCTATGGATCCAGAATCATTTTCTGAGATTAGTTCAAATCCTTCAGAATGGAATATAAAAATTGAAAACAATAAGTTATCGATATCACTTGGAATCCCTGATTTAGCAGCGCATTTTGAAGATATTCATGACAGTGTTAATCCGGACGGTTTGAAAGTTGTCATTAATAGATTTTTTCGCGATGATAAAGATAAAACACTTGCTTTAATTGATCCTGCTTCAGATTCTACAAGTATTTGGTTTGCTCACGCGGATAAAGCAGGAATAATTTCAGGTATTTATAATTACACTGATAGTTATAATAATAACATCACTTATAACTATAATCTTAATCTTAAAGCTGGCTGGAACACAGTAATTTTCACACAAGATAATGCGACTATAACTGCAACCATGACTACCGGAGTACCTAGCAGTAATTTTAAATGGGTTTATTATGGAGATGAAGGCGGTGATGACGGCGATGACGGCAGCATCGATTTCTCCGATGCAAAGTGGAGAGATATTGATGTGTACAGCGACGAGAGCGCACCTTACAATGGTAGTAATAAAACATTTACAAAAGTAGGTGATCCTGCCGGAAATACAGTACCATTTTCCGAGGTTAGTTCAAATTCTGACGCTTGGAATATAAAAATCGAAAATAACAAATTATCGATAGTGCTTGGGACTCCTAATTTAGCAGAGCATTCATCAGTAATTCCTGACAGTATTAATCCGGACGATTTGAAAGTTGTTTTTTATCAAACGTTTCAAGATGATAATGGTAGTACAATTCATTTATCGAATTATGATGATGATATTAAATATATTTTCTTTGTTTATGCGGATAAAGCGGGAATAATTTCAGGCGATGATACATTCATTAATTTTAACCTTAATCTTAAAGCAGGCTGGAACACTGCAATATACATGATGGATAATTCAACATCAACTTATACCTTGACTACCGGAGTGCCGAGCAGTGATTTAAAATGGTATTTTTCTGGAGATTAATTATTAGCATTAAAAATGGTGACAGTCACTATTTTCATTCGCAAGTAAACAACTTTCATTTGTAATTGGTGACAGTCACCGCATTGGTTTGGTTCGTGGAAATTTTTTATTTTAATGCTTGCCGTTGGCAGCATTCACCGCCTGAATGGGGCGGAAATTAAGCATAATTTACAACAGCATGGGTAAATTATGAAAAAGGAGTTCTTTAATGAAGAACATGGTTAAATTTTTGGGGATTATTGCTTTTGCGGCAGTAATTGTATTTTCAATGATCGGCTGCGGTGAAGACAACAGTAACGATAAAAACAATCAGAGCGGTTCCGTTGCCGGAACGTGGTCGTGGACTGGAACCGGTACTGTTAATTCGGACGGCAAGGTATACGGTATTTCATCATTTACAATAATTTTTAATAATGATAATACTTTCGAAATCAAGCAGTATATAACTACTGTTGATGGCAATCCATCATGGAACGGTTATATGATGGCAAAAGGAACGTATACTGTTGACGGTAACAAAATTACAATAACACAATTACAACATTCCGAAAACGAAGGCGTAAGCTGGTCAGATACCGTACCGCCTGTAGTTATTGGAGGAATAACATTTACCAGTACAAATATTTCTTTTCCGTCAGCTATTACGACGATCACTTTAACAAAACAAACGAGTAATAATAACGAACCGGATAATGGCAGCATCAATTTCTCCGATGCAAAGTGGAGCAATATTACTGTATACAACAGAGACGGGAGCACCCCTTATAATGGTAGTGATGTAACATTTACGAAAGCTGATGATTCTACATTTTCCGAGGTTAGTTCGAATCCTTCGGCATGGAATATTAAAATTGAAAACAACAAGTTATCGATAGCGCTTGGAAATCCTAATAAAGAAGATCATTCAGCAAATTTTTTTCCTGAAGGTGTTAATCCTGATGGTTTGAAAATTTTCACTACATCAATTTTTATTAATGATAACAGTAATCATATTATGTTAGCTGATCCAAACACGCGTGCTTATATTTGGTTTATTTATTCAGATAAAGCAGGAATAATTTCAAGCATTGTTGATTATACAAGCTTTAAAATAAACTTTAATCTTAATCTTAAAGCGGGCTGGAACATGGCAATATATATGCAAGATAATACATCATCTGATACCATGACTTTAACTACCGGAGTGCCGGGCAGTAATTTTAAATGGGTTTATTCTGGAGATGACGGCGGCATCAATTTATCTCCATTTGAAGGGAATTGGCTTCGCATTATTGATGATGATGGTTTTAAGTGGGGAACATTTTGGAAATTTGAAAATGAACAATTCTTAATGGGTTCAATAAACGAATTGACAGATGTTTCTCAAATTGATTTAAATTATAATAGTTATTTAGATGGGGCTGTTAGAGGAACATTTACATATACTGAAACAGAAATAAAATTTATATTTATTGAATATTGGGACGGTGAATGGATAGATGCATCAAATTATAATAATCAAAGTACTATCCTTGAATATGTAATTATAAATAATATTTTAACTTTAACTGGTGATGGATATTTAATGTCAGATTTTGGTAATGTACAAGGTGATTTTAATAGGGTTTATTCTGCAGGTGAAGGCGGCGATGACGGCAGCATCGATTTCTCCGACGCAAAGTGGAGTAATATTGAGGTTTACAACAGCGACGGGAGCGCTCTTTATGATGGCAGTGATGTAACATTTACGAGATCTGAGCAAATATTTATGGGAGGCGATGATTATGATAATTCATTTTCCGCAGATAGTACCGATCCTGCTGCTTGGAATATAAAAATCGAAAATAACAAATTATCGATAGCACTTGGAATTCCTGATAAAGCGGAACATTCAAAATTTATTCCGGAAAGTATAAATCCGGGTGGTTTGAAAGTTGTTATTTATAATTCTTTTTCAGATGATAATGGCAGAGCTTTGTATTTAGTAGGTAGTTCTATTGTTTGGTTTGCTCATGCAGATAAAGCAGGAATAATTTCCGGAAGTGTTGATAGTATGAATTATAATCTTAATATTAAAGCAGGTTGGAATATAATATTATCAGCATATGATGAATTGACAGGAACTATAACTACCGGAATACCGGATAGTAGTTACAAATGGTGTTTTGTTGGAGATTAATTAAATCGGTTAAAAAAAAGGTGACAGTCACTATTTTCATTTGCAAGTAAACAACTTTCATTTGTAAACGGTGACAGTCACCGCAAAAATATTTTCATTTTCAGTCAAGCGCCACGCATCTGCGCACCCATATAAGATAAATCTTCTTGTGAAGATTTATCTTTTTTTATTTGGAGTTTGTATGAATGAAAACAAGAACTACAAAGACAGCGTTTTCACGACCCTGTTTAACAACCCTGACATCCTTCGGGAACTTTACTGCGCCCTCGAAGGCGTAAACTTACCGGCGGATATACCGGTCTCAATTAATACCCTAGAAAAAGTGTTACTCGACGACAAATTTAACGACATCTCTTTCGAGATCGGCGGAAGATTGATTGTACTTATCGAACACCAGAGCACCATCAATCCGAACATGGCGCTGCGTATGTTTCAATATATCTCAAAAATATTCGAGAAAACGATCAAAAGAATTACTCTTTATTCAGAGAAACTTATCACAATTCCGTACCCTGAGTTTTTTGTCTTGTATAACGGAAAGAAACCATTTCCTGATGAAGCGATTATAAAGTTATCAGACGCTTTCGAAAAACCTGAAACCATGGGGCTTCCTGAAAAAATAAAACCCATGCTCGAACTGGAAGTGAAAGTTATTAACATCAATCATGGCAGAAATAATGTACTGCAAAACCGCTGTTCACAACTAGCTGAGTACAGCGAGTTCGTAGCCGAAGTTGAGTCAATAAAAAAACAAGAAAATAAAGAAGAGGCTCTTCTAACAGCTATCAAAAAATGTCAAAAACGTGGTATATTAAAAGAGTTCCTTGAAAAACACGCTGCGGAGGTATTTAACATGATGATAACCGAATGGAATCTGGAAGAAGCAAAAGAAGTCTGGATCGATGAAGCAGAAGAAAGAGGTGTTGAGAAAGGTATTGAAAGAGGTATCGAAAAAGGCATTGAAAGGGGTATTGAGAAAGGTCGCGCTGAAGATCAAAAGTATATACTTAGCTTAATCGATCAAGGACTTTCCGCAGAGGAGATAAAAGACCGCATATTACAAACACAGACGAAAACAAATTAATCGCTTCAATGTTAAAGACGTGTAGACACATACAACTTATTGCGATATTGATACTATTCAATTTTTTTTCTATAATGGCATTATGTTCACAATAAAAGTACTGCCGCGCTTTGGGGATTTGGACGCGCTTGGGCATATCAACAATACAGTCCCATCATTTTGGTTTGAGACGGGAAGAACACAGGTTTTAAAAATTTTCGATCCTGAATTAAAAGTTGACAAGAAGACTTTTCCTCTCATTTTGGCGCATTTGGATTTTGATTTTATCGATCAGCTTTTTTTAAAAGACGAAATCGAGATAAAAACATGGATTTCCAAAATAGGAACGAAATCATTTACGATTTCTCACGAGGCATGGCAGCAAGGAAGGTTATGCGTCACAGGAACAGCCGTAATTGTGCATTTCGATTTTAATACGCAGAAAACAACTCCGATAGCGGATGATAAGAGAAAGTTGCTGGAAGAACATCTGATTACCAAAGAGTCATCGAATAACACGAAAAATTAAATTCTATTTTATCTTCATTCGCTAACATTCGGGTAATTCGATGACTATTATTCTTATTTCAATCTCCCTTTTTGAACGTTATACGCAATTCATCTAACTGTTTTTGATCAACTTCCGACGGGCAGTCGTCCATCGGGCTTACGGCGAAAGAATTTTTCGGGAAGGCTATTACGTCCTTTAGCGACGTGACGCCTGCCATGATCATTACGAGACGATCGAGACCGGGAGCGATGCCGCCGTGAGGTGGCGCTCCGTATTTGAAAGCTTCTGTTAAAAAGCCGAACTTTTTTTCAGCTTCTTTTGGATCGATCCCGACAATTTCAAAAACTCTTTTTTGCATCGCGGAGTCATGAATACGAATCGAGCCTGACGCGAGTTCATAGCCGTTTAAAACAAGATCATATAAATCTCCCTTTACAGATCCGGGATCGCTTTCCATTGTTGAGTGATATTTATCCTGAGGCCAAGTAAATAAATGATGAGCTGCTTCCCATTTTTTTTCGTCATCGTTGTATTCAAACATCGGGAAATCAACTATCCAGCAAAATTCAAAGCGTGAAGTATCGCAGAATCCTAAATCACGTCCAAGTTTTGATCGAACAGCTCCGAGAGAAGTATTAACGATTCTGCGGTTAGAATCCGCTATCATCAAAACAAGATCGCCCTTCTCTATTTTTAAACCGGAAATAATTTGAGAAGCGTTATCTGCGAAAAACTTAGAAGCTCCGCCTTCAAACGCGTTATCTGTCATTTTCATCCACGCCATGCCTTTCGCTTTGTAAATTTTTGCGTGGGCTTCAAGTTCTTCGATTTGTTTTCTTGAATACTCTGATTTTCCTTTTACAATTAACGCTTTAACCGTTCCGCCTTGCGATACCGCGTCTTTAAATGCTTGAAATGTACTTTTCTCGACAAACGGAGTAAAATCCTGTAATTGCATATCGAAACGCAAATCCGGTTTATCGCTGCCGTAATGTTCCATCGCTTCTTCCCATGAGAGGCGCGTGAATTTTTCAGGAAGAGTGACATTCATCACCTTTTTAAAAACATGGATCATCATGCCTTCCGTCATCGTAAGAACATCGTCTCTTGAAACGAACGACATTTCACAATCGATCTGCGTAAACTCAGGCTGTCTGTCTCCTCTTGAATCTTCGTCGCGGTAACAGCGCGCTATCTGAAAATATTTATCGAAGCCCGCGACCATCAATATCTGCTTGTACAATTGCGGCGATTGAGGAAGCGCGTAAAATTTACCGGGATACAAACGCGAGGGGACAAGGTAATCTCTCGCGCCTTCGGGAGTTGATTTAATAAATGTCGGAGTTTCGATTTCATAGAAACCGTTAGACGTCATCCATTCGCGAACCGCGAAAGTCACTTCGCTGCGCAGTTTGATTCGATCCTGCATCGCGCTTGAGCGCAGATCGAGATAACGGTATTTAAGCCTGAGATCTTCATTTGCTTTGCTTTCTTCATCGATCTGAAAAGGCAATACTTCGCTGCGGTTTAAAATGAAAATTTTCGAAGCGAGTAGTTCAATCTCGCCTGTTATCATCGCAGCGTTAATCATATCGTCGGGGCGCGCGCTTACTTTTCCTTCGACCGCGATACAGTATTCGTTGCGCAGTTCATCGCAGATTGACGCAAGGCTCGTATTCGATTCGGTATCAACCGTAACCTGCGTTACGCCGTATCGATCGCGCAAATTAATAAAAAATATTCCGCCGTGATTTCGTTTACGGTGAACCCATCCGTTTAAAATTACGGATTTTCCCGTGTCTGTCTTTCGTAATGAGCCGCAGTTAGCTGTTCTCTTCATTGTTTCCATAAAAGTATAATATAATTTTTTTTGACTTTATGCTATAATGACATCATGCGATTTGAATTGGATGAAATTTTAATTGATTCTATCATCTTTTCAATGGAAGATCAGAACGGTGATTCATTACTTGATACGCAAGAACGCGAAATCGTGGATATCTACAATAATGAATTAGATAACGATACGGATTTTGAAAGCGACAGATTCATATCGCTTCCCGAATGGACATCCGCCGACGGCTACCGTCTCATGGAACGTTTTACAGCAGGTTTAAAAAAACCTGTTCTGCGCGAAGAATTGTCATCAGCTCTCAACAGAAACAGAGGCGTTTTCCGCGCGTTCAGAGATGTCCTCAGCCAATACCCGGAATCCGAAAAACAGTGGTTTCATTTTAAAGAACGGGAAATGAAGAACGAGGTTATCGCATGGTACAATTCTTTAAGGGAAGAGTGGGGGCTTGAGCCGATTGGCAGTGAGCCGGAAGATACATCCTCGCTTGTTATGGAAGACTTTGTAATCAGGGAGCAGGGAGAATTTTCGTTTATTGCTGAAACCGCAGACGGCGATCATGCGGGGGTTATCAGCGCGAAAATTGAGAGTAATATTCTTCATATTGATAAATTAGAAGTACAAAATGAATTCCGGGGAATGGGGATTGGAAAAACATTACTCGAAAAATTGATTGAAAAAGCGGAACAGCAAAAAATCGATATAACTATCGATCTTCCTGTCGAATCGGACTTTTTCTCACGAACTCTGCATCTTGAGAATTTTGAACCTGTAACACGGCGTTTTATACGAAAGGGCTAAATATTTTTCTTGCGTTATCGAGCTTTATAGCGGTAAAATTATTAAACGGATACATCATTGTCCGAATACTGTAAAAAGGGGAAAATATATGGGTATTTTCGACTCAATTAAAGAAAAGGTTTTTGGTAAAAAAGCCGAGGCACCGGCACCAGCCGCGACGGCAGCAGCTCCCAAAATTTCATTAAGCGCAATGACTCAAGCGGCGAAAGCGGCGGTTGCGCCTGTTATTGATGTGGAAGCGATTGTCGAAGAAAAGGTAAAAGCAAAAGGTGTTAAACTCAACTGGCGCGAATCAATTGTCGATTTATTAAAAGCGCTTGATCTTGACTCAAGTCTTGCCGCGCGCAAAGAACTTGCCGCCGATCTTAAATATGACGGACCTCATGCCGACGGTTCAGCTGAGAAAAACATCTGGCTGCACAAAGCGGTAATGAAGGCGCTCGCCGAAAACGGCGGTCTGGTCCCGGATGCATTATTGAAATAAGTACTTTGTATATCAACGAATAACGCGAATGGAAGATTTGTTGTTCATTCGCGTAATTCGATGATCTTTCCTGTAATTAAATTATACCGTGTACGTACTTGCGCTTGTTGAGCCGCCCTTCCCTGTCCAGTTAGTGTGAAAGAACTCTCCGCGTTTTTTGTCCAGCCGTTCGTATGTGTGAGCGCCGAAGTAATCGCGCTGAGCTTGCAGAAGATTCGCGGGCAGCCGTTCGCTGCGGTAGCCGTCAAAGTACGCCAGTGCGCTTGCCAGTGCAGGTGTCGGGATTCCGTTTTGTACGGCGGAAGCGACTACTCTCCTCCATGAATCCTGCGCGTCCTCGATTATTTTTGTAAAGAAAGGATCGAGCAAGAGGTTTTCCAAATCGGGTTTTCTGTCAAACGCTTCTTTAATTTTTCCGAGGAAGACCGAACGGATTATACAGCCGCCTCTCCACATGAGAGCGATACCGCCGTAGTTTAAATTCCATTTACATTCTTTCGCGGCTTCTCTCATCAGCAAATATCCTTGGGCGTAAGAAACAACTTTTGACGCGTACAGGGCTTTTTCCAAATCTTTTACAAAAGCTTTTTTATCGGCAGGCGCTGTAATCTTCGGAGATGAAAAAACTTTCGACGCTTTTACGCGTTCGTCCTTTGCGGCAGAAAGGCATCTTCCGAAAACGGCTTCGCCGATCAATGTTAAAGGAACGCCGAATTCAAGAGCTGCGATTCCTGTCCATTTGCCTGTTCCCTTTTGTCCTGCCGTGTCAAGAATTTTTTCGGCAAGAGGTTTGCCGTCGTCGTCTTTGTATCGAAGTATGTCTCTTGTAATTTCGATGAGGTAACTTCCGAGAGAGCCGTTATTCCATTCTTCAAAAACATTTCCCATTTCTTCGTAGGAGAGTCCGATTACGTTTTTCATTAAATCATAGGTTTCGCAGATCAACTGCATATCTCCGTATTCGATTCCGTTATGCACCATTTTTACAAAGTGACCCGCGCCGTCTTCGCCGACCCAATCACAGCAAGACACTCCGCCTTCAACCTTCGCGCAGATCGCCTGAAGCATCGGTTTTACAGAAGCCCATGCGGCGCTGGAGCCGCCCGGCATGATGGAAGGACCTTTTAACGCGCCCTCTTCGCCGCCCGAAACGCCTGTGCCGACGTACAGAAGCCCTTTTGACTCAACGTACGACGTTCGCCTGATTGTATCCTGATAATTTGAATTTCCGCCGTCAATGATGATGTCGCCTTTTTCTAAAACTTCAAGAAGCTGATCTATGGTTTCGTCGACAGCTTTTCCGGCTTTTACCATAATCATCGCCTTTCGCGGACGAGCCAGAGCTTCGGCAAATTCCTTAAGACTGTGACAGCCGGTTATTTTTTTTCCGGCGCCTCTTCCGTTAACAAATTCATCAACTTTTGATGTAGTGCGATTGTAAACCGCAACTTGAAATCCCTTGCTTTCAAGATTGAGGACAAGGTTTTCTCCCATTACCGCAAGACCGATAAGACCAATATCTGCATTTACATTACCCATTGATAACTCCTTGTGATATAATACCACAATAAAAAGGAGAAAGTCCATTATGGAAAAAACATACGTTGCTCTTGGCGGTCAAGACAAAGATTTAACAAATCAGGAATTGGAAGGGCTTTTCTCTGACGCTCTTTCAAAAGCGCTTTCCGACATTAAAGATTCGGGAAAGGTGATCATTCTTCCTCCTGATATTACTCGCTTTCATTCACGCGCGGGGTTTTTCACCGAGATCGCGTCTCGTCAGCTTAACGATAAACTCGGCGCGGTATTACCGGCGCTTGGAACTCATATGGCGATGGACAGCGCGGAAATGACGCGGATGTTCGGCTCTACTCCTCAGAATAAATTTCTTGTACATGATTGGAGGAACGGGATAACGGAACTTGGGCGCATCGAAGAAGGCTGGGTTGAAAAAGCTTCCTGCGGCGCTGTGCGTTATGACTGGCCTGTGCAGGTAAACAAAGTGCTTCGCAAAGGAGGAGAAGGCAGCGGCAACTTTTCTCTTGCGCTGAGCATTGGACAGGTGGTTCCTCATGAAGTCGCCGGTATGGCAAATCACGGAAAAAACCTCTTTGTCGGCACAGGCGGAAAAGAAGCAATCGATAAAAGCCATTTCTGCGGCGCGGCTTATGGAATGGAAAAAATAATGGGAAGAGCAGATACTCCTGTGCGCGCCCTCTTTGACGAAGGATTGCGCCGTTTCGCAAACGAAATGCCGCCGATATTGTGGGTACTCACCGTAATCGGCGCGCGTTCGGAGGCGGAAGCGTCTGCCGCGGGAAAAGAGCGCGGCTCTCTCGCTGTACGCGGACTGTACATCGGTTTCGGGCGTGAATGTTTTGAAAAAGCCTCGGCGCTTTCTCAGCAGGTTAATGTAAACCTGATGGACGAACCTGTTAACAAAGCGGTTGTCTACCTTGAACCTGAAGAATTCCGCACAACATGGCTGGGAAACAAAGCGGTCTACCGTACACGCATGGTTATCGCCGACGGCGGCGAGCTCGTCATCCTCGCGCCTGCATTAGAACGCTTCGGAGAAGACGCGGGAATCGACGCTCTTATCAGAAAGCACGGCTACCGCCCCGGCAAGGAAATACTCGCGAAAGCGGCAGCGGACGCTGAACTCGGCGGAAACTTAAGCGCCGCCGCCCACCTTATTCACGGATCGAGCGAAAACCGCTTCACGATCCGTTACTGCCCGGGAGAGAAAGTAACCCGCAAAGAAATCGAATCGGTCGGTTTCCAGTGGGGCGACCTCAAAGAGATGCAAAAACGCTACGATATTGCAAAACTCGCCTCCGGCTGGAACATTGTAGACACAGAACGTATCTTTTTTGTGCCTAACCCCGCCCTCGGTTTATGGGCAGAAAAAAAGAGATTTGTATGATTTCTACTAAATTTTTCCGATAATTTAGTAATGAAACATGTATACATATTTCTTTTAACTATTATAGTTTTAGGCTGTACAAGCACATCCGCCCCAAAAAAAGACGAGGGCGATACAACTTTATCAGACAGACAGCTAAACGCGTTTATTCCAAAAGAAGGGCATCTGCCTGTCACTTCGTTCAAAGAAGTATGGGGTTATGTTGTCGTTGGATCTGAAGCGGCTCTGCGAATCGATCAACCCGTTACCGATGTTATATATTTTGACGCACAAGTCGATACGTACGGCGCTCTTTCTAAAGTACCCGATCGATCAAAACTTCCTCCGTTCAACGGCAGGGTTCACTTTGCTCTTACCTGCCATAGTGGTGAAGCTCTCACCTACTTTGCCATTCTGCCCGGCTCTCCCCAAAGAGCCGCTTTAATCAGAGACTTGATAAAAGCAACACAAGATTATGACGGTCTCAATATCAACTTTGAAAGAATACCTGCAAGATCGGGAGAGGCGTTCCTGTCTTTCCTGCGTGAATTACGCGCGGGGCTTCCGAATAAAATGCTGACTGTCGCTCTTTATCCGCGTTTAAGAACAATCGCTAACGACGTTTACGATTATGAAAAAATAAAACCGTTCGTCGATAGGATTTTTGTTATGGCGTATGATCAGCATTGGTCAAGAGGCGATCCGGGTCCTATCTCTTCGCTAAAATGGTGCCGCAGCGTCGCTGAATATTCGCTGCGTGTGGTTGGACGAGAAAAATTAATTATGGGAATTCCGTTTTACGGACGCGCATGGGAAGATCACAATCATCACAGGGCGTATACATATTCCGGCATTGAAAGATTGATCAATACGCATCATGTAAGAGAAGTTAAACGCGAAGAAGGAACTCCGACCTTTGATTATAAAGCGACATTATCTGTCAAGGTTTATTATGAAGATGAATATTCGATCTCCGCGCGTTTTGTTATGTACAAATCGATGAATATAGACAAGATCGGTTTCTGGCGTATCGGACAGGAAACGCCGAAGGTTTGGGAAATCTTAAAACTTGAATAATTTTTCATTTGAAAAAACTCACAAAGTATACCATAATTAGCTTTGTATGCACAAAATGCGACATATTGGGGAAATATCGATCTCTGTTAGTGTAGAGGTATCCGGGGAGGGGTACTTTTGATGAAGATTTTTAGAATTAAATCCATATACAGGCAGATAATTTTTACCATTGTGGCGTTTTCGATAATGGTTGCTTTAAGTTATTTGTTCAATTCAAGAACGGTTAGGGCGAATCTTTCAAAAAACGCGGATAGTATGCTCTCTTTTACACAGGAACAGATAGAATCAAAACTTATCGCGTCTAAAATGATGCTTGGGACTTTTGCCCAAACCGTCCGGATGATGATAATAGACGGACAGATTAAAAATATTCAGCATTATACAAATGTTGTAAGCGAGTATGCCGTTTCAAAAGAACTAGGTTTGTTTAATGTTAATGGTATTTTCGGATATTTTGAAGGCGTGTTTGAAGAAGACGTTTATATTGACGGTACCGGGTGGGAACCGCCGGATGATTACGTTCCAACAGAGCGAATATGGTATAAAAAAGCTATTCAAAACTGCGGAAAAATTATTGAAACCGAACCTTATATTGATGCAACTACCGGACAACTTATAATATCATACGCATGCTGTATCCACAATGCAGACGATATACGGATGGGAGTTATCTGTATCGATGTTCTGCTGGAAGGCATCGGGGGGATTGTAGATAACGCGGCTCTTAACGAAGGCGGGTACGGAATTCTTATCGCTCAGGATTTGTCTGTAATTACTTACATAAACCGTGACTTCATCGGAAGACGTATTAATGAACCGGGGCTTTCTCTTGCCCGCTTTGCTGACAAGATATCACGGGGCGAAGGATTGTACGAACAGAGGCTGCGGAACTGGAGAGGCGAAAAAGTTATCGCCTTTTCACGGCAGTTTCCCAACGGATGGCATTTAGTGCTGTTATCTCCGGAAGATCAATACTATAAAGGCACCACTCAGATGCTCATTGTCCTTTGCTTATTAGGCGCGATATTGGCGGGAGCTTTAATAACGTTCCTCGCGAGAATTGAAAGGGCAAAAATAAAAGCAGACGAAGAAAGCAAACAAAAAAGCGCGTTTTTGGCGAACATGAGCCACGAGATCCGCACGCCGATGAACGCTATCATCGGCATGACATTCATCGGAAAATCAGCCGACGATATCCCGCGCAAGAATTACTGCCTCGATAAAATAGAAAACGCTTCTCAGCATCTTTTAGGCGTTATCAACGATATTCTCGATATGTCAAAAATCGAAGCTAATATGTTTGAGCTGTCGTATGTTGATTTTAATTTTGAAACAATGATTCAGCGCGTTGTGAATATTATCAGTTTCCGCGTCGATGAAAAAAAACAAAAACTCAACGTGTATATCGACAAGTCGATACCGCGATCTCTTATCGGCGACGACCAGAGGCTCGCTCAGGTTATCACAAATCTTTTGAGCAACGCGGTAAAGTTCACTCCGGAAGGAGGATCGATAACTCTCGATACGCGTTTTGTAAGTGAAGAAGACGGCGTTTTCACAATACGCGGAACAGTCAAAGATTCAGGGATCGGCATAACAGCAGAGCAGCAGAAACAGCTTTTCCAATCCTTCCAGCAGGCTGATTCCGGAACTTCGCGCAAGTTCGGCGGCACAGGGCTGGGGCTTGCTATATCAAAAAATATTATTGAAATGATGGGCGGAACTATCGAACTTGATTCGGAAATCGGAAAAGGCTCGTCATTCTCATTCACCTTCAAAGCGAAACACGGAGACAAAAAAGGCGTTAATTTATCGGAAGTCGGAGTTAACTGGGAAAATGTTACCATAATGGCGGTCGATGACGACAAGGAAATTTTAGATTATTTCAAAGATGTCGTACAAGGATTCGGAACAAACTGCGATACTGCTTTAAGCGGAAACGACGCGCTTTCCCAAATTGAAAACAACGGGTTGCATCACATTTATTTTATCGATTGGAAAATGCCTGATATGGACGGTATATCGCTCGCGAAAGAAATAAAAGCAAAATCCAAATTCCCGAATGACGCGGTTATCATTATGATCTCAGCCGCCGAATGGAGCAGCATAGCGGAAGAAGCGAAAAAAGCCGGCATTGATAGATTTCTTTCTAAGCCGCTTTTCGCTTCTTCGATCGCGGACGCGATAGCCGAAGTAATCGGAGTGCGAGAAATTCCGAAAGACGAAACAAAAACATACGAAGGCATATTCGAAGGATTTAAAATTCTTCTTGCCGAAGACGTTGAAATCAATCAGGAAATAATCGATACATTGATCGAGCCTACCCTCTTAAAAATGGACTGCGCCATGAACGGACTTGAGGCTGTCTCCTTGTTCAATAAATCACCCGATGATTACGATCTGATCCTTATGGACGTGCAGATGCCTGAAATGGACGGCTACGAAGCGACGGAAATAATAAGAACGTCAAAGCACGCAAAAGCAGCAGCAGTCCCGATTATAGCAATGACGGCTAACGTCTTTAAAGAAGATATCGAAAAATGCCTCGCGGCGGGAATGAACGGACACATTGGAAAGCCGATCGACGTTAACGAATTTTTTACTGTGCTGCAAAAATATTTAAAGAAATAATTTACTCGCTTAAATGTTTTTTTCTCAGCTCAACCTTATTGATTTTTCCGACGCTTGTTTTATCAATAGACGGAACGAATTTTACTTTCATAAGAATCGCCTCGCGGGGAAGAAGCCCCATGTCGATATATTTTTTAATGTGTTTCATGAGATCTCTTTCCTTGAGAGTCACGTCAGGTTTTGCCACAAGCAGCGCGAAAGGAATCTCTCCCCAGTTTGAATGAGGGTGACCAATAACGGCGGCTTCAGCTATTCCCTGATGCATGCAAAGAATATCTTCAATTTCGAGAGACGACAGCCATTCGCCGCCTATCTTGATTACGTCCTTAATCCGATCCGTTATGCGCACAGATCCTGTCGCGTCGCGGCACGCGACATCCTGAGTATGAAGCCAGCCTCCTTCCCATAATTTTTCGGAGTTCGCCTCTTCTTTCAGATAACCTTGAGTGAGCCACGGAGCGCGGACTGTTACTTCTCCTGTCGCTTTGTCATCATTGCAGGCTTCTCCCTGCGGACTCATTACTTTTACATGTACAAGCCCTATCGGTCTTCCCGTGCGTACAATTTGATTTACCTTTGTTTCAGGCGGCAGGGCGTGTTCTTCCTCAGTCAAATGCTGAATGGTAAGTATCGGACATGTTTCAGACATACCGTAACCGCTGTAAAGATCTATACCTCTGTTGAGAGCTGTAAGCGCCATCGCGCGCGGAAGAGCGGCTCCTCCGATTATAACTTTCCATTTTGAAAGATCGATATTTTTTGACGCTGGATCATTAAGAAGCATATTAAGGATTGTCGGAACACAATGAGAGAACGTAACTTTCTCCTTGTCGATAAGTTTTAACAGCATATCGGGAAGATACTTCCCTGGAAAAACCTGCTTTACACCTAACATGGTCGCGACAAAGGGAATACCCCACGCGTGAACATGATACATCGGCGTTATGGGCATATACACGTCCCCCGTATGAAAACGGCTTTTCTGCGCCGGAGAAGATAATGCACCTAACACAGTAATCGTGTGCAGAACAATCTGACGGTGGCTGAAATAAACGCCTTTCGGAAGACCTGTTGTTCCTGTTGTAAAAAATGTTGTAGCGCGCGTGTTCTCATCAAAATCAGGAAATTCTTTCAAAGGCTGCGCGTTCTTAACAAAATCTTCGTATAAAGCGGTTAGTTTTAGATGTGTCTGAGGTTTTATTCCCAGACTATCCATAAAGATAAAATGTTTTACAGTATCGATGCGTCCTTTTATCTGTTCCAAAACCGGCAGAAAATCAGGATGAACCATGATGATTTTATCTTCCGCCTGAGTTATCGAATAAATCAATTGTTCAGCGGAAAGACGGACGTTTATCATATGGATAACAGCTCCAATCATCGGGATAGCGAAATAACATTCGAGATAACGGTGCGAATCCCAATCCATTACGGCAACCGTATCTCCGCGTTTTACGCCAAGATCAATTAACGCTGAAGCAAGGCGCGCTACTCTCTCCCGAAACTGACTGTAGGTAATTCGTACAGAATCTCTGTAGATAATCTCATGATCGCCGTTGTATGCAAACGGGCTAAAAAGAATGTTCTTTATAAGCAATGGATAATCGTACGCTGAAGGTGTTTTTTCGATAAGTGTATTCATAAATTCTCCTAAAAATATTACGCTGATAATCAGCGTATATTCGTATTATGACATTTATGAATATTTTGTCAATATGTCAAGGAGATATGAAGCAGAAAATGAACAAAAAGGTTCATTACATAGAAAAGCAAAATTGTATACAATGAACAACAGGAGAATTGGATGAAAAACAAACATCAAGAAACCGAATTACTTCAGGTAAAAACGGTACTTCAAACATTCGCGCTAATTGCGATAATAATCACCATTACAGGCTGTAAATATTACAACCCATATTTCAGCAGGGATCCGGGAGCGGGAATACAGCGGCTGGAAATTGCTGAATTGGATATTACAAGCGTCAACGTAAAAAACTGGGAAAAATGGCACACCATTGACGGACGTATCCTGCCCGATACACAGAGTACATTCGAATTTTCCGAAAATCCTTTTGACGGGGAATCTGGTAACCTTATTAAACTTACCACATACTTTGATCCTGTTACTGCGCGAAGAAGCTTCGGAGGATTTGGAATACGAGCGCCCTTTGATTCTCCTGTCGAAATGAACAACACAAATACTTTTATCGAATTTGATCTTTACTATCCTTTCAGCGCGGCAGGAAAATATATGAGGATGGATTTCTGGTCGTCTGATACAGGAGGCGACGGAACTAATCACGGCGGATTCAATAAAGCAACGAAATATATCCGCACAGAAGATCTCGACGCGATCGGAAATTTAAATCCTGACTGGCTTTCAAATTACAATGATGAAACATGGTCAAAAAGACATTTTACAGTAATGTCGGGCGTTAACGGCACATGGAATTATATCAACATTGATATTCATACCGAGACCGGCACAAAGGTTGACGGCGATATGCTTTTTATCGGCAACATAAAAATTACGCGTCCCGATCCCGACGGAATACCTATACCCGATGCAGTCGATACAGAACACTACTGTTCCGTTACGCCAATTAAAGAAAAATACAACAGCGCAAAAGGTTTGTTCATGGTGGGCACAACAAGAGCAGGTTATTATATCAGCGGATTGAGAGCGCGTCATTATGAGATTTTTGTCGACGGCGGTAATTTAAAAGCTGTGTTTATTCATCCGCGCGCTCCTCAGTGGCTGAGAGATCAATCAAGATTCAATTTTTTCAGTTCGCCACCGGAAAGCCTTATAAACGGACAATCGTCAGAATATTATTTTCCTACAGACGTGTACATGCAGATCAGAGATTCGGGAAACAAGGGCGAATTTAAATCGCACGGGCATGTTCTTGCGTGGTACAATCAAGCGCCCTCTTGGATGCGCCAGATTGTCCCCGAAAATCTCGGAAGGGAATGGAACAGCGAAGGTAAATTTTATTCTTACGGAAATAACGCGTCCGCTCCCTATTACGCGGCTGACAAAAATACAGCTCGGCGCGTTTACTTCAATCATATTTTATACACAATGCGCCACTTCATGACAACAGATTCAAAATACGGCTCAAGCGAAGAGAGAGGCGTAATTCCTTTTAACAGTTTTGATGTTATAAACGAAGAAATACACGAAAGCCGCCACAGCGTTTTAATCCGCGAAAATCCCGATGAATGGAAATCAGGATTAAAAAGCACTTCATGGTTAGCGGCGATGTCAGATAACGATATGGATAAAATCGATCAGCATTATATTTATTTGCTGTTCAAATACGCTCATATAGCGGTTCCAAACGCGCTGATGGCTGAAAATTACAAGAAACATTACGGCAGTCTTCCTCAGTATATGAAACTCGACGGACATGACGATAACGGAAGCATTGACGCGTATATAACGGAAAATCCTCCCCGCCTTGTCTACAATGAATATGATATTTATATATATTCAAAAGCGAAAATGGCGTATAACATGGTAAAAGAATTAAACACAGCATGGCTTTCCGATCCGTTATACGACGGAAGACACTTAATCGAGGTAATGGGCATTCAGGGACATGACGCAATAAGCCCGACTCTCGCGAGCGATAACATGCGCGCAATCGAAATGTACGCAAGCCTTATTGACGAAGAATTACTTTCCGGCATAGTTTATTCCGAACTCGATCTTAAAATCCCCGATTCCGCTCCCGGCGGCGGCGCGCGCGCTCCTGCTGTCCTGAACAAAAAACAAGCGGACACTCTTGGCTATCAATACGCTTTGCTGTACATGGTGTTCATCAAATACGCAAAATACATCGATCATATAATTCACTGGGGCACCTCGGGCGTCGGCTGGCAAAATAGTTATGTGCTATTCGATCTTGATGAATACGCGAACAAAGGCTATTACGGAATAATGGAACCGGAAAAGTATATTAGAGGACATTCGTATTTGAATGATTATTTTAAAGGAGAGTATGAGAAGATAAAAGAATAATCAAAGAAAAATAATCTGTTTTTATCATTTGTATAAGACATCTTTGCATAAATAGTGTATATTAGTGTAATCAGGTGATTATTTAAAATAAAAAGGGATTGGGTGAATATTTTATATTTAAAGAGGATTTTATGTTAAATCGTTCGGTGTTTTTTATTCTCGTTTTTGCGGTATTGCTGCCTTTTCAAGCTTTCTCTCAGCAGGGAGCCGCGGCGCTTCGCGATTATGTCGGATTAATTAATCAAAGTTATCATCCGGGGATTGTTTCCTTTTTTGAAAAAGTAAAAGCTCAGCTTGCTAAACAAAATGAGACTAATGCCGTAAAAAATATTGATATATTTTTAAGAGGCGGTTTCGGCTCGGGTTTTCTTTACAGTGACAGAGGCAATTTATACATTATCACAAATAACCACGTTGTGGCGCAGGCGCATACCCTTTCTATTACGTTTGAACGTTCAGACGGCACAACAAGAAAAATTGATGATCTAAAAATTATCGCGGCTGACGAAGAAAACGATCTTGCGATCCTTTCTATTCCCGCGGGAGGCGTAAGACCTTATGTAAATCAAGGACTAACCCTTATCACGCGTCAGGCGGAAGAAGGAGAGGATGTTTTTTCGGCAGGGTTTCCCGGTTTGGGAGCAACGCCTATCTGGCAATTCGGGCGCGGTATGGTTTCAAACGCTGCGGCAAGATTTCCAAAAACCATACATGACGAAAAAATGATGGGACCTTTCATTCAGCATACTGCGCAGGTTGATTCCGGTAATTCAGGCGGACCTTTATTAATGGCGCAGAGAAACGCGCCGTCGGGTTATGCTGTTATCGGCATAAATACGCTGAAGGCTACTTCAAGGCAGGCGGCGAATTACGCGATTCCCATAAGAACTGTTCAAACTTTTATCTCCGACGCATTAAATCAAAGAGCAGAAACATTCAGAGCGGCGCTCGATCAAAGACTTGAAAAATTTATTGAAGGTTTGGGTGTAAACGCTGCTGTGTATCCGCACATTTCCGAGTATTTATCCGCTGCCTGTATCGGCGAAAACGCCGAATTCGCTTTTGAACAGATGTACGCGAAAGCCGGAAGAAATGTCCAAAAAGCTTTCATTGAAAAATGCGAAGAAAGCGTTATAAGCGCAATGGGCATCGCAGTCGCTTGGACTATTGAGAACAATTTAAGGAACGCAGGCGCGCTAAAAGTGACGTTAAAAGAAATAGAAGGTTCGGGCGATGAATATACCGTAACTTTTTTGGCAAACAACAAGGAAGTGAGTTCCGTTTGGATACGTGAATACGGTAACTGGCGCATAAAAAGTTTCGGAACTGTAGCGACCGGAGACACAGAACGCCTGAAAAAAAATCAAACCGCAAGAGAATCTTCTGCGAATTTACGGACGGACGGAATATTTTACATTGAAGCGGGATACGCGTATCTTTTTAAAAAATCACCGGCAGCTTTTTACGCCGCGGTTGATGTATCTTATTTCGGCGCAAATTTCTACATTAACGATGAATTTTTGAACCTTGGTTTATTTGCCTCTTTTAAATTTCCCATTCCTGTCGGAAAAGTCGCCTTTATCCCATTCATAAAAGCCGGTTTTTCCTACAGTTATGATTTCAATAATGTTTCTGATTTGCCTGAGTTTGACTTTTTATTAGGCTTTGCTTTAAGCGGTCATGTAGGATTAAGATTTACAACGTCTTATGTGCCCGGTCTTACCGCAGGTGTGGGTTTTCAGTACAACTTAAATTTTATGAATTTATTCGGCAATTCAAATTTATTAGACCCGTTTACAATGGGGCTACAAATTTCTGTTGGATACGCTTTTTAGATCTCTATCCGACAAGCGCCGATAATTTTTCGCGCAAGAATTCGCTCTTTTCCTGTAAGCCGATACTGCCTGTTGCGAGTAACAGCGCGTTCGGCTTTTTGGGATCGGGTTTTATTTTTCCGCCTGATGTTTGCATTAAGCGCACAAGACGATCTACTTTTATATTAGCGACTTTCGCGAATTCAATCCGTACAACGCCCGCTCTTTCTTTTAATGAAGAAACAGACAATTGTCTGCACAGTATGCGGATTTCAGCTAACGAAAGCAAAGAGGACGCTTCATCGGGAAGCGGTCCGAAACGATCGCTGAGTTCGGAATACACGCGCTCTAAATCGTCTTTTTCACGAATGGCGGCGATCATTTTATACACTTCCATTTTTTCCTGAGGCGAATCGATGTAGGAATCCGGAACGAAGCCTGAATATTCCAATTCCATAAGAGCTTCGGTTTCCGATTCATAATTTGAGTCTTCAAGCCGCCTTACAGCGTCTTCCAAAAGTTTTACATACAGATCAAAACCGACAGAATATATAATTCCCGATTGTTCTCTGCCCAATAGATTTCCCGCTCCTCTGATTTCCATATCTTTCATGGCGATTTTAAAACCGCTTCCAAGTTCTGTAAAATCCGAAATTGTCTGCAATCTTTTCATGGCGATTTCAGATAACGATTTTTGTTCGGGATAAAAAAGATACGCGTACGCTACGCGATCGCTTCGCCCTACTCTGCCTCGAAGCTGGTAGAGCTGAGACACTCCGTACATATCGGCGCGATCGATTATAATTGTGTTTACATTGGGAATGTCGATACCGTTTTCTATGATTGTAGTGGAAACCAAAACATGAAAACCGCCGTGAATAAAACGGCGCATAACGTCTTCAAGCTCACGCGCGTCCATCTGCCCGTGAGCTGTTTCGATCAGCATTTCGGGGACTAAGCGTTCCAGTTTGAGCCGTGTTTCACGTAACGTTTCGATTCTGTTATGCAGAAAAAACACCTGCCCTCCCCTTTCGGCTTCTTTGCGGATGGCGTTCGCGATTAGTTCATTGTCGTATTCATCGACAATCGTTTCTATGGGGTGTCTTCCCGGAGGAGCAGTAGCGAGAAGACTCATGTCTCTTATTTTTACAAGGCTCATGTGCAGAGTGCGCGGGATAGGAGTCGCGGATAACGTAAGACAGTCAACATTTGTTTTAAATTCTTTTAAACGCTCTTTGTCTTTAACGCCGAATCTCTGCTCTTCGTCAATTACAATAAAACCTAAATTTTTAAATTGCACATCACGCTGAATAATACGGTGCGTTCCTATTAATAAATCTATCTCTCCTTTTTTAAGCTGTTCCAGTATTATGCGCGTCTTTCTCGCATCAACAAAACGCGAAAGCATCGCGATTCTTACGGGAAATTGCGAGAAACGTTCTATAAAATTTTCATAATGCTGTTCCGCTAAAATCGTTGTGGGAGCAAGGAAAGCCGCCTGTTTTCCGCCCATTATCGCTTTAAAACAGGCGCGTATCGCGACTTCGGTTTTTCCGTAACCAACGTCTCCGCAGACAAGCCTGTCCATCGGAGATACGCTTTCCATATCGCTTTTTATTTCGCTGATACAGCGCAGCTGATCATCTGTTTCTTCAAACGGAAAAGCCGCTTCAAACATGGTCTGCCACTCGGTATCTTTTGGAAACGCGAACCCTTGCGCTTTCTTTCTTTTTGAATACAATTCGATTAACTTGCCTGCGATATCTTCTACAGCTTTTTTAACTTTTGTTTTTCTGCTTTCCCAGCTTTTCGAACCGATGGTATCAAGATGCGGCTGCTGTCCTTCGTTTCCGATATACCGCTGAACAAGATTTAATTGTTCGACAGGAATAAAAACATTTTCTTCGCCCGCGTATTCAATTTTTATATAATCTCTTTCATGCCCGAAAGCCGTCATGCGTTCAATACACTTAAACTGCCCGATACCGTGATTCACATGAACAATATAATCGCCCGGATTAATTTCGACAAACGTATCGATGGGGCTTGACTTCACCGTTTTTAAAGATCGCGCAATACGCCTTCGCCGTCCGAAAATTTCGTTTTCCTGAACAAGCATAAATTTAATATCAGACAGCGAAAAACCCGCCGTAAGAGGCGTTGTCATAACAGAAAGCGATTTATGCGGTTCTAAAATCATTTTGATGCGATCCGCCTGCACTTCAGATTCAGCGGCAAGCGTTATCTGCCATCCGCTCGCGAGAATCGAAGAAAACTCTTCTTTAAGATAATCCATGTTACCGAAGAAACTGCGCGCTGGCTCACACGGCAATTCAATATGATTGTGTCCCTCTCTGGGCTGCCCTTTTATTGAACGGAATGAAATAATGCGATTAGATCGTTTTTTATATTCACCTAACAAATTTTCAAGATTGATCAGCAATCGTTCAGGCAGTGGATATTCACAGCCGTCTCGTTTGCAATGCGAATATAAACTCTGATACTCCCGGTAATAATTCTCATAGGCGTTTATTATCCTCTCACTGTCGATCAAAACCAAAATCCCGTCAGGATCAATGTAATCAAGAATTGAATTGTATTGAGAGCTAAGAGTTATTTCAAAATCCCTGTTCCCCTGTCCCAAGTCCCTAGTCCCTTTTTTTGCTCCCTGCTCCCTGTTAAACGCCAGCGGAAAAAACATCTCCTCGCCTTTTACGCTGCGCTTTGAAATAAGATCATCTATTACGGATTTTCCGCCGTCAGAAAATTCTTTGCAAGACGCGAGGTTTTTTTCCAGTATTTCGATTCTGTCATCAGTCCAGATAACTTCTTTCATCGGGCGGATGATCAATTTGTCGATTTTTACAGGCGAGGTGCTTTGCATCATAGGATCGAATTTTTTTATTGTCTCGACATTATCAAAGTCAAAGAGGATTCTGTATGCCTCTTCCTCGCCGGATACGCCGCCGCCCATGTAAATATCAAGAACTTCGCCTCTCAGAGCAAACTCTCCGTGAACCTGCGCTCTTGGAACGCGCGTGTAGCCGAATGAGACAAGCGTTTTGGAAAGAGACGTTACATCGATTTTGCCGCCTTGTTTTAAACTGACAAGAAGGTTTTTTAAATACTCAGGCGGAGGAATCGGGGTTAAAAACGCGCGTTCAGGGATGATATAAACGCCCTTCTTTCCGAGAGATAAATCCGTTAGTACTTTTGTTCTCTCACCGAAAACGGCGGACATGGAAGACAATTCGCGGTAGGGAGCGGCTCCCCACCATGGAAATTTTGCGGAGTAGATGCCGCTTTTGGCTAGATCAAGGATTAAATCGTCGGCTGTTTCTTCCTGAGGAACAACGACAAAAATCTGCTTCGCGCAGGCGTTATACAGGTGGGCAGTCAAAACAGCTGCGAAAGAGCCTTCGCTGCCCTCAATATCGATAGGAAAATTGCCGTTTTTGACAGCCTGAAGGACAGAAGAAACGCTTTTTGAGGCTGATGATTTGCTTAAAAGTTCAGTAAATGATAAGGTATTCATTGAAATCTACCGATTACTATAGTATAGAAGCGCGTTCTTGTGAACACCTGTTACAAAAGGAAAGAAGAATGAAAAATTTAATTCGATTGATTACGGTAATTATACTCGGTTTGTTAACTCTCCCGACTCTTAGCGCTCTTGAGCTGGAACAGGGAGAAGTTGAATTCAACATTCGGCTGGTCGACAGGCGTATTTATTACATCGCCAACGCGGCGAAAGGAATAGATCCCATTTATGTTCAGGTGAACATTACAAACAACAGCCCCAATCCGTATCGATTCAAGCTGGCGGATGATCGCGCTTTTTCAATTGATGTCGACGTAAGATCGATGACTAACCGCCAATTGCCGCAAGCCGATTCTTTGCTTCGAAAACGCACCGAAACCGGCAAGATTTTCTTCCGCGAAATATCGATCGAAACAGGCGAATCGTATTCGTTTATCGAAAATTTGAGAGACTATGTCCGTTTTGAACAGCCCGGATCATACAGACTGCGCGTTTTTGTTTATCCCGAACTATTCAGAACCGCTGCCGCGCCCGCTTCGGAAAGACCCATTGAAACAAATTATTTAAACGTGAATCTGCGCCCCGCTTTAATCCCGGGTCCCGACGGTCTCCCTCTTGAAATGGACGTCGCGACAGGAGCTGTCCTTGTGAAACAGCAGCTCCCGCCTGATGAAGTAGTCGCTTACATGATCACTTCGCGCCAAGAATCCCAATGGGAAAGATTTTTTCTGTACCTTGATTTAGAGTCCATGCTTTTGCGGAATGAACACCAAAGACGCAGATACATTGCCGAAAACGAAGCGGGACGAAGAAGGATGGTAAATGAGTTCAGACAGAGTCTTAAGGAAAGCGTCATTGACAACACTATTGCCCAAGTCCCCATGTTCTTTGAAATACTAAAAACCGAATACAACCACAGTGAAGCGACGGTAGTCGTTCTTCAAAAATACAGAATGCCGAATTATGTTGAACTGCGCCACTACACCTATTTCCTTGAAAGGAAAGATAACTTTTGGATAATTGTGCATTACGGCGTTCAGGGCATGGGAACAGAAGCCGTTCCCCGAACAATTAATTGACAGAAAATTGTATTTTTTATAGGATAAAAGCGGGACTATGAAAGCATTAATTATAACTGACGGAACAAAACCAATACAATCAATTGCGGCTATGATCAAGGACTCGCTTGGCGGTTTTAAAACAAAGATTTGCAGCGCGGAAGACTTTGAAGGGACAGACCTTCTTGCTTCGGATTTCTTTTTTATTGGATGCGAAAATCCGTCTCCCGGCTCTTTTTCGTTTCTCGAAGAAATGCTTTCTCATATAAACCTTGCCTCAAGAAAATGCGCTCTTTTTTCGGTTAAAACAAAAACTATTAAGTATTTGCGTGATATAATAAAGCCAAGCGAAGCTGACGCGTCGGAGCCCTTTGTTTCGGAATCGTATTTCGATTTCAACAGCAAGGCAAACGAAAAAGAAGTTACAAAGTGGCTCAAATCAATTATCAATTAACAGAGAACAATCAGCGGCTTCAAAATTAAGAGGTTAGTATGAAAGAATTTAATCTGGACGATTATATAAGAAAGGTTCCCGATTTTCCGAAGAAGGGAGTTCTTTTTTATGATATCACAAGTATTCTCGCTTCTCCTGCCGCTTTTAAATACTGTATTGATAAAATGGCGGAAATATACAAAGATAAAAAAATAGAAGCTGTCGCCGCTATCGAAGCCAGAGGTTTTTTATTTGCCGCGCCTTTTGCTTACAATCTGAATATTCCCGTTATTCCAATCAGAAAAAAAGGAAAACTCCCCGGCATTACCTTGGCGAAAAAATACAGCCTTGAATACGCTCAGGCGGAAATTGAAGTTCACAGCGCGGATATCCCGAAAGGAAAGCGCGTTCTTTTAATGGACGATCTAATCGCAACCGGCGGTACATTAGACGCCGCGCGCGCGCTGCTCATCGAAGGAGGAGCGCAAGCTCCTGAGATTTTCGGAATAGTCGGCTTACCTTTTCTCAATTATAAAAAGATACTTGATCCTACGCCCGTCACAACGCTGATCGATTATCATTCTGAATAATTAGCCCCTAGGGGAATCGAACCCCTCTTTTAAGATTGAGAATCTCATGTCCTAACCGATAGACGAAGGGGCCATGCGTTTACACTCTAACAATTTTACCGAGTTTTTGTCAAGAGAAAAACAGTATCAATAATCGTCTCTTGGAATATCGCTTCTGGACGGAGGTTCCGGCGGAGAAATTTCTTCCTGAAATATGGAAATTTCTTCTTCGAGTGATGATTCAACAACCGTATATTCTTCGAATAATTCCGCTAATTTCGCTGCCTGCGCTCTTGTAAAATACATAAATACTACATCGCTGTTTCTGTTTTCATCATTTGTAAATTCATCAATATATTTCGCAGAACGCTGAATTACTGTGAAATAGGGAGATCTGTCTTTAAATGAATAACCTAAATCTACATCCATGTTTCCGCGGGCTTGCGTCATAAAGCTTAATTGCTGCCATATCAAATAACCGCGAATAGTTCCGTACTTATTCCTTGCATGCCTTGAATTTCTGTCAAGATTGCGCGCATCATAATCATCGTTATAAAGACGAAGCGCGTTTATAAAAAACAACCGTCCCGTTCTGTTCCAAAACATATAATAATTAAAAAGATCCTTTTTATAATGCAAACAAATAACATTTTCTCTTGGATAAAATAAAACAACAAAGGTTCGTTTTCTTAAATTTCCAATTCCGAATAAAGGATCAATCTGCAAATCAATTTCGCCTATTTTTGTATTATTGGAATTTAAATTAACCGAAAAATCAGGCAGTAACACCCGATTCATACCGGTTCTACATGATGCAAATACCAAACAAAGCGCGGAGCATAATATTAAAATAAAAAATTTTAATAAATTTTTCATAGTTTGATACCGCATTAAATTCACCTCTCTTTACCCTATATCTCCGACATGTTCTCTGATAATCTGCGACAGCGGATTTTTACTGATCTGTACAATCTTCTGCTCCCGTTCATAGCTCTTGCCAGAGTCGGAAGCGTGAGCGGTATTCACCATAACATTGCTTCCAAATTCGCGGCGAACTGTGCCTTCGGCGGCTTTTGTCGGGTCTGTTGAACCAAGTACATCGCGTATTTTATTAACAGCGTTCTCGCCTTCATAAACTAAAATCATGCACTTGATGTCGCCCGGTTTGTCGAGCTCTTCGCGAGGCACGCCCTCAGGAGATTTACCGGACATAAATTTTACGATTTGATTAAATTGATCGCGGGCGCACTCGATTCCGAAATCGGAAACAATTGTTTTTGCCAATTTTTGACTCATTTGGAATTTAAATTCATTTTCCAAAATGTCTTTTGCTTTTTCTCCGAACGAATCCGCCAATTTCTTTTTTAGTATCGCTTCTACAGGACCGTAAAAATCAAGCGCCTGTGCTAAAGAAAAACGGTGTACTTTTATGCCGATTATCCGCAAACCGGTGCGCGAAAACATATCTATAATGGCGCCCGGGCGCGATGAATTTATTTCCCAGTTATCGGGTTTAATTATTACGAGCGTTCTTTCAATTTTTTTGGGATCGGGGTATGTGATATTTTGAACGAGGTTTTCTCTGCCTTCAAGGAATTCCGCAAACAAACGCATATCGTTATTTGCCTCAGCCTGATGCCTCGGAGTCAAAACGGCAGGCTCAAAATATTTAACCTCTTCTGTGCTGTTTGGATTGAAAATTAAATCCGAATATGTATCGCGGATTGTTTCTCCCGCAAGCGCGTCAACCTCAACATGATGAGTGTATAAGTGACCGCAAACATCCAATAACTGCTCGCAGGGATTTTCGCCCTTAAAAAGAAGCAGCAGAGTCCTGTGAGGTCTTCCGCCTGAAGGTCCGAAATTTGCCTGCACATAATCAGCAAGAAGAACCAGCTGATTTTGAGGCGCTCTTTCCCTCAGCGATGTCGCGTATTTATCGGTAAAGTCCTGATCCGGGGCGAATATTTGAGCTCCTACCAATTCTAAATCTGTCCTTGAAATCAATCTTGAAAGAACGCCGCCTGTGCGGCTTTTTGCAACCGTATAAGGAGTCACAAGTACATATGAAAGTTTTTTAGCCATATCTTATAATACAAAAGTTTAAATTGAATTACAATGGCTTTTACAGTTTTAACGCCGATTTTTTTTGACTTTAGCCCGTTTTTGTTCCGATAATAGAGGATATGAACGCTCTATTAATTGTGTACGGCGGAAATCTGTCAAAATACGCTTTTGAACCGTTACTCAAAAATGACGGTAAAAATTCAATCGCTCTTTCTTTGGAACAGTCGCAAAAATTTCCCGGAGTGAAAAAAACCGTATTAATCGCCGGCGAAGGTGATTTTTCATTTTTAAACAATATTCAAATCGAAAAAAAAGATTCATGGTCAAAACGAAGCGTGCTTGAAAAAATCGCTGAACTGCAAACAGGTTATGATCTTATCTATTTTGCTTTCGCTGATTGCCCTTTTCTTGATCCGGCGTTAGCGGGCTCTATGGCGGAAAGGCATCTTAAATATTCGGCGGAATATTCCTATGCCGACGGATACCCTTACGGTTTGGCTCCTGAAATTCTTTCTTCGGGAACCGCGGGAATATTAGCGAAAATTCTAGGCGAGGATTCTCCTGTAGAAAGAGACACGCTTTTCTCCGTTATACAAAAAGATATTAACGCGTTTGATATTGAAACTGAAATTTCTCCTGTTGATTTAAGCAGCAACAGAATAAATTTAACTGCCGATTCAAAACGCAATAATCTTTTACTTAACAATTTTATTAACGCTAATAACGGAAAAATTCCTTGCGCGGAAGATGTAATTCGCATAACGGAAAACAACAGTGAAATATTAAGAACCTTACCGGCTTTCTATCCTATTCAGGTTTTCGGTGGATGCCCTCAAGCCTGCGCGCTCTGCCCGTACCCTTCTGTTTCAGATGTAAAAACACGCAAAGATTTTATGAACGCCGAAATTTTCGAATCTCTCCTTGATAAAATAATCGCTTTTTCAGGAGACGCTGTAATAGATCTTTCTCTCTGGGGCGAATTGAGCCTTCACCCTGAAAAATTAAAACTTATCGAAGCTGTAATAAAGAGAAAAGAATTGTCTCTTATTATCGAGACATCGGGGATTGGCTGGCAGACTGATGATTTTGAAAAATGCGTATCGTTATGCGAACAATATAAAACATTAAAAAGAGAAAGTCCCGCTCCTGCTCTTTCGTGGATAATCTCGCTCGATTCATGTGACGTTAAAAAATACACGGAACTCCGCGGCGCGGGTTTTGCGGAAGCGGAAAGCTGCGCGAAAAAACTTTTATCGCTCTTTCAGGATGATTGTTATGTGCAGGCGGTACGTTTTAAAGGTTCGGAAGAAGATACGGAAAAGTTTTACCGTTATTGGAAAGAATACGCGCCTAACGGGGAAAAAAATATCATCATACAAAAATATGATGATTTCTGCGGAACATTAGAAAAAAAACAAGCGTCGGATATTTCTCCTGTTGTCAGGCAAAGCTGCGCTCATATTATGAGAGATATGCCTGTTTTAATAGACGGAACAGTTCCTTTATGCAGAGAAAATATTTCCGTTTTAAATAATTACAATTCACGCGAAACAGAACTGTCACGCTCTGTTATTCTTGGAAATGTTCTTACTGATACGCTTGAAAAAATTTGGCAAAACGGGGATCTTTATTATAAAGAACAATGCAAAAAAAATTACGGCGGAACTATGTTCAAAGGATTATGCGCAAACTGCGATGAATACTATACCTTCAATTTTTAATGAAAAAATAACTCCGTATACAGCGGTAGGCGGAAGGGAAAAAATCGCTTCCACCGGAATATCCGCAGTTATTTTAAACCGTCCGGGAGTAATGAGAAAATCTTTTTTTCAGGAGATTGAAAAAATAGGTTTTGATAATGTAATTTCGATTGAAACAAGCGCTCCTCATTACGATATCGAAGAATTATCGGGGCGTTTTCCTTTTGCGCGTTTTATTTTACCTGAAAAAGAAATCAATCTCGGAGAGCAGATCAATATTGCCGCATTTGAAGTTCAAAGCCCTTTCTTTTTTGTTATACGAAATGATATGAAAATTATCAAAGGCGGAACATCAAGAAGAATGGCGGAACGTCTTGTTATCATAAAAAAAGAAAATGAAAACGAAGCAAATGAAAAAACGCCGCATGTATTAAAAAGGCTCTGCACTGTTCCGGTATTGATGAACAACAGTTATGAAACAATTCCTTCTATTTCAGCGCCGGTAATTAACCGCAGAAAAATGCAATCTGTTTTTTTAGAACCTCACGCCGAAGGAGAATTAAGCCTCTACCCTTTCGACGGAATCGGCATTTACGACAAACAGCGTTTTATTTCAATCGGCGGTTTTGATATAACGCTGAATAAACCGCATTGGCAATTAATGGATTTCGGATTTCGCGCTCATCTTTGGGGAGAAGAAATCGCTCTTGATTTAAATTTGAAACTTATGTATGACGGAGAACTTCCAATAGAAAATTCCACGATAGAAGAAAGTTACAGGCGTTTTTACTTAAAAAATCTTGCCCCTGTCTTTCATAATAAATTGAACAATGATTACGCTCATCTTCCGCTGTACCGTTTTATTCAATTTGCACATAACTGCGGCGAAGACCTTTTTTCCGCATGGAAGGAATTTCAGAAAAGTAAAAAATGGGTAGTCAGCAATAAATTCCGCTGGCGATGCGACGCGCACACTGTTGTTTGCAAATGGGATAATTGCAATTAACAAAAAACAGTCAGCATAGAGCAAATTACAGTTTTTATATATAAGGGAGTTAATTTGACGGGAATTGTATTACAGGCGCGGCTGGATTCTTCAAGGCTGCCGGGAAAAGCTCTTCTTCCTCTTGGCGAAAAACCAATTTTATTCCGCGTAATGCAGGCTTTAAATCACGTAACGGCAGACGCGCGGATTCTTGCGTGCAGCGAAGATTCTTTTGATGCGTTTAAACCTCTTGCACAGGAGGCGGGCTTTGAAATAATTTCAGGTTCCAAAGACGATGTTCTTGGGCGTTTTTGCAAAGTTATTCGTCATTTTTCGCTGAAACGAGTAATAAGGGCGACAGGCGATAATCCCTTTGTTTTCGCTGACACCGCGAACGCGATAAACGAAGAAGCTGCTGCCTTAAACGCTGATTACGCAGGGTATTCGGGGCTTCCTTACGGCGCGGGAGTTGAATCGATAAAAGCTGAAGCACTGCTCCGCGCTGAAAAAGAAGCGTCCGAGCGGCATGAACGGGAACATGTTTGCCCTTATTTATACAATCACGCAGAGCTGTTTACCCTTCATCGCCCTCTCGCTCCGTTAGACTGGCAGCGTCCTGATATTCGCATAACGGTAGATACCCAGGAAGATTATGAAAAGGCGAAAAAATTGTATACTGAACTTCAGAATGAAGAAGATCTATACTGCGGTTCAATAATAATTAAAACATATGATAAATTTTAATTGGGAGTTTTCTTGCAAAATATTTTAGTAGTTCCATGCTGTGAGCAAGGTAAAGGCGGCGGTCATTTAAGCCGTTGTACAACTCTTGTAAAAGATTTACGCGCGGCTAGTAAAGAAGCGTTTCTTTATTTACCGGGCGAAACCAATATTTCCGCTTTGGAAAATCTTTTCAATTCTGCCGGATTTAACAAAGAATGGCTTGATTATAAGAAATCCGCTGAACCCTTTGACTTAATAATTCTTGATCGTTTTCAAACACCATTAAACGAAATTTTATTTTGGAAAAATCTTGCCCCTGTTATCGGAATTGATGAAGGCGGCAAATACCGTGACAATTTTGATTTTTTAATTGATATGCTGATACCTGAAAAATTGGGAAACCCAAGAGCGAATATCGCGTCTCCTGCATTGCTTTTTAAGAATTCTACCACAAACCACACTCGTACCTTTGGTACGCACAAACACGAACCAATGAGAATATTAGTTTCTTTTGGTCAGGAAGATTCAGCAAATCTAGGAATAAAAGTTGTACAAAAACTTTCTAAAATGAATAAAAACAATGATTGGGAAATAACATTAGTAAAGGGAGAATTATCAAATTACAAGGAACAAATAACAATGAACAATATTTGTGTCCGTGATTCTATCCCCAATCTTGCGGAACATCTTGGCGAATACGATCTTGTAATTACACATTACGGTTTAACAGCATACGAAGCGCTTTTTGCCGGAACATATGTTTTATTGGCTCATCCTACGCCGTATCACAGAAAAGTCGCAAACGCGGCAGGGTTTGAGACATTTACCGGAAAGAATTTCACGCAAAGACGCGAACAAAGAAAAAAAAATCAAAACTTAAGTTCGTTGTGTTCGTGTGGTTCGTGGTTAGAAAATAAAACACTTACCGATTTGATCAATTCTTTTTCACCGCGTGTAAATCGTCATTGCCCTGTTTGCGGTGAAACATCACCTAATAAAAGTACAGCCCGGTTTTGCGATCGCACTTACCGTAAATGCGAGAAATGCGGAATAATTTTCATGGACAGAATGAATCCGCCTCCTATTGAATACGAAAAAGAGTACTTTTTTGAATCATATAAAAAACAATACGGGAAAACCTACCTTGAAGATTTTGACAATATTAAAACAGCGGGAAAACAACGCTTAAAATTTATAAATAAGAATTTAACCACAGAGAACACAGAAAAGAAAAGATTTTCTCTTTTAGATATTGGCTGCGCGTACGGTCCCTTCCTTGCCGCCGCCCGTGAAGAAGGTTTTTCACCGTTTGGAATCGATCCGGCAGAAGACGCAGTCCGTTACGTGCAAGAAAAATTAAACATTCCTGCCATTCATGGCTTTTTTCCTTTAACCGACAGTTCTTTAAGAATCGAATTTAGCTCCACTGCTCCTTGTTCTCTGCTCTCTGCTACCTGCTCCACATTCCCAGCCCTCTTTGATGCAGTTACACTTTGGTACGTTATAGAACATTTCACAGACTGCGCGAGCGTGTTGTCAGAAATAAAAAAACTTTTAAAACTAAACGGCGTTCTCGCCTTTTCTACGCCGTCATTCTCAGGTATCAGCGGAAGATCAAACCGCAAACGCTTTTTGTCTGCAAGCCCCGCCGATCACTATACTGTGTGGGCTCCTAAAATGTGCAAAAAAGCGCTTTCTCTCGCCGGTTTTAAAGTAAAAAAAATTGTAATAGCAGGTCATCATCCTGAACGGTTTCCGCTGCTGGATAAATTTGCAGATAACAAAAAAAGTTTTATTTACCGGCTGTTGTTGTCAATCAGCAAAATATTCGGTTTAGGCGATACTTTTGAAGTATACGCTGTAAAAGGAAAATAACTATGAAAGAAACATTGATAATCCTTGGCGCAGGCGTAATGCAGGGACCCGCGATAAAAATAGCGAAAGAATTAGGTCTTTACACTATCGCCCTTGACGGTAGCTCTTGTGCTCCGTGTATTTCAATGGCGGACAGATTTGAAAAGATCGATCTAAAAGATAAAGAAGGCATTGAAGCCTTTGCCCGATCGATTCAAAGCACAATAGATCGATTAGGGATAATGACTGCGGGCACGGATTTTTCGGCGAGTGTAGCGTGGACAGCGGAAAAACTCGGGCTTCCAGGCATACCTTATGAAGCGGCTTTAAACGCTTCCGACAAGTCACGTATGCGTGAATGTTTTAAAAAAGCAAATCTCCCCTCCCCCGATTTTATTACGATAACTGAGAAAAATTTAACGGAATTTAAGCAAAACAATGAGTTAAACAAAAATCCCGTTGAACTCTGTTCACTGCTAACTGATAACTGTTCATTGTCTTTCCCGTTAGTAATCAAACCTGTTGATAATATGGGCGGCAGAGGCTGCCGCCGTATCAATACTATCGGGGAGTTTTATGAAGCCGCGAAAACCGCGATTGGGTTTTCCCGTTCCGGAAGGGCGATTGTCGAAAGCTACATGGACGGACCGGAATTTTCTGTCGACGCGATTGTGTACAAGGGTGAAATTACAATTTGCGGGCTTGCGGACAGGCATATTTTTTTCCCGCCCTATTTTATCGAAATGGGGCACACAATGCCCACAATTATCGAAAAAGAAAAACAAGAAGCGATGCTTGATACTTTCCGCGCAGGCATTCACGCCCTTGGGCTTGACGGCGCAAACAACGTAGGCGCCGCAAAGGGCGATATCAAACTGACGTCAAAAGGCGCGGCTTACAGCCCAATGATTGGAGAAATCGCCGCGCGTCTTTCAGGCGGCTATATGTCAGGCTGGACATACCCCTATTCATCAGGCGCGTCTCCGATAAAAGCCGCGATTCTAATCGCGATGGGACGCGAACCGGAAGAGCTAATTCCGGCACGTAACTGGACGTGCGCTGAAAGGGCGTTTATATCGATACCGGGAACCGTTAAACAGATAACAGGGAGCAGTGAGCAGGGAGCAGAGAACAAAGAACTTTCAAATTATGTAAACGACCTTTTTATGCGCATAACAGAAGGCGACAAAGTTTCGTTCCCTGAAAATAACGTTACAAAGTGCGGCAATATTATCGCGTCCGCTCCTGACAGGCAGACTGCAATCGCTGCCGCCGAAAACACAGCAAAATCAATATTGATCAGACTCGATCCTAATGATAGGGAAACCGAGAAATTTCTCGCAGAGACACAGAGTAACGCAGAGAATGAAAAATTTCCGCCGGATGCTTTCATTTTAACAAACGAAATAAGGGAAGCTTTAGTACTCATTCCGGAAAGCAAAGAAGATTCTGCCACAAATAAACACGAACAAACACGAACAGAAGAAATAAGTAAAAGTTCGTGTGGTTCGTGGTCAAAATTTTGTATCCACCCGTTTCCAGCCTTCGAATCCTCCAATCTGACCGATTACATGGGAAGAACAGTAAAAGAAACCCTTGATGCTGTTCGAAAATTGACAGGTTTCCCATTACCAATTATTAAAGATAAAAATCCCTGCGCCGCGAACAGCAAGTTCGAAGCACCTATGCGAGAATCTCTTCTCGATCCTCCGAAAAATGCCGAAAATAGTATATGCCTTGGTCGTTCTTTCTGGGCTGCTTTAATCCGCGGCTCTTATCAGGGCGCTGTATACTATATGGATAATTTGGGAGAAAATGACAAAAATCGGGATATTTAAGTTTTTCTTTCTCTGTTCTCTGTTCTTTGTTCTCTGTTCATTATTACCTGCTCTCACCCTTGACGAGACCTTAGACTCAATCCAATCAATTTCACCGAATAACACAATGCAATTCCAGTGGGACGCCCTTTTCCGCAGCGGCATTATTAAATTCGGGAATCATTACGGCAGTTTTTTGGTAAGCGCGAAAGAAGGCGAAACGGGCTATCTTATAATAAACAATCAGGAACTCTACAATGTGCCGCTTCCGTACAACAACGAAGGTCTTCTTGTGTTTCCCGACTCGTTTGTCTCAACATTAAAAGACACTTTTACGCGCCTCCATGAAAACGATACGTCACGATTCCGTATCTCTACAATTGTCATCGATCCGGGGCATGGGGGAAGGGATCCGGGCGCTGTCGGCTACATTAACGGTAAAAACAATCCTCTCTTTGAAAAAGATATTGTCTTAAAAGTCGGACTTGCGTTAAGAGACAGGCTCATTCAAACATACCCTGATAAACGCATAATGATGACAAGGGACAACGACATTTTCATCTCGCTGGAACAGCGCGCCGATATAGCAAACGCGGTAACGGTCAGGGATAATGAAGCTGTCATTTTCATATCGATACACGCCAACTGGGGAGCAAATCAAAACGCGCGCGGGTACGAAGTCTGGCATATTACATCGGGAAACCGCCGCCGCCTCTTAGATACATCAAAACATAATTACTCATCCGACATAAACGCGATTTTAAACGCGATGCTAGAAGAAGAATTCACGACTGAAAGCATCCTGCTCGCAAATTCGATACTTCAGGGATTTGACAACATTTTCGGCAAAACCGTACCCTCCAGAGGGCGAAAGGCAAACGACTGGTTTGTTGTCAAAAACAGCCGTATGCCGGCAGTCCTTGTTGAACTCGGTTTTGTTACAAACAGACAGGACACAGTTCTCATGTCGACAGAAGACGGCTTGCAAAAATTAACCAACGCATTGTATAATGGGGTCACCGATTTTGTTGGTATTTTTGAACGTTAATGAAGAACATATTTAGCGCAATTTACAGTTTTTTAACCGCTCCTGTTAAACGCCGTCTTTTCTTGTTATTTATAATAAGCGTTGTAGCGATCGTTGATTTTCTCTATTTAGGGCTTGCGCGCAGGACTTTTGTATTCTATACTATAGACGGCGGAGACATAATAGTTGAAGACAGGATGCTGAAACATTCTTCGTCAAGGGAAGAGGACATTATCAGATATACCGAGGAGGCTCTGTTAGGTCCTGTTTCGCCGGATTTGTTTCCTCTTTTTCCGGGGGAAACAAAGCTTAAGTCGCTTTTTTACCGAAACAAGACGGTATATATCGATTTAACAGAAACTGCGGCTTTTTCACCGCATAAAGGCTCTGTAAACCGAAAAGTTATCGATAATTTCCGTACCTTTAATGAAGGAATTTTGAGGAATTTTTCATTCGTGAGCGATGTGCGGTTTTTTATTGAAGGTAATCCGGTTTTACTTGAATTTGATGAAGTGCCCGATTATATCCTTTACGATTTACCTGAAACCTGAAAAAACGGGTAAATTTGAAAAATAAAAATTTTATGATTTGTCGTTGACAAATCATTTGAATTTAGATAGAATTAAGAGAGATGAAAATTTTTAAGAGAAATGTTTATTTAAAGGAGCTGTACATGAAACAGATGCTCATTCTTGTCGTAATCGCGATGTTAGCGGTTCCGTTGTTTGCGGAAGAAGGTGTTCTTATTGATTTCACCAAACTTGCAGCGGATATCACCATTGGTGAAAGCAGTACGCCAAATCAAAACCAACGGACATTGATGGATTTTTCCCATGTTGCGGGCGTCAGTCTTGCCGAACGTTACGGGGATGTTATGAAGACCTCCCTTGCTATACAGAATTGGGAAGTCATTCTGGCGTCTTCGTCAAGGAATGTAACCAATATGTCCAACAGTTTCACCAGACCTGCCAAATCTGAGCAGTTTGGTACTGTATTGGGCGTTAGGGTTCATTTCCCGACTGAACCATTCAATTCTTGGGCAAAGATCACCCCGCCGTTTGAAATTCCCGCATACGAAATTTCAGAGGTCAGTGCTGATGGTGCCATTGAAAAAAAGGAACATCAGGGACTTAGCACAAAAAGCCGCTTTGAAGCTGCAAGTGATGAAGAACCGTCTTTCGGCGTAATCAAAAACGTAGGCGCAATTAAAGAGATCCAGGTTCAATACTACGGACTTAATTTCCCCTATGCCCTTTCTGTACTTCTTATTGACAATTTCGGCACAGAAAAAACCTACTATATCGACCATATGCGCCAGGACGGCTGGGTAAAACGCACATGGGTCAATCCTGCGTACTTACAGGAAGTAAGAAACCGCGAGATCAGGATGTATCCTCTCTATCCGTATTCAACACCGTTTATTAAGTTCGGCGGATTTTTAATTCAGCGTGATGCTTCTCAGGTCGGCGGCGATTTTGTTACCTACTTCAAAGATGTAAGCATTATTTATGACTTGGCTGTCAATCCTATCGATCGTGATATTGATGATGAAGGAACATGGAACATTATCGAAACACGCGAAGAAGCTCGCAAAGTTTGGGAAATGGAACGCTTTGGACAAAATCAGGTCCTTCGCTATTTAGAACAACAAAGACAGGCAACAGAGCTTCCGTTCACTTCTCCTGAGCGTCAGCAGAATTAAAGATTATGTTGTTTATTCCGGCGCGTTATCGCGCCGGAGCGAACAATCAAAACATAGTAAGAGACTGCCGTTTACGGCGGTTAGCCGGTTAGAATCGGCTGTTGTGAGTATCTGCTGTTTAATAGCAGATACTTTTTTTTAATACAATGAAGAAAAACAAAAAAAACGATATTCAAAAACCAACTCTCGAAAAGAATGAATTACAAAAAGAATATGAAAAATTTTCGAATATACGGCAATCGATCGTCAGCGATCTCAGAAACCGTATAGAAGCTATTTTAACTGCAATAGATTCAAACCCCGTGATCAGCGGACGGATAAAAAACTTTTCAAGTTATTTCTCTAAATATATCCGTCTTTTAAAAACCAATCATGATAATCCTCATATAACGGATTTATTGGGAATCAGAATTATCTGCCCCTTTATTGAAGATTTACAGGCTTCGGAAGACTTGATTCACACTCACTTTAAAGTGATGGAAAAAGAAGTAAAAGGACATTACACTTTCAAGGAATTCGGCTACGAATCCACGCATTTACTGATAAAAATACCTCAGGATTTGATTAAAAAGTACGGAAACCCGGGAACAGATATAATTGAAGTGCAAATACGCACTATTCTGCAGGACGCATGGGCGGAAGTTGAGCATGAACTTGTTTACAAAGCGGACTTCTCTCCTTTTGATGAGCCGATGAAAAGAAAACTTGCCGCAGTAAACGCAAGCCTGTCGTTAGCTGATATTATCTTTCAGGAAGTTCGAAGCTACCAGAGAAAATACACAAGAGAAATGGAAAAACGGCGCGAAAGTTTTTATCAAAAGATTGAAGAATCAACCGACAATCTTTTATTCTCGCAGGAAGCCGATTTTATTCATCCCGATAGATACGATTTCACCCAGCAGCGTCTTGGCGCAAGCATAAGCGAAAAAGATTCAATTGATGATCTTTTGATAAACGCGCTCTCCGCGCATAACCAGAATAATTTCCTCGAAGCGATCGGATTGTATACAAAAATCTTAGAATCAAAACCTGATAATATTGTATGTTCGATTATACACAAACACCGCGGAATGGCGCACTTTGCGAGTTCCCGCTATGAAACGGCAATCGAAGATTTCTCTTCTTCACTTGATTTCGACAACAGCGCTTACAAATCAGCCTATTACCGCGGCGTAGTCCGCTCGGTGTTAAAACAATATTCCCTAGCGATAGACGACTATACCACAGCGCTAAAAATAAACCCCTATCAGCCTTTTTGTCTTTTCAGACGGGCGCAGGCTTTTTATCATATCGGCGATTTCCCCGGAGCATTAGCCGATTGCGACAACTCTCTCGCCCTCGAACCTGAAAACAATGCCGCCGAAAAACTAAAAGCTATTCTTCACGAAAAATTAAAAATGTAATTGTTTAACTCTTGCGTCTATCAATATTCAAAATTATTAAAATGATCGAGGAGAGAATCGAACTCCCGACCAGTTGCTTCTTCAACAGACTACAAATCTTCAACAGATATAATCTGTTGGAGAAGGCAACTGCTCTATCCACTGAGCTACTCGACCGTTCTACTTTAACGAATATATGTTTAACCCCCTTCAAATTGATGTAAAATCGTATCATTTACGCTGTTTTATGTCAAGTGTTGTCACTCGTTTTCGCTATTTTTCAAAAAAGTATCACCGAAGTATCACCGCGGTTCCATCATCTCCCCGCGTAAATAACGCTCTAACTCAGAGCGCGGTATTCGTTTCTCTTTTGGAGAAAACTCTTTCATAATAAGAAGCGGCTCTCCTTTTTCGTTTTTCAATTTTGCCCACCTGTAGACCGTTTCCTTACTTACACCTGCTAAGGATCCAAACTCCTTAGCCGTGAAGAACAGTTTGCCGCTCGGTTCCCATGTCTGAGTTAAAACTTCATTTTGACAATCACTCATAAAATCTCCTCTCTCCAATAATCAAACGCTGGTTAACACCTAAAAATATGTTTGCCGTTTTTGTCTTTCGACCAAGAACCGAGCTTTTCGCCGCTATTACTGCGAAAAATAATAGCCTCGCGGCTCTCGTCGTCAATTTCTCCGATATTCTGTACCGCGTATTTCGTGATAATTGTTTTTAACCTGTCTTTGCGCTTTTTAGCGTTTGCCGTTTCTTCCGTAATACCTCGATGTTCTAACATTTTACGCTCAATATAATCAGGTACGATAATAGTTGACTTTGGTTCAGATAAAATCCGTTTTACATCGTCGTAATTACGCGCCTCGGGAGGCTTTCCGGTCAAGACATGATTTTCCCAAAAATCGAAATAGTATTTTATTAAAAGATTAATAACCTCGTCGTTTCTTTTAATAAAGTATTGATGAAAGTATCCCATTTCGCATAACACACGCGCCCAGCTAGAAGGTTTTAATCCGTAAACATCTTTGTCGCTTTCTTTTTTAATTCGATAACTGTCAATATATTTACATATAACCCAGCCGTCTTTTTCCCACTTGTCAGGCGTTTCAGGAAAAACTAAAACCGACACAATAGCCTCATCCGCGCCCGTGCACATTATTTGATGTTGTACCTGTATTTGATATAATCGCGGTATTCTGTCTGTATTCGGCTCTCCCCATTTTTCACGAAAAGAAAAAGCCGATGCTGTTTTACCTTCGTGTAATATTCTACCTGCATACACTCCGTCGACATGGCAGGTTATATTTTTATAAACAGAATTATCGCTTTCGCTTCGTGTAAACTCAAAATATTTTTCACGGTCGGCTATACACTTGCTTTGCGCTATTTCCGCTAATTCAACAACAGCGTCCTCAAAAGCGACACCCCATCTTAACGCCGCGCTTTCAGGCTCCGGCGGCAGGGTATAGCCATTACGTGCATTAAAACCATTCTCCCGCTCTTCCATTATGCGCTGCCATACTTCTAACGGCGTTTGAAATTCAGACAATCCTAAAACAGCGGCGCCTCTGCTTGCGGATATACCGCGCGGTTTACTCACTTACTACCTCCCCAAAACAGTTATAAAATCCCATATGAATAAAATCCTTACACGCTTCTTTTTTTCTAAAATGTAATTCAGGTTTTATTTCCCACGGCGTTTTGTTACAAAAACATCTCTTTCGTTTCTCTGTTGTGTATCGTGACACTTTGCAGTTTTTACAATCGACACAAAAATATATATTACTCATTATAAGCCTCCTTTGGCATAACTATCGATGTAAAATTACTTTTAAAAATAATCGGCTTAGTAGGTGACTGCCATATAACTTCATATTGAATATTGATAGGTATTTTTTTTAAATATTTAAAATCCATTGCTGTTTGTTGCGGAAAGTTTTTAAACAATTTCAAATACTCTTCAAACTTATTGCTTTTATATTTTATAAATATGTCGGTTGTATAATTTGAAACATGATTTGTCAAAACTTTTTTCCAATCCGGATATTGTATTTTTTCAGCTTCGCTGTCTTTTATTCTCGCAAGCCATAATTTACTTTTTGTTTTTTTAACAACACGCCATAAACCGACCGATAGATCTTTTTTTAATACGAGTTCTTTACTTAACTCTACAATGTTCATCATAATCCCGTTAGTTGCTATAAATGTAAGCGTTTCTTCATCTCTTTCAGAAGGTTCAACTTTAATTATGTTTTTAAATAAACAAACATTTTCTTTTTTATACACCGCTTTTGATAGTGATAAAATTATAAAGTCGTTAAAAACCTTTACAAACCCGTCATACTTCATAATCCCGCCTCCTTTAAATCGTCAATATTTTTCGCGACGACAAAAACGCCTCCGCGTATTTTATAATTCATTCCGAAAGCTTTTTGATGTTCGGAAAGTTTCCCATGAACACTTTTACATTCGACGGCAAGAGCGCGACTGTCTTTTGTAATACCGATGATATCCGATACTCCGGGAATGTCGGTTCCGCGAAAATAACCGCCGTGATCCAGTTTAAACGCGCCGCAATTCACGCGGAAAACAAAATGTCCCTGAAGGAGTAAATAATCTAAACACGCGCGTAATACGGCGGATTCCGGTTGTTTCATGCAACACCTTCCAATTCAAACAGCGTCGGAGCCGCGACATCGACCTCGATATCTTTCAAATAACGGCAGCCGTCTTTGAAACTTTCGTAATTAAGTTCTATTCCGTAACCGCGCCTTCCCATTTTTACTGCCATGTAAGGCACTGTCATTAAACCGCCGAAGGGGTCTAACACAAGCTCGCCCTCGCTTGAAAAACGGCGTATAATCCGCTCGACGATATCAAACTGAAGAGGACATATGTGCATTTGTAATTCTTTACGTGCTTGTTCACTGTTTAGCGTTCTCATGCGATTGACATCATCCCATATCCAGTCACTGTGAGAACCCGGAGCTACTACCATAAAAGAAGCCGGTAGTTTATCCGCTTCTTCCAAGTCATTTGCTAAGTCGACGTGTTCTTTGTAGTTGTAAACCGTGTTACGTGAATATTCGCGGTAACGCGCTTGTAAATCACAAACAGGCGTGTCTTTTAATTCGTCGATTGTTATTAAGCAATTTCCGCTACTTCTATAATATCCGTGCGCATCTAACTGCCATTGCGCCCGCGTGTAATCGTCTTTACTTTTAACAACAGGATTATCGGCGTATGCTTTTGAAGTATCGCTTGGAAGTTTTCGGAATAAAAGAACGTATTCAGGACAACCGACACCCATTTTAGTACCGTCTTTACATTGTTCACTCCAACCCAGCCGATAGGTTTGATAATTCTCTCGCACGACATCTGTTAAAACAGTTATACGTCCCATGTACATAAAACCGTGTTTTATAAAATGCGCTGTTGTCGCGTCGCTAAATGGGTCAAGAGTTGGCATACCCGTGCCGGTTGCGTTACCGAAAAGAATGCGATCTTTAACGTGAATAGCGGCAACACGACCGGGCTTTAAAACGCGAAATAATTCAGGCGTTAAAAAATCCATCTGGTCAAAAAAACGCGCGTTATCCTCATTGTGTCCGAAGTCGTTATAACTCGGCGTGTACTCGTAATGATTTGAGAACGGTATAGACGTGTGTATTAAATCTACGGAATTATCGGCAAGGTTTGGCATTTCAACTACATTGTCGTTATAAACAGCCTTGTATTTTTTACCTTTTAATTCGCTTCGTTCAACGCCGATTGAGCGTAATAACTTTTCATTTACATTTGTCGATGACAGACCGTTATCTTTAATTATTTCAACCATGTTAACAACCATCTCATTATGTTGTTTCCATTTTGCTTTAAGAGCTTCTAAAATAACCTGTTCAGACTCCGCATGTATTACATGAATGTCGACAGAGTATGTTTGCATAAATCGATATATACGGTGTATTGCTTGAATAAAATCATTAAACTTGTAACCGATACCTAGAAAAATCGCTTTATGGCAGTGATATTGAAAATTACAACCTTGACCTGAGATGCCAAGCTTTGTCGCAAGGTATTTTATTTCGCCGCGGCTAAACTTTATAGCGATATCCGCTTTTTCTTCAGGCGTTTGCGAACCTGTAATAAAAGCAAAATCATTTTGTAATCCCATTTCTTTAAATGCTTTTACAATTGCGTCACGTTCGCTGTCTAAGTCATGCCAGATAATAAAATGGTCATCGCTGTTTGCCGCGATAATTTCTTTCATTTTGTTTATTCTCGCAGGCAGGCTATCGCGTTTTTCTTTCGACGCGTCACGTAACCCAAGAGCGGCATCTCGGAATAACTTATTTTGTTTTTCAATATCCGCGCCTGCCGATAGATGGTCAACTTCTACTTCGTGATAAACGACTTCCATCGGCGGAAGGATATAGCCTTCGTCGCTGTAACCCAAGTCTGACGGCTTTGTAATAAAAAGCGCCCAAGTCGATACCCAAAACCAGAATTCTTTTTCTTTGTGAGGGTATAGCGTGAGATTATTTGCTTTCGTGCTATCTCGATGGAAAAAACGCGTAAGCGCTTGACCTGTATCCATAATTCCCAGAAAACCCGCGTAATGAATTAATTCTTTATACTTATTCGGTGACGGCGTTGCCGTTGCCACAAACCTGTATTTTACTTTTTGAAACTTTGTTAAAAACTCTTGATAAGTTTTTGAGCCGTAAGAGCGCAATACAGATGCTTCGTCTAACGACGTTGCTACAAAAAACGACGGGTCAATATCGCCGTCACGGACGCGCTCGTAGTTTGTAATAACAATGCGATTTTTATGTTCAACAGCGGTTTTCACTTCCGACATATTTCTAACATACGGAATACTATCCATGTTGAGTAACCGCGTCGCATCATCTTGAAAAACATTTACAACCGCAAGAGGAGCGATAATCAACGCCGTTCCGTTTTCACGCGCTGTAATAATTCTCAATGTTTCTAATTGCGTGACTGTTTTTCCAAGACCGAAACTTGAAAATAGAGCGCGACAGCCGCCTTTTACAAGCCACATAACGCTGTCACGTTCATGAGGTTTCATAATCGTGTTTATCTCGTTAGCCGACACTTCAAAACCGCTATCCGGCGCGATTTTAATTTTCGATTTTAAAAAATCAATGTAGTTTTTAATCATTTGTCACCTTCTATATTATTTGCTGTTAATTTTTCTAAAAATTGTGATAAGCTTAACTCACTCGCTCCTTCTAATGTTTCATTTAATAATTTATATCGTTCTTTAAATAATAAGTTGTAATATCTGTAGTACATTGTTTTTAACAATGCGTTTATCTGACATTGATCTAGAGGTTTAACATTTTTACGCGCTTTAGGTTTTCTAAATATTCGACAATAGTAAAATCCTTTATATCTGTAATTTGTACTTCCGTCAAACTCGTGAAAATAAATAATACCAGCGTGTTCAGGTACGTGTTTTTGAGCGTCTTCTAACGATATGCTGTCATGTAATCCGAAATAGAGCTGTCTTATAAATACACTCTCGTGTTTATGCCATTTTTTTGCATCTGCTTTTAAATCAGATAACGTATATTTTAATTCTATTTCCGTCGCATATCCTTTTTTACTAATTACAAGCACGTCACATTCGTGTCCTAGATTGGAGCAATTCGGAATAACAAAAGCTTTGCCTAGTTGATACGGGCTATCGTGATATTGAGTAAGCGCAAATATAGCCTGTGTTTCAAAAATACTACGCACTTTCCGCTCCTTCTAATTGCGCTCTTATTCTCTGCGCTTCTTGAACCGCCCAATAAGGCTTATAATTTTTAACACGCGCAATACTATGTAATGCGCGGACGTTTACCATGTGTTTTTGATCTGTCAATTGATAATAAATCCATAGCGGTCTGTATTTTAATCTCTCTGCGATGTCACATAACTTTTTAACAGCGTTATCATATCCGTCATCATCGTCAGCTTCTTGCGCTTCTTTTACGCATTTAATAATCGCGTCTTGGTATTCTCTTTTTTCGGCATACGTTACGGCGCTCGACACTATTGTCGGTGTACGTTCCTGTAATGGAATGCTTTCGACAATATTCTCTTCATCGTCAGGTCTATATTTTTCACACTGCTGACATCGTATCGGCTTTGTACAAACTGCAAAATCGTTATAAGGACATACACGCACTTCAGCTTTGTCATTAATTTGTTTTTTCTTTTTATCGCTGTCGCTGTGAAAATTCCAATCTATTTTTTCAAGATAAAACGGCGGTATACCGGGATATTCAGGCTCTGTATGAAGGTCGACGGTCGCAGTATGGTCTACAAATATCGCGTCGGCTTTCCCGTCGGAAGGTCTCAAAATACGACCGACAATTTGAAAAAATAACGCTTTTGACTTTGTTCTACGTAATAAAAAGCCGTATGATACTTTCGGACTATCCCAGCCGTATAGAAGCAAGTCAGCACTACATAAAACTTGAATACCTCCGCTTGCAAGCCCGTCAAGTAAAGCACGTTGTTTTTTTTCGGACATTTTACCGTCGATATGTTCTGCGATAAAACCGCGCGCCCTGAACTCTGCCGCTTGTTTTTGCGCCGCTCGTATACCGGCGCAAAATCCTACGCCTCGCCTGTACGTTCCATCGGCGTTACGCGCAAGTTTTTCATAATACTCAACCGCCCGCCCGTAAATAGCGCGGTCTGTGAAAAGTTTGTCAAGCTCATCGTTAACGACTTCTCCCGTTGTTTTAAACTTCAATGATTTAATACCATCAGTTGGAGGAGCGTAATATCGCAACGGCGCTAAAAATCCGCATTCTGTCAGATACGGTATAGACGCGCCGTAAATAATATCGTTATATAATAGACCTAAACCTCTATTATCAAGCCTTCCGGGTGTCGCTGTTAAGCCGATGATTTTTATATTAGCCGGCAACAATTCAAATATCTTTTTTTGCGCGTCGTAATTTATATGACATTCGTCAATAAAAACCATGTCAGGAAACATTTTTATTTTTCCCAACCTTCTTATTAAAGTCTGTAAAGATATTATATGCACGTTATAAGCGCGGCTTTCTTTATGAGAAGCGTCTATTTTTCCATGAGGTATTTTCCATCGAGTAAAACTATCGCTAGATTGTTTCACAAGCTCTTTCCTCGGTACGATAAACCACGCACGTTTTTTATTATTAAAAATACGGCTTGTAATTTCAGATACAACGGCGGTTTTACCCGCGCCTGTTGGAAGTTGTAAAACAACAGAACGTACGTGTCTTATTTTTTCGCGAGAATTATTAATTACATCGATTTGATAATCGCGTAACACTGTCACTTTAAAACCTCCGATTAAAAATAATCTCTTGACAGGATGCCGAAACAATCTCTGTCAAAAGATGCTGGTTTCTAATCTAGCGTTTACAAGATTAGAGCCGCTCGGTAAATCAAGCCGTTTTAATCTCTACTAGTACCATTTCCGCAATACCAGCTACGGTTGGATTTTTATGAACGCGATAGGATTCGAACCTATATTTCCGCCGTTAATACGGTAGGCGTTTTACCCATTAAAACTACGTCGCTCTTTTGCCCGTCTCTCCGGGCTGTCTTTCGCGTAACGTCTGTATTGACCTCCTTAATTAATATAAGTCGAGTTCTCCCTCAACTTTTGCTTCATTCCCCTCTTTTGGTTGCGTCTCAAGGTTTGATAAATCTGCCGCGAGATTTTCCGCGCTTGAACCTTTTTCTTGCGGCTCTGTCACGTCGCGCGGTTCATCTTCTTCTACGCGGTTAAATGTTTCGATTATTTGAGTAACTTCAGGTAGGTGTAATCCTGTTAAAAGCGCTTTTAATACACCTTTTTCGTGCATTGCATTTGTATTTGTATTCCACGCTGATTTAGGATTATTTAACCCTTTTCCATGCTTCTTTTTATGATCTTCTGCTTGCGCAAGTGTCCAGTATTCGACAACACACCTACCGCCTTTTAAAACCGCGCTCGCAAAAAAGCCTTTTGCGTTTCCGCGATTTTCAAGAGCGGGTGAAAATTCGTAATTGTCACCTAACGCCGTTTTTTTCAGAACGAAAACATCACCTTCATAAACCGTATCCGATTGCACGTATTCAAGAGCGCCTGTTTCAAGCGCTTTTTTTGCAATACCGTTTTTCATTAACCAAAAGTTAACTTTGCCGTTTATTGCGACTAACGCGCTCTCTCCTTTTTGCGGATTGAGCGATAATCCCGACGTTGCCGAGCGTTGTAATGAACGTACTATCGATATTTTTCCCGTATCGGTTGTCATGCAATTTCTTAAATCATCGTTTTCCATGACTGCTAAAATCGCGTCTTGTTTCCATGTATCGAAATTACGTCCTTGGTATAATGGCGCAACACGTCCATCACCCCAGCCATTAATATTTGCGATAATTTGACTGTCAGACACCGCAATTTGCGTATTACTCATAAAACCTCCAATAATTTAACTAAGGCTATGCCGAAGTATTTTCGCTTATGAACTTATCTAAAAAATCAGGTTGACTTTTTAGAGCCGCTTGCAATAATTTCGCTTTTGCAAGTCCGAACGTAAAAGGATATTTATCTTGCTCGACCGTATCTTTTCTTATTGATACAGTTGCGTTTCCTTTAAAATCACCTTTTTCAATTATCACTTTCATTTAACACCTCATTGTTTTGCGCTTCTTGAATTGCAAGATAATTTAATTCATCTAGCCGCGCTGTATATCGGTTACTAATTGTGTTAAGTATTTCTATAAGCATCTCAGTGTCTATATTTACGCTTATTTTTTCTTCAGCCTTAACGCAAATAACTACCAGCCTTGTATTACATTCACTTGAATGATTTATACACAACTTTACGCGCTCTAACTCCTCGGTTAACGTTGCGATTTCATTCGCCGTTTCTTTTGTTATCACATTGACCTCCTTTCAAACTCTTGCGTAAATCCCCAAACATTTACAAACTCGTTACGCGATATTTTTTTTAACAAATACGCGTCAATAATTGACCTGTACAAATTCCAGCCTCACCAATTCATAACACCTCCTTCCTACAATCTTTACAAATAACGCTGACAAACTGCCCGCAATTTTCACATAACTCTCTTCTACATTCTTTGCATTGACCGCAACCACGCAGATATTCACCTAACATATCCTCTTCAATCTCACCGACTTCCGGCGGATATCGGTATTTTATTTATATACCTGTATAAACAGGCGCGTGACACACTTCACAAACTATTAAAACGGACATACATCTTGTTCTGCTTCTACCTCGACAAACTCACCATCTTTGATTGTGTAAAATGTATTTGCTTTTATATTTACGCCGTCAACAACTATATGAATTAAAGAAACAACGTTGCCTTCTTCGTCATGTTTGCAAAACGCTAAAATAGAATTGAGATTTCCTGAAATATTATTATTTTCTTTACTTGCTAATACTACGCTGCATTTTCCAACTGATACGTTGTTTTTTTCTCTTACAACAACCGCGCAACAATTACCTGTAGTAATCGCGTTGTTGTCACTCGCTTTAATCGCGTTGTTGTCATTCGCTTCAATCGCGTTGTTGTCATTCGCTTCAATCGCGTTGTTGTCATTCGCTTTAATCGCGTTGCAGTCACTCGCTTCAATCGCGTTGTTGTCATTCGCTTCAATCGCGTTGTTGTCATTCGCTTTAATCGCGTTGCAGTCACTCGCTTCAATCGCGTTGTTGTCACTCGCTTCAATCGCGTTGTTGTAATTCGCTTCAATCGCGTTGTTGTCATTCGCTTCAATCGCGTTGTTGTCATTCGCTTCAATCGCGTTGTTGTAATTCGCTTTAATCGCGTTGTTGTCATTCGCTTCAATCGCGTTGTTGTCACTCGCTTCAATCGCGTTGTTGTCACTCGCTTCAATCGCGTTGTTGTCATTCGCTTCAATCGCGTTGTTGTAATTCGCTTTAATCGCGTTGCAGTCACTCGCTTCAATCGCGTTGTTGTCACTCGCTTCAATCGCGTTGTTGTCACTCGCTTCAATCGCGTTGTTGTCACTCGCTTCAATCGCGTTGTTGTCATTCGCTTCAATCGCGTTGTTGTCATTCGCTTTAATCGCGTTGCAGTCACTCGCTTCAATCGCGTTGTTGTCATTCGCTTCAATCGCGTTGTTGTCATTCGCTTTAATCGCGTTGTTGTCATTCGCTTCAATCGCGTTGTTGTCATTCGCTTCAATCGCGTTGTTGTAATTCGCTTTAATCGCGTTGTTGTCATTCGCTTCAATCGCGTTGTTGTCACTCGCTTCAATCGCGTTGTTGTCACTCGCTTCAATCGCGTTGTTGTCATTCGCTTCAATCGCGTTTTGCTTATCTTTTATTGAGCTTATTCTTTCTTTGAAATTAAATTTTTCGAATAGCATTTTTATTGATATGCTTATTAAATCAAATACTTTTATCTCAGCGCCGATTTTTATTTTTTTGGCACATACTTTATCGCTTTCTCTTTTTTCAGCTATATCGTCGAGTTCTACTTCATGAAACCTGCTTTTTCCGGGACTGTAATATTTAAAAACATCAAGCGGTATTTCGCAGGCGTGAAAACCGCTATTACAGATTTTCGCTTTTGTTTCTTCATATGATTTCCCTTCCTCAAATTGAAAATCACGACATTTTAAATCTTTTGTAAATCCTTTGTAGTATTTCATTCAACACCTTCCTTTTTAAGTAATTCCATTATTTGATCTCTGTAATAATTCGCCATTTTGTCAGCGGTTTTTTCGTCAATTACAATTGGTTGTAAAATTTCGATTATCAAGTCGATAACCGCGGTATACTGACAATAAGCCTCTGCCATTTTTGCGGCAGCGCGCGGCGCGTCGCTTGGCATTTCATTAATAGCGGCTTCGAGCGCGTCGGCTGCTTCGATAAGTTTTTTCATCTGCATAGTTAACTCGATTTTAAAACCGCGATTTTTTAGATATTTTTCAAGTTCTTTAAATTCAAGATAATCAACCATAGTCATGCCGGGAGGCAACGGCGGCGGTTCATGTCTTATTACACTAGCCATATCTTACTCCTGTCAGGCGCATTAGCCCTTATGGCATAGGTGACTTGTTTTTTTCTAACTAATTTTGTCGGAATGGTAACGCGCGCTTGAAGAAACTCAACCTCCAAGCCAAGCGCCTCTAAAGCCTCTTTGATTTTTTCAGGCATCGGTTTATCTGTAACCGTTGCGCCGACTTTGTCTTTCATAAAACCTCCAATAAAAAAACCGAACTGCCTCTTTAACCCTCGCGGGTCGGCGCCCGTTGAAACGCCGGAAGCAATTCGGTTCATAACCCTGTCAACGGTCAAGGCTTTATACAGCTTTACTGTATAAACTTAATTATAACTCAAATGAGTGTTATGTCAACACTTTTTAAAAAATATTTTCACTTTTTTTACGATTTTTTAACGTATTGCTTTATATGTGTATAGTAAATACAAGAAAATTTATAAAAATGTGATATAATTAGCCGATAATTTAAAAAGCGAGGTTATAGTGGGAAGTAAAGGAAGTGAGGGCAAGATTCAGTCAATTAAGTTTCCAAAGTGGATGGCTAATAAACTTAAAATGGTTGCCGAAAATGAAGAATCTACTGTTTCGAATATTGTAATTAAGTTCTGTGAACATGAGCTTAATGCTATGGGTATTTATTGGAAAATAGGATCACACTCTGAAAATCCCCAAAAAATCGATTCGGAGGAAGCTGTTTCTCGATAGAAAACTACCCGCATCTCCGCGCTCTGTACGTACCGACTTGCCCCGATGATAAAAAAGTATTTTTATTCATACCTGAAGTTTAAATAAAAACATCCGATAATCAAAACATGAATAAAATAAAATGTCCTACTTGCCAAAAATCAAATTTCGAAGAAGTGCTAGAAGAAGAGTTTAAAATTACTTTTTTTGTATGCACAAATTGCGGAAAGCCCGTCGCGTATCGCGATAATGAAGTAATTGAAAAATTAGACTTCTTAATAAACGAAACCATGCACGCTTGTTAACACTTCTCGTCAGGCGCATTAGCCCTTATGGCATAGGTGACTTGTTTTTTTCTAACTAATTTTGTCGGAATGGTAACGCGCGCTTGAAGAAACTCGATCTCCAAGCCAAGCGCCTCTAAAGCCTCTTTGATTTTTTCAGTCATCGGTTTATCTGTTCTTTCTTTCATTCTACACCTCCGTCAACGTACTGGATATCCGAACCACAACACTCAGAATAATACTCGCGCTCTCCGTTATAATCCTTGATTATCAAACCGCATAAATTACAGCATTTACTACACCTTGGTTTTAGGTTTAGGATTTTCTGTAAATCCGTTCCGAGCGGCGTCATATACGCTTCCAAAAACTTAGCAACCAGCTCGCTTGTTTTAATACCGCGGTCTTTCGAGAAAGACTTCCAACAACTTTTAATAAAGTTCGGTATAAAGGTTATTAATATACTCATACTTTAATTATAACTCAAATGAGTGTTATGTCAACACTTTTTAAAAAATATTGATAAAAATTATAAACATGGTATAATAAGCCAATGCTTGCTATAATAATCGGCGCGGCGGTAAGTCTTGTGCTTACTGTGATGTTTCTTAAACCGTTACAAAGGTTATGGGATAGTATTACAACAAAAATCAAATCGCGTAAAACCGACGGTCGACCTGATTTTGCAAAAGATAGGATAAAAGTGCAAATTATAAAACAGGGATTTAAATTTTATGATTCTATATATAAACAAAAAGCAGAGAATGTCGGCGATGTTATATATCTAAAAAAAGAAACGGCAGAAAAAGCGATAAAAAAAGGTGAAGTGAAAGAAGTAGAGTAGTACTTGAAATAGTCGATAATTAAGATTATAATAGTGTTATATTTATTAATTTTAAGAGGTTTTTATGAAAAGAATATCATGTTTTTTAATTATTTTAATTTTCGTATTATCTTTTAATAGCTGTACAACAAATTACTATGTTCATGTATTTTCCGATAATATAGAAACGCTTGTCGAAAAAAGAACAAAAAACGAAACAACTGAGAGAACAGAGATTACTTATGAAGGTACATTTAGCGGCGATAGTTATGAAAAAGTAATGCAAGCGGCAAAAAAAGCCGGTTATACAAAAGTATTATCTATCGAATATGGAACAAAACTATTTTTAGGTTTTATTGGTACGAAGTTTGTAACTATACGTTGCGCAAAATAAAACACAAGGAGCCGACATGAAAAAAATGATTTTAACCGCGCTGGTTGCTATTGCGTTTATATCCTGTAATGATAAGCCGTATCAGGCTATAAATAATTCCGATTATGATGTCACTTTTGTTATTAATTGTAACGCAAATTGTAAATATACATTAAAACCCAATACAAGCATTGACATAGACGAAGATCTTGATATTAAAAGTTTTTCCGCGATACCGCCTAGAGTATTCTATACAAATAATTTAAAGACACTCGAGTTTTTTAACATTCCGGCAAGACAGATAAAAATAATAAACAATATTGATAGAGTAGTAATGTTGTCAGCTTTAGGCTGTATGGACAATGAACCTGTGACAATTCCGGCAAGTAGCGAAATTGAAGAGACTATATTTTCAAACAGTCCAATATTTAACGGCGTTACCGTTGACGGATTTCCGATAAAATATACTATATCGTTAGACCGTCAATCAGTTATTTTGCATTGGTAGTTATACTGTTAAACTATAAATATTACATGAACCGCCCGGTTCTCCTTCGGGTCTAGCTTCGCCTCCTAATCCGCCGTTGCCGCCGTTGCCGCCGTTTGATACATTAGTTGCAAATCCGCCGCCGCCGCCGCCGCCGCCGTTAAAACCACCGCCTAGACCGCCTAGACCGCCCAAATACACTCCGCCAGATAATCCAGTTGAGTTATTACCATCTAGTCCGTTATTACCGTTTATACCGCCGTTTATTCCGCCGCCTTTTCCAGCAGGTGTACCGTTAGCTTCTAACTCATTAAGGGTAGTCTTTTCGCCGCCGCCGCCGCCGCCGCCAAAAGTATTACCACCAACACCGTCGTATCCATTACCGCCAATTTTGATATTAAATGTTTTTTTACCTTTGTGAAAAAAAATAAAATCGAAAATCGATGGTTTTTTATTTGCAATACCGCCCACACCAGCTCCTCCATCACCACCGCCGGCGCCGCCTTGTAATTTTGCAAGATACCAACCGGCAGGGAGTTGTTTTTTAATCTTTGTTTTTATTGTATTTCCACTGCCATCTATCGGACTGTCAAAAACTTTAACATCGTTTGCGCCTAACGCCGAAACATCACCTAACGATACATAATTGAGCGTTCTTGACCCGTCGTTTAAATAACAGCCTTGTTTCGCGGGATACCATTTCCCCGGACGTTCTACAAGCCGCGTGCTTGCGGTGTTGTTTCCGTTGTCTGTCAGCGCGATCCAATACGCACGCGACGCGACGGGCTTTTGTAGTGTTATTTCCGACGTTATTTTAAACAACGTGCCGTTAAACTCTACAACGCCTCCGACTGGAATTGTGATAGCCGTTCCGTCGTCACGCGGCTCCGTTGTGTCGATACCTGTTTGAATAGCATACATATTTGTATTCTGTCGCTGGTATCCTGTTGATACTAACCCCGGAACATTGTCAGGGTTTGGCATTTTTTGAAACATGATTTTCTCCTTACGTCTCTCGACGTTAGCTCGATAATTATTTATTTCTTAACAAGAAATTTAACTCATTCACTCTTGCGACCGCTTCTTTATACCAGTCTGTTTCACCGGGATAGAGAACGTCTAATTCCTCGCCGAGTTTAAACGCTTTCAAGGCGCGATAGTCGCGCTCTGTTATTTCTCGTAACAGCGCGTCTCTTTCCGCGATATTTGCGAAACACTGTTTTTCATCTTCCGTGTAACCGAGTACAATTTTACTATCGATTACCCTCGCAATCCGTCCGGCTGTATCCCACTCTTCCTGTGTGATCTCCATATCCGCGCTTTCATTTTCTTCAAGGCTGTTTTTTGCAATAACCTCATTTTCTCTGATAATTAAATACATTTATTCCTCCTATACTACGCCTGTGATAAAAGTACCGGCTGTGTTTTGAAATGAGTAAGCAACGGCAGTTGTAGAGCCCGTAGCTGACCATCTTACAGTTTGAGCGGCTAGTAAATATTGTTTTCCTATATCATCCCACCACGTATTGCCCCAATTCTTTGTAACGCTTATTCCGTTACCGAATTCGTTATTTCTTACTTGACTAGAGCTACTCGTTTCAGAAGAATTCATAGTTTGGTATTGAAAGTTGTCACCAAAGCGATTGAAATAAAAGAAATTCCCAACGGTGTTTGAATTGAAATTATTCCCAACGGTGTTTGAATTGAAATTATTCCCAACGGTGTTGTATTGGAAACTATTCCCAACGGTGTTGTATTGGAAATTATTCCCAACGGTGTTGTATTGGAAACTATTCCCAACGGTGTTGTATTGGAAACTATTCCCAACGGTGTTTGAATTGAAATTATTCCCAACGGTGTTTGAATTGAAATTATTCCCAACGGTGTTTGAATTGAAATTATTCCCAACGGTGTTTGATTGGAAACTATTCCCGATGGTGTTTGAACCGAAACTATTCCCAACGGTGTTGTATTGGAAACTATTCCCAACGGTGTTTGAATTGAAATTATTCCCAACGGTGTTGTATTGGAAACTATTCCCAACGGTGTTTGAATTGAAATTATTCCCAACGGTGTTTGAATTGAAATTATTCCCAACGGTGTTTGAATTGAAATTATTCCCAACGGTGTTTGAATTGAAATTATTGCCTATAAAGATGGAATTATTTAACCTTAAAACGCCGCTGACTTTATACTCTCCTATTTTGTTATTATGAACATTAACGGCTTCAATTTGATTCGCACCATTACCGTCATCGAATGTATAAAAATCTTTGTACGTGTTTGTATCTATTGGTATTTTGTTACTCATATTAATATTTGCTACACCGCCAAAATACCAGCCATCACTAAAACTCGTATCAAAACCTATTGGACTCCATGATATAAACTGACGAATTGTTGTAGCGTCTAAAAGTACGATCCACGCACCCAATGCGCTTGGTATATTATTAAAGCTTGAAGGTATTGTTGATCTGTATATTACATTGTTGTATAGTACATCCGCGCGTACACCGTAAGTAACTGTGCTTGACCATAGCGGTATAGAAGCTGTGTTTAACGCCCATCGTCTATACTTTATATTTCTTACGTCATACGGAAAGTCGTTTTTATTTTTTGTAACGCGTCTGTATATCTGCCCGCAATCGTTCTCAACAGCCCATTCGTAAAGCGCTGTGTTGTTTTGCGTAACATCGTACCATATCTCATCTTGAGGATATAAAGGAGAAAATGCTTTTAATCCAAGTGTGTTTTCCGATGTCGCAAATACGATAAGCGGCTCTATTGGTGTATCTAAACCTGCCTCTATTCCGGCAGAGCTGTTTGATATAATATTACTTTGAGGCTGTTTGTAAATCGTTTTGAAGTCGGTTATTAGATAAAAAACGCCGGTAATTAAAGAATTACTTACGATTAAATCTAATAATTCTGAATGAGTAACGGGTTGTGATTTTAATTTGTCGATGTCGTTTTGTAAATCATTAACTGCGTTAAGAAAATAATTAAACTCGCTATCCGGATCTCCTATCGGCGGCAATTGTGACAATGTCAATTTTTTATTCTCATCGAGTGTTGCTACACCGCCAGCCGCGCCCATCTCTGTGATTTTGATACGTTCGCCGTCACCTTGCTCTCTTGCCGCGGTTTCATTTAATAGAGCGGTGTTTAATAAATTGATTTTGTCGACGGCGTAATTGTCGTTAAACGGCAAATTATTCCATGGTGTAACGCCGTTACCTGTTTTTGTTCTACCGGCATTTAATCCTGATATTACATACCCGTCTTCTGCTGCTGCTAAAACCGGATTTATTAGAACCCAGTTATCCCACGTATCGCACCTTTTTTGAATTTGCGCTAAAATTGTTTCCATTACAAACCTCCTTTAATTTCTTCAATTACTAAAATATCTTGCGCTATATTTAATTCTTTAATAAAGAATTTTTTCACATTACTAAACAATCTGTCATTTATTTTTATTTCGGTCGTCACTGTATCAAGTAATTCAAAACTAGATGTATCTGTTCCTGTCAGCAGTGTTATAGTCTGTCTCATAATCAAATATCTATCTGCTAGTAATTTCGCTAACTCTATAACTCTGCTTTCTTGTATTAAATCTGTATCAAAAGTTTTTAAAACACGTTTTCTATAAATATTTTCAGCCTCATTTTCTCGCTCGTTGTATAAAAACGTTAAAAATATTTCATTTTCAAAATTATAATTAATTTTACAAGATGAGAAATAATTAGATTGTGCATTTTCGTATTTCTTATCAGGCTCTTTTGTCATAGTCCATGATTTTATTTCATTTGTTTTATAATTTTCTCCGTATCGTCTTATTGTCAGCCTGCCATCTGCTCTTTGTATTAAAAATGCCATATCGTTTTTTAAAAGATTTTGAATAGCGTTTTTAACATTACCGCCATCTATTGCGATATTTACAAGAGGTGAGATATTTATATATTGTTCAAGTTCTGTTTTTTGCCAGTTGCTGTTATCATCAGGTATATTTGATTTTCTTTTAATAATATCTAGTATAATTTCGCCTAATCTGTTTTTAACATATCCTGTAATAATAACGCTGTCTATTTTTTCATCATTCGGATTATCTATAATTATTAAAACACCTCCTTCGAGTATGTATTCAATATTATTTAAATCCTCATTATCTGAATTATAAATATTATGTATTTGTGTTATGTGTTCTGCAATTATATACGCATTGTCGTTAAGTTTTTGAGGCTTAATTCTTTTCTTGCCGTAAACTATCGGTATATTTTTATTTAATATTTTTTCGTCAATAATAAAATCTATTGGAAAGTTATTTTTTAATATTAAATCACAAACAGGCTCTTCCATTGCGCGTAACCTATCTGACGCTTCTATAATAAAACTATTTGTAGTAGTAGAAGTGTTTTCTACAAGTCCGTATCTTATTGTTTTAAAATCTTCGTATTTCGGATTTTCAACAATTGATTTTTTTATGTAAATAGGCGTATTAAATAAGTTCCATATGTTTTCATCGTCAAAATAACCGTCGCTATTTGTAAGTTCTATTGAAAAACTTTGATTAAGAACAATACCACTGATATTATCGGATAATTTAACATTTATACTCGGTGTTTTTAATAAAGTTTGTATATTACTACCTCTTAAATTATTATAAGATGGTCTGTCAGGATTAAGCGCGTATGCTAAATACATTTCAACATGAAACGCTTTTACTGCATAATCCGGATATAACCACGGGTGTAAAGGAATATTAAAATAAACAAAATAATCGCTGTCAAGAAAAAATGTATAATCCGTATCTAATTCGTTTATAGCATTTACTCTTCTTAAAAATCTGCTAAAATATAATTCAATTTGTGTTGCTGTAAAATTATCATAAACTCCGTTCCAATCTGTCCAGTATGTTTTTTCAGGATGCTGTCTTATGTCAAGATAATATATATTTTTATTCCTTGAATGTTCGGAAGGCGTTGCTTGAATTGAGTTATCAGGGCTGTGTGATATTTCTGCAAGAAAATTAATCATTAAAATTTCTCCTCAAACTCAAAACGCCGTGAATATAAAAAACGCGTAACGCCTGATTGAAATGTCATACTTCTCTGGTTTTTTTCATTCGCATACAGTTTTGAAAACGGTAATTTATAACCCTCTTTAGTAAGGTCTATAAAAAACGGATATCCCGCGCCGATATATTTTTTTCCGTTTTCAAACTCTTTCATAATTTCCTGTGTTATTTTATATCGACTGTCAAGAGAGACAGCTCTGTAGTTATAACCGCCAGCTCCTTTTATAACCTGTCCTGAAAGTGTTATGCGAGGTTCACTAGTCGATAAAAAAGACGGCTCTTTCATAACCGCTGTAGGAATATTACACGCGATACCGGCTGCAAACCTGCCTATATAACTCGATTTTGTAATTATTGTTATTTGACTTGCTCTTATAGTTTTCGACATAACATATAAACCATTGTCATCGCTATTAACTTCAAAAAAAGTGTTATTGTCATCGTTAAACATTATTGTAAGTAATACGTCGCTTTTTATTATTTTATTGAATACAGTATCTGCTCTGCCGCCGTCGAGTATTATGTCAAATACAGTATCTGCTCTGCCGCCTGAAAATATTACTCTTTCATCGGCGTCAATATTTCCTAAACCTATACAATTTATTTGACGTCTTTTGTCAAGATTTATAACAAGATTATTTTTTATTTCGCAAGTATCTGAAAGAGCGGGAGATTTTAATTCTTTCGGCGCGTCTGAATATTGAATAACGTCGTTAAAAAGTATGTTCATAGATTGCCCGCCAGCCGCAAGTTTATTTCGCCTGCTTTAATTAATTTATTAAAAACAGTTGCAACAACCTGATTATCGACAATTAAATTAATCGTTGTCATCATACCGCCGCTTTCCCCGCGCGGCTCTACTGTTATTACTTCATCTCTAGTTGCTCGCAAACCGACATTTACACCGTCTGTGTGCGGAGATAAGTCAGGGACTATAAAACGCCCGCCTGTTTCCGCGGATAGTTTTGGAATTGGTGTAGTGTTTATTTTCGCGACGTTTGCAAGACCTGCGGCTATTACAGATCCCATTAAAATAAAATTAATCGGAGGCGGAGCGGAGCTTAATGCTTTACTAGCCCCTGCGAAAGTGTTAATAACAGCTTCCGCGTTTGCGATTGCTTTTTGCGCAACGGCGGCGCGGTGTGCTTTTTTATTCGCTTCGTCAATCATTTTATTTCTTTCTTTTTGAAAACTCGCTTCTAATTCTTTTTTCTGTTCTGCTGTCAATTCCTCATTTGCTAACTCTTTCGCGGCAGCGTCATCATGTGCTTTCAATCTTTCGTCAAGTTTTACTTTCTGCACGTTTAAAGAAGCGTCAAGAAAACCAGTTATAGCGTTTAAAGAGTTTTCAAGCATTGCTGTCATACTCTCTCTTAATTGTTCATTTAATGCTTTTCTTTGTTGTAATATTAATTCATTTGTTGCCGCTTCTATTTGAACCCTATATTCACCGAAAGCGCTCTCATCTGCTAACATTTGCGCTTGTAATCCTTGAATAAAAGCAATTCTATCTTTTCCGCTAACGCCTTCCATGTCGGCGCGTTCGTTTAAAAACTGTTTTATATTATTTGTTATTGCGTCGTTTATTTGTTTTTCCATCGGTATTAAATTACTTAACGCAAGTCTTATCAGATCAACTCTTTCAGCAAGTTCATCTTTTAAAACTTTTATACCGTTTTTACTTTTATTCTTCCCATCTTCTTCTATTTTTTTTCTAATTTCATTTATTGCTTCAGCAGAAGCTGCTATTATCGCTCTTCTCTCGTCTTCAAATAATTCCGTATCGGCAAGTATTCTCCGTGTCTCACTTTGAATTGATCTTATTCTTGCCTCTCCTTCGGTTCGTTCAAGGTCGGCGCGGCTGTTAAGATATGATTTTACTTGATCAATTCTTTGATTAAGTAATTGTCCTTCTGTTAACGGTATTTCGCTTAAAATCTGTGCTATAGATTTCGCAATTCTTGCCGCAACAACTTCCGCTTCTTGAGCCGCTCTTTCAAGTGTTTTTTTGAATCCGAAATTATTTACATCGACTTCAATGCCTATTGTATTAAGTATAGCGTTTGCGTCGTTTCTAAATGTTTCGTATTGTTTCCTCAATAAAGCAAGGCGTTCTGTTTGTCTTTCAAGCGCTGTTACATCAACTGGTACCCCTCGCGCTGCGTTTGCTCTTGCCGTATTTATTGCATTATTCAATAATGTTATATCTACATGTGCTCCCTTCATTTTATCAATAAACGGCATTGCTAAGTCTTTAGCCTGCTGTTCGGTATATGCTTTAACGGCGTCTGTTGCATCTCTAACTGTTGTTTCATTTGTTCTTATAACGCTTGATAATTGCGGATATAATCTAATTAATTCTTTGGTTGTTTCTTCATCGAGTTTTTTCGCAGGATTTAAACCGCCGTAAGATGTCAATAATTGATCTGCTTTGTTTTTTTGATCAACCAAGCTTGAAGCGATAGCCTCTCCCTGTTTTATTTGTTTGCTGTCAAGAGCTACGAGTGCGCTTATAGCAGCTACTATACCGGTTATAGCTAAAACTGCTATACCAGCAGGTCCTGTAACAGCCGCCATCAAACCTCTTATTGCCCCCGTAAGAGTTGTTATAATAGCGTGTCCTTTTGAGACTGCTATAAATGTTGTTAAATAAACTGTAACGCCTGCGAGCGCGTAACCCGCAACTTTTAATATTTTATCCCAATCATCGACTTTTGCGATAAACTCCGCGATACCGTTTACAGTTTTTGTAATACCCGGCAATAAACCCGCCGTCAACTCTGTTTGAACGCCTGTAAGTGCGGCTTTTAACCGCGATTGAGCCGTCATGTAATCCTCTGAGGCTTTTGCGGCTTCGTTTGAGATAATACCGTATTTACGCGACTCTTCACGTAACGCGCCGATACCGTCCGTGCCTTCCATTGCCATCTTAATTAAATCATTGCCGGCTTTCCCGAAAGCAGCCGTCGCAAGCTCGGCTCTTGAAAATTCGTCAGGCGCGGATTTTATCGCGTTCATTAAAAGATTGAACGCCTGCTCGTTAGATTTGGCGCCCTGAAGTTGGTTTAATAATTCTTTGTTATTATTTTTTAAAACATTTGTTAACGCTCCGGAGCCGTTCTTTACATCCGCCATCGTTTTATTGAGTTTTTGAAGAGAAGGCGTTATATCATCGACACCGCTGCTTTTTGCCGCGTATTGCAATTCCTGAAAAGCCTCAGCCGTCAATCCGACCGTTCTTGCTGCTTTTGCGGCAGCGTCACCGGCTTCCGCTGTTTTCTGCGTCATAGCGCCCAGAGCCGCGATACTTGCGCCGATTGCCGCGAAACACGCTAAAGCCGCTCTTTCGGCAAACTTCATGACATCGGCTTGCGCTTTCAATGACTTATTTGCTTTTTCAATCTCAGCTTCTTGTCTTTTTTGAGCTTCGGCGTGATTATTAATTTCGTTTTGAATATTTTTCTGTTCAGATATCAGTTTTTTAATAGCATCGCTCTGAGGATCAAGTCCGTTTTTTATAAGCCGTTCGATTTCTCTTTTATACGCGGCGTTTTGCGCTTCGGCAGCGGCAAGAGATCCTGTAGTCGCTGTAATTGCAGCGCCTGCGAGTTTTTGCTTATCAATAAACTCGTCGACTTTTTTATCGTTAAAGCCTTCAGTGTACTTCTCGATTTTTTTACGCGTATCCTCGGAAGTTTCGGCTAACGCTT
>Ga0209755_10000625_pt1 | contig 63017 bp, 65 predicted proteins | sample TergutCo191P1_FD_187301 | JGI IMG/M metagenome (GOLD analysis project Ga0209755, IMG submission 187301) | Cornitermes sp. P1 segment gut microbial communities from Petit-Saut dam, French Guiana - Co191P1 (SPAdes) (version 2) | ecosystem: Host-associated > Arthropoda: Insects > Digestive system...
TTACACATCAAGGAGTGAAGGGATTAGAATTCCCAAGAGTAATGACCATTATTGATGATACAGAAGCAAGAGGATTCATGTTTTCCTACGATAAGCTATTTGGAATAGAAAGCAAGACCGAAACTGATTTAAAAAATGAGAGAGAAGGAAAAGAGACAAGTATAGATAGGACACGACGGTTATTCTATGTTATTTGTAGCCGTGCTGAGGAAAGTTTGGCTGTTGTTGCTTATACTAGTAACCCAACAGGTTTAAAAACTAGCTTGTCTGGGAAAGGATGGTTTACAGATAATGAAATTGTTGTTTTAAATTGAAGTATGAGTTGTATGAAAATTTATACATTCGCTTTATTATATTAAATCAGGCTTCGGCAGCCAACCTGAAGGAGCCGTAATAACATTCCCATTATAAGTTACTTGTTCTGGTAAGAGGGATTTTTTAAAAATCATTGGCTTGTATGGTTTTATGAAAATCGGCGTGTTGCTTTATATGATTGGCAGGCTGCCACTTTGGGACTAATATACCGATTTTCTTTCCTGGTCGAAGCTGATGTAATTTTTCTGTTACAGGGGCTAGATCGCTGTCACCTGATAGGAGTAATGCTGTATCGAATTTATCTTCTACGGCATCGGCAAGTAATGTGATGGCTATGTTTATATCGGTTTTCTTTTCTTCATGAAATTGGAAACGTTGTAAACATAATGGGCATTTTCTGTCACGGATTGAGAATTTTCCCAAGATGTCTACTACGCCTACAGAACGGAGAGCGTGTATGTATGAGAGTTGTTTTTTTGCTCGATCCGGCACCCATGATGTTATAGCGGAAAAATAATAGACGGTTTGTATTTCTTCTGTCTTTGGATTTATCATGCGTTTTGATAGTTCCACGAGGTTAAGCCAGCGGCAATCAGGATATGTGCGCTGCAAGGCACTGTGATAGAGATTAAAGCCGTCAACATAGACATTTATTCTTTTTTTAGCCATTCGGCAACTCCGTAAACCCACCAATGGCGGAGTAGCATAAAGTAGGTGCTTTACAAAAAAAATGCCGAACGCACTGTTCGGCGGGGCGAGCATCAATAGTGCCCGCGGGTACACTTATAATATACGGCATTTTGAGGAAAAATGTCAATGAAAAGGTATTAAAATTTTTAAATAATGTGTTCTTACTCACTTCTTTATCAAATTCTTCAATTCTGAAGCCACAGCCTGTTTTACTGACACATATTATACATTTTCTATGACATTTACCAATCATTTACCATGTATTGTTTTATATCTCTCCCTAATAAGAATTATTTAGGCAATTTGCAATTATTTTCATTAGGTATAACAATATTTCCGCCTCGTTTCTCTATAGCCTTATCCAAAGCGTTTTCAATTTCCTGTGATAAATTACCTAAAATTGTCTGTTGGAGCTGTTCCATAGCCATTTCCGGGTGGTCGGCAACAGAAAATAACTCGTTAGATTTTATACCCAATGCAGCAGCAAGGCGTTCTATTACATCTGCTGATGGAAAATTTCGTGCAATTTCTACCATTCCTAAATAATAGGTAGAAAAACCGGCTCTTTCTGCCAGTTCAGGCTGTGTAATACCGAGCCTTCGCCTGTTTTTCTTTAAATTTCTTGCTAGAATTTCTTTTATATTTGCCATAGTTTATCTATCTAATAGGTAATTATATTAGCCTTTACATGGTAGACAAACTGTATCAAATTTAGTTTTATACCATATAACATAGTTCATAACATAGTTCTTTATCATGATTTTTATTTTTATTGAATTGATTAAGAAAAGCGGTTTATACTAAAAATTGGTATTATTGTGGATTTGTATACCATTTTAAAAGCATGAAAAAGTAATTATTCTGTTCGCTGAAGCAAAAATACCTATACAAATATATATCATCCTATGAATATAGCAATAATACCTCAAAATTATCAAATTTTTATTTAAAATTTTTACTTAAAATCCAAATTTCTTATTATTTCAAAATTATTTTTAACATTTTTCAGAATTTTCTCCAAACTAGTTGACAAACTATCTCATATGTAGTTATATACTATATAAAGTAGTTTTTTAAATTAAATTTATATAAACTCAATAAAATTCCATTTTTTGGCAGTTTTGCCTTTTATATGTAAATTTTTTAATAAGTTTAACATTTGAAATTATCTGTATTAATCCGAGAATCATACAGTCAGGCGGACATTAGACGCAAAAAGGGGGAGTTTTAATGAGGAAAATTGCAAAATTACTAGGTTTTTTTGCCATAATGGCAATAATTGGATTTTCGGTAATGTCCTGTAAAGATGATACTGACAATGGGAATGCACCTAATATATGTAATGATTGTAGCAAAGTAATACATGAATGTATATGTATACCTGTTCAAAATCCTGTTGCAAGTGATTTTATTATTGGTAATTTAATGCAGACCGCAGGAAGTGTAACGGCTGTAACTATTATACCAAAATCTGGAAAATCAAATGGAACAATTAAAATATTTTATGATGGAGCAACAACACTCCCAGAAACAGAAGGTTCATATAATGTAACATTTAATGTTGCGGCGTCAACAGGCTGGAGTGCAGTTAATGGATTAAATGGCGGTACTTTAACGATCAATAATCAGATACACGCACAGACACCTATAATAACAAGTCAGCCAGTAAGTACATCAGTTACTTTTAATACATCGCATGATCTGTCTGTAACAGTAAGTGTAAATGATGACGGAGAGCTTACTTATCAATGGTACATAAGCAACAGTACTTCAAACAACAATGGTATTTTCATTAATAATGCTACATCAGATTTCTACAACCCGCCAACCAATATAGAAGGAACTTTTTATTATTTTGTTGAAATAACAAATTCTATTCCAGATAATGGCGATGGAGGATATAAAACTGCAACAATCAGAAGCGAAGTTGCAATCTTAACAGTAGATTCTCAGATACACGCACAGATTCCAAGCATTACAAGTCAGCCTACAGACGGAACTGTTATATTTAACGAAACTCATTCCTTGTCAGTAACAGCAAGTTCACCAGACAGCGGAACACTTACATATCAGTGGTACAGTAACACAACCGCATCAAATGTTGGCGGTACAGTTATAAGCGGTGCTGTATCGGCTACATATAATCCGCTGATAAGTACAGTTGGAACATTCTATTATTTCGTACAAGTAACAAACACAATTTCAGATAACGGAGACGGCGGAGCTAAGACCGCAACAGCAAGAAGTAACGCTGTTACATTAACAGTAAATACAAGGGTAAACGCTCAATCTCCTATAGTTTCTAATCAGCCTTTAGATACAACAATTACTATTAGTACCTCTCATAGTTTTTCAGTAACAGCATATTCTCCTGACAGCGGAACACTTACATATCAGTGGTACAGTAACACAAGCTCATCAAATACTGGCGGTACAGCTATCAGCGGCGCTATATCGGCTGCTTATAATCCGCCGACAAGTACAGCGGGAACATTCTATTATTTCGTACAAGTAACAAACACAATTTCAGATAACGGAGACGGCGGATATAAGACCGCAACAGCAAGAAGTAATGCTGTTACTTTAACGGTAAACGCACGTGTCAATGCGCAACAACCTAACATCACAGGTCAACCTACAGACGGAACTTTTATATTTAACGGAACTCATTCCTTGTCAGTAACAGCAAGTTCACCAGACAGCGGAACACTTACATATCAGTGGTACAGTAACACAAGCGCATCAAATGTTGGCGGTACAGTTATAAGCGGCGCTGCATCAGCAAATTATAATCCACCAACAAGCACAGCAGGTACATACTATTATTTCGTACAGGTAACAAATACTATTTCTGATAACGGTGACGGCGGATCTAAGACCGCAACAGCAAGAAGTAATGCTGTTACTTTAACGGTAAATCTCCCAACGCTTACAGGAACAGTTAGCATAACTGGAACGGCTCAAGCAGGACAGACATTGACAGCTAACACAAATAGCCTTGGGGGTAGCGGTTCTATTACTTACCAATGGAAGCGAGGAACAACCAATATTGGGACTAACAGCAGTATCTATACAATTCAAACCGCTGACACAGGTTCGACTATCACAGTAACAGTAACTCGATCTGACAACTCTGGAAGTGTAACAAGTACACCAACAACAACGATTATACTTCCGCATCTTACAGGAACGGTGAGCATTACGGGAACTGCCAGAGTTGGACAAATATTAACAGCTAATACAAGCAGTCTTGGAGGAAGTGGTACTATTACATACCAATGGAAACGAGGAACAATTAATATCGGAACTAACAGCAGTACTTATACAATTCAAGCCGCTGATGCAGGTTCATCTATTACTGTGACAGTAACTCGTTTAGGTAACTCAGGAAGTGTTACAAGCGAGTCAACTGCTGTTATAACAATCTTTATTTTTACACTAATAAATAATAATACAGAATATTCTGTTTCAAGAGGTGCCTCAGTTGACACTGAAGTGGTAATACCGTCAGTTTATAACGGTCTCCCTGTAACACAAATAGCATCTCAGGGATTTCAAAATTATTCATCTATGACTAGCATTATAATACCAAATAGTGTAAAGAGTATCGGTAATTCTGCTTTCTATGGTTGCACTGGTATAACAAGCGTTACAATTGGTAATAATGTAACGAGTATTGGTAGTGATGCGTTCCTTGGTTGCACTGGTTTAACTAGCATCACAGTACCTGACAGCGTAACGAGTATCGGTTCTGGTGCTTTCTATAACTGTACTGGCTTAAAAAGCATCAATATACCAAATAGCGTAACGAGTATCAATAGAACTACGTTCCTTGGTTGCAGTAGTTTAACTAGCATCACGATACCTAATAGCGTAACGAGTATTGGTATTTCTGCATTCTATAATTGCACTGGTTTAACAAGTATAACTATACCCAGCAGCGTAACGAGTATCGGTGATATGGCATTTTATGGTTGCACTGGTATAGTAAATATAACAATACCTAACAGCGTAACGAGTATTGGTGAATATGTGTTCGATGGTAGAGGTTTGACAAATCTATCGATAACATGGAATTATAATCCAGCGCTAAGAGGTTATAATTTCAGAGAAAGTTTAAAGACTGTAATTATTTCTAGTAGCGTAACGAGTATCGGTAATTCTGCTTTCTATGGTTGCACTGGTATAACAAGCGTTACAATTGGTAATAATGTAACGAGTATTGGTAGTGATGCGTTCCTTGGTTGCACTGGTTTAACTAGCATCACAGTACCTGACAGCGTAACGAGTATCGGTTCTGGTGCGTTCACTGGTTGCACTGGGTTAACTAGTATAACTATACCCGACAGTGTAACGAGTTTCGATAGTAGTAGTGCGTTCTCTGGTTGTACTGGTTTAACAAGCATTAAATTTCCTAATAGCGTAACGAGTATCGGTTCATATGCATTCTCTGGTTGCACTGGTTTAACAAGCATCACGATACCTGACAGCGTGACGAGTATCAGTTTTGGTGCGTTCGCTGGTTGCACAAATCTATCGATAACATGGAATTATAATCCAGCGCTTACAGCAAGTAATTTCAAGGAATATTTAAAGACTGTAATTATTTCCAACAGCGTAACAAGCATTAGTAGTTCTGCGTTCAGTGGTTGCACTGGTTTAACAAGTATCACGATACCTGATAGCGTGACGAGTGTTGGTAGTAATGCGTTCTCTGGTTGCACAAATCTATCGATAACATGGAATTATAATCCAGTGCTTACAGCAAGTAATTTCAAAGAATATTTAAGGACTGTAATTATTTCCAACAGCGTAACGAGTGTCGGTTCTGATGCGTTCTCTGGTTGCACAAATCTATCAATAACATGGAATTATAATCCAGCGCTTACAGCAAGTAATTTCAAGGAATATTTAAAAACTGTAATTATTTCCAGCAGCGTAACGAGTATCAGTACTGCTGCGTTCCTTGATTGCATTGGTTTAACAAGTATAACGATACCTAACAGCGTAACGAGTATCGGTGGTAGTGCGTTCTTTGGTTGTACAGGTTTAACAAGCATCACGATACCCAACAGTGTAACGAGTATCACTACCACTGCATTCGCTGGTGGTGCTAGTTTAACGAGTATTACGGTAGGAGCAAATATGAATTTTTATACTGGCGATGCTAATCTTCCATATGGTTTCATTACTGTTTACGACAATGGCGGGAAACTTGCAGGGACTTATACGAGACCCAATACGAGTAGCACGGTGTGGACGAGGCAGTAGAGATGTAAAGTACCACAAATATAATTAATCATTTAGGTAGGAGTGGGAGTGTGACGGGGAATCTGTCGGAGTGGTATAGTGGTTAGAATTACTTAAAGGAGTATCATTATGTCAAGGTACAATGAAAATTTAGATTATCTCATTCAAGATGTAGATATATCAAAAGAAGAACTTATAGAAATTATCGTTGATGCCGATAAAATAATTTCCGAACCAAACTCAGAGAAAGAAAAACTCATTCAGGCTTATCTTAAAAAGGCCCAGTGTTTGCAGAAACTGGATAAGTATGATGAAAGCAGTGAAGTTATTGATAAACTATTAGTTTTAAACCCTGATATGCCGGAAGCGCTTGTACGTTTAGGAAATATTTATGATGTGAATGAACAACATGACAAGGCAATTTATTGTATAACAAAAGCAATAGATTTAAAAAAAGATTATCCTTATGCTTTTTGCATGAGAGGAGTTTCATATCGCTCTAAGAAATGTTATTTTGAAGCAATAGAAGATTATTCAAAAGCAATTGAAATTAAACCTGATTATGCAATAGCATACTACAATCGCGGCTATGCTAAATACAAACAATCAGATTATAAAGAAGCGAAAAAAGATTATACCAAAGCAATTGAAATCAAAGATGGTTATGCAATTGCATATATCAATCGTGGTAATGCAAATTTCTATCTGTCCGATTATAAAGGAGCGATAGAAGATTACAATAAAGCAATTGAAATTAAACTTGATGTCGCAAATGCGTACTTCAATTGCGGTGTTGCATATTTCAACAGTAGTGACTTCGATCTTGCAATAGATAATTTCAATAAAGCTATTGAAAATGGCTTCAATGATGTTTCTGAAGTGTACTTGAATCGCGGTGAGGTGTATGCGAAAACAGGAAAATACTCGGAGGCTGCAAAAGATTTTAATAAAGCAAATATAGATGTTTTAAATGTATTCGTTGCTTTCCAAGAAGATGGCATTGGCGAAAAAATAGTAAAAATTATGCTTGATGACGATGAGTTCTTTAAAGAAACCGTAGAAAGTGTACAAAAAGAAAAAATAGCAGACTATAAAGAAATTTATATTCAATCATTAAAAATAATATCAAAGCTGCATGTTAAAGATGAAATAGAAATGCCGGTATCGCATTATACTAGAAAAGATACTTCGGAAATAATTTTATTTGACAAGAATTGTTCAGATAAAAATCAAGAGCGTTCTCATTTTCGTTTAAATTTAGTAAACACAGGTAACGATCCTGAAGAAGGAAAAACATTGTTTCATTACTTATTCCCACAAGAGAATATGTCTTCAAAAATTGAAGAATTTGGTGCGTTTGCAGGTTGTTTTAACTTCAATAGTGATAGTTTAAATCAATTTAGGCTTTATGGCAAAACAGAAGACAAGGAAGAAGGCACAGGTGTTAGCATTTCTTTAAATAATCAATTTTTTAATGAAAAAATATGTATCGGAATAGAAATGACACCTGAATTAAATACTAGAGAAGAAGAAAGCAAACCAAACCTTTTGCCTCTTTTTCGTTGTATCTACATAGACCCGGAAACAAATAAAGTTGTTTCATTAGGGCAAAAAGAAGAATATGTTTTTTACAGAGAAAAAAAAGGGAAAAAAAATGATAATGATGTGAAAAATACTTATCAAGAATATAAAAACAAGATAAAAAAAATACAAAAAGAAATAAGCGAAGATTTAAATATTTTGAAAAAAAAGACGGAAAAAAGTGAATTGGATCGTGATATAATATATAAACTTTTACTTAATTTACGTTATTTAGTAAAACATGTGGCATTTAAGGAAGAACAGGAATGCAGAGTTGTTCAAATAAGAAAACTTGATGATAAAAAAGTTGAATCAGATGAAAATAATCGTTTTTATGTAGAATATTTAAAATTAGATGCTAAAAATGTATCAGAAATATGCTTTGCACCAAAAGCAAAAGATATTGATAAATTTAAACTGCAGCTTGCCCGTAACAAATACAAGATAAAATGCTACAAAAGTACAGCACCTTGGGCTTAATAATAGTTGGAGCGCTAATAGACTTGTTGTCACGTAACCGTAAATTTTGGCAGTGAAATATCCCTTATGAATTAATAGAGTAACTGTCAAAATAACCGCTTCTACCAATAAACAATAAAGCAGAATAAACTACACCGAATAATATTTTGGAGGAAGAAGATGAAGTACAGCAAAGAAGAGAAAAGGATGTGGTTGGAGGATTGGAAAATCAATGGTATCGAACTTATGGTTTGCAAGCGCATGTTCGTATGCAAAGGAAAACAAGTTAAATCAGTAAACAATATTCACAAGGGAAGCAAAGACACACGGGTTTTTTGCGCGTTAAGCAGTGGCATACTGCAACGCTTGTATAATATCATCTCTTTCAAGATAGGGATAATCAGAGAGAAGTTCTTCAATTGCTTATCCGGCTCCGATTTGCCCTACAATCATACCCACAGTAACCCTCATACCGCGAATACAGGGTTTGCCACCCATAACAGCAGGATTCTGGGTTATTCTGTCTAATGTCTCATCATACATAATGAAAATATAACATAAAAAAGAACAAAAAACAACTTAGTGTACTTCGCGTCTTGGCGCCTTTGCGATAAAATTGAGAACCTATAACTAATTTTGTGTAAAACGCTATACTACCAAGGAGGATAGTATGGCAATTACCAAAGAGGTATTGGACGAACTGCTGAAGGAATACAAAGGACCAGATGACTTTTACGGTCAAGGCGGTTTAATCAAGTAGTTTCGGACTAAAGTCCGCGCAAGGCTCTTATTGAAAGAGCAATGCAAACGGAACTGACCGAGCAACTCGGTTATGAAAAAAATCAATCCGGTGAAAAAGAAACTGAGAACCGCCGGAACGGCACGTCATCAAAAACCTTACGGACAGATCGGGGTCCGATGGAAATTGAGGTTCCAAGAGACCGTAAGGGTGAATACGAACCGCAGATAGTTCCCAAACATCAGAGAGAATGGAGAGGGTTCGATGAGAAAATCATGTCGATGTACAGCCTCGGACTTTCAACTAACGCGATACAGGAAAACCTGAAAGAAATTTATAACGTTGATATGTCTCCTGAATTGATCAGCCGGGTAGCTGATGAGGTTAAAGGGTTGGTTGAGGAGTGGCGTAACAGACCTCTTGAGTCTTTCTATCCGGTTATGTTCTTCGACGCGCTGCGAACCAATATTCGTGAAGAAGGGCATGTGGTTAAAAAGTCGGTTTACTTGGCTCTTGCGATAGGTCTAGACGGTCAAAAGGAGGTTGCGGACTAAAGTTCCGATAGGGCTATGGATAGAGCAAAACGATGGTTCTAAGTTTTGGATGGAAATATTGAATGAGTTAAAAAATCGAGGCGTAAAAGATATTTTAATCGCTGCGGTTGACGGGCTTACAGGATTTCCGGATGCTATCAATTCAGTATTTACAAAGACCGAAGTCCAGCTTTGCATACGGACTTTAGTCCGAGTTCACATGGTTCGCAATTCATTGAAGTATGTGCCTTACAAAGATCGAAAAGCCGTAACTGCGGATTTAAAAGAAATTTATTTAACCCCGTCTGAGGATTCCACTCTTTCCGCGCTGGATCGTTTTTCTGAAAAATAAGATAAGAAATATTCGATGATTTCAAGATCATGGAGAAACCGTTGGAATGAAGTAATTCCGTTTATGAAATTTTCACCGGAAATACGCAAGGCTATTTATACAACTAACGCCATTGAATCACTTAATTACACGCTTCAGAGAAACTTAAAAATTCGTCTTTCATTTCCTAATAATGAATCGGCGATGAAATTAATTTTCATGATCTTGCAAAGGGCTAAGAAAAAGTGGACAATGCCTATCAGGAATTGGGGAGAGGCGTTAAACCAGTTTGCGCTCATTTATGGGGATAGAGTTCCCTTATGAGATATTCTGCGTTTTACACAAAAAATGTTAAAGGCTCGATATTTTAATAAGATTCAGACTCAATTTTCTCTTGAATATTATTAGAAAAATAACCAATATAACGCTTTTGCAATTCTTTATTTTTCCAATCAAACCCTGTAATTATTTTTCTACAATTTTCACATTTACAATTACACTTGAAGTTATATTCCTCATTATCTAACATGGCGTAATCAAAAGTAATTTCTTCATTATATTTGATATCTCGCATGGCTACACCTGTATTTAGACCAAGTAAACCACAATTTGGATTACAAGAGTGATTAATTGAAAGTTTTACTTCATTATACTCTTCTTCTGTTTTAGCACCTATAATATAATATGAATTTATAGGCCAATCACATTCAATAGTTTTTTTATAATATCTATCGTTAACTGAAAGAATATGCCCATTTTTCACAAAAATAATTTCACCTTTGCTAATATTTTCTATTGCAAACGCTCCTATTCCTTGAATTGCGCTTTTTCGTAATTCAATTTTTTTTGAATATATTGGATTAAGCATATAAATCCTTTCGATAAAGTTTTACCATATTTCCGTTTTCATCTGGAATATCTTCCATGTATTTCCAACCAAGTTTCTCAAAATAATCATTAAGCACAGTGAACATATAAATATCTGTATATCCTAAATCAATTGTAACTTTAAATGCATGTTTTTGCAATTCTAAACCTATTCCTTTTTTACGATATTCCTCTTTTACAAATAATCCTCCTAACCAAGGAAATATATCTTGCCTTGATTGTAAGTCGCATCTCCATATACTTATAGTACCAATAATTTCTTCTGCTTCTAATGCAATAAATGTTTGAGGAATTTTATCAATAAAAGTGGAATTTTCTACCCACGATTTCCAATAGTTATAGTTTCTTTCCGTTCCCCATTCAGACCAGAGCCAGTTAACTACATTTTTTATATAACTACTGTCATTAATTAGATTTATTATTTTCATACTGTTGTTTTCTCTCTTCAAAATATTTATAATATTTACTATTCATACAACTAGGTAATTTATAATATATAGGTCTGTTATTTCCTAAATTACCTCTAAGCGAAAAATATGATTTTATAAGATTATCTTCAGATGGGGAAATAAATATAATTGAACCAACAAGATGATCAAAAATATCTAATCCAATAATATTATTATCTTCAAGAGGAATAAATTTAATGTGAGTATTTCTTTTATCTTCGTTAATATAACTATATAATATGTGTTTATTGTCTTCAATTTTTTTTTGTTCATTATCATTATTTGTATGGAAATAAACATATTTTATCCCTTTATTTACATTCTCAACAGCTATTTTTTGTGAATTATCACTAAGTACTTCTGTTTTAAGATTATAAGAAAATATCCATATTTCTCTTTGAGGATGTTCTATTAATTTTTCACTAAAATTTTTTTCTAACTCATTCATTTTGGATTCCAGTATAAGTTTATAATCGTTTAGAAATTTATTTTTTGTGATTTCTACTATCCCATTACCACTTTTTATTAATTCCATTCCAAAATCATCTATGCAACAATGTTTCTCACCTGTTATTGGGCAGTAACTTTTATCATCATCATGTAATTTTTTCATATTGAATAGAAGTTCCAACCGATTTATTACTCTTATAATAATAGGAAAAACAAAAAACAATATTGAAAATAAAACTAATAACATCCTCTCACCAAATGTGAATAAAGAACCTAGTCCTCTCGCAATTTCAAATAAAATGAATGGCGTAATTGAACTTATAACTAATATAAGACTAGCAATAATATGTTTAGATTTATTAGCCATTTTCACCGTTCCTTTTTATTTCAGCCTCATAGGTCTTAACTATTTTTTTTAATATATTAAAAACAGTGTCAGCGATTTGTTCTTCAATTTTTTTATAGAAAAGAAAGGTATTACTATAATCACATGAATCATTACAATTGTATATCGATCTATCAATATCCAAACAAGGACCAACTGAATAATTAACTGCGAAAAATGCTTCAGCGAATTTTTCGTTTTTTCTTTTAACTGTAAAAATATCAAAACCAGTATTTTTGCTAAGTTCAAAATCTATCCCTTTACCATAATTTAATTTTATTAAATCAATTATATTTCTATAATATTTAGATTTTATATTATCAAATCCATTATAGAACAATAAGTGATAGATAACACCTTTATCTTTATTTTCTTTTACAATATCTTCCATATCACTTTCTGTTTCTGCTAGAGAGGTATAAATAATTACTTCATCATCTTTATTAAGATTTTTTTCAATATTATTCACTAAATCATCTTTTGTAAGTAATCCATATGTCTCAAGAGATAATTCTCTTGAGATTCTACCCTGAACACATTCTTTACATATATTATTTAGATTATCTGCTATATTATTTTTTCTATTTATTAAATAATCCCAGAAAAAATTTACAAAAAATATAATACATATTATTATGACTGTATATAAAAACAAACTTAAGACACTTATATTACTTATTGTAGCAATATATGATTTATAAAAATAATACGCAATAAATGAAATAATCAATAAAACGACAAATCTTAAACTTGTTTTTATTTTTGCTATTTCTTTACATATAACTATTAACTTACTTTTCATTATTTTTCCTAGTTCTTTGTGCTTCGTTTCTTAATAAAACACTAACAATATTATATCCACCATCAATAGTTATGTTTTCACCATTAATAAAACTCGATTTATTTGATGCCAAGAAAAAAACAACTTCAGCAACTTCCGATGGCTGTCCAATACGTGATATTGGGGTATATAGAGGTGCTTCGAATTCTTGTTCGGGTGTATTCATATCTGTATTAATAGCCCCTGGTGCTACAGAATTTACTCTGATTCCTCTTGAACCAAAATTTACACATAAACATTTCATTAAACTAATAAGTGCAGACTTGCTTATTGAATATGACAAGCTACCAAAAGCTCCATGATAAGCATCATTACTAGACATAATGATAATGCTTCCATTGTCTTTAATATTATTTTGAAGACCAACACAAATCATAAGAGGTGTATAGAAATTACAATGCATAGTTTCATTAAATATATCCAAATTAAAATCTAAGAAATCATCGTTCTCTGAAAACATTCCAGCACAAGGTACAATAGCATCATAATTAAAAGAAGATAATTTTGCTATAAGAGTTTTCGTTTGAGAAATGTCTCGAAAATCATATCCACTATGTAGGATTAAATTATCAAATCCATATTTGTTTTGCAATTCCTGTGCTTTCTCTTTTGAAGCAAAACATGTACCATGTACTGTATAACCATCTTCAAGAAAACGCTCAGCGATTGCTCTACCGATGCCTCTTGCTACACCTGTCACTAATGCTGTTTTTTTCATAATTATTAACCTCCATTTTTTTAAGGATGTAAATATAAGAAAGGTTTATCGTATACTCCAATTTCATTATATAAACGCCTTATTGCTTTACATGCTACAATTTTTTGTCCATACATATTACCTGTTTCATTCATTACTTCTCCTAGACAATACCCACCACAAAATTCTTTCACGTTACATAGCTTGCAGTGCTCCATATTGCATATTGAACGATTTTGAAGTATTTTAATTTTTTCTTCATCAAAATTAAAAGATTGTGCTTGTTCATTCCATTTCCCATATACAAAACAATCCATGTGGTAAGCGTTTTTACCAAAAGTAACAAGATCACATGAAGACACATACCCATCAGTTGTAAAATGCGGGGTAGGTGTACATGTTCTGCAATGTTTATTACAATGACCATCAAAATTACATGCAAGAAAACTACCATAAAAGATACCTTTTTCTTTTGCATAATAATAGGCATCAATGTAATGGTCAACATAAACATCCATATCAAAATTATAATTCCGTAATTTTATTTCATCGTCACAAACCGGAATTTTATCTACCGATGGGAAAAGAGGATCTGTCCAGATATAACTTATACCAAGTGATTTTAGATAATCAATTGTTTGCCTTTGCCGTCTTGCATTAGCATCGGTAATTGTGACCCTTGAACCTACCATTAAATTATTTGATTTTTTATTTTTATATAACCATTTTATATTATCTTCAATAACCGGTGATGAAGGTTTTCCACCTTCACAAGGTCTGTTTGAATTCTGTATATCTGGTTCTCCATCAAAGGAAATCCATATAATGTTAATATTTTCAATCATCCATTCTCTGATTATTTCATTAAAACAACCATTTGTTTGAATTTCGACAGTTAAATGATCTCCTGCTATTATTCTAGCATAATCAACTATATCTTTCATTAATTCAAATTCTTGAGTTGGTTCACCAGGACCATAAAAACGAATATGACGACTTTTATTTGATGAAAAGAAATAATCAACACCAGCTTTAGCAATATGCAAAGGGAGAGTTTGTTCTTTTAGGGAGGCTCTTTCCTTACAATTATAACAATAAGTACATCGTAAATTGCATTTTGTAGTAAGAAAAAAAGAAGCCATTTGCTTATCAATGTGTGGCAAGTAACAATTCTCCTTTATAATTAATCATTAAATAAAACATCACAAAAATCCATGATCAGATAGGAAAAATCCAAAACCTCCCTTCATTTTACATAAAAAAAAGAGTTATTTCAACTGTAAAATTCCCTAAATAGACTTCTTTCTCATAGATTTCTTTAAAGATTATCAGGAAATAGAGGAAATTTAAAGGGAATTTTATCAATTTTTCGCTTTTTTTTATTACTCAATTAGTGTTCTGTAACGCCTAAATATATACAAATAATTTTTCATGTAGTATGATTTATAAGAGAGGGGAGATACTGCATGAAAAGAAAACGTATTAGGTTAACAGTAAAAAAACGAGCAGAATTGGAACGGTTTTGCACAAAAGGTGTGCACAGCGTTAAGCTAGTCCAACCGTGCGAAAATTATTTTAGTGCTTGATCAGTCTGGAGGCAGAATACCGGCAAAACAAGTAGTTTTAACAGAACGTATCGGGGTATGCCGGCAAACTGTGGTTGAAGCGAGGGATGCTTTTCTGGAATTAAAAAGTGTGAAGTTATTTTTACAAAGAAAGAAACGCGAAACGCCGCCTGTACCTCCGAAGGTAACCGGTAGATTAGAAGCGCGCATTATAGCGTTAGCCTGCAGTAAAGCTCCGGAAGGTTACGCACGATGGACATTACGCCTTCTAGCAGATAAATGTGTAGAACTTCAATACAGTGATACAATGTCACACATGACTATAAGCCGCCTATTAAAAAAAACGAACTTAAGCCTCATTTGAAAACTTGCTGGTGTATTCCGCCCGGGCAAAACAGCGCATTTGTTGCCGCAATGGAAGATGTTTTAAACGTTTATGCGCGTATTTATGACAAAAATAGATCTGTTATATGTATGGATGAAAAACCATATCAACTATTAAGTCATACCCGAGAATCAATTCCAATGAAACAAGGAAAACCTTTGCGAGAAGATTTTGAATATAAGCGAAATAGAACATGCAGTATTTTTTTTATTTACTGAACCTCTAGGCGGCTGGCGTTATGCGAAAGCGTTTTCTCATAGGGCACGAGTTCAAGAACGAAGTGCAATAAAAAACAGGTAGAGAGATAAACCCTCTACCTGAAAACGGAAATAACCTGTAAGGTTTTGTTAACCACAACACAACCGAAAGGAGATCCGTTATGAAAAAGAATACAACAAAAGAAAGTAAAAAGTATAGCCATTTAAGCTTTGAAGAACGCGAAGAAATAGCGGTAGGGCTTGAAAAAGGACTGAAACAATGTGAAATCGCGATATTATTAGGAAGGAATCCGGGAACAATATCAAGAGAAATAAAAAGAAACAAATATGTATTAAAAAAGTTTAGATACCGCGCGAATATGGCGCAAATAAGAGCGGACTATAGAAAAACAGAAGGCCATAAAAGACAGAGAATCCCAAACAAAAGATTAAGACGGTTTATATGCAAGTATTTGTATAAAGGTTATTCACCGGAGATTATAGCCGCTATGGCGACAGAAATGAACGGAAGATGGAAAACAAATTATGAAACGATATATCAATGGATATATAAAGACCGTAAGGATTTAATAATATACTTGGTAAAAAGCCATAAAAAACGAGGAAAAAGGAAGTCATGGAAGGAAAAACGGAACTCAAAGCTACCGAACCGGGTAATGATAGATAAACGTCCTGATTATATTAACCTTCGTTCAAGGATAGGTGATTGGGAATTAGATACAGCAATATCGAGAATGAGTAAAGCGGCGATAATGGTTTTAGTGGAACGAAAGACAAGATATGTAATAATAAAGAAATTAGATTCAAAAACCGCATTGGCTGTTCATCAGGCAACAATAAAAAGTTTTAAAGGACTGCCGCAAAAAGTTATAAAGAGTATTACATATGACAATGGAATAGAAAACGCGTTACACGAAGAAACAAATAAAGAACTTGGAACTAAATCGTTTTTTTGTAATCCTTATCACAGTTGGGGGAAAGGAACAGTTGAGAATATAATCGGAATTATTAGAAGATTTTATCCTAAGAAAACAGATTGGAAAAAAGTTTCTCAATGTGACTTGAATAAAGTTGCGCGTTACATTAATAATAGACCTATGAAGTTGTTACACTTCAAAACACCTTATCAGGTTTTCGTTGCACTTGCTTCTTGAATTCGTGGTTATCAATTATGACATCAATTTTTGATAATAACAGAGCATTATAAAGAGTAATTGGTACTTGACTAATTCTTTGTATAGTATATACTTAGAGCAATAAAGAGTACCAAATAGCAAGTGAAATCAGAGGGCACGAACCAAACAGAGAGAACCCATAATATTTTTTGTGTAAAACGCAAATTATCATAACGGGACTCTGTCCCCATAAATGATCGCAAATTGGTTTAACGCCTCGCCCCAATTCCTGATAGGCATTGTCCACTTTTTTGAGATTCTTCGCAAGATCATAAATATCAATTTCATCGCGGCTTCGTCATTGGGAAACGATTGGCGGGTTTTGAGATTCCGCTGAAGATTGTAATTCAAAGATTCAATCGCGTTAGTTGTATAAATGGCTTTTCGTATTTCAGGCGAGAACTTCATAAACGGTATAACCTCGCTCCAGCGGTTACGCCACGATTTTGATATAGCAGGATATTTTTTATCCCACTTTTCCGCAAATCGATCCAAAGCAGCTGCGGCGGCATCCGCAGAAGGGGCTAAATAAATTTCTTTTAAGCCGCAGGTGATTTCTTTTCGGTCTTTGAATGAAACGTACTTGACTGAATTTCGAACCATGTGAACCATGCAAAGTTGAACTTCAGCGTCAGGGAAAACGGCGTTTATCGCTTCAGGAAAACCCGTAAGACCGTCAACAGCGGCTATCAATGTGTCCTGTAAGCCTCGGGTTTTAAGCTCGTTCATTATCCCCATCCAGAACTTCGCGCCCTCGTTCTGCTCAATCCACATCCCCAGAACTTCTTTTTGACCGTCAAGACGTATAGCCAGCGCTATATATACAGCTTTTTTCCTGACATGGCCTTCGTCGCGTATATTGACACGTAACGCGTCAAAGAATATCACGGGATAAAACGGATCTAACGGCCGGTTCCGCCATTCCTCCACCAATCCTTTCACTTCATCGGTTACGCGGCTTACCAGTTCCGGCGATATATCGACATTGTATATGTCTTTTATGTTTTCCTGTATCGCTTTTGTTGACAGCCCCAGAGCGTACATCGACAGGATTTTATCGTCAAATCCTCGCCATTCTCTTTGATGTTTCGGGACTACTTTCGGTTCATACTCGCCGTTACGGTCTCTTGGAACTTCAATTTCCATAGGCCCCTGGTCCGTACGCAATGTCTTTGATGTTTTTCCGTTGCGTCTGTTTTCTGTTTGTTTTTCGCCTGATTTACTTTTTTCGTAACCCAATTGATCCGTTAATTCAGCTTGCATCATTCGCTCAATGAGAGCTTTGCTTAATTGTTTTACAAGCCCGTCTGGTCCGTAGAATTCGTCAGGACTGTTGCAATCCTTCAGTAATTCATCCAGTATTTCTTTTGTTATCGCCATACTTCCTCCTTGGTAGTATAGCGTTTTACACAAAATTAGTTATGGGCTCAACAGAGAAAGAGGAATTAAACAGCCGCCGCCATTTCTTTGTTTATCAGTTCGTTAATGATTTGGGCAGGGGGTTTTTGATCTGCTATTGCTTTTTGAAGAATATATTTTATAACACTATTTTCCAATCCCCATGGATTATTTTCACGCTGGCTAAGCCAACCGCTGCCATTTGGACCAAGCGTAACTTTATTATTAATAAAATAATCGCTTATAGCAATCGCTTCTTCCTCTGTCATTTCTGGCATATAAATCTCCTAAATATCAATCATTTCTATTGTGCTATTACGTAATTTCATTGCATGAAAAACGCGGATACTGTTATAATCAACGGGATTATACAAAAGTTCTATCGGATTTCCCGCACGATCAAAACCAATCACTACGCATTTCTCAGGAAATTCTTCAATCGTAACGTCAAAAACCTTAGTTTTAAGCGCATACAAGATGTCTTCTTTACTGATATTATGCCGAAACGCCGCATCATTAAATTCGACTATAACATCCATAAAGGTGAATATAACATGAAAATAATGTTTCTTCAAGAGAACGCAATTGATAAAAATAAGCTTAATATCATCGACCACATTATTTTAGTTTTCGCGGGCTTTGGTATTGCGTATGTGATAGGGAAAGTCATGAATAAGGTAAAAAAACCTGATACCCGCAAGCATTAGGCGCAATTAGACACCTTTTCGCTTACGTATATAATGCTTGATACCGCTTACGTATACCTTTAATCTAATAGTCCCGTTACGCCGCTTCCTGTTCCGGTAACTGTAATATTAACAATCGTTTTTTCGACTTGTCCGCCGCCAGGGTAATAGGCTGTTGTGTCATCGGTAAATGTTACTCCAAACGAGGAAACAGGATAACCTATCGGGCTTTTTTCAAGCTGAAAGGCAACACTTCCTGTTCCCCCCGTTTGCGACGATTGAAACATCCTTTGTGTACGGTTGATAATTGTTAGCACTGCCGTTTTGAACGGATACACTTTTAATGGCAACAGTATGATTGTTGGTGATATTGAAAGTAATATTGCCGCCGCCGCCATCACCGCAAACGGTAAACCCGAACCCGATTATCGCCGTTATGATAATAATCCCCAAAGATTTCTTTACGTTATTCATTTAAAAACCCTCCATAAGTAATATAAGGTATAATTGTCATGCTTTATCTTTCTTTGTCATGAGTAATTTTTCACGGAAAACCGTGAAAAAATTCACGGGTGGGCGGCGACGTGGTGAAAGGGAAATTGTATCCCGCATTCCGATTAATATCATCGACCGCATTATTTCGGTTTTCGCGGGCTTTGGTATTGCGTATGTTATGGGGAATGTGGTGAATAAGGTTGGAAAAAGCGGGGTTGTCCAATAAGTAAGAATTTTACCGCTTGCGTTCGCTATATTTCATTTTCTCTGAATAATATTTTCTTTAATATTATGTCTTCTATATTTCTTCTCCCATCTATTACAAGCATTATGTATACAATATTTCCTTCAATTTTAAATATAACTTTCCAATAATCTATAATCAATTGCCTGTATAATAAATATCCATATTTTTCCAATTCCGGTACAATTCTGCACCTTTCAGGATTCATATCCAATTTACTAACTTGCCCATATATTTTTTCCATTACTTTTATGGAATATTTTAAATTTGTTTTTGAAATATATTCAATTATTTCGTCCAAATCATCTGATGCAGGAGATGCCCATTTTATATTATATTTTATTGCCATAATACTTTATTTATATTTTTTTCTTAATTTAGCGAATACTTCCTCATGATCATAGACTTTCCCTTCAAGAATAGCCTTTTCAGAAAATTGTAATAATTTCATTAATGCTAATGCATTAATCATATCTTGATAAGATTCTATATCTAAAAATACTCCTCTAGCTTCACCATGCTGAGTAATAATAATTGGATTTTTATTTTCATTAATATAATCCATCATTTCTGCCGCATTTGTTTTAATATAAGATATAGGTTTTATATCATTTTTTAGATTTACATTCATAAAATCCTCCATAAATATCAGTACATTAATGGTACTAAATAAAGACTATATTGTCAAGTATATTTTTGAACAGTGTGGATTTGCTTAGAAACATTGATATAAAAATTATAAAAACACCGTGTTCCGATTAATATCATCGACCGCATTATTTCGGTTTTCGCAGGTTTTGGAATTGCGTATGTGATAGGGAAAGTTGTGAATAAGATCAATATACGCTTTGTCAGGAATTAATCTGCCCCAATATAAGAGAGACAGATTAAGTTTTAAAAAGCTACCTTTGCAGATAGAGCGGATGTTCCGCGCTACCCTTACTGAAGCTGGCTTTGAACCGCTTGACAGAAAGGGCTTGCGCGGAAAATATTCGATACTAGGCTACTTTAAACCGTGACACTTCCATCATCAATGTTTCAACTTTATCATGATTTATTACCGTAAGATCATTTACCTGGTTAACAGCGATATTAATCTGGTCTGCGCCTGTCGCCATTTCGTTCATGCCGCCTGTAATTTCCTGAGTTATTATTTCAAGGTTCTTTCCTTCATTGATTACTTCTCTTGAACCTGTACGCATTTCTTCGGACTCGCTCTTTACGTGCTGAGTAATATCGTTAAGGTTACTGACAGCTTCCAATACCTGTTTGCTTCCCTGACTCTGTTCTTCCATTGCATTACGGATATTTTCTTCCTGTTCAGAAACGGTTTTTATATGCTCGTCAATTGTTTCAAATTTTTGAAGAACGTCATTTGTTGATTGTGTAATCTTATCAATTGATGTCTTAATCTTTTTAAGAACAGTGCTGATTGTTTTGGATTGTTCGGAAGAATTAGTTGCAAGTTTGCGGATTTCATCGGCGACAACGGCAAAGCCCTTGCCGGCTTCTCCCGCATGAGCGGCTTCAATCGCAGCGTTCATACTCAGCAGGTTTGTCTGGCTTGCGATATTTTGCATTACAGAGTTTATTTCCAATAAGCCTTCGGACTCGCGGGTTATTTCCTGTATGTCCTGCGCTACATCCTGTAAGCTGTTGCGACCGACTTCAGAAGCGGCTGTAAGGGAGTTAACATTTTCCTTGTTTTTCATAAGGGTGTTTGTAACCGACTGAACATTGGCAAGCATCTGTTCAATAGCGGAAGATGATTGAGAAACTGAGGTAGTCTGCCTTTCAACTTGCTCGTTAAGTTTATGAATGTTGTTTGTAATCTGTTCCATTGTCGCGTTGGTTTCAGAAACGCTTGCGCTCTGATTGATAGCTCTTCCCTTTATGCTTTGAATATTTGAAGTGATCTCATTTATCGCCGCGGCGGTTTCGGTCATGTTAGACGACAGGTTTGTACCTACCTTTGCAAGTTCAGTTGCCTGTTCTTTAATTACTTTTATCAATCCTTTTATTTTATCCAGTGTAGCGTTAAGGAAACGGCTCATATTTCCGATTTCGTCATTGCTTGAAACTTCAATAGAATGGGTAAAGTCTCCTTCGCCGATGAAAGCCAAAACCTTCTCCATAGATTTAATCGGAGCGGTAATGGAACGCGAGACAAAAAAGATTATTACGGTAATAACCAGAAGTATAACAACACCGAGAATTATTAAAACCATCGTCATTCGCTGAACATCAGCCATTACTGTGTTATATGGAACAACGGTTACCGCCATCCAATTATCTTCATCGTTTCCGATAGTAAACGGACGTGTTAAAACAATCATTTTGGCGTTATGTTCTTGTGAATTTAATGTTTCATTAAAGACTGTTCCGTTTTTTAATGACTGCAATAAAGCGCCCATTCGATTCGTGAACAATCCGCTTGCCACATTTTCTATCTTTTTTCCAAGACGATCTTCGTGAGGATGGGAAACAATCATACCGCCGCTTGAGTAAATGGCGGCATATCCGTCTCCGAATGGTTTTATTTTAAGTATCATTTCCTGTATTGCTGCCAGTTCAAGGTCTACTCCCGCTACGCCGACGGTTTTTCCGTCCTTTACAATCGGAACGGTGACGCTTGTAATCAAGACCTGCCTGCCGCCGATATTTTCATAGTAAGGCTCAACAAGATATTCCCTGCCGGTTCTTAATGAGGTAGTATAATATTCAGCGGTGGCATAACCTTCAAGCACCGACAGTCCTATTCTCCCTTTATCATTAGTCCAGTAACTTGCGAATCTTCCTGTAGAGTCGCTGCCCTGAGTATTCCTGAAATCGGCGTCCCTGCCGTCAAGAGCGTTAGGTTCATAGACCGCCCATGCCCCTACAAAATCCGGATTTTTCACCATCAGGCTTCTAAGCATAAAGTTGATTTGATCACGCCTATTCTCAGCAGTTGTAATATCGTCAATATAAATCATCAGATTTACTAAAGACCTCATTTCATCTAAAGGAACTTCCAGAAATGTCTTAACCTCTTTTGACGTTATATCTGTGATATTTCCGGCGTTTTCATCTGCCAGCGCTCTAATCTGGCTTGACGAAAACAAAGTGGCGGCTATAGTCAAACCGCCGATACCGACCAGATTAACTATGGAGATAATAAGAATTAGCTTTACTCCGATTTTCATAACAACCTCTCTATAATTAGCTTTCAAAAAAAGCGCTCGCCAGAGAGCAGGGGACCATCGCTTAATCGTTAAATTTTATAGGTTAATCCTGTTATCTGGCGAACGCCTTTGTTCTTATTAAATTATAATATATATGGGAAAATTTGGCAAATTAGTTTATTAAAATTTTTATTTTTTTAAATTACCTCTATAATGATACAAAATGATACAACCCTTGTTTTCGCGTAAAAAGAGAAAACTGGGGGCAGTTTTTTATCTACACATTTTCTTAATTATATGCTACTCTCAATTTATCAGGCATAACCTGGGAGCAAAAATATGGTAATAGTTTTAAAACAAAAATACGAGCAGCGGCAGTTTGATAATCTGCTTAAATGGCTGGACGGCTTAAACTTAAAAACGACTCTTGTAAACGGCGAGCAGTCTGCAATTTTGGGTTTAATAGGAGACACGTCGGTAGTAGATATCGACATGATCAAAGCAATCGACATTGTAGAAAGCGTCAGGCGGATTCAAGAACCGTTTAAAGCGGCGAACCGCAAGTTTCATCCCGATGACACCGTTATTGATGTGGCGGGACGAAAAATCGGCGGCGGAGATTTTACGCTTATCGCAGGACCCTGCTCTATCGAGTCGCGCGAGCAGATTTTAAATATTGCCGCAAAGGTGAAGGATGCAGGCTCTGCAATGCTGCGCGGCGGCGCTTTTAAACCGAGAACATCACCCTACGCCTTTCAGGGATTACGCGCGGAAGGGCTTGAGCTTTTATATGAAGCGAAAAAAGAAACAGGGCTGCCGATAGTAACAGAGATAATGAATGTCAATCATATCGATATGTTTAAAGATGTAGATGTGATTCAAGTGGGTGCACGCAACATGCAGAACTTTGAGCTTCTTAAAGAACTCGGACGTCTTGACAAGCCGATTTTGCTAAAACGCGGGCTAGCCAACACTATCGAAGAATTACTGATGAGCGCGGAATATATAATGTCAGGCGGAAATAAAAATATAATTTTGTGCGAGCGCGGTATACGGACTTTTGAAACATACACAAGAAATACTTTAGACCTTTCAGCGATCCCTCTGCTAAAAGAACATACTCACCTGCCGGTTGTGGTAGACCCAAGCCACGCCACAGGAATTTCAAGATTGGTAAAACCGATGTCTTTAGCGGCTGCCGCCGCAGGCGCGGACGGTTTGATCATCGAAGTACACAACGATCCCGCTCATGCTTTATGCGACGGGGCGCAATCTTTAACACCGGAGGCTTTCGCAGAGCTTGTCGGCAGTTTAAATAATATTTTACAGGCATTAGGAAAAAATCCTGTAAAGTAAATGGAATTAATATGATTGATATAAAAAATTGCAGAAAACCGCAATTACAGGAAACTGCAAACATCGCCTGTCAGGGAGTTGAAGGCGCGTACTCGCAGATTGCAGCTAACGCTCTTTTTAAACAGCCTGACGTAATGTATATGCGCACATTTGACGGAGTTTTCCGCGCAGTGAACAACGGGCTTTGCAAATACGGAATTTTACCGCTTGAAAATTCAAACGCAGGTTCAGTAACAGATGTTTATGATTTAATGAAAACGCATAAATTTTTTATTGTGCGAAGCGTAAAGGTTTCTATCTCTCATATGCTGCTTCAAAAGAAAAAAACGGGCATTGATAAAATAAAAGAGATATACACTCACGAACAGGCTGCAAGGCAGTGCAGCAGATTTTTAGAGCAGAACAATCATATAAAAATTAATTTAAGCGCAAATACGGCAGCGGCGGCTCAATTTGTCGCGGAAAGCGAAAGAACTGACATTGCGGCAATCGCGTCAGAGAATTGCATCCAACTCTATAATCTAACCGCATCATCAAAAAATATTCAAAACAACAATAACAATTACACAAGATTTATCTGCATCTCCAAAGAATGTGAAATTTTTGACAATGCGGATAAAATCAGCCTTATGCTTTCGCTGGAAAATAAAGCCGGAGCGTTATACGAAATAATAAAACAATTTGCAGAGCGTCAGCTCAATCTTATAAAACTTGAATCGCGCCCGATTGCCGACACGGATTTTGAATTTATGTTTTATTTTGATGTTCAGGCAAATATCGAAAACGAAGATGTGTATAATTTGATTTTACAGTTAAAAGACAGCACAAAGCAGCTTGCGTTTTTGGGGAATTACAGCGAGATAAGTGCGTAATAATTTTTATTCAAATTACATAATTGTCAATTTGCAGTTCCTGATTTTTATTTAAAATATCCTGCAAAGTAACACTGTCAAGATAATCGGCGATAACTTTATTGAGCTCTTTCCACATATACAGAGTTTTACAAGTATCTGCCATCTGGCAAAGATTAACATCGCTTTCAAGACACGCTATAGACGAAAGATTTCCTTCTGTAACCCGCAGAATATGACCGACAGTAATTTCCGACGGCTCTTTTGCCAGCATATAGCCGCCTAATTTCCCGCGGTTTGCACGAAGAATTTTAGAGTTATTGATTATTGTAATAATTTGTTCCAGATATTGCTTTGATATATTTTGCCTGTCAGCGATTTCTTTAAGTGCTATAAACCCGTCGTCTCTATGCTCTGCAAGGTCAAGCAACATTCGCAGGGCATATCTACCTTTTGTCGATATTTTCAATGATTCTGCCTCTTCAACAATTCTATATCTTAGTTTTAACATAGGTTTACTAGGTTTTGCAAGTAATTAAAACGGCTTGGTTTGTAAAAAAAGTCATTTTCTCCTATTGACAATATTCCCGTTTTATCATAAAACATAGTAAACACATAAGTTATATGAGTTATTAAATATTTAAGGAGAATATTATGAGAGCAGAAAAAATCACAGACCTTATTGGGAATACACCGATTGTAAAACTCAATAAAATTAACAAGGGAGAAGCAACTGTTTATATCAAACTGGAAAGCTTTAACCCAATGTCAAGCGTAAAAGACCGCATCGCGCTTGCCATGATTGAAGCGGCGGAAAAAGACGGAAAATTGAAACAGGGGACTGTTATCATCGAACCGACAAGCGGCAACACAGGCATAGGGCTTGCCTTCATCGCGGCGGAAAAGGGATATAAAGTAATCTTTACCATGCCCGAAACGATGAGCGTAGAAAGACGCAAACTTCTTAAAGCGTTCGGCGCGGAATTAGTATTAACCGAAGGCGCAAAAGGAATGAAGGGAGCAATTGCAAAAGCTGAGGAGCTTCTTGCATCAACACCGAATTCATTTATGCCTCAGCAATTTAATAACCCGGCAAACCCTGCGGTACATGAAAAAACCACAGGACCGGAAATCTGGAATGATACCGAAGGAAAGATCGACATACTTATCGGCGGAGTCGGGACAGGCGGAACGGTAAGCGGAGCGGGAAAATATCTCAAATCAAAAAAATCATCGGTTAAAGTAATCGCCGTTGAACCTTCCGCATCTCCTGTCCTTTCAGGCGGGCAGCCGGGTCCTCACAAGATACAGGGCATAGGCGCGGGTTTTGTCCCGCAGGTTTACAATGCATCAATTGTTGACGAAATTTATCAGACCGATGATGTAAAAGCCGGAGCCGCCGCACGCTCTCTTGCAAAAGAAGAGGGAGTATTAGTCGGCATTTCTTCAGGAGCGATTCTTGATGCGACGCTTGAAATTTCTAAAAGAGCGGAGAACAAGGGTAAAACCATAGTAGCAGTTCTTCCCGATACCGGAGAGCGTTATCTGTCAACGTGGTTGTGGGAGGATTGAGGTTTAAACAGTAAAGGCGCAGAAAGGTTGGGATTTTTTTTCTGCGCTTTCGAGTTATTTATTTTTGGTTGTAAAAAGTTTTTTATTTTGCAGCAGTAATTTTTTAGTTGTTTGATATTATTTGATTGATATCTTCAACAGGAAGCTCCGTCGCTTTGGCTATTTGCTCAATTGATAAACCCATTTTTTTTAAGTTTTTTGCAATAGACATTTGTTTGTTTTTTTCAATTTCCCTGCGAGCGGCATCTATCTTGTCTTGGATTTCCCACTCGTATTTTATTTGATCCATTTCTTCAAAGTACTTAATAAGATTGCGTTTTATTTTTTTCGCTTCTTTTTCTGCCCGCATTATACCTTCCTCCTTCTCGCATAATTCACTTATCAATTGCTTCGCTTGTTTTTCATGGTGGTATTTAAAAAAGATACACCATTTTTCTTCATTTGACAATGATTCCAATTCCAGCTTCCCGGTGAAATATTCTTCCGCTTTCTTTTCCAGCTTCGGCAGTTCGTAGTAAATCACCTCCATTGTGCCAGTAAGCAGATCGTGTTCTGTTTCCTCCCTTAAACCGTATCGGCGCGGCAGCTTGGCGCTTTTCGGGAAGAGGATATCGTTTATAAAGAATATTTGGTAAACGGATTTTATGTCCCCGTATTTTTTCCCTTTCTTCCCTTGAGCCGCTTGCAGCATGGACATATACAGCGAAGACCTGTTTTTCAGACTATCCGATGAAAGGCTGATCTGCATTTCCAGATTGGCTATATCACCTTCGTTAAACATTACTTTTATATCTAATCTAGGCGATTTCCCTTCAAGGTGTACCGGTAAAAGCTCGCTGTTAAGAACCTCTACATTCATCACTTTACGTCTTGTGCAGGCGGACAAAAGACTCTTCAGCGCTTCGCGCGAATCTTCCGTTTCCGAAGCGAGCATGAGTTTGAAAACCCTGTCATTCATCACGCATAAGGGTTCCTCCGGCTGTACATTTTTATCTTTGCGCAGGCGTTTCAGTTCAAACTCGATTAGCAATTGTTTTAAAAATCTAATCATAAAAACCTCCACTTATATATGGGTAACACATGCACGGCGCTTGACCGAAAATGAAAAATTTAAAATATTTTTGCTATTGGTTAAGGGATTAACCGGCTTTTAGTTTGTTTTGTTTTTATTAAAGTAAAAAATGGCAGAGAACAAGCGGAAAGCCGGCTAACTATGCAGATAAAACTTGATCTTTGGAAAGCGCGTCAGAAAAAACTTGTGTTACGTAAATTTCCTAAAATTGCGGTGTGATATTAATTTTCTCCAACTCATTTCACATGCCATTTTCTATATACTTTATTTATGGCAGGAAATTTTTCTCTTCCGTCAGTATAATTAAAGAAATCGCCATATTCTTCTCTTATGTATTTTATCAATACTTTATAAAATGATTTAAACGCTTTTCTGTCAATTTTTCTATCTAAATACTGTTGACACGCAAATTCGTAAGTGTTAATTAATGCGGTAATTGCGTTTCTTTTTTCATCGACTAATCTCTTTACTTGAATTTCATCTATGTCATCGTTTCTTATTGCTATTCTTATTTCGTTTTCTCTTAATTCAATATCATAAACATGATCTGTTTTTGTCTGTATTGCATTGTTTAATTGGAGAAGGTTTGCGGTGTTGGTTAATGTATTGGCTTTATATATAATAAAAACTGTTATAACAGGTATAATAATAAGATTAATAAATTTTAATATTTCCTTTGGGAACAACATTTTATTTTTACTATCATTTATTTGTTTTTCAGCAGTATTATCTTTTTCGCAACTCACGATCTTCCTCTCTAAATTTTCGTACTAAAAAATCTCTCAGTTCGGAATCATTAATTAAACTAAGGTATCTATTTTCTATTAATTCTCTCTCTAAATATCTTCTAACTTCCTCTACCCCAATAAATGTTCTTGGGTGTTCTGCACTAATTGGAATTAGATCATTCAGATTTATAAAAAATTCCCCTACCCTAAATTGATTGTTTTGATATCTTCCGCTGATTGGATCGGCAAATCTATGAGAAAATGTTCTTATATTGATTTGACTTTCCCGATTTATGTTAAGATACACAGTTCCTAACGGAGAGGTAGGATTACCATATACGACATTTGCCGGTACAAAAAGCACAAATGCTCTGCCAAATTTCGTATCCGGCTGCGGTGTTGAACTTACAATGCTATATTGAGAATGTTCATCTCTTAATGTTACTCCTGAAATTTGTCTTTGTTCATTGCCGTTTAAGGGGTTCCACGTTGTTGCACGCAAGGCATGTGCGCCGGAAGGTTCTGTCAGTATTACTGATTCTATATCAGGTTTTTTACGAATATAAATATTATAGCCGGAAACGCCGTTATTATCGCTTTCTTCTATTCTGATATCATTAGAAGTCAACGCTAAGTCAAATGATTGACCAAATGCGTTTCCAAAAACTAATAAAAAGAAAAATCCTAATAAAAGTTTACCCTTCATGTTTACTCCGTAATTTATAAAAACTCAGAGGCGAACAACACGGAAACCGCGTAAGAGCATAATGTGGTCGGGAACGTAATAGTCCCGATACGCCGAAACGAGGTCGTAGGTAGTGAAAAAACTACCGTTGCGCTGCACGCGGTGAGTGCCGGCAACCGCTCCGGTATAGTCGGTCTTTGCCTCTGTTGGATAATCTCCCCACCAATCCCAACACCATTCAAATACGTTTCCATGCATATCGTATAATCCAAAGTCGTTTGGTTTTTTCTTTCCAACTTGATGTGTCATACTGTTGGAATTTTCGCTATACCACGCATATTCTTCCAACTTTGTCACATCATCGCCAAAATAATAATCCGTCGTTGATCCTGCACGGCAGGCGTATTCCCATTGAGCATCTGTGGGTAAACGATAGCCGTTAGCTGTCCAATTAACAGTTACCGTAGAGAATGTTATGGGATATCCTGTTTCAGGTGTTCTTTCTGTTATCGTATAAACAGGATTAAAACCTTCTTTAACACTAAGTTTATTACAGAATTCTATCGCGTCAAACCATGTCACAGTTTCTACAGGACGCTTGCCTTGCACTTCTCCCTCCGCTGTTTCACGAGAAAAATAATCATCTCCGCCAGTTGGTCCGCCATTGAAATAACTTGGATTATTTCCCATTACTTCCTGATATTGTTCCTGTGTTACCAAGTATTTACTCATCTTAAAAGCGCTTAATGTCGCAGTAAAAGTTGTGTCATTATTCGAAGCTAAATCAGGTCCCATTGTAAAAGTACCTGCCGGTATCTGTACAATTCCGGTTGCTAGAACACTTTCTTTCCCTCTTGTTTCACTACATTTTGAACACGTTTCTGTTTTTTCACCGTCTCCAAAATCAGTTGGTGCTGTTGTAACAACCCACTCCCATGTGTGGGAACAGATTTCTCCTCCGTTATTAATGTCGCAAGTTGTTGAAAACAACCCTATTAACATAATTAGAATGAAAAATTTCAATGTGTTTTTCATAAAAACCCCTTAATTTTTTCTAAAAATACTTGTTTAAATCGATAAGTAGACCAAAAGTAAACGTCAGTTAGACAACTATAGTGGCTTTATAGACGCTTGTCAATAACTATTAAGCATTTATCATTGTCTTATTAGCAAGTGGGGAAATATGATAAATATAAGAGACATATTAGCTCACAATATAAAGGAAAATCGTAAAAAATGCGGTTTCTCGCAGGCAAAACTAGCAGAAAAAGCCAATGTAACGACCCAATATATTGCCATGATTGAAGTGTCTCGCAAATTTCCGACCCCAGAAATGCTTGAGCGCCTTGCAAATGCCTTAGAAATAGAAACTCATCAGCTTTTCACAGTACCGCCTTCTCCCGAAGACGCTATGGAACAACTCCGCATCTCTATTGTTAAAGACATCGATCAAGTGGTCGCCGATGCGGTGAAGAAAGCGATTGCGGAAAACTGCGGGAAGAATAGTAATTTAACAAACACTTGATTTAATATCAAAATATTGATAATATAAAGATATTAACTGTTAGGAGAAAAATATGCCGGTAATAAGAAAAAGCGCTGATTTAAGAAATTCGTATTCTGAAATTTCAGATTTTTGCCATAAATACCGTGAGCCTGTGTTTATTACAAAAAACGGCGCGGGCGATCTCGCTGTGATGAGTATAGAAACTTATGAAGAAATCACCGGGAAACAAAGGTTATATAAATTACTAGAAGAAGGAGAAAATGATATTAAAAACGGCAGATTTTTAACTGAAGAAGAAATGGATAAAGAAATGGATTTGATGTAAAAAGATAATGTACAAATTAACATATGCTCAATCTTATCATGAAGATGTAAAATCCGTTGTAAATTATATAAAAAATAGTTTGCAAAATCCTATCGCCGCTCAAAAATTAAAAGACGATTTAAAAACGAAAAACAAAAAGATAAAAGAAAATCCGTTTATGTATCCTGCAGTACCTGATGAATTTTTAGCTTCTAAAGGTTATAGATTTGCAATGGTAAATAATTTTATGATTTTTTATAAAGTCAAAGAAAAGCAAATTGAAGTAATCAGATTTTTGTACGGATATAGAGATTGGATAAATATAATCGGAAAAGAAAATTAACCTTTCGTTTAACTAATAAAAAATATACTATACTCTAATTAAGTAAGCCCATAAAAATATTTAAAATTTTCCTCATTTTTTTTCATTTTCGGTCAAGCGCCGCGCATCTGCAACCCATATATAGTAAATAGATTTTGTCATTTTTGCACAGTTTAAAAACTGTGCGGGACACGATCTATACAAATCAATTTTACAGGAGAAGAAAATGAAAAAAATCATTCTTATCGGGATTCCCAATGCTGGGAAATCAACACTTGGCAGACGTGCGGCAGAGGTCTTAAATATGTCTTTCTATGACATAGATAGCATAATAATTGAGAATCTAAAATTGGAACGGCTGGCGGATTTTACCAGAATTATACTTAACGGGCGGTTTATAAAAGAACAGATTAAAATTATGTGTGATCTTTTTAAAAATGAGAAACCGGCAATCATTTCAACAAGCGCTGAAACCGCTTTAATTCATGAGTGCGCCGTTCTTATGAAAAATATGGGAACTATCATCCATATCAAACGTGATCCGGAAATCTCTCTTGCCGGTATGAGAGAAAAAAAGTGCAGCATTGTAATGGAAATAAACGGAGAAAGAGTTGATACACAAAAAGGAGTAATAGAGGAATATGCAAAGGAAATCTCTGCATACGAAGCGCTCGCCGATTTAACATTGGAAAATAACGGCACCGAAGATGAAGGGTTGGAAAGGTTGTTGAAAATGCTGGAACAGACATTCATCAATTAAAAAGTGTTGTTTTGACATTTCAATCAAAGTCTGATAAAATTTAAGGATGACATAAGTGGATCAAAATGAAATTTTTCGCGGGACTAGTGATGATTTAGTAAGAGGTGTTATTTTGTGCGATGCTTATTGGGTATCTCCTACCGGTGAGATGCTTTCTGTAAAGTCCACACATATTGATGTAGTGGTAAAAAATCCTGAAGTATTTGGATTTACTCATGCATATATCAAAAATGTATATAAAAAATACAGGGAAACGGTAGGGCTTGAGGGTAAAGCAAGAGACGAAATCATTGAAAGCCTTATTAATAGAAGGTGGATGAGGATTAGATATGACAGAAGTCAGGATTACTACATTGTCGGGTTTAAATATTTTGATGAAAAGCAAATAGATTTTTTAAGAGAATGGGGTATAGGGGTTTTAGCTTTGGATGCAACTGCCGCAATAAAAAAAGTTCATATAAATGATATGACAGCTGTATTGGAAACTTGCAGTATTAAACAACTTGCAGATAATCATCTTTATACAAGATTTAACTGAAAAGTAAGCGCGTCAGAAGAAGTTTGTATTACGTAAATTTCCAAAAATTGCGGTGTAATAAACTTATTACCCCTCCCTTGTTCATCAAGTATTGATTGAAATTACATTTATCAATATAATATACATAGTTATGAATAAAGTTTTTCTATGTAAAGAAACCGCCCCGGAAGAAACCCGCACCGCCCTTGTTCCCGCGGATGTTAAGGCTTTAACGGCTTTAGGTTATGAAATTACAGTTCAAAGCGGCGCGGGAAGCAATACCGGCTATACAGACGACAATTATTCGGCGGCAGGGGCTAAAATTGTCATGTCGCCTGATGAAGGCTATAAGTTATGTGACATTATTGTGCGAATCAACAAAAGCGATAATTTAAACGGTATCCGCGAGAACACGCTGCATATCAGTTCTTTTGATGTTTTTAATCAAAGAAACGCGATAAAGCAATACGCCGATGCGGGAATAAAAATGATCAGTCTGGAGATGATTCCAAGAACGACTTTAGCGCAGAAGATGGATATCCAAAGTTCTCAAGCTTCTCTTGCGGGCTATTACGCTGTCATACTGGCGGCTTCTAAACTTCCGCAAATTTTCCCCATGATGATGACCCCTTCCGGGAATATTTCCCCTGCAAGGGTTTTTATTATCGGTGTCGGTGTTGCAGGTTTGCAGGCGATAGCTACGGCAAAAAGACTCGGCGCGCGTGTGGAAGCTTTCGATACGCGCCCTGTTGTGGAAGAGCAGGTAAAATCCTTAGGTGCAAAATTCGTAAAGATCGATCTCGGCGAAATGGGGCAGACCGAACAGGGGTATGCGAAAGAACTTACCGCAGAACAGATAGAATTGCAAAGAAAAGGGCAAGCGAAGGTTTGCGCTCTTTCAGATGTTGTTATTACGACTGCAAAAGTTTTCGGGCGTAAAGCGCCGCTCCTTCTTACAAAGGATATGATAAAGAACATGAAGAGCGGATCGATCATCATCGATATGGCTGTTAAAACAGGCGGTAATGTAGAAGGCTCTGATCCTGAAAAAGAAGTTGTTCTTGATAACGGTGTAAGAATCATCGGAGGTGACAGCCTTGAGCGTTTCATTCCGTTAGATGCATCGAATATGTTCTCTGGAAATATTTTCGCCTTCCTTGCACATTTCTGGGACGCGCAAAACAAAACTTTCCGCTTTGATACCAATGATGAAATATTAAAGGGATGTCTTATAACATCAGATAAAAAAATAGTCCACAAAAGTTTTATTGAATAGTGAGGTGCTAATTTGAATACGATACTTCTAGTTTTTATATTTGTAATCGCCGCGTTTCTCGGCAAAGAGTTAATTTCCAAAGTGCCGTCTCAGCTGCATACGCCGCTTATGTCCGCGACAAACGCGATATCAGGCATTACAGTTGTCGGAGCCTTAGTTGTTTGCGCTGTCAGCACGACAGGAACGCTGAGCATGATTCTGTCGTTTATCGCAATTATTCTTGCATCGATTAATGTTGTCGGCGGATACATGGTGACAGAACGGATGCTTGGAATGTTCAGCAAGAAGGAGAAAAAGAGCAAATGATCATCAATCTTGCATATATTGCCGCCTGTGTTTTTTTTATAATCGGAATAAAAAAACTTAATAAACCGACAACAGCGCGTCAGGGAAATTTTTTATCAGCGCTGGGTATGCTGATCGCAGTTGTCGCTGTCTTTTTTGAAAACGATGTCGTTAAATCATGGAACACTTCCGATTTAATACAGAACGGATATATGTGGTGCTTTGCGGCAATCGCAATCGGTTCTGTTATCGGCGTGATATGGTCAAAGAAAGTTAAAATGACAGGAATGCCTGAACTTGTAGCTCTCTACAACGGATTCGGCGGGCTTGCATCAGCGTTAGTTGCATTTTCACAGTATTACAACAATCCTCAAGGAAACGATGCGATTGCATCAACTGCAATCGGCATAACGATACTTATCGGCGCTCTTGCATTTTCAGGATCGATGCTTGCATGGGGAAAACTCTCGGAAAAAATCACAGGGCGCGCAATTGTTTTTAAAGGGCAGAATTTTTTAAACATACTTTTACTGTTAGCCGCAATTGCCGCGATTGTAATTTACGTTCTTCCGTTCACAGACAGCCAGATAAAGTTTTATGCGATCCTTGCCTTATCAGGCATTTCTCTCATATTCGGCGTAACTTTTGTTTTACCAATCGGCGGCGGCGATATGCCTGTTGTCATTTCTCTTTTAAACAGTTTGACAGGATTGGCAGTTACCGCAGCGGGCTTTATCATTTCAAATACGGTGCTTATCGTATCAGGCTGTCTTGTCGGTGCGTCAGGTACAATCCTCACATTAATTATGTGCAAAGCGATGAACCGATCAATCGGCAACTTGCTGTTCAGCGGTTTTGGTTCTGCAGATACAGTTTCAAAAAAAGGTCCTGCCGCCGAACCGAAATCAATTTCGATTGAAGATGCATACATGATATTGGAAGCGGCGCAGTCTGTTGTAATCATTCCCGGTTACGGCATGGCGGTCGCTCAAGCGCAGCATACAGTGAAAGAACTTGCAGGACGTCTTGAATCAAACGGAGCGGAAGTAAACTACGTGATCCACCCTGTCGCAGGGCGCATGCCTGGTCACATGAATGTCTTGCTTGCAGAAGCAGACATCCCATACGAACAATTAAGAACGATGGACGAAATGAATCCTGCAATGTCAAAGCAGGATGTCGCGATAGTAATCGGCGCGAATGATGTTGTTAACCCCGCCGCGGAAACAGATAAATCTTCTCCCATCTACGGCATGCCGATAATAAAAGCGTATGAGTGCAAAACAGTTTTTGTTCTTAAGCGCGGAAAAGGCAGAGGCTTCTCAGGAATTGAAAACGAACTTTTCTCCATGCCAAATACGCTGATGATTTACGGCGACGCTAAAGCGACTATCTCTTCGCTCGCGGGGGAATTTGTCGGGGAGTAGAGGATTTCTATGATTGCTTGCTTTGTTTTCACTGTTGGTGTAAAATGAGAGAAAGGGAAAAATAATGCCATTTACTACAGTTGAGAGAAATGCAGAAAAGTTAACAGGTTTATCTACAGAGGAAATACGAAACTTTTCTCCATATGAATTAAGAAACTATTTAGAAAAAAGAAATAAGAAAAAATTATTTTTTTCAACAGAATTCCCTGTAATCGGTCGCGGGAATGTACTGCGAGATAGTATTATAACTTCAGAGGAAATCAACAAGGAGATTGACAAGATACTTACGCGTTCAAAATGACAGAAAGTGGAGCATCAAATAGATGATGTTTTCACCATCAATTAGAAAAAATGTAAAAATAATTAATGAATTATATATTTTTTTCATAATCATAATTCTTTTTTAACCTTTAAGATAATATCACTATCTTGTTGTAGCTATTATACTTGATACAGAATATAAACCAGTATTAGCATTGTAGGCTTCTACATCAACATAATAACTCATTTGAGAAGAACAATTATTTATAGTTACTGTAGTTCCTGTTACTGATGTACCATAATCAATTGTATAACCTCCTGGATATACAGTTACAGAACAACGAATATCGTACCTAGTTGCTCCTGGAACTGCATTCCAAGCTAAAGTAAAGCTACTTGCTGTACTATTAGTTTGCCTAAGGTTTTGTATTGCTGCTGGCGGAGTTACAGCAAATACAAATGTTGAATAATCACTTTCACCAGCTGCATTAAGCGCTGTTACCCAATAATAATATGTAGTATTGTTTAGACCAGTATTATGCCAATATGTTAAATTACTACTAGACATACCCAGCAAAGTTTTTGTACCTGTAGAACTTGTAGAAAAATATATTCTATAACTTTCCGATCCAGATACATTATTCCAAGTAACATCAATACCGCCATTTCTTGGATCTTCTTTAGCTATCACATTACTAGGAATAGCTGGCAACGGTATTGTTGATGCGGAAGATGATAAAGTACTTTCTACATTATCAGAATTCAAAGAAGTAATAAAATACCAATAAGTTCGTGCTGTTATTCCGGTATCAATATGAGATATTTGAGTAACTGTTGTAATGAGAGTTCTTGTTCCTGTAGCACTGGTTGCTCGATATATTCTATAACCGGTCGCTCCAGTAACAGAATTCCATGTTACTTGAATACTGTTTGTTGATATTGCTGTTGCAGAAACGCCAGTTGGAGCAGATAAAGGCGCTAAAAATGTTTTTACAGATAAAACATTTGTAAAATCACTTTCACCTGAATTATTTACCGCTGTTACAAAGTAATAATGCATTGTATCTGCTTGTAAATCGGAATGAGTAAAAGAAGTAGTATTTACCTGCCCTATTTGAGTTTTATTTCCTGTTGGACTCGAAGCTGAATAAATCCTATAATTATTTGCACCTGTAACAGTATTCCATGCTAATATTACACTATTATTGGTTGTAGCTGTGCTTCGTAAATTTGTTGGTACATTAGGAATAGTTATACAAGAAACAGACTGAGAACGATTACTCATTATTAAGCCATCAACGGCAGTAATATTATAATGGTATGTTGTACCTGATAATATTCCAATATGAGTATATGTTGTTTCCGTGATTCCACTGCTTGCTAATGTATTTATTGTATTACTGCTTGTCCCATAATAAACATTGTAACTTGTAGCTCCTTGTACTGAACTCCATGATAAATTTGCACTGTTAGATGATAACGATTTTGCTGTTACACTAGTAGGAACAGAAAGAGTACTGCTTCCTTTCACAGTAAATGAATATTCGTCATTATCACGACTATTTGTTTTGATTTTTACAATAGTATTAAAATCACTTCCTCCTGATAATGGAGTAAAACGTATTGTAAATGTTGTAGTGTTTCCTGGAAGAATAGAAGTAATTGAAGAAGGTTGAGTTGTTACGCTGTAAAAATTACTTTGATTATTTGCTAAATTTATACGATTGTTTTCAACAGTTTCAAAGGTAAGGTTTGCAAGTCCTGTATTACCTATAGTAAATATAACATCTTTATATTCACCTATTAAAACAGAACCTAAATTATATTCACCTGATTGTAAAATTGTTGATGTGCCATGTTTCACAGTTATTTGAGGCATAGGTATAAACCCATTCCCTCTTACTTTTAATGTGTAAAATAAAGAATCTGAATTATTAAAAACGGTAATAACACCTGTATCTTCTCTTTCTACAGTCGGTGTATATTGAATTATAAAAGCAATAGATGAACCTGGAGCTATAATTGTGTTTGTAGGTTGGGAAGGAATAGCAAATACAGGATTTGATGATTCTATTACTGGTGTTCCATTCAATTCGAGTGGAAGATTGCCAATATTTTTAATTGTAAATATACGTTGAATATTTGTAGATATTTCTGTTTCACCAAAATAGAATGAAGTTGGATTGTCATTTTCAATAACAATATTGTTCTGACTTAATTCCAATATTGGCTTACTTAAAGTATTATAAACAAAATTTAATGTTCCGTTTATTCCGCCTGTGATAGTAGATACTGAATTAGTATTATAAATTATCCAATCATCTGAACTTCCTTCAGTAATACTTTTAATATCATTTGTTTTACATTGTATCGGATTGCCGTTAACCATTAAAGTAAAAAATATTGGTATAGAAGTATTATTTGGTGATAGTTCCATAGTTTTATTGCCGCCAACAGCAATATTGCCGAATTCTGTTGAAGAATAATTTACATCATAAAGAATGTAACTAGAAAGATTAGCGATCTTTAATGATGTAATAATTTGAGGGATATTATTATTTTCATTAATATTGTCAGCACAAGAAAAAAGTGTTAAGGTAAATAAAAATAATAAATAGTTTTTATTTCTCATTTTTCTTTTCATAATTAATCCTCCTAATTGAAAATGAGAATACGTTCATTTTCTTTAACTATTGAAGTACCATTATAAGTAAAATAATAAATATAAGCGTTTTTGGTTAAATACTCGCCATTCTGTGTAATAAAATCAGAAAAGTATATTTCATCAAATGCTGTTGACATATTATAATTTTGGCAATGTTCGCCAATATCCGGGATATCGTCAAATTTATACAATCCTTGTCTGTACGGTTCGATTAATAATGTATTATTTGCCTGATTTATACTGCTAGTAGAATATCTTAGACGAACTGATAAATTATGTGAATTAATAATATTTATAAATGCCGACTTGCAAACAAGATTTGCAGGCTGCGGTATTTGAATTGTAATGGGGTTATTTGGTTTTAGTTCAACAGGGAATTGAATATCAGGATCATAACAGCTAACAGTTATATCACCTGTTTCGTTATTAGAATCATCATTTACAAGTGTGATTATATATTCGAATGAAAAAACTACAACTTTATTATCTATAATACGAACAGGTATTTTTGTTTCTCTGCTAGTATTATTAACTTCTCCTATTATGGGACCATAAAAACTATCTCTATGTACAATTACTTTATAACTTGATGTATTAAAAAAAGTTACCATTACTGTTTGGTAATCATCTTCATGCTCATTATTAGTATCACAGGAAAAAAGAGAAACTATAAAAAGTATTAAAATAATAATTCTTGTTTTCATTCGTACTATTCCATATAGTACCGGAAACATCGACCTTTCAAGTCTTGCTATTAGTACGGACTATAATTTATAGCCCGTACTTTAATAATTTAATTTGCCGATAAAAATTGTGTCTTACTAATTGATTGTTCCTTAACAAGCCATGCTGTATAAGAATTAGGATTATTAGCATCACTATCAGGTTTAAAATTCAGAGCTACAGTATAATACCAGCCATTTTCAATTACTGGGAACACAGATGGATCATCTTCAAAACGAACAGGAATAACAATTGACTGCATTGAGCCAAGAGCAAGATTAAGATTCAATCCTGTTCCATCTGATCTTGTTTCAAATGCTGCCCTGCGGCCAGCGTCTATTAATTGAATATTACTCTCTGGCGTATAACGTGTTCCGCCATTTCTAAAAACTACACTTTGAGCTGACATTGTACAATTATTTGTAATTGCTATTGTTGCAAAAGGAATATCTACATCAAAATTAATTGTTGCTGTACCGCCGCTTGGGAAATAATAATCTGCCATAGTTGCTGAGGATTGAGGCTGAATATTCTGAACACCACCATTTATATCTTCACCTTCAGGTGTAAAAGTTGTTATTGCTCTTGTTATTTGATTATATGCAACCCATACAGGATGCGCTACAAATAACTCAGTTGATGTTGCGTAGACTTTATGATAGGCTTCTCTTCTTGCTAGAAAAGCAATTTTTTCACCATCTGGACCATTCTTCCTAATTTCCATTGGCCAATCTTCACTTCGATTGAAACATTGGAATACATAATTACCGTCATATCTTGATTTCAAAGTTATACGAAAGCGTGAATTATTCCGATATGTAATCATGGCAGAATAATCAATTTCAGAATTACCTTTTTTTGATTCATATTCAGATTGTTTAATAGCATAAATTATTTCATAACCGCCAACAGTAAAATCTGACCGATCTGAAAAACTAACCTGTGCAGTATCGCTTGGATGAACGCCGCCAATTATATTACTATCTAGCAGAGCACCTCTTCTGAATAATAACATTTTATGGCTTGTAGGATTAATTACCTCAACTGTACCATTATTATTCCCTCTGAATGTTGGGTCATAATATTGAGAATAAGTATCATTATTATTATTGTCGTTTTTGCCATCATCACACCCAACCAATAACACCCCAAAAACCAGCGCCAAAATTACAATTCCGGCAAATACTTTCTTTTTCATAAATCGCTCCTTTGCAGTTACATTTACAGGATTTTGACCTGTTTTTGTAAATGATTGTCTAAAATAACATGGCTTTAGAGCCTTGTTTACTTCTGTTTACTCCCTAAGAAAATAGGGAATATACAACATATACCCTATTATAAAAGGAATTGCAAGATTTTTCCCTATTTTTTAAGTAAGATTTTTTAATGAGTTTTGGTAAAAATTTGAGAGATGCCCTAGAATTAGCGAATTTAAGACAAGCCGATTTAGCAAGAAAAACAGGGATTAATATTAAATCTATTGAAAATTACATAAAAAATGACTCAAAAACAATTCCTTCTGCCGATAAAGCAGTCAAAATTGCAAGAGTTTTGGGTATAACTGTCGAAGACCTTGTTTATGGGCAGAGTAATAATAAAGGTGAAATCCCTAATAAATATAGAAATAGCAGAATAATAGCAGTTATCTCAAAGTTAGATAAATATAACTTTGAGGCAATAATTTCTATAGCGAACGCCTTGCTTGCTCTACAACCGAAAAAATAAAACCCTAAATTCCCACTATTTTATAAAAAGTCTAGTTCCAAACAATTATAAAAAACGCTAAAAAGACAGTTCTTGAAGACTTGGGCGAGGAAATCTGCTCTATTATTAATAATTTCGCGGCTGAAAAGATCAAAAGTATCCGTGAGGATTGAGAAATTGGGCGATTGTGTTATGAATTCCCAAAAATTAAAAATACTGCCTAATAATTAAATCTCTCCAACCCTGCACAAACCTGTTTACCAAAATTGACATCTGAAGGAATATTAAGTAAGCGAAATATTAGCGATTTTTACTTTAACTACGTAGCGTGTCTGTCACCATATGCGATATCTACACAAAACAGAAAAATTAAACTATATTACCGATATGCATTATGCTACATTATCTGTAATAACTTAATGATAAGGATAAAAAATGAAATTGACCATGCGCTGGTTCGGACCGGGATATGATCCTGTTACGCTTGACAAGATTCGTCAGGTGCCGGGTTTAAAAGGAGTTATCACATCTCTTTACGGCAAGCAGCCGGGAGAAGAATGGAAAAAAGAAGAATTGTCCGCTTTAAAAAAACAAGTTGAAGAAAACGGTCTTGTTATCGCCGGCATTGAAAGCGTTAATGTTCATGACGCGATAAAAACAGGAAGCGTCGGGCGTGATATGTATATCGAAAAATATATCGAAACATTAAAAACAATTTCCGAAGCCGGAATAAATCTGGTTTGTTATAATTTTATGGCTGTCTTTGACTGGACACGCTCAGATTTGGCAAAGATACGCCCTGACGGTTCTACCGTAATGTCTTATGATCATAAAATAATTGAGCAATTAAGCGCTGATAATATGATCGATGCAATGTTTAAAAAAGCCAACGATTTTCTGCTTCCGGGATGGGAGCCGGAACGCATGGCAAGAATTAAAGAACTTTTTAAAATGTATCACGATATTGATGAAGAAACTTTATTTGCAAATCTTGAGTATTTTATTAAAGCAATTATGCCCTCATGTGAAAAATACGGAATAAAAATGGCTATGCATCCTGACGATCCGGGTTGGTCTGTCTTCGGATTGCCGCGCATAATGAAAAATAAAAATGATCTTTTACGTCTTGTAAAAATATCAGACAGCCCGTGCAACGGTATAACGCTTTGCTCAGGAAGTCTTGGAACAAATCCTGATAACGACATTCCGGATATTATCCGCAATTTAAAAGGGCGCATTCATTTTGCGCATATCAGGAACGTTAAACACAATGGTTCGCGCAGTTTTGAAGAATCCGCGCATCTTTCGGACGACGGCTCGCTTGATATGTACGAGATCGTGAAAGCACTTTTTGATATAGGCTTTGACGGTCCTTTGCGCCCCGATCACGGCAGATGTATTTGGGGAGAAGTTTCTGTGCCCGGATACGGGCTTTTTGACAGAGCAATTGGATTAAGTTATCTTTCTGGTCTTTTAGAAGCTATTAAAAAAAATTAATTTTATATTTGACAATAATAAAAAAGCAATATAAACTTATCAAGTATATTTCAAAGGAAGTGGAGTGCGCGATTCTATAAAAACGCAAATCCCCCGCTAACCCGTAACTGTAATTGGGAAGATTCCATCAAGTAACGAAAGTTACATACTGCCACTGTTTAAACATTTAACCGCTAAAATTTTAGTGGTCAGATCAAATGGGAAGGCCGATGGGAAAACCGCTCATAAGTCAGGAAACTTTGGTATACATTAAAAAGAACTAGGTTTCGCGGATTAAACCTTGGGAGGGAAAATGTTCTCATCAATAATAAAAAGAGACGGCAGAACGCAAAGTTTTCATGAAAGTAAAATAACAGATGCAATTATTAAATGCCTTCAGGCTGTCGGCGAAGAAGACAGACAGCGTGCTGTCGAATTAATGTTAGATGTCATTAAAAAAATAAAACTTTATTTTAAAGAAGACAGTTTTACTGTCGAAAATGTGCAAGATATAGTCGAAACAGTTTTAATTGAACAAGGGCTTGTAAAAGCTGCAAAGGCATATATTCTATACAGAGAAAACCGCTCGCGTCTTCGGGAGGCGCGAAGCGAATTGATGAATGCTGTCTCGGAAATTTTACATGAAACAAAACGCGACAATGCAAATGTCGGCAATTCGCCTTCTGCAAAAGTTTTGCAAATTTCAGAAATCGCTTCAAAAAATTATTACTTAAAACGTATTCTTCCTGAAAAAGAAGCCAACGCGCATATCAGCGGTGATATTTATATTCATGATTTATCTTGGTACGGAAAAACTTTAACTTGTCTTCAAATCCCTCTGGATAAATTATTAAAAAATGGTTTTAACAACGGGCATGGTTATATACGTTCTCCGAAAGGAATAAAAACCGCCGCTTCTCTTGCAGCGATAATTCTCCAGAGCAATCAGAATGATATGCACGGCGGACAGTCCTTTGCTTTTTTTGACAGAGATATGGCTGTCTATGTTGAACTTGAAAAAATAAAACAGGAAGAATTCATCCGTCAATCATTAAAAAAATTAGGACTCTGCGCCGATGAAGAAAAAATAAAAACTTTGGCATTAGAACACACAAAAGAGGAAACCTTTCAGGCGATGGAAGGATTCATTTACAATTTAAACACTATGCATTCAAGAGCGGGCGCGCAAGTTCCATTTTCCAGTATAAATCTCGGCACTGATACAAGCGAAGCCGGCAGAATGGTAATTGAATGTTTTTTACTTGCTTATGAAAAAGGTTTAGGAAAAGGTGAGTCGCCTTTATTTCCTAATATTTGTTTTAAATTAAAAGAAGATGTTAATTTTGAAAAAGGCGATCCTAATTACGATCTTTTTCAATTAAGTATGCGCGTTGCATGCAAACGCCTTTTTCCCGCATATTCGTTTATGGATTCAAGTTTTAATAAACCGTACCGCAATGAAGAAGTTGCATACATGGGCTGCAGAACCCGCGTTATCTCAAATTGCAATGGTCCTGAAGTTACAAATGAAAGGGGAAATCTTTCTTTTACAACGATCAATTTGCCGCGCATCGGTATTCGTGCAGAAAAAGATATTTCGCTTTTTTGGAAATATCTTGATGAAGTTTTTAATCTTTGCATTGAACAATTAATAACACGTTACAATGTGCAGAAAAAATTAAAAGTAAAAGATTTTCCTTTTTTAATGGGGCAAAAACTTTATCTTGACAGCGAAGATTTATCATTTGATGATCCGATAGAAAAAGCTATACGTCACGGAACTCTTACTGTTGGATTCATCGGGCTTGCCGAATGTCTTTATGCGTTGATGGGCAAACATCACGGTGAAAGCGCGGATGCTCAGGCTTTTGGTATAGTCATTATAGGACATTTGCGCCGCCGATGCGATGAAGTATCAAAAAAATATAATTTGAATTTTTCTTTGCTTGCAACACCTGCAGAACAATTAGGCGGAAAATTTATCCAGCTTGATGCAGATCGTTACGGAATAATACCCGGCGTAACAGATAAAGAATGGTATACAAATTCATTTCATGTTCCTGTGGAATATCAAATAAGCGCGCTTGAAAAAATTTCGATAGAAGGCGCTTATCACAAATTTTGCAACGCAGGTCATATTTCTTATGTTGAACTGCAATCTGCGCCGGAAAATAATCTTGCAGCCTTTGAATCATTAATAAGAGCGATGGCGGAAGCTGATATGGGTTACGCTGCAATTAATTTTCCTGTTGATATTTGCAAAGATTGCGGATTAAACGGCTTAATAAAAGAAAACACCTGCCCAAAATGCGGCGGAACAAATATCAGCAGAGTGCGCAGAATAACAGGCTATTTATCAACACTGGATCGTTTTAACGACAGTAAACTTGCAGAAATCCATCACCGTCAAATTCATCAATCATTAAATTGATGATATAATGCTCTTATGCAAAAACAGAGTTTGCGTTTAGCGGGAAGAGCAAAAGAAAGTTTGGTAGACGGTCCGGGTCTGCGATATGTTGTTTTCACGCAAGGCTGTCTTCATCATTGCCCGAATTGTCATAATCCTGAAAGCTGGGAACTTAAAGGCGGAGAAGAATTTTCAGTTAAGGAAGTTATCCGCATGATAAAAAAACAAATCAATACTGCACGCGCTTCGCATCATACTGTAAAATTTCAAGGAATAACTTTTTCAGGCGGAGAGCCGTTTCTGCAAGCAGAATTGCTTGCACAAGTAGCGCAAGCGATTCATCAAATTGATCTTGATGTAGTTACATATACAGGTTACACATACGAAGAATTGCTCGAACTGGAAAAAAATAATGACGGCATAACATCTCTGTTATGCGCAACTGATTTATTAATTGACGGAAAATATATTAACGGGATGAGAACTATAAGTTTACCGTTTCGCGGCTCTTCGAATCAAAGGATTATTGATGTTGCACAGACACAAAAAAGCGGCAAAATTATATTAAAAGATATTTCTTGACAGAGAAATAAAAAGAACTTAGACTATAACTGTATATTTCAAAGGAAGTGGGGTGCGCGGTTCTTTAGAAACGCAAATCCCCCGCTAACCCGTAACTGTAATTGGGAAGATTCCGTCAATTACGGTCACTGTTTGACCGCTTGATTCAAGCGGTCAGATGGGAAGGCCGATGGATGAACCGCCCATAAGTCAGGAAACTTTGGTATACGCGCTTTCTTGTGAAAGCGAATTATTTTCAAGGTTCGAGGAAAAGCCTGTGAAAAGCCGCCGATCACATTATCATGTCAAGAATTAATTTCTCGCTAAAAATTTGATACGGTCTTTTTATCTTTTCTCCGAAAGGAGTTTTTATGGAATTTTTTGGAAAGTTTTTTAAACACGTAAGTTATTATGCCGCCGTAGCATTTGTCTTACTGGCTGGCACAATGTTTATTTCGTGCGATCTTCCGTCTGATGATAATGCACAAAAACCAAGCATCATCGAACAGCCTGTTGGCGGTTTCTGGAATGTATTTTTGGAAGACAGCACATTTAAACTGACAGTTTCGGCTAACATTACAGACGGCGGAGAGCTTACATATCAATGGTATTCAAATACAAGTAACAGCACAAGCGGTAGCATTGCAATCGGAGAAAAGAGTGAAGAGCCAGAGCTTGTTCTTAATATGGAAGACTACGAAGAAAACGGCAGTTATTATTTTTATGTTATTGTAACAAACACAAACAACAGTGTCAGCGGAACAAAAACAGCGACAACAACCAGCGATGTTGCCGTTGTTGCTGTAGCTGGTTATCCCGATAAAGCTTACACAACAAGCGCTATGCCGGAAAATTTAAAAGGGACATGGATATCAGAGTATGGTGAAATATTTATAATTAACGATAATACATTTACATCAAAATACGGCTATGATGTTACTTACGCGGGAACATTTGTAACTAACGGACACCGCAGTAACAATGACGGCGATGGATATATCACTATTAGATATACAGAAAATTCAGGTTTTGTTGATTCAGAAAATAAATTCTATGTCATTCATTATAAAGAGCTTTCAAAAAATGAAGTAACGCTTGCTGGAGGATCGCTTAACGCAGACCCTGATTTTACGTACGGCGTTGGACCGGGCGGCAAAACATCACAGGAGGAAGCGGAAGCGGTAATGACAGTATCGGCAGGATATTTTGAGTGGTACAGCATCCTATCCAGAGAAGACGAAACTTCTTTCCAATTTCCCGCAGAATGGATCGGCGAATGGTTTCCAGATAATAAGATGGATTTATTCTTATTTACTGCACCCAATGTATTAGCAAACTATTTTTCAAACTGGGGTAGTGACGATCCTGATTATATTGATGGAGAGGATGAAGAATGGGTTTATTTCTATGAAATAGAAATCCTTGATATGGCGCAGGATGGAGATGAAATGGTGCTTTACGGCAAATTCGGCAAGTTAGGTGAATTTTTTACAACAAGCGGAAGCGGAGAATATTCCGCGCTATATATTAATAAGGTAAGCGAAGGTGAGATGGAAATACTGCTCATTGCAGAAAATTTTTCAACACCAATGTATGAAACGCTGGCAGCAGCAAAGGCGGCTTTACCTTTTAATTCCAACTTCAGAAGTAAATATATTGATGAGAGTGTAGCTCTGTCGTACACTAAAAACGAGTAATAGGCATTTTTCATACAGCAGGGAGATTTCTTCCTGCTGTGATTTTTATTAAGGAGCATTTATGTTTTTATTTTTGCGAAAAGCAGCGTTACTTTTACTTGCTCTTGTTTTACTTACAAGCGCGTTGTTTGTTTCATGCGATCAGCCTGAAGAAAATCCGCTGATAACAGTAGAAATAACCTCTGCAGCGGACATGGCAAAAATAGGAATAGAAAATACTCATCCGCTTAACGCAACATATCTCCTTATGAACGATATAACTCTTGAAAACTGGTTGCCCATCGGAGACAGCGCATTGCCATTTAGCGGTGTGTTTGACGGAAAAGGAAAAACAATTACATTAATAAGTTTTAATACAGGCGCAATTTCCGCAATGCCGCATATCGGGATTTTTGCTTTTGTAAAAGGCAAATCCGCTCAATCAAAAGCTGTTATTAAAAATTATTATATTAATTCATCTGTGAATGTTGAATCAACAAGCACGTCAAACGGACACAGCGTTGGTCTTGCGGCAGGCGCGGCGGAGATGGCAGAAATCGATAACATCACGCTGTCAGGAACTTTTAGTTTCTCCTGCGCAAGAACAATTTACGCAGGCGGCATTGCAGGATATATCAGCGGAGAGACTATCGTTAAAAATTGCTCAAGCTCTTTATCAATGAATATTATTCCAGGAACAGGCGGACAGCCGGTAACGGCGCAGGCAAATATGTATCCTTCGTTTTTAGCGTACAGCTATGCCGGCGGTTTTGCCGGTCTATTTAAAGACGGCGCAGGAATTGTAAATTGTCATAACACGGGCAATGTAATTGCAGATAACACATTATGCGATGTCAGCGGACAGGTTTTTACCGGCGGCATTTCAGGCGGAAGCGTTTATACAATGTCAACAAGATACCACGGATATATAACGGATTCTTCATCAGCGGGAAACATCACAGGCAAGGCGAAAGGTTCATGGACTTTCGCAGGCGGCATCGCAGGAACTATTGCTGGAAACGACACAAAAATTGAACGCTGCTTCGCGGAAGGAACAATTTCCTCCGCCGGAACAGGTTCAGGATGGCCATATGTAGGCGGCATTGTCGGTTACAACTATTACGGTGCGCTGGTGTCGCAGTGTTTTTTTACAGGAACTGTAGTAAACGACAAAGGGATCGATTACACAGGCGGTATCGCAGGATATAATTCGCGTTTTTCAAGCGCAAACTCGCGCATAGAAGACTGCTGGTCGGGCGGCACAGTGCAGGGTTTTAACAACGCAGGCGGCATTGTCGGGCAGAATCAGATCGAAGCGCTTGTACGCAGATGTTATTCAACAGCGGAAGTTTTAATTTCGGGTAACGCAGGTGCGGGCGGCGGAGGCAGCGGCGATTCTGCTCTCGGCGGCATCGGCGGAATTATCGGCATGAGTGCAAGCTTGTTGGATAACGCGATAACATCCTGCGTTGCGTTAAATCCTTCAATAACAGCTAACAGCGGAGATAATATTCACCGCGTTATCGGCAGAAAAGGAAATGCGAATGCGGGAATGTCAAACAATCACGCATGGTCAGGCATAACAATCGAAACAGACGGAACATATACGGAAGATATAGGCGCAGATAAACTTGACGGCGCAAATATTGACACTCAAAAACCTCCGCAGAGTTTTTACGAATCCTTAGGCTGGAATTTTACAAATGTCTGGACAATAGGCACTGACGGTTATCCCAAACTCAGGTGGAGCCAACAGTGAACAGCGAACAGATAACAAGAAACAGGTATCAGAATAAAAGCATTAACATTTTTTCCCTTTTCATTATTATCTGTTATCTGTTATCTGTTCCATGCTCTTGCGATTACGGAAATCTCGGAGGAGCCGACAAAACAGACACCTATCTTTCAGGCAGCGCGGTTTTTGAAGAACGCCTGAACTTTCTTAGCGGAGTGTGGTATTCACATTACGCAGGAATCGGCAGGCTCGACGGATACCGTATCCGCAAATGGAGCGACATTACAGCTGCAGATAAAACAAAACTGCAATCGCTGTTCCCCGCGCTTAACATTGATAATCCGAAAACTTACTCAACGCAAGATACCCCAAAAAACGATGATTATATTTTATTATACGACGACACAGTTTACGGACAGCAGGATGATGACTCTGCCTGTACAGACGGAAATTGGGGTTTTGCCTACGCGGGAATTGTAAGAGCAATAAATATTTTTAATGATAACAAAAATCGAGGAGCTGTTATTATCGAATATTTTGAAGAGGCAGATCCCGTATGGCTTTGGGATTCCGGCAGCTATGCAAATCAAGAACTTGCGCCGGGTGAAAAACCATTCTTTGGAATTTTCTTTCGCGTGCTTGAACAAGATGTTGTTCAAATGGCAAACTCTGTAAACCTTGCTAATTTATATTCCGGAACCTCTTATCACACAGAACAAAAAACTCTGCAGGAAGCGATTGATTATAACTGTGTAGTAAACGAAGCGGAATTTATCAGCTGGGGCGTGGTTATTCCGCAGCAAAGAGTAAAATAAATGATAAGATCATCAAAATATATTGCAGTCTTTGTTATGTGCAATTTTTTTTCTCTTTGCTTTCTTTCAGCGATTTTTGCAGCCGCTCAAGAAACAAATGAAGACGCGTTTATTGACGATGATTATCATGATTTCGGCGAAGATAGAAGAGGTATCACTGTTACAGGAACACTTGAAACAACACAGCAGATAACTGTAATAGATAAAGAAACAATTGAAAAAAGCGCTGCTCGGGATTTATCCGCGCTTCTTGAAGAAGAAATTAATATGGGTGTCGTAAGTTTCGGAGGATACGGCAATCAAAGTGAAATGAACTTGCGCGGCTTTGACACCGAGCGTATCGCAATATTAATTGACGGAGTTCCTGCAAACTCTCCGCGCTCAGGTGAATTTGATATAAATCAAATTGATCTTAACAATGTTGAGCGTATCGAAGTAATTTACGGCGGCTCTGATACAAAATATAATGTATCAGGAGCTTTGGGCGGAGTTATCAATATTATAACTATCAAAAAACAAAACACCGGTTTGAATTTTGGTTTTACTTTTTCCAATACAGGATATATGCCGGGAAAATATAATTTGCGTACGCATAACACACAGGGAACAATAGGAGAACCTGAGTTTATTGATTTGCTTGACAATCAATCTCTTAATTTTTTTATCGGACACGGCGGCGAAAATTTTTCATGGAGAGCATCGCTTTTCGGCAACAGAGCCGGAAACCATTATCTTTACGAAGACGATTATGGTTTTGCACGGCGCAAAATCAGCAACGAAGTGTTCGATGGCGGCGGAAATGTACAGCTGGTGTTTAGTCTGCCGAAAGATTCATCTTTGCTTCTTGACACTAAAGCATATTATGCTCATCGGAACTTTCCCATAACAATGAATTCTTCCGGTTCTGCTCTTGCAACAGATTTTCTATTAACAGAGAATATTGTATTCGCAGCTCCCGTCACTTTTCGTAACGACCTTGCAACAGACGCATCTCTTACTTATCAAACTTCATATACAACTTACGGAGTAAATATTTCGAGTAACGATCATTATTTAACAGCTATTAACCGTTGGAACTGGTATCCGGCTGAAAATTTCACGCTTCGTTCCGGCTTTGATTGGAGATTTTTATATATCAATACAGATAGTCCTTTAGAACTTGATCCTGTAAAAAAAGGTAATCTTGGCGGTTTGTATTTTACTGTTGAATATAAAATTTTAAAAAACTTGCTCCTTATCGGTTCAATTAAAGGCGTAACAGATACAAAGCAGATTGTAGCTGTTCCCAAACTTGGGATTAACTGGCAGATACATCCAAAATTTTCTTTAAAAAATAATTATTTTCGCAGTTTCAAATTTCCTGACTTTGATGATCTTTATTACACCAGTATGGACGGCACCATGTCAGGTAATCCCGATCTTCGTCCCGAAGATGGATGGGGAACAGATATAATCGCCGAATTAATCTTTAATAAAATGTTTTTATTCAGCTCTGCTGTTTTTTTTCAATACACAACAGACTCAATACACTGGGTAAAAAGTCAGGGAGGGCGCTGGAGTCCTGAAAATGTTTCTTCTGCATTTTTTACAGGAATTGATTTTCGTCCGGTATTTACATTAGAACTCAACAAATGGAAATTAACATCAATCAAAATCAATATAAATTATCAATTTCAATATAGTTGGCTTTTAAATGACAATCTTGATTTTGAAAACACTTTTAGAATTCCATATATGCCGCTGCACATCATAGGAGGCTCTGTCAATCTTGCATGGGAAACAGGTTCCGTTGCCGTCTCTGCGCATTTCCAGTCAACACGTTATGCAGACACAACCAACAAATTAGTTCTTGATCCTTATTGCATAGTTCATGCTACACTTAATCAAAGTATAGGAAAGAATATTACATTTTTTTCATCTTTGCGGAATATTCTTGATGCAAGATATGAATCTTTTGCAAGTTATCATATGCCGGGGATTTCATTAGTATGCGGTGTTCGCGGAAAATTTAATATAAGTAATAAAGGAAAGTAAAAAAATGCGTTTTTTATGGTCATTAATTTTAATTACATTATTATTTTCAAGCTGCAACGCAGCAAAAACAAATGAAATAATTGATAGAACAGGCAGAAACATTGTTATACGAAATCCGATTAATAGAGTTGTTTCAACCGCCCCTTCAAATACAGAGATTATTGTTGATCTTGGACAGGCGGAAAAACTTGTCGCTATCGACAAACATTCTGCTAATATCGAGGGGATTCCTGACAAACTACCCTTACTTGATTTTTTCTATCCTGATGCAGAGGTGATAATCAATCTGAAACCCGATCTTATCATTGCAAGCGGGCATAATCCTACAGGAAGCGGCGAAGACCCTTTCAAGTTGTTACGCGAAATGGGTATTCCTGTTGTTTATATTTCAATGAGCAAAAGTATCGAGGATATTTACAAAGATATTGAGTTTATCGCAAAACTTTTGCAAGCCGAAGAAAAAGGTGAAAAACTTGTTACATGGATGAAACAACAGATTAATTCGATAATAAAAACGGCAGAAGATATTGAAATTGTAAAAACCGTTTACTTTGAAATTTCCGCCGCACCTGATATGATGACTTTCGGAAAAGACAGTTTTATTGACGATATGATAAAAACAGTAGGCGCGAAAAATATTTTTGCAAACGAAAATTGGCTTGTCAGTCCGAGTGCGGAGGCTGTAATAAATAGAAATCCTGATGTAATTTTAACCAACGTAAATTATATTGATGATCCTATCAGCGAGATAAAAAACCGTCTCGGCTTTAATCACATAAATGCGGTAATTAATGATCGTGTCTATCAAATAGACACCGACAGCTCAGTGAGACCTTCTGCTCGTGTGTTATACGCAATATATCAGATGTCACACGCTATTAACCCGGAGCTTTATGAACTGCAATAAAAAAATAATTATAAGCATAGTAATTTCTCTTTTTATAATAATTATATGCGCATCACTTGGAAGCTCTAACATCAGCTTTGCAGAAACAATTCAGATAACGCTTCACAAAATTTTCCGCACTCCCCTCTCGCCGGAAATTGATCAAAGAGATGTTTCCATCGTGTGGTTCTTGCGACTGCCGCGTGTGTTACTCGCATTTCTTGTCGGAGGAAGCCTTGCAATGAGCGGCGCTGTCTGCCAGTCGATTCTTCGCAACCCTCTTGCTTCTCCTTACATCTTAGGGGTATCATCTGGCGCGTCACTTGGAGCGGGAATAATAATTATAAGCGGGATTGCGCTTCCTTTTTTGGGCGGCTTCTCGCTGCCGCTGACAGGTTTTATTTTCGGTCTTGCAACTGTTTTTTTTGTCGCGTCTTTTTCTTCGCGTATCGACAAATCAATGTCGAATAACACAATCATTCTTTGCGGTATGGTACTCTCCCTCTTTTTAAATGCAATCTTAACAACACTTAGCGCAGTCTTTTCTGACGATCTTCGCCGCATCACTCTCTGGCAGATGGGAAGTTTCGCCATGCGCAGCTGGACATATGTCTGGCTGCTTTTGCCGTTTTTGGCAATAGGCGTTGCAGGGATTTTTTTCTTCACAAAAGAAATGGACATCCTAAGTTTCGGCGACGATGCGGCAAAATCAGCCGGAGTGGAAACAAGCTCGGTTAGAAAAAAATTGCTCGCTCTTTGTGCGGTACTAACAGGAGCGTCAGTCGCTTTAAGCGGCGTTATCGGTTTTGTAGATTTAATTGCACCTCACGCGGCGCGAAAGATCATCGGTTCGCATCATAAATATTTAATACCTTTGTCTTTCTTGCTCGGCGGCTCTCTTATGGTTTGCACCGATCTTGTTGCAAGAACAATCATTTCTCCATCGGAACTTCCTGTCGGAGCGATTACCGCGATTATCGGCGCGCCGTTTTTTGCTTGGGTATATTTCAGACGGAGAAAATCATAATGCTTGAAGTTAAAAATTTATCTGCAGGTTATAACGGCGTTGATGTAATCTTCGATATTGATTTCAACGTGAAGGAAGGGGAAAGCCTTTGCATACTCGGACCTAACGGCTGCGGTAAAAGCACCTTACTCAGATCGATTGCGCGTATCATCAATTACAAAGGAAATGTTTTGATAAATAAAAAAAGCACTTTTGCAATCCCGCGTAAGGAGCTTGCAAAAAAAATCGCGCTTTTAAGTCAGAACGAACAAATATTTTTTCCCTTTTCAATTTATGAAACAGTTTCTATGGGGCGTTATGCGTACTCTCAAGGTTTTTTAAAAAACCTTTCTGCAGAAGATAAAATAATTATAGAAGATATTGTAAAAAAATTGGATATATGGGATATAAAAGACCGCATGATTGACGAGCTTTCAGGCGGCACTTTACAGAGGGTTTTTCTAGCAAGAACTCTCGCGCAAACTCCTGATATTATTTTACTTGATGAGCCTGCCAATCATCTCGATCTTAAACATCAAATAGAACTTTTAAAATTTTTAAAAGATTGGGTCAAAGAAAACAATAAAATTTTAATCGGCGTTTTCCACGATCTTAATCTTGCGCGACAATTCGCAGAATACGCTCTTGTTATGAACAAGGGAAAAATAGCTGCTAACGGAAAAACAGAAGAAGTTTTAAAAAGCGATGTTTTAAATAATGTCTACGGTATTGATATTCGCAGCTTTATGCGCGAATCTCTTGAAATGTGGAAGTAAGTATTATAAATCAACAGATTTAAATTTTTTAAATACGCAGACGCTGCCCTTGATGATACGCGGCATTCCTAAGCTGTTTCACAGATGTATCCGCCAAATAATCATCAAATTGCATCATGCGATCGATGCAGCGTTCTCCTGTTTTTTCCTGCGGCAGAATTTCAATTATGCGGTTTGCGATTGAATTAATAAATTCATGATCGTGAGAATTAAAAAGAATTACACCAGGAAAGGCGGCAAGACCGTCATTGAGCGCAGTGATTGCTTCAAGATCAAGATGATTGGTCGGCTCATCAAAGATCAGCACGTTTGCGCCTGAGAGCATCATCTTTGAAAGCATGCAGCGCACTTTTTCGCCGCCGGATAAAACATTGACAGGCTTGAGCGCTTCATCGCCTGAAAAAAGCATACGCCCTAAAAAACTGCGCACATAGGTTTCATCTTGATCAGGCGAATATTGTTTCAGCCATTCTGTAATTGATAAATCAGAATCAAAGAAGGCAGAATTTTCTTTTGGAAAATAAGAAAATGAAGTTGTCTGCCCCCAAGAAAAATCGCCGCTTTGCGCTTGCTTAACACCGGCGATAATATCGAAAAACGCTGACTTTGAAGAATGTTCAAGACCGACAAAAGCAATTTTGTCTCCTTTGTTCACCGTTAGCGAAAAATCTTTTAATAAAGCTGTTCCTTCAAAAGAGAAATTTAATTTCTCTGCGCGAAGCACATTGTTTCCGATTTCACGATCCGGTTTGAAACCGACATAAGGAAATTTCCGGCTTGTTACGGGAATATTATCCAGATCGAGTTTTTCTAAAACTTTTTTTCGGCTTGTCGCCTGACGGCTTTTGCTGGCGTTAGACGCAAACCTTTGAATAAATTCTTTTAATTCCTTTGCTTTGTCCTCGCGTTTTTTTAATTGATCGCGCGCTTGTCTTTGCAGAATCTGACTCATCTGATACCAGAAATCATAATTACCTGAATAGGGAGTTATCTTTCCGTAATCGATATCGCAGGTATTGGTGCAAACCGCATTTAAAAAGTGGCGGTCGTGAGAGACAACAATCACTGTGTTTGGAAATTCTATTAAAAAATCTTCAAGCCATGAAATTGATTCAAGGTCTAAACCGTTAGTCGGTTCGTCTAACAGAAGAATATCGGGATTGCCGAAAAGCGCCTGCGCTAAAAGCACGCGCACTTTTTTTGATTCATCGAGTTCCGCCATCAAGCGGTTGTGATCATCCTCTTCAAGACCGAGACCTGAGAGTAACTGCCCCGCTCCCGCTTCCGCTTCCCATCCGCCGAGGTCTGCAAAATCAGCTTCAAGTTCGCTTGCACGCAAACCGTCAGCTTCCGTAAAATCTTCTTTTGCATAGATCGCTTCGCGTTCTTTTTGAATCTTATAAAGTTTCGTATAACCCATGATGACCGTTTCCAGTGCGGGAAATTCTTCGTATGCAAAGTGATCCTGTTTAAGAACAGCAATGCGTTGATTTTTTCCGAAGGAAACTTCTCCCTTGTCCTGTTCGATCTCGCCTGAAAGAATTTTTAAAAAGGTTGATTTTCCCGCTCCGTTAGCACCGATTATCCCGTAACAATTACCGGGAGTGAATTTTAAATTTACATCTTTAAAAAGCGTACGCTCTCCGAAGACAAGGCTTAATTCTGTTACTGTTATCATTTTTTCTTAAACAATCCTATAATTCTTGATAATAAACTTTTCTTTGTAACAACATTTTCTTGAGGCTGATGACTTTGTTTTTGATCAATCTCTTTTTTTGATTCAGTGCTTACTGACGAATTAGAGGATGCACTGCCGCTTGCAGCATATTTCTTTTTGTACAAAGCCATTCTCTCTTCCATCGTTAATTGCGATAAATCTTGATTTTGTTGTGCGCTATTTTGTCTGGCATTACCGGATTGCTGCGTCTCTGCAGAACCGCGCGCTGAAGTTTTTCTGCGGCTATCTTTTCTTGCAGTGTTACCGCCGGAAACTGCAAACCCTGTTTGTGCGCCGCCGCTTGCTGCACCGCGTTTTTTTCCGCTTGTAAAACCGCGCTCCGGCTCACGCTGTGAAGATTGACTTCGATCATCATAATAATCTGTTTCGATAAATTGATTCGCGCTTTTATCTTCTGCATACATTTCTTCTTTTGCAAAAACAGAAGGCACTTTCTTCCCGATATAATTTTCAATGTCGGGTAACTCATACACATCTTGTTCGCTTGCAAGAGTGACAGCTTTTCCTGTCTTTCCGGCACGCGCAGTCCTGCCTATACGGTGAACATAATTTTCAGCTTCGGTCGGCACATCAAAATTTATCACCATAGAAAGAGCTTCGATATCAAGACCTCTGGCTGCAACATCAGTTGCAACTAAGGTCTTTATTTTTCCTGCTTTCAAATTGTCAATAATTTTAAGACGTTTTACCTGCGGCAAATCACCGATAATAAATTCGCAAGAGATACCGTTAATCCTAAGGCGCTTTGCAACGATCTCGGTATGTTTTTTTGTATTGCAAAAAATGATCGCGCTCTCCGGTTGTTCGCTTTTTAAAATACCAAGCAGCAACTGCATTTTTTCTTCTTTCGGAACATGATAAAGAATCTGCGTAATTTCTTCGACAGTAACAATTTCAGGTTTTATTTCAATTTCAAAAGGTGTCTTTGTATATTCCCATGCAAGATTTTTTACCCAAGCATTTAAAGTCGCGCTGAATAACATCGTCTGGCGGCGATCAACAGAAGGCACAACTTTGATGAGCTTTCGCAAATCAGGATAGAAACCCATATCAAACATTCTGTCAGCTTCATCAAGAACAAGAAAAGCAATATCCATCAGATTCATTTTGCCGGATTTGTTTAAATCGAGAACACGTCCCGGCGTTCCGACAAGAATCTGAACATTATCTTTTAATAATTTTTCCTGTTGCGCATAACCAACTCCGCCGTAAAAACTTCCGGTTTTAAAAGGAAGATATTTACCCAACTTCTTCGCCTCTTCCTCGATCTGCACTGCAAGCTCTCTTGTCGGCGCCATAATCAACGCCTTACGTTTGAAAAGAAGTTCCTCAGTCAGCATCCGCTGAAAAATCACGATTAAAAAAGCGGCAGTTTTCCCCGTCCCCGTCTGAGACTGCACATACAAATCACTGGCAGCCTTCGCTGCACTGACACCGCCTGAAACACCAAATGCATTAGATAAAACTTGTTCTTGAACGGGCATACAGGTAATATACCCCGTTTTTTCGATGCCTTTTTGTAAATCCGGATGCAGGTTGTAATCTTTAAAGTTCATATTGTTGGGCTAAGTATACAGAGTTTTTTTAATTTATGGAATATGGATATTATATCACACGCTATATATAGCGTCTATTTGGGTAATACAACGCTATATGTGGCAGCGGTGACTGTCACCTTTTCCACATTTTAAAATTTTAAATTTCTTTAAAATTTATTAAAAAGTTTTTTCCATTTCGGTCAAGCGCCACGCATCTGTAAGCCATATATAGCTGTAACTTTTTTAGTTTTTAAAAAGTTACAGGGAGCGATCTGTGTATCTGCTTCTTAATCTATATTACTTGGAGAGAAAAATGGCTGAGAAAAAATTGTTGCGTGTAAAAAATGACGCGGTCTTCAAAATGTTTTTTGCAGACGAAAGAAATGAAGAGTTCCTTATCAGTTTTCTGAAATCGGTACTGAAACTGCCCGATGATGACTACAATGAAATCCTTATTGCAGACCCGCACCTATTGCGTGATTTTAACGGAGACAAACTGGGTATAATAGACGTTAAACTTCGCACTAAAAGCGGGAAGGTTATTCACATTGAAATCCAATTACAAATAACCCCCGAAATACACGGGCGCATTATTTTCTACGGCGCCAAATTACTAACGGAGCAGTTAGGTGACAGCGATAAATATTCAAAGGTTAATCAAGTAATCAGCATAATAATCACAAACGAAACACTGGTTAAACAAAGCCAAAGATACCACCACAGATTTACTTTTTACGATTATGATGCTAGAATAGAACTTAATAACATCATCGAAATACATACGCTTGAACTATCAAAACTGCCTGAACAGGCAGACGGCACTATACTATATGATTGGGCAAAGTTTATAGACGCGGAGTCTGAGGAAGAATTAAAGATGGTAGCAGACAGGAATCCTGAAGTACAAAAAGCGGTTGTAAAACTGATGGAATTTTCCGCCGACGAGAAGGCAAGATACATAGCCGAACTGCGTCAAAAAGAGCAAAGAGATATGAGAATGTGGGAAGATTACGGGTTAAAGCAAGGCTTAGAGAAAGGTATAGAACAAGGTTTAAAACAAGGAATGGAGCAGGGCAGAGAACAAGAACGGGAAATATGGCAAAAGGTGGTTGCCGAAAAAGATGCAGAAATAGAACGACTGCGTGCTTTAGCGGAAAAATAAAACAATAAATAAATGTAAGCAAAAGGCTATCCAAAACCGGATAGCCGCTTTTTTTGTTATACGCTATATGTAGCGTGGGTGACTGTCACTTTTTCACAAACTTATCTGCATTCTCTGTTCTTCATAAAAAAAGGCTGTCCGAAACCGGACAGCCCTCTGCTCTAATTCTAGACTAGATTAGAAAGAAAAGTTGATTCCGATAGGAATTCCCCAATTCATGTCTTTCATATTGTTTGTTGAAAAAAGTTGGAAGCCTACCCAGAAAGATGGTCCCCATTCTTCTCCGATTTGGAGATATGGGTTAAAGTGGAAGTTCATTTGATCGTCATACATTGAAAGTCCAAGACTGACAAATGCTGTCATGGCATCGCTGATACCAATGATCGGCATTGCATCTACTAATAATCCTACTTTTTCATATGCGGTTTTTTTGCTGCCAAAAGAAGCTGCTGCGCGGAATTTAAGAGCAAAACTATCACTGAAAGAATATTTTGCACCTAAACCGGCTGCTGCAAGTTCTGTGCCGAGGTCATATGAAAAACCAACATCTAAGCTGAGATTTTCAATTGCGCCAAGACCAAAATAAAAGTAAATTTTTGCTTTGTCATTTAATCCTTCTACTGTTAAAGCGATGTTACCAAAATCAAGGTTTACATCGATTTGGAGTGTAGAAGCCTGATAAAAATCTGCTACTTCAGCGCCGCTTTTTGCAAATGGAAGACCGATATTAATTGCGAGTATATCTATCGGTTTGATTTCCAACATGATACCGTTATCCCAACCGCCGAAGAATATATCTCTGTACTTAACTGCTGGATCGCTATCAGCATAATATAAGTAACCGCCGCCCCATACATTTCCTGCTTGTGCAACGCCGACATCACCTGCTACCTGATAGAATCCCCATCCTGTAACACCTTCTTTTCCCCAGAAATTATCGCCGCCATTGCTACCAATTCTAATCATGAACTGGTCAATGGGTTTCCACCATGCAAAGCCCCAGAAATCATCAGCCTGAGCACGAAGATAACCGCCGTATTTTCCGTCTTCCGATTCGCCTGAACCGTCAAGACGAACTCTGCTCATGCTTCCGCCTGCAACGATATCATCTCCGTCATTTGCCATCAAAAATGCACCGCCATGAATGGTAGCACCAATCTGTGCAAAAGCCACGCCTGAAATCAGGCATACAATTGCTAAAACTGCAATCAGTTTTTTCATACTATTCTTCTCCTTACATAGTATTTAGGGAAAAACCGCTTTGTGTTTTGTCCCTCCTGGCTTGCTAGAAATAAACGACCGTTTATTTTCAGCAAAAAATTTTAGAGAATTTTAGATTTTGAATTGCTTGAAAAAATCGAAAAATTTGCGTTTTTAATTGTTTGCCTTGCTGTGGATTTTTGAAACAAATTAAGCTAAAAACCGGGAAATCAAAAAAATCGGTAATCGGTCTTTTTAATGCTTTACTAATTTTTTCCATTACGTTTATCGTTATATTTCGTTCGCCTCGTTCAACTGAACCGATATTACATTCTATGAATACTATGGGTCTACAGACTATAAGTAGCATACGATGTAATAAATATTTCTAACTTTTTTCATTTTCGGTCAAGCACTACGCATCTGCAAGCCATATATAGCTGTAACTTTTTTTAGTTTTAAAAAAGTTACAGGGAGCGATCTATCCGCTTCTTAATCTATATTACTTGGAGAGAAAAATGGCTGAAAAAAAATTGTTGCGTGTAAAAAATGACGCGGTCTTCAAAATGTTTTTTGCAGACGAAAGAAATGAAGAGTTCCTAATCAGTTTTCTGAAGTCGGTGTTGAAACTGCCCGACGATGATTACAACGAAATCCTTATTGCAGACCCGCACCTATTGCGCGATTTTGCAGGAGATAAATTGGGGATTTTAGACATTAAACTTCGCACTAAAAGCGGCAAGGTTATTCACATTGAAATCCAATTACAAATTACCCCCGAAATACACGGGCGCATTATTTTTTACGGCGCCAAATTACTAACTGAACAGTTAGGTGACAGCGATAAATATTCAAAAGTTAATCAAGTAATCAGCATAATAATCACAAACGAAACATTGGTTAAAAAAAGCCAGAGGTACCATCACAGATTTACTTTTTATGATTTTGATGCTAAGATAGAGCTTAACGACATCATCGAAATACATACGCTTGAACTATCAAAACTGCCTGAACAGGCAGACGGCACTATATTATATGATTGGGCTAAATTCATAGACGCGGAGTCTGAGGAGGACTTAAAGATGGTAGCAGACAGGAATCCTGAAGTACAAAAAGCGGTTGTAAAACTGATGGAATTTTCCGCCGATGAGAAGGCGAGATACATAGCTGACCTGCGTCAAAAAGAGCAAAGGGATATGAGAATGTGGGAAGATTATGGCAGAGAACAAGAACGGGAAATATGGCAGAAAATTAATGACGAGCACATAACTGCTCTTGCCGAAAAAGACGCAGAACTTGCCAGCCAAAAAGCTGAGATTGACAGTCAAAAAGCAGAAATAGAACGATTACGCACTTTAAAAAATATATGATAAATAGAAAAGAACAATAAAAAAGCTCCCCGAATGAGGAGCTTTTTAAATTGCTTTAGGTTAGATTAGAAAGAAAAGTTGATTCCGATAGGAATTGACCAACCAAACTTATCCATATTTCCTGATGAAGCAAGTTTGAAACCTGCCCAGAAAGACGGTCCCCATTCTTCTCCGATTTGGATATAAGGATTAAAATGGAAGTCCATGTCTTTTGCATCATTGTACATTGAAAGACCAATGCTTACAAATGCTGTCATTGTGTCACTGATACCAATGATCGGCATTATGTCTGCAAAAATCTGTGTGTTTTTTTCTATAAGCGCTGCTGCTGCACGGAATTTAAGAGCAAAAGAATCGCTGAAGCCGTATTTTGCCGCTAAACCAATTTCTGCTACTTCGGTGCCGAGATCGTAACCAAAACCAACAGCAAGATTAAGATTTTCTATTGCACCAAGACCGAAGAAAACAAAGAGTTTTCCTTTGTCATTTAATCCATTCATTGTTAAGGCAATATTACCGAAATCAAGATTTACATCTATTTGAAGGACAGAAGCTTGATAAAAATCTGCTACTTCAGCACCGTCAAATGGAATACCGATATTAATTGCGAGCATTTCCAAAGGTGTGATTTCTAACATAATACCATTGTCGAAACCGCCGAAGAATGCACCGCGTGCATTGTTTTCAGCATATCCGCCGCCCCATGCATTTCCTGCTTCTGCAATACCGACATCACCAGCTACCTGATAGAACATCCAAGCTCCAAAACCTTCTTTTCCCCAGAAATTGTCGCCGCCATTGCTACCAATTCTAAGCTTAAATTGATCAATAGGTTTCCACCATGCAAAACCAGCACCCTGAAAATCACCTGACCAGTGAGCCATTTCAAGGCGCAGATATCCGCCGTATTTTCCGTCTTCTGATTCGCCTGAACCATCAAAACGAAGTCTGCTCATTCCCCCGCCTGCGAAGGTATCATCACCATCACTTGCCAATAAATTCGCGCCACCAAATACAGTACCGCCAATCTGTGCAAAAGCCACGCCTGAAATCAGGCATACAATTGCTAAAACTGCAATCAGTTTTTTCATACTATTCTTCTCCTTACATAGTATTTAGGGAAAAACAGCTTTGTGTTTGTCCCCCGGTTCGCCAAATATAAAAGACCGTTTATTTTCAGCAAACCTTCGTCGAATGAAAGAGGTGATCAACGACCACCGCATACTTTCACTTTATGCTAAATTAATAACGAATTATGAAATTAATGTCAACCGTTTTCAAAATATTTTTTATTTTTTAGAAAAAATCTTAATTTTTTCTTACTACATATTGAAGAAATTTGTAATTTTTTTCGCTATTTTTGGCATAATATTACATAATATTGTATATTATTACGACATTTTTCAATTCTTAAAAAAATTAATTTTATTTTAAGAATTTTTAATTTGACAAATAAATTTTTATATGATCGAAAATTAAAACAATTATTAAAAAACATATCAAAATTCATGCTTTTAAAACCTTTAAATTTTTCAAAAATTTTATGCTAAAAACAAACGGTCGTTTATTTCTAGCAAGCCAGGAGGGACAAAACACAAAGCTGTTTTTCCCTAAATACTATGTAAGGAGAAGAATAGTATGAAAAAACTGATTGCAGTTTTAGCAATTGTATGCCTGATTT
>Ga0209755_10000626_pt1 | contig 62955 bp, 49 predicted proteins | sample TergutCo191P1_FD_187301 | JGI IMG/M metagenome (GOLD analysis project Ga0209755, IMG submission 187301) | Cornitermes sp. P1 segment gut microbial communities from Petit-Saut dam, French Guiana - Co191P1 (SPAdes) (version 2) | ecosystem: Host-associated > Arthropoda: Insects > Digestive system...
ACGATGAAAACAACACTCGCCACTGCATGTTGGTGCTCGGCGAGGGCTGCGATGACGGCATTTTGGTCGATTCGCAGGGCGCAACTTATGCCCGATACGCCTCGTTTGCGCCGGGCGCGCGGGAGCTACTCGAGCTGCACGACCAGCAGTTTGAACACGAGCAAATCGCCGCGTCACAGCAAAACTTTGGCGGCATGGGCATGTCAATGTAAGGAGGACGCGATGAAACAAACCACCATTCAACTGCGCTACGATGCCGAAAAATATGACGCGTTGCGTGTGGCGCTTGAACTCAAGGGCACGACCTTGGAGGCCGAGTTATTGGCCACCGTCGATGCGATGTTCGACAAAATCGTCCATAAGGCTGTGCGGGACTACCTGTTGCTTAAGTCCAACGGCGAGAAGTAGCCCACTGCAAGCCCCGTGTCGCGAAGCTGCGCCCCACGGCGGCTCGTTGCCCCACTACAGCGCTAAAACGCAACGTGGGCGGTTTCTCACGGTTTGTGCCACATGCACAGCAAAATGCCGCGCGGGGGTGACGAGTTTGCGAGGGTTTGCGAAGTCAAGCAGGATAAAGGAGTGATGCTGCATTGACTGCATCGCTCCAATTCACGCCGACCGGCAACGCCGTTCGGGGATTGCGAGGTGATGCTGCGGTTGCGAAAACCACGAAAAAGTGATGCCAGCGTGCGTGAAAATGCAGGTGCGTCAAGAAAAATAACGGCATAACGCCGCAAAAAAAGGAGTATTTCGTGCCCACAGACAAAAAACGTGCGGCGTTTTACGGCGAAACTGAGCTGCTGAAAATCGCCGACAGCTACCTCAAACAGGCCAACTGCAAGTCCCGCAACGAGTTCATCAACCAGGCCATTCGCTTCTACATCGCATTCCTGCAAAAAGAAAGCGATGCCGAATTCCTCACGCCGGCACTGGAATCGGTGCTCTCGGGCATGCTCGGCGGGCTGGAAAACCGCATGGCGCGGTTGCTGTTCAAGCTGGCGGTCGAGCTATCCATGACTATGCACATCGTGGCCAGCCAAAGCGATGTCAGCGAGGAAAATCTCACGCGGCTGCGAGGCTATTGCGTGGATGAAGTCAAGCGGCTCAATGGCAAGATTTCGTTTGATGCGGCGGTTGAGCACCAGCGACGCTGATGGCCAAGTTAATCTTGAAGTCGCCCTACATCAAGGGCAATCGCGGTGCGGGCTATCTACGCTACGTTGCCACGCGCGATGGCGTGCAGAAATATCTATGTTACGTTGACGGTCGCCCGAAGTCGCAGGGCTTGTTCACGGACGCGTGCAAGTCGTTCACCGTTGCGCAGGCGGCACGCGAGGTATCCTCGCACGGCGGGAACACATGGACGCACATCATTTCCCTGCGGCGTGACGATGCCGAGCGACTCGGCTACGACAACGTGGACGCATGGGCAGATTTGCTGCGCCGGCAGCGCAACGCGATTGCCAAACAGATGCACATCAAACCCGAAAACTTCCGCTGGTACGCGGCTTACCATGACGACGAGGTGCACCCGCATGTGCACCTGATGGCGTGGTCGACCAAGCCCGGTGAGGCGTGGCTCAGTACGCAGGGCATTGAGCGGATGAAGTCGGCCTTGGCGCGGGATGTGTTTCGTGATGAGCTTTTGCACATCTACGAGCAGCAGACTGCGCATCGTGATGACTTGCGCCAAGCCGCGAAAGAGTTGGTGCAACAACATGCTAATCCTGCGGTGGAAAATTTGCTGCGCCAGCTCGCCGAGCAATTGCGTGCGCATAAGGGCAAGAAAGTGTATGCGTTTCTGTCGCCGGAAGCCAAAACCACGGTGAATCGCATTGTGGATGAACTCGCCAAAGACCCGCACATTGCGCAGCTCTACGACCTGTGGTACGAACAGCGTGAGGCGGTGCTGGCGACTTATGCTTCGGACATGCCGGAGCGAGTGGCGTTGAGTGAAAACGAGGTGTTCAAGAGCGTTAAAAATGCTGTGATTGCTGAAGCTGTGAAGTTGCAGTTTGAACAACGTGAGTCAGCAGCTCAGCAGAACAGCACAGATAATCTTGCGTTAGGCTCGCTTCGACTGCTCGGCCAGCTGGCACGGATCATCGAAAATGACATCGACGACATGCCTGCGCAGGTGCAGACGGATAGCAAGCTACAGCTGGAAATTGCAAAAAAGAAAATGGACAGTGGGTTGAAGATGTGATCACTCGTCCAGCATAAGCTGACCGGGGTTCTTTTTCAATAGCTCCAGCTGTTCACGCTGCACTTGGCTGATGCTCTTTTCGGGCGTGGGCAAATCTTCGGGCATCGTGCCGCCTACGCGCTCAATAGCGGCGCGTACTTCATGGCCAACTTCATAGTGCGTGGTGTTAGCAGCTTCTGCTCCCTGCACTTGCTCGCGACTTAACTTGCTTTCAGTTTGGGTGATGCGGAATAAATTTGCCGCCAATTCTTCGCTGCCCATGAAATCCAAGATTTTTTCTTTGGGCTTCAATTGCTTGCGAGCGTGGATATCCGCGACATCCAAACCGCCGTAAAGCCCGCGATAACCGGCATTCTGAAAAGTCGCATATTCCAAATCAGTAATCAGCCCGGCACGGCAAGCGGCCTCGGCCAGCATCTGATTCCACTGCTTGACCTCGCCGCGAATGACAAGGCGCTTGTTGTCCTCGTCAAGCTGATTGAATGTATCCGCGACTTCTTGCCGCCGCGTTTGGATGGCAAAGTATGTTTGCCCCAACGCAATCAACTTTTTGCGGGGATCACCGTTTTGTACAATCAGATAGCAAGCGTAACGTGTCAGCTCGTAATCTTTTGCTTTTCGGAGGCCACCTTTACCGATTTCGATCATTTTGCTGACCTCAGCAAAATGATCGGCAGTGTCATGTCCGCTGTTGTGACAGGCCAGCATGGCTTTTTCAATCACGTTGGTGAAATTACGCCATTGCGTGTACTCCAATACATCGGCCAAATCGCGCGCCGACCAAAACGCAGTGCCATCGGGCTTGGTTTGTTTGATTTGCTCAAAGGAAACATATTCCGGGGCATTTAAGTTGCCCATGCTTCACCACCTAAAACTTTACTACCTCCATTATATCACACAGAGAGGAAGATTACAATCCCAAATTTCATCCCCTTCACCCGCGAGCAGATTGAGCGTGCCAAGCACGCAGACCTCGCGGCGTTTCTCACAGCTCGCGGCGAAACACTCAAGCGCTCAGGCTCCGAGCAAGTCTGGGCTGACCGCCACATCACCATCCGCGGGCACTGGTTCTACGACCACTACGAACAAGCCGGCGGCACCGCCATCGACTTCGTGCAGAAATATTTCGCCGCCAGCTTTCAGGAGGCTGTGCAACAGCTGCTTGGCCACGGCGTTGTTGCAGAGCCGGTTGAGGCAAGACCGCGTCCCCGACAGGAATTTAAGCTTCCGCCGCGTCATGTCAATATGCGGCGCGTGTACGCTTACCTGCTCAAGCAGCGCTGCATCGACCGCTCGGTGCTGGATTACTTCACCCACCACAAGCTGATTTACGAGGACGCGCGCTATCATAACGTCGTGTTTGTCGGCGTGGATGAGCAAGGCCAGCCCCGCCACGCGCACAAGCGGTCGACGGCCAGTCAGAAGTCTTGGCGGGCGAATCAGTCGGGCTGTGACGGCAAGTTCGCGTTTCATCACATCGGCGCAAACGGCAGGATTTATGCCTTTGAGTCGCCCATTGACATGCTGTCGTTCATTTCGATGCACCCACAAGATTGGCGACAGCACAGCTATGTTGCGTTGTGTGGGGTCAGCGATGAGGCGCTGCGGCATCAGCTGGCCACGCATGAGGATTTGCGTGAGGTCGTGCTGTGTCTCGACAACGACGAGGCCGGGCATGTTGCCACCGGTAGGATTGCGCAGGCCTTGCAGGGCTACGAAGTGACGGTGCTCACGCCACGCTTCAAAGACTGGAACGAAGACCTCACGGCGTTGAGGCAAACGGAGGAATTGCATTGCCAGCTCACGTTATCTTAATCCTCGTCGGCGGCGGGTTTCTCCTGCTGATGCTGGGCGCGCAGTGGTTGAATAATCGCCCGGGCTTGAATAATATCAAGTCAAAAACGATTGGCGATGGCCAGCACGGAACGGCGAGATTTGCTTCAGCGAATGAAATCAAGCAGACCTACCGCACCGTGCCATTCACGCCGGAGCTGTGGCGCAACGGCAAGCAGCGCCCCGACTGCTGCGGCATCATCGTGGGGCAGAAAACCGTCGGCGCAAAGACCATCGCGCTGGTGGACGAGGGCGACGTGCATGCGCTCATGATCGGTGCTGCGGGCTGCGGCAAGACGGCATATTTTTTGTACCCGAACATCGAACTTGCACTGGCATCGGGGATGTCATTTGCCGTGACGGATACAAAAGGCGATGTCTTCAGGAACTATGGCCACATCGCCAAAACCCGCTATAATTATGACGTTGCGGTGCTTGACTTGCGCAATCCAACCAAGAGCGATGGCTTCAATCTGCTGCACCTCGTCAACAAATACATGGACTTGTGGTTGCAAAGTCCCGGTGACATTTCGCTCAAAGCGCGTGCGGAGAAGTACGCGAAAATCATTGCCAAGACGATTGTGTTTTCCGATGGCGAAAGCTCTGCTGGACGGGGTCAAAATTCGTTCTTCTATGATGCTGCGGAGGGCTTGCTCACGGCTGCGATTCTACTCATTGCCGAGTTCGCCGAACCCGGGCAGCGGCACATTGTCAGCGTGTTCAAGCTCGTGCAGGATTTGCTGGAGCCCTCGCCCGAACCGGGGAAATCCTGCTTTCAGCAGCTCATGCAGCGCCTGCCTAGCGAGCACAAGGCCAAGTGGTTCGCCGGGCCTGCGCTCAATACCAGCGAACAGGGTATGGCTTCGGTGTTGTCGACGGTCTTGTCAAGATTGAATGCGTTCCTCGACTCCGAGCTTGAGCAGATTTTGTGCTTCGACACTGCCATTGACGCCGAGCGGTTTTGCAAGCGAAAGTCTGCGCTGTTCATCGTCATGCCGGAAGAAGATAGCACGAAATATTTCATGGTGAACTTGATTATCCAGCAGCTGTACCGCGAGATTTTGGCTGTCGCCGACGAAAACGGCGGCAAGCTGGATAAGCGGGTGATGTTTTACCTCGACGAATTTGGCACGCTGCCGCCGATTCAATCTGCGGAGATGATGTTCAGCGCGGCGAGGTCGCGGCGGTTGAGTATTGTGGCCATCATCCAGTCATACCAGCAGCTCGAAAAGAGCTACAGCCGCGAGGGTTCGGCCATCATTTGCGACAACACGCAGCTGACCATCGCGGGCGGGTTTGCGCCAGGCAGTGAGTCCGCTGAGCGCATTTCCAAGGCCATGGGCAGCCGCACGGTGTTGAGTGGTTCGGTGTCACGTGGGCGCGAGAACTGCACGCAGTCGCTGCAGATGATGGAGCGGCCGCTGCTTTGCCCGGATGAATTGAAGTCGATGGACAAAGGAAGTTTCATCGTGCTCAAAACCGGCGCGCATCCGTTTATCTCAAAGCTCAAGTTGTTCTTCCAATGGGGCATTGCGTTCGATGAGAAGAACCCCTACGCTCTTGCTGATCGAGGCGCGCGGGTCGTGGATTATGTGGACAAAGCGCAGGTGGAGGCTGCTATCCGCAGAAAATTCCCGGAGGTGGTTGTGCCGCAGCCGACAGAACCGAAGCGCACACAGAAGCTCAAGCCAAAGCCCAAAAGGGAGGTGAAAGCATAGCATATTTCACGCGTATTTACAACGACCAGCGCTTGCTCAAGCGCGCCAAGCTCGTCTACATCTACTTGCATGACCGGCAAAACAACGGTGTGGCTTGGCCGGGGCTTAACCGCATCGCGGCTGACCTGTCGTTGTCGCGCAGTACCGTCAAGCGGGCGGTTGCTGACCTTGAACAAGCGGGGTATTTGCACAAAGAAGCCTGCTTCCGTGCAGATGACGGCAAGCAGACTTCAAATCGTTATATTATTTTGAAATAACTTGCGGCCAAGGGATAGCTCCGTCTGTGCGGTGGACTGGTGTGGGGATCATGGTGAGCTGGTCTATGAATAACCCAGGTGAAGAGTTTATCTAACGGCAGAAGGAGAAATCACATCCACCACCACCCAAAGGCGACCCACCTGAGCACCCACTGTTGCCACGGCGGCAGGTGCGCCCACCAGGGCCAAGTGACTTCATACAGGTGCAGGTAGCGCACGCCGCGCACACCTTGAACGCGCACACGGGCGGGTTCTTCGCCGTAGCCCCACGCCCAGACTTCGCCGTCTTCGGTGACGGCAACGGACTGCCAGCGCTCGGCGAAAGCGACGATGTTGTCAAGACCGTCAATCTGCGGGAGTTCATCAGTCGGCCAGTCGAGGTCAACTGGTGCGGGCAGGTCGCTGTCGTTGATCAAGCCCCAGCCGTAGACTTGGCCGTCCTCACGCAGCGCGAGGGTATAGCCCCAGCCCGCGCGGATGGCGACCACATCATATAAGCCGAGCGCTTGCACGGGCACAGCCGAGACGTTCGCGTCAATGCCAGCGCCGAGCTGACCCCTGCCGTTGTCACCGAAACTCCAGACTGTGCCGTCGGCGCGCAGGGCAACGCTGTGGGTGTCGTATGCGCAGATGGCAATTACATTGCTAATGTCCACTCGGGCTGGCGTCAGCTGCGCCGAAGGCGAGGAGCCCCACCGCAGGTGGTCACCCAATTGACCCAAATCATTGCGGCCGGACGTCCAAACTGTGCCGTCATCACGCAGCGCAACGGTGTGACCATTGCCGGCGGCGACCGTCGCCGCGCCGTCTAAGTCGTGCACCCGCACGGCGGCGTTTCGCGTGAAAGTTGTGCCGTCGCCGAGCTGCCCGTGCGTGTTGCGGCCCCACGCCCAGACCGTGCCGTCGCTGGCGATGACCACGCTGTGGTTTGCACCTGTTGCGACAGTTGCGGCACTCGCGGGCACGGCCAACAGCGCCAGCAGCAACATGCAAACTAAGATTTTCTTCATGCCTGTGCCCTCCTCTGCGGTTTTTTCAGCAGGATTAGCGCACCCGCAACGGCCAAACTGCCAACCACCGCAGCAACGATGAGCGCCGCGTTGCTGTCGCCGGTGGGCGGCATGGGCACGGTGTCGTAGGCGGCGAGGACATCGGTCTGCCGGTTGGCGTTTCGGCGATGGCGCGCGTTCTCCGCCAGCACGCGGAAAAAGCTCACCGTGGCAACGGTGGCGAGAGCGCCTGTGACCGTCAACGCGAGAATCCAAAGCAGGTCATTTTGCGCCAGACCCTCAAAAAACGCGCGAATTTGGCGGTAAAATTGCCGCAGCGAAAGCAGGTGTTGCAGCACGCAATCCGCGCCGCTGAGCACGTAAAACAGCGTGGCGAGCACCAAATCCGGGCCGAGGGCTGAGTCGGTGGTGGCGAGCATCACGGCCAAGCCGTCCAGGAGATTCAGCGCCGCATCGCGCGTGTTTGCGGGCAGCCGAGCGGCAATGAGTAGCCGCATTTCCGCCCAGTTTTCATCCGAAAGAATCATGGGAATCAGCTGCCTGGCGAGATGCGTGAAGGCATCGGGCAGGTCGGTTTCGAGCCGAACGGCATCGTTTTGGCCGTTGACAGAACGGAAAATCGACAGCGTGCCAGTGACCAAGTCGAGGAGGTCTTCCAACTCAAGACTGAGGCCAATTTCCTCGGTGAAATCGCCGAACCAGTTGCGCAGCATGTTCGTAAAAATGGTGTTGAGCGCGGGTTCGATCGGCAGGCGCAGCTCCTGCGTCACGCCTGCGATGTCGAGCACAAACGGGTACTCGATGCCCAGCAGCGCCATCACGTCTTCGACGTCGGCGATGGGCGTCAGCATGTCCACGATGGCGTAAAACGGGCGCAGCATGCGGTTAACGGCCTGCACAAAATTGTTGCCGCGGCCGTCTTCCTCGGCGGCCATGAAGTACAGAATGTTCGGCAGCACGCGCGGGATTTCGTGCAGCGGGTCGGCGAGCACGCGCTCGAGCACGTCCAGCAGCGGATAGACGATTAGGCGGATGAACTGCTCGTCGCAGTCGGCCGCTTGTGCCATGAACTCGTCGTGCGGCAGGATGTATCTTTGCGGCACGCCGAAGGCTTCGAGGATGGGAATCATGCCGTGGCGGTAGCCGTCGTAGCCCGAAAAGCCAATCATGTCGCCCAGCAGCAGGATGTCTTCTTCCAGCAACATGATTCTGAGCATGGGGATGTGCGGTTCGACGGTCGAAAACACACGATCAAAGATAGCCGGGCGGTCGAGTTCGGGCAGGTTGAGTAGCTCAAGAAAGTTATCTGCTTCGAGGAACAAGTCCGCAAAATTGTTGAGCACATTCGGCAGCATATCCGCCAATTTGTCGGCCATTTCGCGCGTCCACACCAGGCTATACTCCACCGGATTGTGCACCGGGTTGCGCGCTTGGGCTTGCTCCACCCACGCGTAGCGCATGAAGTCCCGCGCGGGATAACGCTGCATGTTGAACAGCTCCACCAGCCACGCGATGCTGTGGTGGGGGTTGTCCAGAATGACGTCAAAGATGTTCCGGATGGGTTCTGTCGGCGTGAAGTCGTTGCCTTCGGGCAGCGCCAGCAGGCTGGTGAACACGCCGCTGAAGTGGTCAATCAGGGGCAGCTGCGCGTTGAGCGACTCGCCGAGGTTCATGGAAAAGTCGAACGTGAAGGCGCGGGTATCGCCGCCGAAAAAGCCCGCGAGAGAGCCGAGCGTCGCAGGGCGGACAATGTCCCAATCGGGTTCCTCAGCGCCCCTCCCCTCGAGGATGGTCACGTGGTCGCAAGCGCCGCGGTTGAGGAAGGTCGGGGCGAAGCTGCCAGGATAGTTTTCATGCAACAATGCAATTTGTCCCAGTGGCTCAGACAGCAGGGCGGTGAATAACCCAGTATCCGACAGCACATTTAAAAATGCTAAGTTAATTAAATCCGGGAAAACTTCACCAAACATCGCCACGAAAAAATTCAGTTCGAACAGCTCGAATTGCAAATAATTTGCCAGCTCATGCGTGAGTTCATTCAGCGCATCGCCACTGGCTCCCGCCATGTGTACAGTTGCGCTAAGTTGTAAATCGCTGATCACGTCAATAACCGTGTTTTCTGCCAGTTGCGTTAGCAGCGCAAAATTAGGCAGAAAATCTAGCAGATTTGAAAGCGGTTGTTGACCGAAGACCTGCGACCAATTCAGTAGTGGTTCAAAAATGCTGCGTGTAAGCAGTTGCGCGATGTCCTGCGCATCACTCATCGCTTGCATGTTCGCGTTAAACTCCGCTTCGCTATAGAGAATCAATTCATCTAAACCAAGCAACTCGAACAATGGAAGAATGAGCCTCCCATAAGCGCCAATGCCCAATATCTCGCTTGAAACGCCCACACGAGAATCGTACTCGCCCGTCCAAGCAATATCGTGCTGCAAGCCATCCAGCTCAAACAACCCGCCCGGGCGCACATAATGACTCATCGATAAGTCAGGCAACAAGATATTGACAACAACAGGGTCCATGCCCAAGAGATTCCGTATCGCGTTAAAGCCGTTCATGATGGGGTTATTGTTGAGCAAGTTATTGATTGGCGCGGTCACGCCAGCCAGACCAACCACGAGGTCTTTTTGCCAACTGTCGAACTCCTCCCCCTCGATACGCTCAATTTGCCGTGTAGTTCTTCCAAATACGATGCCTAGAAATTCTGCCATGCCGTTTAGGCTATAAGTGATTGCATCCAAAAACGCTTCTCGACGTTCATCAGGGCATTCAATGTCAGCCAAGTTAAATGCATAATTTTCTTGCGCTGGTGCTTGCATGTTCAGCAATAGCTCCAACCATGAATCTGCCGCAAAGCCCATCGCATCACGCAGTCTTGGGTTGTTGAATAAGCATCCCAGTGTAATGCTTTGCGGGTGTTGCCCGGCAACCTCACCGAGCATGTAGGCGAGTGTGAGGTTGAAGCTGCCCAGCTGCGCGAGGTGTGTGTTTTCCGTCAAGCTCAACAAGGGCGTATTTAAGAAAGAATTAACATGATTAACAACAACGCGCTGCAATGCAAGAATGGCGTTGGGCAGCGCATCCGTTACCATGTTTTCATGAATTAGATTGTTGATGAATGTTGTAAAAAACGATTCATTCGCGGGCGCGAGGTCGATATCTTCCGCTTCAAGCAGCGTTTGCACCAGCCATGCCACAAAGTCTAGGCCAACTTCTTGTGCCAGCATTTCATGCAAGATATACAGGAACACATGCCCGCGTTCGGCCTCGATATGCCGGCGAATGGGCGTTAGGCCAAGTGCATCATTCGCGCGCTGCGTGGGCAAGTCGATGTTCATCTCGCCCAACTGCGACAGGAATTGCAAATCTAGCTCCGGCAGCCGCAATGTTGGCATCTCTGCAGCGTTTTCTGCGAACCATTGGCTGTTTAGTATGCTTTCAATTTGCTCTATCGTGTGCAGCACATGCTCGTATTGCACACGATAGATATCTTCATAGTCCAGTGCGATGGGGTCGCGCAGGCCGCGTGTGGGCAGCCAGCTGTCAAACCAAGGCGCAACTTGACCTGCCAGCAGAGCCTCGCTCATGTTTACATGCTGGATATTCAAGCGTTGCAGGCGATGGAATTCTTGCTGTGCGGCAAGGATTTGCTCTTGCTGGGTTGGCGTTAACGCGAACACCCCTTGCACCAGCGGCAAAAACGTGAGATTATCGAAATCGTAGGTTTCAAAGTCGGTGATACCGTCAAACAGACGAAACCGCATTACTTCCTGCACGGTTTGCAGATAATCTGCCCACGCTATGGGGAGCGTTTCGCTGGGAAATGCTCGAAAAAATTGTCGCAATTGTGCATCAACTGCGTTGAATTCTGCATGCAGCTGTTCATTGGTGTAGCGTGAAAAATCTGCGGGTTGAAGTTGCAATCTATACCCATTGAAGAATGCGCCGTAGGTGTCTACGATGCCAATTTGACGTAGTGCGTTTTGCTGTTCGGCAATCATTTCGGCTAGGCCATTGGGCTGTGGTGCACCTGTCAACGCGAAATAGCGATTGACTGCACTCACGAAATTCGGACGCAACGTGGGGTCACCTTGATAACGCGTCCATTGCGTTTGCATATAGTTAAACACCGCCTGCGGTGAACGCAGTGCGTCATCCAACGCCATCACGTACAGAACATACAGTTCATAGCGGCGCTGCAATTGCACCAAGTACGCATATTGTTCTGCATCTGTTCCAGCGATAGGGAAGTCTATGTTTCCGGCAGCGTTGTACGCGTCAATCCAACTATAAGCCGCCATGGTTGCTTGCCAAACTGCGTGCTCGGCAGGAAAATCCACAGCATTGGGTGCGGGTGAATTGCGCGGAAACTGCGTGAAATTCGGTGCGCCTGCGGGAGCTAACAGATGATGTTGCGTTTCATGCGCTTCGGGAGTGTTGCCTGCCGAAATCAGTGCATTTCGCTCAGTTTGTGCTGGAGCAAAATTGGTGTTGCTTGTCCATCCGCTGCCGTCTGGTACTTGTGAATAGTCCAGCAGCAGCCGCACGTCAACGCGGCGCACTGCTGTGCGGATAGCAACAATCACTCTTTGTGGAGCATTCGGCGCGATGCCGTGCTCCGCCCATGTGAAGCCGGGAAAGTTTGGCTCGCCCGTGATGCTGCCTGTCAACCCGTGGTAGGCCAATACAACGCTTTCATAAAGCGCAAGCATGTCCGCAAAAGACATGCCTGCTGTATCAAATCTGTCGGGGTTAAGCGTCATGCGTGGGTCGGCGATTGCATTTGCAATCACCGACACCATTGCATTCATATTAGGCGCTGCACTGCTCATAAAGCCCATTGAAACGCTTGTCAACAACACTGCACAACATAAAATTATGCTCAGAATTTTCTTTTTCACATCGTCCCCCAATTAAGCATTTAACTTAGTACCATAAAAACCCGAAGAAAAATATCAAGATGAACCACTGCCACCAAACTAGGCGCACGGTGACTTCAACTTCCATGCGGGTGGTGCCTTCGGGACACACTGCGGTAATGGTCGTCACACCACGGCGTGGTGAGCGACCATAATGCACCAGCCCCTGCGCATCAACGCTCATCACTTCGGGATTACTGGAGTGCCATGTGAGCTCGGGCGCACGGCGAGCAACATCCGAAAACACGCTGGTCGCTTGGTTATGACGCAGCGTAAGCTCGGGTTCATAAACCAGCACAAGCATCGGCCGATGGTCGGTGGTGTAGCTGTATCCACAACGCATGCAAGCGCGGCGTGTGTAGCCCGGCTGCGTAAATGTTGGTTGCGTCACCACTGCGTTAAACAGATGCCCCAGCGGGCGAGTTTCAGCCGTGCGCAAGGTATAACCACACTGGCTCGTCCATGTGGTGAAGCCCCCCGTCGTGCATGTGGGCGCAGTCACAACGCGCGCATGTTGCGGGTTGAATTGCAGTGTCATTTGCCCAATCGGCAATTGAATATCATTTTGGTGCGCGAAGAAATTCTGCGTGGCGTTCACTTGTGTGAGATTGCGATTCCCCAGCAAATTCAGTGTAGTGAGGTGGTTGCGGCTCACATCCAAGTGCGTCAGTGCTGCGTTTGCCGTTAGGTTCAGCGCGCTCAGGCACAGCCCTGACACATTCAAGTTTTGCAGTGCGGTGTTGGCGGACAGATCAACATGAGAAAGCGGATTATCTGCCAAGTTCAGCGTGGTTAGACCCGTGAAATTCGCGATGCCTGCGATGCTGGTGATGCCGCGATCGGCAAGTTCCAGCGTGGTGACGGCGGCGGCGTTATTCGCGCCGATGGGTGTGTCATCGTCCAGACCCATCGCCTCGCGCACGGCGGCGAGGAAATTCTCACACGCAAACTGTGCCGTGATGTTCTGTCCGCTGAACACCTGTGGCACAAACAACACTTGCGTTTGTGAGCCTGCGCCAAGGACTGCGGATGGCGCCGGCAACCAGTTCATGCGAATGTCTAGCGTTTGCAGGGCGGTGTTGTTCGTCACATCTGCGCTGGCGATGCGATTATTTGATGCGTTGAGGTATTCTAGGTTGGTCATGAAAAGCAGCCCCGCCAAGCTGGTGACATTGCGATCACTCACGTCAAGCATCGTGATTTGCTGTAGGTCTGCCGGGGTTATAGGTTCGGTTGCATCCAAGTCGAGGTATTCACGGATAGCTGTGAGAAAGTTCTCGCAGGCGAAAAATTCACTCACATCGCGGGTCATGCCATGTTGCGGGTGGAAATCAAAACGTTGTAAATTTGTAATAGTCACGCCCGATGCAAACTGTAATGCTGCGGTGCTTGGCATGAAATTGTGGCGCGCTTCGAGTATGCGCAGCGTGGGTTGTTGATGCAAATCCAAGCTTGTCAGCAGGTTATCACGCACGCCCAGTGCTGTCAGTCGCGTGTTTGCGTGCAAATCCAATGTCGACAAACGGTTATGAGCGACATCAAGGACTTCTAACATTAAATTGTTGCTTACATTGATACGCTCAAGCTGATTCTCAAAAAGCCCCAATTGTTCAAGCAACGGATTTCGCGACACATCAATCGTTGAAATCTGATTTCTGCCCAGATGTAAAAATGTCAGATTGGGCCACACCGAAGGTTCTGCATGCTCTATGTTATTGTTGAATAGCATCAGCCACTGCAAACCAGTGAAATTTTGCAGACCGTCCAAGCGGGTAATGCCGCGATTTTGTAGGTCTAGGTGTGTGACCATAGCGGCCTGTTCGGCAATAATCGGTGCGTCGTCACCCAAGTTCAGCACATCGCGCAGCGCCGCGAGGAGGTTTTCGCAGGTGAACGCTGCCGTCACGTTCGTGCCCGGGATAACCTGCGGCTGGAAAGTAAAACTGTGCAGTTGCTGCGTGTTCAGCCCGACAACTGCCTGTTGTGTGGGCATGCGGTTTTGACTAACATCCAAGTCGCGCAGTCGTGTAAGGGGTGTAATATCCAACGCTGTCAGACGATTGCGTGAAACATCCAAGGTTTGCAACTGTGTGTTTTGCTGCAAATTGAGCGTAGTTAGCTCATTGCTTGAAACATCCAATGTGACCAGCAGGCGATTGCGGCTGATATCCAAAACTGACAGAACATTGCCAGCTGCATCAAGGCGTTGGAGCAGTTCATTGCCCGAAACCTGTAAGTGAAGCAAGTTATTTTCACTCACATCCAAGTGAATCAGAAATTGTGCAGCACCGGCGTTGAAATTACTCAGTCGATTGCCACGCGCGACCAACGACCACAACCACGGTGTGGGGGTCAGGTCAAGGCTGTTGAGCTGATTGAAACTAACATCAAGAGCTGCCATTTCGTTTAGATTTTGCAAATTGAGTGACGACAGCCGGTTATGCGACACGTCCAACATTTGCAACTGAGTGAGGTGATTCACGTTTATGTTTTGCAGGTTGTTGTGCGAAGCAACCAATACTTCCAACGCGGTATTGTTAGCCACATTAAGCGTGGTCAATTCATTTGCAGCAACCACCAATTCCACCAGTTCTCGGTTCTGTGCTACCGACCATGTGCTTAACTGCGGATTTGCGGGTATGCTCAACACTTCCAGTAATGGAAGGTGCGAGGTGGTCAGTGATGTCAATTGTGTAGCAGCTGCGAAAAGCTCTCTTAGCTGTGTGTTCGATGTGATAATTAGGCTGGTTAAAGGATTTTCAGAGACATCTAAACGCAGCAACTGAGGAACGGCAGTGAAATTTGCTGCCGTTAACTCATTTTCTGACACATCGAACACCAACAGGCTTGTCAGGTGTTGCAAGCCTGCCAAGCTGGTGATACCTCGCCCTCTTGCTTGAAGATGCGACACCGATGCCGCCTGCGCTGCTGTGATAGGCGCTCCCACAGGCAGACGCAGGTTAATCCGAATTGCCGCAGCCAAGCCAGGGTCAAAGGCGGGGGAAATATCCGCATTGGCATGCGCGGGGATAACCGGCATGGCGAGGCCTAGCATCAATATTGCTAAAAAGAGGGCTATCGGACGAGTGAAATGTTTTTTCATCTTGAGTTCCTCCAGTTATTGCGGGTTCGCAGCGCGGAAAGCAGCGTAAGAATCCCACACTACGCTGGTGCTGTCATTTATGTCACCGAAAGGAAGATATGGCCAAAATGGATGGTCACGCCATGCAGGGTTTTCCATCCAGTTGGGATGGCTTTGCCAACTGCCATCAACCCAATCGCCACGCAGTGGGTTGGGCAGACCAATCTCATGTGCGAAAATGCTGTTTTCCCAACGAAAGAATTCATTGATGCGTTCGTTGTCGAAAGAGAAAATTAATTCAACTGGATACAATTCATATAACACACCTCCGTTTGGCGACAAATTAAAACTTTCCCACCATTGACGCTGTGCGTCGTTTGCTCGCTGAAAATCTTCTCGACTGATATTGAAATCCCTCACAAACGTTACTGCGATGATTTCGTTATGAAATTGCTCATTACTTCTTGAAAGTTGCCACCTATCATAGGTTTCTATGCCAATTATACGAACGAAATGATAAGGTAAGGCATAGAAAATTGTTCGATATCTGCCGACAATCCAATCGCCTGAATCATGATATTCGCCAGTGTCACGGTGTGAATCCCTTTCTGGCCATACGTCGGGAATAGGCCAAGTGAATGTAATGGCTTCAGTGGTTGTTTCGTGAATAGTTGTTGTATGTTCCAAAGTTGTTTCGGCTATGAACTCATCGGCTCCGTTTGTACAGGCGACAAGGGTGAATGATAAGACGAATGCGAGTATAAAGATAATTGTTTTTTTCATAAGAGAAGCTCCTTGTGTTATTAGCTGATTCTCGTTGCACAGTTGTTGTCACTGCAAGAAAGGTCTGGACGGCCAGACACATATGAGCAGGTAAGTGCCGGTCGCCTTTCATTCCAAGGCGGTTCTAATGCATTTGAATTGGAAAAAGTTCCACTAGGAAAGAAAAATATTGGGTTAATTCGATATCTAATTCGATTATGTCTGCTTGCGTTGCCACACAAACCACTTACCCAAGGCAACCATGGCGTTGGATAAGCGGCACGGAAATTGGACACTTCAAAGTGCAAATGACCGTTACTGGTGAGTTGTGCACCTGTATTGCTTGCGTAGCCAATCTTATCACCTCTTCGCACTGTACCATCAGCCCTGCCCTCTGAACGCATGTGCATATATGTAAACAATAAAGCCTGCCCAGTTACTGGATCTACATGAGATGGGTCTGTAGAAAGGATAGAAATTGTGAACCCTGCAGAACCTCCCCCATTGTTGCGATATACAATCAATCCATCTGTTACAGCAAGCACTGGAACTCCTTCCACATTGCCGCTTGGAGCACGATTAAAATCTGCACCTAAGTGGAGGTCGCTGGTACGGTTGCTGTGATAAAAGCGCAAACCGAAAGGAGAAGAGATTCGATTCAAATTCCGGGCTTCTTGGTACACTCCGTCACTAACCCTCACACCAAGCGGCCAGCCGATGTTCATTTGCATATATTGGAATGCCGTCCCGCGTGTAATATCCGCTATGGGCGGACAGTTAACCGAAGGCAGCGATCCAACCGCGTTCCGTCGCACAAACATGAACCTATTTGCCCCGCGCAAGTCTGTTTCAACAAAGTAGTACCCGTCTTGCTCACCTATGCCAACACCGATAACAGTTACTAGTGAATTAGCAACCAATGTTTCTGTAGACAAATTATCAGGGACAGTAAAGCGTGATTCAACTGACGGCCAAGAGCGAAGAGTGGTTGTCGCTCCTGTTGTCCTTACTCTCCTTCGCTCATTCGCGGGCAGCATTGTCACCTCTGGTCTCATCATACCTATAGGCACATATCCTACGTGTATCCCACTCGCAATAGTACCACTTACTATTCGGAAAAAATTACCACTTATGCCGCGCACTACTGTTCTTTGCCCAACAGTTATTATATTATTGAATGTGCCATTGTGCGCTCGGTTGAATGCTTCTGTTGATGCATTAGCCCATACCTCAAAGGTAGGCAGTTGCTGACTTGAAACGGTCACATAAATTCGTATAGGATCAGAAATCTGGGAATTTTCACCTATTTGCCTGCGCTCCAAGCGAGCAGTTACTATGCTAGTCCCCTCGGCATTTGCGCGCACCGTATTGGTATTCCCTGCTTCACCAGTTAGTGTTGCGCCACTACCAGTAATGTTCCAAGTAACCGCGTTAAAGACGCCATGTTGTCCTTCGGTGAAACGCGCCCTTAGCTGCCTTGATTCATTCAAGAACAAATTCACATGCCCTGGTCTTTGTTCTGTTGCAACAATCTCATTGGACATGGGCACAATTGAACGCGCGTCCGTTGCCCCAAGAACACCAACACCCACAGGATCAGGATCAAATGCAATATAGAAATCATTGAACGCAGAGCGCCAGCCCGCAATGGTATCTCTCCACCCGGCGATTATGACGTTTGCAAAGAAATCGAGCAAGTCATGCACGATTTGCAATGCATTTATCGTAACTTCGACCACGGGAATCAGAATCCTTGTTGCAATGACAATCACTCTGGATACCGCAAGCACTGTGGTGAAAAAGCCTATCGACATATCGAAAAACGCATTATGAACTGTGTTAAATCGTCGATTGACCGGTGCCGGCTGCGCGGTTCGCATCCACGTCAATACCTGCAAAGCCGTTTCTGCAAAAGGAATGACATACGATTCGACAATATGCTGAACAGTTTGCAGGACTTCCAACAATGTCGTCAAGCCACGGATAAGTAGACGAATCCCTGGTAACATAACAACATTGATAAAAATTTGACCTACCGCAAGAAGAAAGTCTACTGATGCTAAGATAAAATCAAAGATAGCAAACGGATTTGTTCCGAGCGGATCCCAATACATGATAGGGTTATTCAGCGCATAGGCATACATATTCGCACCCAGCACGCCATGCCCTGTATCAAAATAAATGTCCGCGCTGATGAAGCGACCCCATTGCGGATTATACCAACGACTAAGCAGATAGTAAAAGCCGGCATATGCATCCCAATAATAGCCTCTATAGCGGATGGGGTTAATATGCCCGACTCCACTCAACGAAGTGTCTTCAATGTTTACAATGTTGCCCCAAGCATCATATTCATAGCGTGCAACAACTTGACCGTCAATGTCAATGATGGCAACTACATCACCAAACAGATTGCGGATGTAGAAATATGGCGCGCCATTGAGCGTAAAACCAACCATGCGACCAGTAGCATCGTAGCTCCACACAATTTCATATCTGTCGCAAATGCGCGCCATGAGCATATTTCCTGCCCAAATGTAATCCGTCACGCGCCCATCCACAATTCTGCGCACACGTAAACCGTTATGGTCGTATTCATATTTAATCAATGACTCATAAAAAATGTGTATATCTTCACTATATGTATCACCTTCTTCAGAAACCCATGTTTCCGTTATGTGTTCATCAACGATTATCGAAATTTCGCTTAACAAACCCCCACGTTCCCATGAGTAAGTCCGCCCGGCAAAACTAGTCATGTTGCCAAGTGCATCGTAGGTTATTTCTTGTCCATTGAAATGCGTAAGTTGGTCTTGCCAGCCATTGGTGCGGTACGTAAACTCATCATTGCGCCCGCCGCCAATAGCAGACAGGATATTGCCGTAATTATCGTAGGTAAACACGGTATCATTATGCCGCACAAGCTGCCCTATTGCATCGTACTCAAATGTATGCGTTGGCGGGTTATCTCTGCCATTCTCATAAATCGCCACAATGCGCCCGTGCTGGTCATAGCGATAGTCAAACGCAAATCGCGTGCCATCGGGCAGAGTGGTCGTCATGTTTTCAATTACATCTGTCGCGTTGCCCTCGTGAGTGCGATATGCCAATTGCATGATAACTTCGCCATCAGGCAACTGAAGCGTGGTTCGCGACAAACGGTTCATTGCAACGAATTCATAGCTTTGTTGCGCATGAAGGGTGAAGAACTCCGAACGATGCGGACGAGCTTGATCATCAAGGAAGTAATGTGTATCTGAAAGCAAACTGCCGTCCGCCCAAACGCCAAGGCGATTGAGCGCACCATTCACATCATAAGCCATGCGCACGCGCGTGGTATCAACTTGGCGATTGGGATTGGTATCTGCGGTATCTACGCCAGTCAGTCGCCCGGCCAAATCATAGTCAAATTGGCTTGTGCGTTCTGCGTCGTTTTCAGCCCGCAGCGTGCGCGCACGGGTGAGCTGACCATTATCGCCCCAGCGGAAATCAAAATGCGCCTGCTGACGATTATCCGCACCAAAATATCGCTCGGCAATTAAGCGTCCGCGGTCATCAAACGTCGGCTCATAGCGTCCCAGCGTGCCGCCTGCAAATTGTGTCCGCCGCAGCCGACCATCGTCATCAAATGTATTGGTGATGATCGCTTGCCCGGCAATGCTGCTTTGCACCAATTGCCCAATTGCATTATGTTCGAACACATAGTTTGTGTTGTTGTGCGTAATTCGTCCTAATCTGTCATCGCCGAACGTATACTGGATTTCTCTATTGCGCCCCCCTATGCCGTGCTCGTTTTCAATTCTCGAAAGCAAACCACGCTCATCATAAACGAACGCATTCGCGACACCATCAAAACCCGTAGCGCGCGTGATGATATTGTTGTATCGACTTTCATAGACAAAGCTTGCAGTTTGCCCGGCAGCGTTTTGAATCGTTGCTACATCGTTGTTATTGTTTGTGTAAGTGATAGTCTGCACACTAGTTACGCCATCTTCTTCGATGGTTATGCTCCTCAACACCCCGCCCAGCCCATAGTAAGCGTATGTTGTGGTGGACAACAGGCGTTCCTGCCCCTCTTCCACAATATATTGACGAACCTGTTGCAGGTTATGCGTGACGGGATAGTAATCCAGCCGCATAATTTCAACTCGACCATCCATCCTGCGAACCGTTACTTGTGTAACATTATTGAATCTATCATATTGATATTCGACAACGCCACCCGCATTGCGCGTGCGCAACAATCTACCGGCGTCATCGTACTCATGTTCTGTTCCGCTTCCGCCTACAAACACGAATGCATCATGAATACGCAATGCATTGCCCACCCCTTGGGGTTGGCCGTTATAGATGATATGCAATCTCATGTGCGTTGCATCTTGCCGTAGCGCATGGCTTTGCATCGCGATTTGTGGTCGACCGGTGATGTCGCGCTGAAAATCAACAACCACAGGCTCCCCAACTGTTTCAAAGTCTCCCAGCACGCCATTTTCGCCAGTAAAGGCAAAGAGGAATTCTGCCATCAACGCAAAGTCATCGTTGATAATTCGATCATCATAGGTGCCTCTAAATCCGCCACGAATCGCATTGCCTTCAACTTGCGCACCAAAAGTAATCATTTGGCCGGTTCTTGCGTACAACGGAATAACTTGCTGCACGGACATATTGTAATCAAGTCCTACGCCCTCTACTTGCAGCACACCATTTGTCACACGTGGACTAACTACGCGCTGACTTGAATTATGATGAAACGTCCAACGATTATCACCGCTAGAGAAAGAACTATTCTCTACAAGATTGAATGGATTCGCGTTGCTGCTTTTCTCTAACTGAATGGCATCAACAACAGCACCGCCTAATGCCTCGATAAAGATATTCCCCGAAGCTTGTGTGCCGCCCAGCAATCCGGCTTGCACATCGAACGTGAAACTAAAGCGATCCCAAGAATTATTTGCCGCGGTCACCATATAGCTACGATCATTGGTGTTAAAGTTATGGCGAAGCCGCACTTCTCCACCGCGAACAAATGCTGAAAGTGTATACGTACCTGGGTTCAAGCTGCTGATTGCTTGCTGAATACTTGCACCCTCGGGCAATGACCATGCAAAGCCGCCGACAACAGAGTCGATTGTATGGGAAACTTGGCCGGTGGCGGTCCAGCCATCATTGCTCGGCTGCCCACTAACATTTAATATTTCGTTGCTTGCGTTATGCACGAAATTGCGCACAATTTGTCCATGCGCCACATTAGAAACATTGCCCGCAGAAGTGAATCCCGTGCTAAAAATTTCGCCAAAATTGTTCGAGATATTCACCGTGTGTCCCATGCGGTCAAATAGAAGCGTGATGACTTCCTCGGTTGCTGAGCTTGTGATTACGGTTTGTGCAATGCTGCGTTGAAATTCCGTGCTGACGCGATGCACACTATCGTCAAACTCAAATCGCTGTCTAACCACATCGCCAACAACATGATCACGATCTCTAAACCAGCGCCCCCACTCATCATACCACCAGTTTGGCGGTTGTCCAACAACATTCCATACGAGATAGAACACTAATATGCGAACCCATCTTATCGCATCAACCAGCCAACCTGCCCAGTTTGACCACCACGGAAGTGTTTCTGGATTATATTCTGGTCTTTCTGCTTCACCCAATTGCCCCGCACCTTGAATCACTTCAATCACGCGATAAGCCGGGCGATCCAGCGTACCAGTGCGTTCATAAACAAATTGAACTAACTGACTTTGTGAATTTTGAATCGCAGTTAAGTGCGTGCGCAACTCCGTAACGGGGTGACGCTCGGCGAATCTGTCGTAACCCAATACGGTATATGTTCCATCAGAATGTTCAATCTCTGTCAACACATACCAAACGTCATCGCTGATGCCGCTCTCAATCTGTTCATAGCTGAACGTTGTGGTTCTTCCGGCCGGACATTCGATATAATGCAACAGTCCATTGCCATGATAACGCAGTTGAATAACACGGTCAACTGCATCGTAAATGGACATAATGCGCCCAGTTGCACTGTCGTAATTGATTTGTACGCGATTACCGTTCGTGTCGCGTATTTCAGTCATCACGAAATGATCCGCTGAACCCCAACTAGTGCCTATATTTCGACTGTTGCGGAAAACCCTCTGGTTACCCCTTGCGTCCTCAATCACCGCATTGTTATTGTTAGACAGGATTAGGTAAACAGACGGGTCAGTCATTTTTACATAGCGTCGCGGAAAAGCATTCCCTTCGGACACCCGAAAGAAATTGTGATGAGCGCCGGTGCCATCCACCAGCGTCCATACAGTGCCTTGTCTGAAAATTTCCTCAACCACGTTTAAGCGAAAACCAATGCCGAAGTTCATCCCCGCGTGGCGACCCACGAAATTGGGATTAACCCCCGGACGACTGGGTAGTTCGCGTGAAGACACATAGGTGTGCGCCAAAGTGAACGGCATGCGTTCACCCGTTAATGAAACTGTTGGGTAAACAAAACTCAATCCGCCATTGTAGTGATTAATAAACGCGTTGCCGGACGCACCAATATCGATTGTTTCAAATGTCCATTGTGCAGAAAGACCAACATTGTTTACATAGGTAAGGAAAACGAAAGGCTGGTTTGAGTCCGGATTGATTGCAAATGCCACAGGAATAGTCGCTATTCTCCACGTGCCGCGACAGTCTTCGTGACATGATGGATAATCATCACAATACCGATGTGTACGCACAGGAATAGGAATGGGCAAGTTCAGTTCCGGCAGTCGTAGCGATGTAAAGGTTACTAATTCATTGTTGAGGTTATCTTCATCCAAAGCGCGAAGCATAATGCCATTGTTTTCTTCGCCATGTTCAATCCACTGTTTCATCGCATCTGTGATATCGAACACTACACCACCCTCTAGACCGTCAATGATGGTAGCCTCATCGCCACCATCAGGACAAGGGGTAAGAAATTCAGGGACTTCGCCAATCCAACGACCTGTTCCCAACACACGTGAATCAAACGATGGCTGATTATTCCATGAAACATGCCCACGAGGCCAATGATTGGTTATCATGTGTGCCCCGACATCGATAAAGTTAAAATCCTCGGGAACCGGTACACCTGTTCTAAACGGAATCCTCGGTAAGTCAAACACGGAAAACCACGCTGATAATTCCGTGTGAAACATCAGCAATCTTGCATCATTAACAACTGCCGAACTCGGCAGTTCAGGCAACGGAAACCGAATCATGGAACGATAACGCGACGTATTACGCAACCAGTTCGTGGAGCGGCCTACGCGCAGCTGCCAAAACCAGTTGTTGGGGCGCCAGCCTCTTTCAGACACTGTGGCAGTGCGCATTTCCAAATATGGCAGTTGGTAGATATAAACCGGGTCTAAAAATACAGGAAACTCACGTTCCGGCTCATTCATCCAGTCCGAGCATGCTGTCAACGTTAAAATATTTCCTTCGAGCATAAGCGTGAGCGCTTCTTCATTCACTACGCCCGCACTGTCGAAAGCGAAAGGCGCTTCAATACGCATTTGCAAATCGCCTGTGCGTGAACAATGCAAGCGAATTGTACGCTCATCCTCTTGGATTGCAATCAAATTTTCCAAATCAAGCGTGAAGTTATATACATACTCTGCTTTGGGTTGGTTTACAATCACGAACTCTTTCAATTGGCCCGGGGACACGATGTACAGCAAATCCGCGCCGGGGAAAGCATCAAGGTAGATGATGGACGAGCTAAGATTATCCACGTGGGTGAGGTTATCCAGCTGCGGCATAAACTCCGACAAGTCCAGTACATACGCACGGCTAACCACGTGGCTCGCTTGCACGGGCTGGGGTTCATCATAGGTTAAGTAAGGCTCAAGTTCGACTTCGATTTCCGTGTATTCGGTGGTTGCGTTGTAAGTTGTAGTCGCTTCATGTATAGTATACGCTTGCGTTGTGGTTTCGGGTTCTGTGGTGGCTTCAGCAGGTGCGGTCGTGGTTTCTATTTCAGTTTCAGTTGTAGGCTCAGTGGTGGTTTCCGGCAGTGGAGGGGTGGGTAGTTGCAGTCGTGGTTGGGCAGTTTGCGGCACGCCAATCGCCACGCCAAATCCGCCCACATTCAGTGTAATTCTGTTGTCCCCGCCCAGCTCTTTCGGCAGTTGAATGTCAGTACCACTGGCCCGTGGGGAATAAAAATCCCCGTTACTCACGAGGGTGTTATCGATTGACACCCAGTTGCCATGCTCATCTTGGAAATGAATAGGCTGGGGATACACCATGGCGGTATAAGTACCATCATCATTAAGAAAATGACGTGTATCAGCCGTGCGCAATGATTCGATTTCTGCGATGGGTATAGCGACGTGATTTTCGTCATCAGCGACAGGCGGTGCTGCGGCTGCCGGCACAACAATTGCTTGCCCACGGCGCGCGTGCACTTCAATCACAAAGCCATGCAACGGTTGCGCTTGCACCAGCAGCACCAGCGCCATCACGACCGAAATAACTTTCAGTATGATTTTCTTCATCTCTTTTTACCTCTCCAACTGGAAAATTTATGAAACAATTGTAACATTCTTCATGTTTTTTGTCAATGGCTTTTCGCAAAATTTATTGTGCATTAAAGCGATTTCTTCAAAACGCCTGTCATCCTATTGACAAGACGGCGAAAATCTGTCAAAATAAAGTTGTCGCTTTCGCGAGAAGAAGTGAAAAGGATAACGCAACAGATGTTAAAATGAATCCCGGTAAAAGAATAGAATCTTGTCTTTCTGCATGCTGTTTGGCCAGCATGTGTGACTTTCTCTGCGCCAATGCGGCTGCCTGTGATGGGCAGCCGTTTTGCTTTTACCTCCCCCGCGCCCCGCCTCTGGTCGTTTTGCTATCACAACAAAACGAACTGGAGGAAAGAAAAATGTCAGAGCAGAGCTACACGCTCAACATATATAACCCCGCCACCAAGCAAGTCGAAATCGTTGCCGTGCCCAAGGAAATCTACGATGAATACCGCCGTGGCGGCTGGACAATCGAAAACAACGAGCGCCGATTCCGCAAGCACGAAACACCATTCACTGATCTGCGTGGCAACTACGAAAATTTCGCCGAGTTTTTGTCAGATGACGATGAGCTGCTGGCACGTTTGCTCAGTCAAGAATTACAAACTGCCATTATGCAATTGGATGAAAACGAGCGTGATTTGCTGCGTGCGTTGTTTGTTGACGGCCATTCCGAGCGCGACATCGCTACGACAAAAGATGTTTCGCAGGTCGCCATTCACAAACAAAAACGAAAAATCATAAAGAAATTGCAGAAGTTTATGATTTAATGGTTATCAACAGGGCAAGTTTTTACCGATACAAGTAAGAGAATAATTTTTATTCTCACGCAACTTGAAAACTGAATACCCATTTAGCAAATACGTTGCCTTTGCCGCGAGCTGGAAGCCGTTGCGCGATGACTCGTTTGACGAGCGACCATCAACGGACTTCACCCCAACCGAGCAACTTGGGTGCCACGACCGGCAAAAGTGATCATGATACTTCATCCCTGTGGGGGTGGCCGCGTGAGGGGGCCGGTGAAATTCCGATGAGGGCTGCTAAGCCGTTTGCTAGATGTTTACGCAAAACGACAACTGGGCGGTGTGCTTCGCCATGCCGCTCGGCATATCTTGACGAAAACAAGATTCCAACACAACATGTGGTATTTTGTTTTCGCCAAGGACATACCATGTAAAAAACAAAGGAGGACATCATGCACGATAATTTAGTGGACATCCACAGCGTCAACATAGACAAAACACTGCCCGCTGCTCAGCGCGTGGAGCAATATCTCGCGCAAATCCGCGACCCCTACTGCTACCGGCACGGCGACAGTGTGGTGCGGCTCAGGTTCCACGACGACGGCGGCGAACTCAAAGACCGTCTGCGCAGCTTCTTTATTTCTTGCAAACAGGCCTAAAACGCTTGATATATATAGGTTTGTGTGATATAATCATCTCGTGATTATGCGGGAAAGGAGGACAAATGGCACGCAAAAGCAAAGAGCAAATGGCTGCAAAAAAAGCTAAACAAACCATGTGGCTCACGGCACTTTACATCCGCCTGTCGCGCGAGGACGGCAAAAACGAAAGCTACAGCGTCACCAACCAAAAGCAACGGCTTTTGGCCTATCTCGACTCCATCGCTTTGGAGGAGTCCATGCAGCTGGTGGATGTCTACGTTGACGACGGCTACACCGGCACCGACAGCAACCGCGACGACTTTCAGCGCATGCTCAGCGACCTCGACGACGGCAAAATCAACTGCATTATTGTGAAAGATTTGTCGCGCCTAAGCCGCAACGACTGGGAGTGCAAACGCTACTTGCAGCACTTGTTTGTGGTCAAAGACACTCGTTTCATCTCGCTGGAATTGCCTAGCCTAGACAGCTACAAACGCCCCGACGAAATCTACGAGCTGGGCGTGACCATGCAGAGCACTTACAACGAAAACCACTGCCGCGAAACGTCCATCAAAGTACGCGGCACCTTCAACGCCAAGCGGCGAGCAGGTGAATTCATCGGCGCATTTGCGCCCTACGGCTACCACAAAGACCCCGCCGACAAGCACAAGCTCATCATTGACGAGCAGGCCGCAGCGGTAGTGCGCGATGTCTACCACTGGTTCGTGCGCGAGGGCATGAGCAAGGCGGGCATTGTGAAGAAGCTCATTGAAATGGGTGTGCCCTGCCCGGCGACGTACAAACGGCAAAACGGCATGAACTACCAAAGCCCATCGCTCAAAGGACAGTCGCTTTGGTCAGCGCAGACCATCACCCACATGCTGAAGAACCAAATGTACCTCGGTCACATGGTGCAGGGGCGGCAGAAAGTCAAGAGTTACAAAGTGCACACTCGCGTGTCTGTGCCCGAAGAAGAATGGTTTGTGGTGCACGACACACACGAGGCCATCATCGATCAAGCACTCTTCGACCAAGCGCAAAACCTGCTGCAACGCGACACCCGCACCGCACCCAACAGCGGCAAGCTTTATCCCTTTTCGGGTTTCCTGCGCTGTGCTGATTGCGGCAAGTCCATGGTGCGCAGGGTCAGCAAAACGTGGGTATACTACGCTTGCCGGAGTTATGTAACCTCCAGCACAGTGTGCTCCAGGCACTCCATTCGTCACGAAAAGCTCGAGGACATGGTACGCACGGCGCTACAACAGCAGATTGACTTGGTTGACGGTTTGGCGAAGCTGGTGGATGAGATCAACGTTGCGCCAGTTATCCGCATGGTGAGCAAGCGGCTAGAGCATTCGCTCAAGCAACGCAAGCAGGAGTTTAGTCGGGTGAGCACTATGCGCACAGGCTTGTTCATGGACTGGAAAAACGGCGACATCACTCGCGAGGAATACCATGCCTTAAAGCAAGAGCTAGAAGAAAAAGAGGCGCAGCTCAAGCAAGACATCGCGCGCTTGGAAGAAGAGTCCCGCGACATGGCGCAGGGTGTGACTTCCCGCGATCCGTTCTTCGAGCACTTCCGCCGCCACCAGCGTATCGGCGAGCTCGACCGCGGCATCGTCGCTGAACTCATCCGCGTCATACATATCCACGAGGGTGGCGACATCACCATCGAGTTCAATTTCGCTGACCAACACCGCAGAGCCTTGGAGTTTGTGGAGAACAACCGGCGGCCGGACTTGGAGCTGGTTGAGGCGCGGAAAGTGGCTTAGCGGAACAAAATAAGCAGCAGAATCGTTGCAAAAATGCAGGGCACATGGAGTGCCCGACTTCTTAGGCGAGCGGTTGTCTTATTATTGTGACGACCACCGGCGCAGTTGGCCCGATGGGTCACCAAGGTCATCCCGGCGCACGCGGCGCAACTGGACCGCAAGGGCATATGGGTCCGATGGGTCCTGCCGGCGCACATGGCGCTGCTGGCGCACCGGGTCAACGCGGTCCGCAAGGCCCACAAGGTCCTTGTGGCGCACCGGGCCCTGCAGGCCCAACCGAACTGTATATGGTCACCAGCCAAGTGTGCAACGTGCCGCCGCACCACGTGGTTGAAGATGTTCACGTGGACTGCCCAGCGGGCATGGTTTGCATCAGCGGCGGCTATCAGTCCGACAACCACGACATCACCGTGGTGCGCAACACCGCTGTCAATGGCTACCACGCTTGGGAAGTGTCGTGCTACAACAACACCAACCGCCCCTGCGTCGTGCAAGCCTATGCTATCTGCGTGCCCGAGTGCAACCTCAAACCCATGAAGGAAACCCGCATGGCACCCAACCAAGCTTGCTGCAAAGTGAAGCCTGTTCCCTGCCAGCCCCCCGCCTACCCCACCATGAACGGTCGCTTTTAGGCAACCTGCGGTGCGGCTCCGTCGCTTCGCTGTGTCCTATCTAAAACTTGAGAGAAAACTCCCCTGCCTGCTTACGCGGGTGGGGGTTTCTCGTCGCCACACGCCCCCAACAAAATCCCGCTGCCTCGGAAAAAACAGACAATAAGCCGCCCTTGTTTCCCCGGTTTTTGGCATTTAAAAAATTTTTTTGTCTACTGAATAAGACTTATTGACACAGCGAACGAATGCGTCTTGACAAGGCCCAGTGAATCGCCTATACTTCAACCAACATCATTGATTGTTCTGTGAAGGGAATGTCGATATGAACAAAAAACGGTTTATTTTCGCCTTGTTGGCACTTATCGGCATGTGCCTGAATATGTTGATGTTCCCCGCCGCCGGGCTGAGCGGCTTTGTGGGCGGCGCGCGCTGGAACGACGTCCCCCGCACCCCCATCATTGTCAGCACGCAGGGCAGCCTCAACAGCATCCACCGAGCCTATGTCGCTATCATCCTCAACCCCGCGCAAACCCTTGCCACACTAGGCTTTATGGTGCACGCTGACGTTGAGCCCTGCGCTCCCGTCGGTGCTGTTTTGCTGCTGGGCAACCGGGAAATCGGTCGCTGGCAGCAAGGGGATGGCGCGGTGTATGATCAAGCCGATTATTCCCTGCGCGGCGCAGCATGGTTTCCCACTGCCACGTCCGCCAGTTACTATCATATTGTGCTGGAGCTTGGCAGCAGGCACTCGGCCGCGTTTGATGCGCTGGCGCAACTGCACGTGCGGCTCATTTGCCCGCAAGGCAGCCCATCGCTGCCCGTTAGCTTCCCCATTGTCACCGAGCAACCTGCGCAGCCGCCAATGCCCGAGCCGCCCGCCGCGCCGCAAACCACCACCACAACCCGAGCTCCCACAACCACCACCACAGCGCCGCCGTTGACATTTCCGCAGCAACCAACCACAACCACAACGCGCTTTGTGCCGCCCACCTTGCCGCCTGTGGTCACAACCGCGCCTGTGCCGCAACCCACACAGCCCGACCAATTCTTCACCGTCACCGCTTGGCACACGGTGATTATCGAAAACACAACCGTGCCCACAACACCCTGCCAACAGCCGGACATGCAGCTCACGTTTGCGCAGCAGCAGTCGGTTTTGTGCCCACCTTCCATTGACCTTCCGCCCGGCGAAATCATCATCTGCCCAGAAATCGCGCTCGCGCCGGAGCAATCCAGTGAATTGCTTCCCATCATCCTTGCGCCTGCTGTGCCTGTGACCCAAAACAACACTTGGTTGTTTGCCGCAGGTGGCGGCTTGCTGTTGCTTGCGGTCGTTTTGGTGATCTACTGGGCAAAAACGCACAAAACCGCGCCGAAAGAAGACTAGCGCCCGCTTAACTGCGCCCTGCAAGTTTGCCTTGCGGGGCGATTTTTGTTGCAAATCTGCGGCAGGCATGTTATAATAGACGCTAGATGTTAGATTTTAGATGTCTAGATGATTAGGCTGCAGCGAAGCGGCGGAACTCGGACTTTCAGATGTTGCCAAAGCCCCCCTCTTTAGAGGGGGGAGGCGACGTCGCAGGCGTCGCGGGGGTGCGTTGCACGATTCTGGATAGGTATCAAAGGAGAAATTCCATGAAAACACAAACACTTTGCCCCCTCGGGCAATTCACCACCGCGCAGGTGCGCGAAGGCACGCCCTGCTCGTTTCACCTCACCGCACGCCTGCACGAACCGCTCAATCCCGAGCGTCTGCAGCAGGCCGTCAACGATGTTTTCACCCGCGTGCCGTGGTTGAGCCATCGCATGCAGCGGAGATTTTTCGCGCCGCGTTACGAACTCCTGCCGCCGCCGAAGATTGTGCCCGCAACCGAGCCCTTTCGCTTCACCTGCTACTTCAACGAAGGCGAGGGTCACTGCATCCGCGTGCTTTACGGCGAGCGCCACTTCACCGTGGAAAACATCCACACCATGGTGGATGGTCGCGGGCTGAGCCAGATCATGCGCGCGCTGCTCTTGCGCTATTTCGGGCTAGAAACCGACATCCCGCAGTCCAACGAGAGCGGCCACGCGCGCTTCTACGCCCCCAAGAAAAAGCTGGCAAAGGCATCGCTGATTAATCACCCGCCTGCGTTTGTCATGCCGCCGCAAGCCGATGCCAGCACTGGCATCATCGCCCAAAACTTTGACTTGAACCAGCTCAAAGCCGCCGCCCGCGCGCACCACTGCACCATCTCGGAGTTCATGCTCGCGCACATCTTCATGGCGCACACCAGCTACCGCGCCGCCGCAGGCAGCGAGCTGCCCATCACCGCCATGCTGCCCATCGACTTCCGCTCGTTCTTCCCCATGAGCACCGTGCGCAACTTCGTGGGCTTCGAGGTCATCGCCATGCCCGAAACCGAGCAGTTGAGCGATGTGATTGCCGGGCTGCACACGCAGTTTGCGGGCATCAACCGCGACTTCGTGCAGGCCAGCATCAACGAGATGCAAGGGCTCATCAACATCAGCCGCTGCGTGCCCTTCGCGCTGAAAAAAGCAGTGATGCGCCTCGGCGAGCGCGTTGGCGGCAAGGGACTCACCACCGTGTTCTCGAATCTGGGCAAAATCAGCCTGCCGCCCGAGGTCGAGCAGCAACTGCACAACCTCGAGTTCGTCATCGACCTCGAAGCGTCGAGCTCATGTTTTTCGTGCGTCACCGCAGGCGATGTGCTCACGCTGACCGTCAGCACTGCCTCGCCGCAAGTGGAAGAACTTGCGCACGAAGTCATGCGCAGGCTTGGGGCTTGAGCCGCAAGTCGCTCTGCGAGCCTTCCTCAGTCACGCGCGGCGCGTGCCAGCTCCTTCTAGAAGAAGGAGCCAAAGATTAAGCGGCGAACGACATCGAAACTTGAAGCAGCAAGCCCCTAGGCTCCTTCCTCTGGAAGGAGCTGTCGCCTCGGGCGACTGAGGAAGGCGTGCGACGCACAACTCACCACCATTGGCCGCCACACTCACCCTTGACCACCACCAAGAACTGTGATATAATAGACGCTAGACGTTAGATTTTAGATGCTAGATGATTAACGCACAGCGAAGCGACAAAGCCCCACCGCAGGTGGCGCACAGCGAAGCGACTTGCTCGCCGCAGGTGGCGCACGCGAAGCGACTTAAAGGGAGGTTCACTATGACCATCCACATCCAAAACCCATACCAAGATGTTGTGTGGGGTCAGTGGGGCGCATACCTCGCGCAGCTGCATTGCCACTCCAACGCAGGCGACGGCAACGAGCGCTACGCCGACGTCATCGAGGAACACTACAAAGCAGGCTACGATGTTCTCGCCATGAGCGAGCACGGCGTAGTGTGCCGCGGCTGGGTGGGGCGACCAAACCACCTGCCGGTGATGAACTGGCTGCAACAAAAGGTCAACAAAGGCGAGGGCAAGCCCCCGCAAGGCTTAACCCGTGAACGCTTCAACGAAATCACCAGCGGAGCTGACCGCCAAGGCCGCGGCATGACGCGCGTGCCCGATGCAGTTGAGCAAAACATGACATCGCTGAACAAAGCCCATGTGGTCAGCTGGTTTGCAGACTGGGGCAACGCCTGGTTGGGCGGCTCGTGGGACTACACGAACTCGGTGCGCGGCGTGCACCGTGCAGGCGGCGTGACTGTCATCGCGCATTATGCCGACAGTTGCGGCTTTCGCAAGCCTCCCCTGCCCGAAGCCTTCGCCGGCAAACATGAATACTACATCTGGAAAATCCAGCGCCTGTTTGAGAAATACCCCAGCCTGCTGGGCATCGAAATCCCCGAAGCCGCCGACCGCAAGCTCTGGGACATCCTCCTCAACCATCTCGCCCCCACCGGGCGCAACATCACCGCCATCCAAACCAGCGACTTGCATAAGTTCGACCGCATCATGCGCGGCTACACCTGGATGCTCATGCCCGAAAACAAGCCTGAACACCTGCACCCATGCCTAGAAAGCGGTGCGGTGCTCGCGGGCGGTTGCTTCATTGAGAAGAAAGAGGAAATCGACCGCTGGAAGCGCGTGCTGCCGGACTATCCCTTTGAGATGGAGCACGCCTGGTGGGCAGACAAAACCGCCCCCAAGCCCATCGTCACCGATGTTCGCGTGCTCGGCAACACCATCACCCTCGCCCATGAGAACGCGTTGGGTGTGCAGTGGATTAGCGCAGGCGAGCAAGTCGGCATGGGCGATAGCATCGACCTTGAGGCTGTGCATGCGGCAGGCAAGCTGGGCAGTTATGTCCGCGCGGAGCTGTTCGGCGAAGGTGGACTGCTGTGCACGCAAGCCTTCCTGCTGCGCTACGACGGCATGCCTGCGCCCACGCTCACGCCCAAGGGCTTTTTCGACTGGGGCATCATCCATGCCGTGCTGCGCGTCATCTTCTTTTGGCCGGTGGGCAAGCTCACCGACTGGCTGCACCGGGTGATACATAAGAAGACGGAGTGAGCAACTGCGGTGGGGCTTCGTAAAAATCCCGGACGGATTCGCATCCACCCGAAATCCTAATACTACCATATTATCGCCCGGACGGATTCGCATCCGCCCGAAGTAAAATCATTCACACGAGGTAACTACCATGTCCATCGACCGCATTCGCGCATTCAGCCAAGCCTTCGGACCACCCGGCTTTGAGGACGACGTGCTCGCCCTCGCGCAGCAACACGCGCCGCCGGGCTGCATCACGCAGCGTGATAGCCTACTCAATTTTTACCTGCAACAGCCACCCACGCAAGGTCTGCCCACGCTGATGCTCGACGCACACAGCGACGAAGTGGGGCTGATGGTGCGTGCCATCAAAAGCGACGGCAGCATCGTCTGCACCGCGCTCGGCGGCTGGGTAGCCTCGGCGTTGGTGGGGCAACGCATGCTCGTGCAAACACGCACCGGCGAGCGCATCACCGGCGTAATTGCCGCCAAACCCCCGCACCACGGCAAAGAAGAGCCCGCCACCATCGATCAGCTTGTGCTGGACGTTGGGGCGAGCGCGAAAGATGAAGTTGCGGCGCTGGGTATCGCGCCCGGCTGCCCGGTTGTGCCGAAGTCAGACTTCGAGCAGCGCGGTGAGCTACTGTTCGGCAAAGCCTTTGATGACCGTCTGGGCTGCGCCGCCGTGCTTGACGTGCTGCATGCGCTGCAGGGCAAGGCCCTCGGCGTGAACCTCGTGGGCACGCTAAGCAGCCAAGAGGAAATGGGTCTGCGTGGCGCGAAAGTTAGCGTCAACCACGTGCAGCCCGATGTCGCCATCTGCCTGGAGGGCGCGCCCGCTGACGACACTTTCGGCGACCCGCAGCTCAGCCAAACCGCGCTCGGTCGTGGTCCCATGCTGCGCCTGATTGACACCAGCATGATCACCAACCCGCGCTTCGCCGCCCTTGTGCTGGACATTGCCGCGCAGCATGATATTCCCGTGCAGCAGGCCATTCGCACCGGCGGCAGCACCAACGGCGGCGTGATGCACTTGGCCAACCTCGGCGTGCCTACGGTGGTTCTCGCTTGCCCGGTTCGCTACGCCCACAGCCACAACGGCATCGCCCACCTGCAGGACTACCGCCACATGGTGCAACTGACCGTCGCACTGGTGCAAGCGCTCAACGCGGCGTTGATCGCAGGGTTTTAGCAACACCACAACCGGCATGTAGGGGCGAACTGTGTTCGCCCGAAGATCGATGAATTTTCGCGGGCGAACAACACCCGCCCTACAACTCTAGCGGCGCAATCTCCCCAGTGTTCAAGTCAATCACACAGTGGTTGTCAATCTTCACGTCCTTGCCCAGCAGCGCCGACACCAGCGCGGGCAAGTCAGCGAAAATCGCGTTCTTCGGCGCGAGTTTCTTCTGCGCAATGCGCACCAATAGCCTGCACCGCCTGAGCACTTTCATGAGGAAAATGTGCTCGGGCGTTTCGCTTGTGTAGCTTTGGTCGCCGTAGAACACGCGGCGCACAATGTCCGCGCAAGCGTCGATGAGCCTGCGTTTTCTCAAGCTTTTCGGCGCACGAAAACACAGCAGCGTAGCAATCGTGCCCAGCTTCATGTTCTGCACAACGCGCGGCATCTTGCGCAGCTCGTGCTTGATTTTTCGCTCAAACCGCCAGATGAAATATTCTTCGGCGGTCATGCCGTTTTTGTCCCAGTCAAAGTCCGTCACGCTGGGCGCGCTGGTGATGGTCATGCGACCGGCGGCATCGATCGCGCACTTGCGCACCATCGCCGGACCACCCACCACCGAGCCCGTGCAAATGTCGATGAAAAACCCGCCCTGCGGCGTGGTCGTCTTCGTCACCGACTGCATGTGCATGTGCCCGGTGAACAACAGCGGCAAACCGGCATCGGCCAGCTGCGCAGCAACCTGCGCACCGCCTTTGATCGTCGCATCGCTGGGCAGCGTGAGAATCGGCGAACCCGGCAGCACCGGCACATGCATCATGCCGATGATGCGCTGCCCGTCGCGCTTGGCGGCCGCAACTTGCTCCAGAATGAACGGCAGGTGCGGCGCAATGTCATGCGCATAATTCACGCCCAGCAAACGCAAGCCCTCACCCAGCTGCACCACATAGCACAGCTCGTCTTGCGCGATGGCCTGCGCAGGACCAAAGTCGTGATACAGCGCCTTGAGCTCTTCGCGCGTCACATTGGGGATGGTGAATTGCTCCGCGTCGCGAAAGGCATAGGCCTCGTGGTCGCCGTCGTGGTTGCCGCTGACCACATACACCTGCTTGCCCAGCGCCCGCAGCGCGTTGAGCTTAGCAATCACCGCCGCGTGGCTTTCGGGCTCGCCGTTGAAGGTGTGGTCACCGGGAATGATGACGATGTTCGTGTCGCTGTCTTGTGCAATGCGCGCAAAGGCTGCGTCGAGAATCGCCCCGGTTTCGGCGATGCATTTTTGGTCGGTCAAGCTGCGCGCCTCATAGGCCTCGCCCGCAGCCCCCAGGCTGTGCTCAAAATAGTGCAGGTCGGTCATCACATAGAATGAGTGCATGGTGTTCTCCCCTTTTTCGCGTGTTACCCACATTATACCACGCCTGCGGCGAGCAAGTCGCTTCGCTGTGCCACCTGCGGTGGGGCTTTGTCGCTTCGCTGTGCGTTATTCATCTAGCATCTAAAATCTAACATCTAGCGTCTATTATATCACAAATCTTGCACACACGCAACAAAAATTAATCCGCGGTGAGGAAATTTTCACCAACGCGCGACAAACTAGCAACAGGAGGTGCATCTCATGAACAAACTAACCCCGGTTGAAGCATACACCCCGCCCAAGCTCCCCACCCTCGCCAACAAGCCGCCCTTGAGCGAGCTACCCCGCCGCTGGGCGCGCAACGCCGCCGTGGTGGCGTGCATCGGCATGCTTGGCGCGAGCGCTCTGGCGGGCTGCGGCACAGCCGCAAGCAACGGCAACGATGCCTACCCCACGCAACCCACCACGCAATATGTCTTCACCACCGCACCAGCAGACGAAACCCCGCTGGACATCACCGTGCACCATGGCGGTGCTGGCGGTTCGCCGTTCTACGTCGCGCGCCTCACCGAGCAAGAGGCACTGGGCATCTTGCGCGCCGAGCTTGAAGCCGCCGGGCTGCGCTTTGGCGCTCAACCGCCTGCCGTGCAGTGGGATGACATCCCCACATGGTGGTTCGAGCTTGACGCTAACCAGCCGCTAACGTTCTATGACGACGAGCGCAACGTTGGCATCTTGTTCGACAATGACGAGCGTAGCCACCGCACGCGCGTGCAGTGGAGCTGGCAATGGGCGGATGAACGCGACGATTTGTTTGCGCAAATCACCGAGCAAGTGCGCTTTCCTGTGGGTTTGTTTTATAGCCCATGGCAAAACCTCGACGGTCGCCCAAGCTTAGAAGGGCGGATTTCTTCTCCCCCACTGGGCGCTGACCCATGGGTCGCTCGCCCGCCTAGCGATGCTGCAAAAACCGCCGCCGTGGAAGTGCTGCGCGACGCCCTGCAAGAACAAGCGCAAACGTTCATTGCGTTTTTGCAAGCCGAGGGGGTACTGTAGGGGCGCGTGTAGGGGCGGCTTGACATCGCCTTGCAGAAGACATCTACCTGTAGGGGCGGCGATTACGCCGCCCGAAACCTTAATGTTACCATATTTTTATCCCCCGGGTGGCGCGCCCGCCACCCCTACATGTTGCGGCTTGACACAGCCTTGCAGAAGACATCTACGTAGGGGCGGCGGGCGCGCCGCCCGAAACTTCCAAAAACATCAATACATTGCCAAAAACAGCCAACCTTTTATGAAACACACGGGCGAACACAGTTCGCCCCTACACGAGGTACTGCCATGCATTTAACCCTCCACCTCACCAACCGCTGCAATCTCGCCTGCAGCTATTGCTTCGAGACCCGCGGCCCACAGCGCATGACCAAAGAGGTCGCCTACGCAGCCGTCAAGCTGGGCATGCAAGGCACGCAGCGGTCGGGGCTGCTGTTCTATGGCGGCGAACCGCTGCTTGAGCGCGCGCTCATCGAATCCACCGTGGCGCACACCCAGCGCATCCGCGCCAAAACGGGGCACACGTTCTACTACAAAATGACCACAAACGGCTTGCTGCTGGACGAAAGCTTTCTGCAGTTCGCGCAGGGGGTGAACCTCACCATCGGCTTTTCGCACGATGGCCCCGCGCAAGATGACTGCCGCAAGCTCCCCGATGGCACCGGCTCGGCCGCCCAGCTCCAGAGCAAGTTTGCGCTGCTGCTGAACTATCAGCCCTATGCCGTGGGCATGTGCGTGGTTGACCCCTCCACCGCCCACAAAGCCTGCGCCATCGTGCAGGACTTATACGCCCGCGGCTTTCGCTACATCACCGTCGGCATCAACTACAGCCCCCGCTGGACGCAAGAGCGCCTCGCGGTGCTGCAAGCCGAGTATGAAAAAATGGCCGCCCTGTATCTCCAATGGACACAGGACGAGCAAAAATTTTATCTCTCGCCATTTGACATGAAAATCTGCTCACACCTCAAGGGCGAAGCCTACCACGCCGACCGCCGCCGCATGGCGCTCAACCAGCTCAGCGTCGCGCCCGACGGCAAGCTCTACCCTGCTTCGCGCATGCTTGACGACCCGCACTACTGCATCGGCGACGTCTTCGCTGGTGTGGACACCAAACGCCAGCAGCAGCTCTACGACCAAGGCGACGCGCCCGCGCCATGCCAGAGCTGTGCCCTGCGCACCCGCTGCAACTATTGCTACGACAATCTGCCGGAGATTTCGCCCATTCAGTGTGCACACGAGCGCATGCTCACCCCCATCGCCGACCGTTTGGCGGAGCAGCTATATCGCCAACGCAGCGCGCTGTTCATCCACAAACACTATAACGAGCTCTACGCCATCATGTCGCTGCTGGAGGATCGGGGGACGGTGTGATTTTTTGGTTGATTATTGTATGCGCCCATCACCCCTATAGATTGTGCGTTGACGCAGCGCCCCCCCCCTGTCCTGCGGGACATCTTCGCACCCCCCTGTCGCTGCGGCGACATCCCCCCTCTAAAGAAGGGGGCAGGGCTTAAGGATATGCCGACATCAAACTTTCGGCTGCAGCAGGCGAGGGTGGAGTGCGGAGCACAAACCAGCATGTAGGGGCGGTAATCTTGCCACCCGAAACCTTAACGCTACCATATTTTTATCGCCCGGGCGGCAAGATTGCCGCCCCTACAGGTTGCGGGCTGATGGGGCTTGCAAAAAACCCGCACCCCCTGTCCTGCGGCGACATCCCCCGCTACCAGAGGGGGACTTGGGGCTTGTTTCTTCAACGCATATAAATTATTCACCGCGAAGCGGCTAGGTTTTTTTGGTTACTTTTTTTGCAAAAAAAGTAACACGCGCCCCTACTCGCACACTCACTCCACCCCACGCACACGCAGCGGCACGCCCAGCTCGTCCGCAATGGCTTGGCACTGCGCGATTTCCTCGTCCGTCAGCACATCCACCACCGAAAGCACGACGTGTGGGATGTGCTTTTTTGCTGCCCGCGCGAACGCCAGCACCGCATCGAACGCTGCCTCGCCCCACTTCGTGCGCACCAGCGCGTGGTATCGCCCGGCGTTCGGCGCGTTGAGGCTGATGCTCACGCTGTCAATGAGCCCCGCGAGCTCGCCCGCCACCGCGCGACCGTGGATCAAATCACCCAGACCGTTGGTGTTCAAGCGAAGCTTCAACTGCGGGTGATGCTCGCGCAGCCATGCCGCCGCGCGCCGCAGATGCTCAAGCGCGCAAGTTGGCTCGCCATAGCCGCAAAACACGACCTCCCCTGCCCCGCTGAAGTCGAACCCCAGCAGCGCCTGCTCGATGTCCGCCCAAGCGGGCTCTTTCGCATGCCAAAGCGTGGCTGCGCTGCCCACGCCCTGCTGGGTTTCGCGCAGGCAGAACACGCAGCGGCAAGGGCAGCGGTTGGTGAGGTTGAGGTACGGCGTGTTGTGGTATGTATAAATAATGTTCATGGTACTATTTTAGCACGATGCGGACAGGGTGTCAAGACCGCAATTTCATATCAGACCAGCGAAGCGACCTATTCCATCCACAGGCACAGGGGCAAGGCGTAGCCAACCCACAGCACCACCCCCTGCAGCGGCAGCGCCTGCCCGGCGGCGAACAACTCGCCATAGCCCGCAAACTCTTCAAGCCTGCACAACAGCCGCAGGTGTTTGCTCGCCAGCCAAACATAGCCCTCGGGCGTGTTGTCGCAGTGGCAGGGCGCAAACTCACCCGCAATGTCATAGAATTGCCCCAGGTGGCGCGGCGGTTCGCGGTGCAGCTGCCCCGCTTTGCGCAGCGCTTGCACCACACGCTGCAGTTGAGCGATTTCGTGGGCCTGCAGCTGCTGTTCGTCATGCTTGAACTTCGTGTGCTCCTGCTTGGCTTTGTGGTGGATTTCTACGTTGCTGCGCTGGGTGGAGTGCGTGATACGCTTTTGCGCGGTAACACGCGACTGCGGCAGCTGCTGATACAGCTGCGTGATTTTGGGCTGAGCCCGATAAATAAAATACATCATATTTAAAATTTATGCAAATTGCCTGTTGAAAATGTTGCCTGGCTATGGTATAATAGACGCTAGGCGTTAGATTTTAGATGCTAGATGATTAACGCACAGCGAAGCGACGGAGCCCCACCGCAGGTGGCACAGCGAAGCGGCTTGCTCGCCGCAGGCGTGTTATATATAGATAGCGCTGTGGCGGAATTGCCCGCCGCAGGCACGATATCACAGATAAGCTGAAAATTTGGGGTTGGAGTAAAAGATGGACGAGTTTCACAAACTATTCAAGCTGGTGCGCGAACAGCTGCGCCAAACAATGAGCGAAACCATTTTTGATGTATGGTTGAGCGACATGACGCCGGTTTCGTTTGAAAACGGCGTGGCCACGCTTGCGCTGCCGGAGTTCAAGCGCAAAGTGACCGAGCAAAAATTTATGCAAGACCTGCACAGCGCGTTTGAAGCCGCGCTGGGCTTTGGCGTGGAGATCCACCTGGTGGAGCCCGTGGAACAACCGCAGGCCTACACCGCACCGGAGCTGCAGCCGCAACCGCAACAGGCACGTGCATTGCCTGCGCAACGCCTGCCGCATGGGCACGAGGCCAACACCTTCGATGCCTTTGTTATCGGCGGGGCAAACAAGTTCGCGCATGCCGCAGCACTTGCTGTGGCGGCGAATCCCGGCAACTGCTACAACCCGCTGTTCATCTACGGCAACTCGGGGCTGGGCAAAACGCACTTGTTGAGCGCCATCTACCACGAAATCGCAGCGAACTTGCCGGGGCAGCGCTTCATCTTCACCACCGGCGAGGCATTCACCAACGACATGATTCACCATCTCACGCTCAAGAACATGCCGGAATTTCACCAAAAATACCGCAACGCGGACGTGCTGCTGGTGGACGATATCCAGTTCATCGCGGGCAAAGAGGCGATTCAAGAGGAGTTTTTCCACACCTTCAATGCCATCACACAAAGCGGCAAACAGGTGGTGCTCACCAGCGACAAACCGCCCAAGGACATGTCTACCCTGGAAGACCGCCTGCGCAGCCGCCTGAGCGCCGGGCTCATTGCTGACATTCAGCCGCCGGATTTGGAGACCCGCATGGCCATCGTCAAGCGCAAAGCCAGTGACATCAGCCTTGAGCTCAACGACGAAATTGTGGACTACATCGCCACGCAAATTAAGAGCAACATTCGCCAGCTCGAAGGTGCGGTGAACAAGCTCGAAGCCTTCGTGACGCTGCGCGGCATGCAGCTGAACATGAACACCGTCAAGGCCGCCACCAGCGACATCATCAGCGAAGAACGACCGCTGCCGGTGACCATCGAACGCGTGATTGAAGAGGCAGCGCGGGTGTTCAAGCTTAGCGCGGCGGACTTGCGTTCGCGCAATCGCTCGGCGGAAATTTCCAACGCGCGCCAGGTGTCGATGTATTGCATCAGCCAGATCACCCAGCTGCCCACCAAGGCCATTGGCAAGGAATTCAGCCGCGACCACTCCACGGTGGTGTATGCGCTGCGGGAGATTCGCGAGCGCGTGCTGCGTGAGCCGGGGCTGCGCAGCCAGATTGATGAGATTATCAAGAATGTGAATGAGCGGTAGCTCGACCACCCCGCCCTGTCACTGCGGTGACATCCCCCTCTAATTAACGCGTAAACTGCCCCCTCAGTCACGCCTTGCGGCGTGCCAGCTCCCCCGCCCGCGGTGGAGCCTTTGGCAACATCTACACAGTCCATAAAAAATCCCCCGCGAAGCGCATAGGTTTTTTTGGTTCTTTTTTTGCAAAAAAAGAACAGAGAGGAGGCTCGCCGTGCCCCGCTTACTTGGGTTTTTCAGCGGATTTCCGCAGGGATTTCCGCCGGAAGTGGCCGCTTTTTTGCGCGAGCACCTCACGCAGCGTGAGCGCTTGGCGTTTGTGACGTCGAACCCGGCGAATCACGCGAAAGCCGATCGCCACGCTGCCGCGTTGAACGATTACTTCGCGAAAGCGGACGTACCGTTCGCGCGCTATCATGTGCTGGACGGGCGCATCAGCTTTGCGCATGCCCTGCAGCTGACCGCCGAGGCAGACTGCGTGTTCCTCATGGGCGGCAGCCCCGCCACGCAGATGCAATATCTGCATGAAAGCGGCTTGGCACGAGCGATTGCGGGCTCGCAAGCAGCGGTGCTTGGGCTGAGCGCGGGTGCGATCAACATGGCGAAAACGTCGTTTGATGAAACGCAATCGCCGCCAATTTACGCAGGTCTTGGGCTTGCGGACATCATCATCCATCCGCATTTTGACCCCGAAAAGCGCGACGAGTTGGCTGCGATACAGCAGGTTTCAGCGCAACATCCTATTTACGCGATGAAGGACGAAAGCGCTGTTTTTGTGCAGAATGGGCAAAACACTTTCATGGGCAAAATCGCAAAATTCCCATCATAAGGAGAAAACATGGCATTTTTTCAGCGCCTATTCGGCGGCATGAGCAAAACCCGCAGCTCCATGGACAGCGCCATTGACGCGACCATGGACGGGCGCGAGCTGTGCGACGAGGTCTACGATGAGCTCGAGGAAATCCTCATCATGGCCGATTGCGGCATGAAAGCCGCCGCGCACGTTATCGAGTTGCTGCGACAGCGCGCAAAAAAGCAGCGCATGAAAACCGCCGGAGAGGTCAAGGCTGCGCTGCGCGACATCGTGGCCGAGCTGCTGGGCGGCAACAACGAGCTTGATATGATCACCATGCCGGCGATTATTTTGGTCATCGGCGTCAACGGCGTGGGCAAAACCACTTCAATCGGCAAAATTTCCGCGCACTATCGCACCGAAGGGAAAAGCGTACTCTTGGGCGCTGCGGATACCTTTCGCGCGGCTGCGATTGACCAACTGCAAATCTGGGCTGACCGCGCCGAAGTGCCGATCATCAAGCAACACGAGGGTGCCGACCCCGCTGCGGTGGTGTTCGACACAATTCAGTCCGGCAAAGCGCGCGAGGTGGATCTGATCATCTGCGACACCGCCGGTCGGCTGCACAACAAGAAGCATTTAATGGAAGAACTTGGCAAAATTTATCGCGTAATCGACCGAGAATTACCATATTCGGACCGTGAAGTCCTGCTTGCGCTGGACGCAACCACAGGACAAAACGCGGTGAATCAAGCACGTGAGTTCAAGGAAATCGCCGAAGTCACGGGCATCATCCTCACCAAATTAGACGGCACGGCCAAGGGCGGCGTGGTACTGAACATCAAAAATGAGCTGAATATTCCGGTGAAATTCATCGGTGTCGGCGAGAAAATCGAAGACCTTCAGCCCTTTAACGCACAAGAATTTGCGGCGGCGCTGTTCGGGGAGGGCTAGGCATGGACATGGTGATTGCAACCCACAACGCAAAAAAACGCGCCGAACTCGCGCGGATTTTGCAGCCGTTGGGGCATAATATTTTGGACATTGCGCTACCTGACGTGGACGAAACTGGCAATACGTTTGTGCAAAATGCACGATTGAAGGCCGAGGCGGGTTGCGCAGCCAGTGGCTTTCCTTGTATCGCGGACGATTCAGGTTTATGCGTTGATGCGCTAAACGGCGCGCCGGGCGTGTATTCTGCGCGCTACGCCGGTGAACACGGCAACGACGCGGCGAACAACGCGAAAATTTTGGCAGAATTGCACAGCAAGAATGAGCGTTCAGCCCGTTTTGTTTGTGTGATTTGCTGCGTTTTCCCCGATGGGCTTGAGCTCGTGGCCGAGGGTGCATGCGAGGGGAGCATCGGGCATGAGCTGCTGGGCGAGGGCGGTTTTGGCTATGATCCGCTGTTTTGGCCTGCTGAAGCGCTTGGTCTGACCATGGCACAATTGGGCGCAAAACAGAAGGATTCCATCAGCCATCGCGGTCGGGCGCTGGAAAAATTTGCGAGTAAATTGGAGGGAATTTTAGCCAAGTGAAGATTATTACGTTAAATGACGAAGCTGCCATTGGGCAGGCAATTGGCGACCGCTTTTGTGCGCTGCTGCAAGAAAATCCTTCGGCAGTGCTGGGTCTTGCCACCGGTGCCAGCCCGATACCGAGCTATCAACACATGATTTCGCGCTTTAAGGCGGGAGCTGTTTCGTTCGCGAAAGCGCGCACATTCAATTTGGACGAATACTGCGACTTGCCGGCAGAACATCCGCAAAGTTACCGCAGTTTCATGCATGCACAACTGTTTTCGCAGGTGGACATTGACCCTCAAAACACCCATTTTTTGGATGGAAACGCAACCGACGAAGCCGCGGAATGTTCGCGCTTTGACGCGCTAATTGAGCGATTCGGTGGTGTGGATTTGCAGCTGCTGGGCATCGGTCGCAATGGGCATATCGGCTTCAACGAGCCCGCCGACACTTTCACGCAGGGAAGCTTTAAAGTGCAACTTGCCCCCAGCACACTGGAGGCAAATTCAGGTTATTTTTCAGGCGAACACATGCCCACACACGCCATGACGATGGGCGTTGGTGCGATTTTGCGCGCAAAAGAAATCGTGTTGGTGGCCACGGGCGCGGCCAAGGCTGAAGCCGTGAAAGCCATGATACAAGGCGAAATCACGCCGCAACTGCCCGCCAGCGCGCTGCAAAATCACCCGAATGTGACGGTTTATCTCGACCCCGCTGCGGCTTCATTGTTGTAAAATATCAATCATCATATGCGCGGCCTTGTAGATGTCACCACAGCCCAGGGTGAGCACAAGGTCGCCTTCTTGCGCATGCGTGGCGATGTGTTGCGCTACCTCGCTGAAGCTCTCATACCACGCACTACCGGGGAGTTTCGCGGCCAAATCGGCAGTGGAAATGCCCCAAGTGTTCACCTCGCGCGAGCCCATGATGGCAGTCATCACCACGTGATCAGCGAGCTTTAGCGCTTCAGCGAAATCATCTAGTAACAGGGCAGTGCGTGAAAACGTGAAGGGCTGAAACACCGCCCACACCCGCTGGTAATCCATCTGCCGGGCAGCAGTGAGCGCGACCTCAATCTCGCGCGGATGGTGCGCATAATCGTCCGCGATGGTGATGCCGCGATGGGTCCCCAGCACCTCAAAACGCCGCCCTGCGCCGCGAAAATCCGCCAGTGCAGTCTCGCAATCGAGGGCGCCAACGCCCGAAAGCATGGCCGCCGCAATCGCCGCAAGGGAGTTGCTCACGTTGTGTTCGCCGGGCGCAGCAAGGCTAATTCGCGTCATCGGTTCACCGCGATAAATCAAATCGTAGCTCGCCAGCGCGCCGTTCATCGTCACGTTGGCAGCACGGAAATCGCAGCCCTCGGTGCGACCGAAACTCACCAATTTGCGCGGTTCCATGCCCTCCAGCGCAAGGCGAGTGTTGGCGTCGTCGCCGTTGTATATCACGGTTTTTGTGGCAATTTCGGCAAATTTGCGGAAGGACGCCAGCAGGTTCTCGAGGGTCTTAAAATACTCCATGTGGTCTTCGTCAATGTTGAGAATAACCGCAACATCCGGCGAATATTGCAAGAACGCGTCTTGATATTCACAGGCTTCGACGATCATGGCGTCACTTTTGCCCACCAGCGCGTTGCGCGTTGAACCAGCCAAGCGTCCGCCCACCACTGCCGTTGGGTCAAGCTTGGCGGCTTGCATGATGTGCGCCATCATGGCCGTGGTGGTGGTTTTGCCGTGCGTGCCACACACGCCGATGCAATTGCTGAAGCGCCGCGTGATGGCCGCCAGCAGCGCCGCGCGCTCAAACGTAGGGATACCCGAAGCCTTCGCGGCAACGAGCTCGGGATTGTCAGGCAGCAGTGCAGCGGTGTAAACGATTAAATCAGCGCCGACGATATTTTCAGCGCATTGCTGCAAAAAAGTGGTGATCCCCAGCGATTTCACGCGCTTGAAGGTCTCACTTTCGTTGATGTCGCTGCCCGAAATGATGTAATTTTGGGTATGTAGAATCTCGGCCAGGGGGCACATGCCCGCCCCGCCAATGCCGATGAAATGCACGCGCTTGGCGTGTTGTAGCACGTTATCAATTTGATGCATGAAAGTAACCCTCCAAAGAATATGCTTGAATAGTATAACACACCTTGCTGCGTTTGGCAAGCGAAATTTGGAGGATATATGCGAAAATTTTTGATTTTTTTGTTGGTGTCCATGATCATGCTGGCCGCTTGCGCCGCACCGGCAGTTCCGCCGCCCGCACCGCAGCAGTTTAGCGCAACCGCACAGGTGCAAGTTGGCGAGCACGCATTCGCCGCGCAGCTGCAGCAATTGCGCCCCGGCGCGCTGTCGTGGACATACACCGAACCCGCAGAAATCGCAGGCTTGCAGCTGCAACTGCAGGGGGATATCCTCAGCCTGCGCGACGGCGACATGAGCGCCGAAGTGCCCGCTGCCTCCCTGCCGCCGAGCAATGTGCTCGTGCTGCTCAACGGCGTGCTGCTGCGGCTGGCACAGGGCGATGTGCAGCAATTCGCGCCCAGCGGCACGGTCAACGGCTTTGATTACACCGCCGAATTGTCGCCCAACGGCGAGCTAACCAAGCTCAACATACCCGCGCTAAACATGGAGGTAACGCTATCACACAACTGAATTTTGCGGTGGAAACACACGAAGACGGGCTGCAGGTCAGGCAGATTTTGCGCAGCCGAGGCGTGAGCGTGCGGCTGATGAACCAACTCAAACGCACGCACGACTGTTTCACCATCAACGGCGAAACAGTCGTGCGCACCGTGGACACTTGCGCCGCGGGCGACACGCTTGTGCTCAACCTCCCCGCCGACGAGCAGCCCCTTGAAGGGCTTGCCTACGACCTGGACATCCTGTATGAAGACAGCGACATCGTGGTGGTGAACAAGCCGCCCACCCTGCCCATGCATCCCAGCCGAGCCCACCAGGGCAACACCCTCGCCAACGCCATCGCCGCGCGCTATGGCGTGGTTTTTCGCGTGGCAGGCCGCTTAGACAAAGGCACATCGGGCATCGTGGTGGTGTGTTTGCACGCCTTTGCCGCGGCCAAGCTCAACGGCAACGTCGCCAAAACTTATACCGCGCTGGTGCATGGGGAGTACCACGGCGCTGGCACCTTCAACAACGCGATTTATCGCCCCAACCCCATGAGCACTGTGCGCGCCTGCCGAGACTACCCCGATGCGCGTGAACCCGGCGACGAAACGGCCATCACGCATTGGCAAGCGATTGCGCCAAATCTGCTGCGCATCAACCTGGAGACCGGGCGAACCCACCAGATCCGCGTGCATTTCGCGCACCACGGCACGCCGCTTGCAGGCGATGACTACTACGGCGCACCCGCGTGGGACATGCCCGGGCATGCGCTGCACTGCGGCGAGGCGCGGTTCACCCACCCCATCACCGGCGAAACCATGGAATTTTCCTGCGCACCGCCGTGGGAGACTTGATGACTTGCGTAGAGCAGTCGCTTCGCGATGGCTGATTGATGAACCTATAATAGGACACAGCGAAGCGACGAAAAATCCCCCTTGACAGCGCTCCATTATTGTGGTATAATGGAGATATCAAGAGGGCGTTGGGCTGTGGCGCAGCAGTTCCTCTCGTAAGACTAACTAACCGCTACCTTTGCTACGGGAAGGCGGTTAGTCTTTTTTATCGGTTCTTTTCAACTCAGCGAACATGTACAAAACCAGCACAAGCATCACCAAATACTCCATCGACCTCACCTCCTTCCGTCGGCAAATGAAACCAACTCGGAGGAAACTAACCACGCCGCAGCACGCAGCACCAACTACATTTTATCACACATTTTTGCGATTGTCAAACATTTTTTCATAAACGCTTGACAATCGCACCCAAAATCCGTTACAATAGTACCATGAACACTTCAACCAAACACCGCGTGCTCGCCCTGCTCGAGCAGCACCGCGGCCACCACCTTTCCGGTCAAGCCATTGCCGCGCAGCTGCAGCTCAGCCGCAACGCCGTGTGGAAATCCATCGAGCAACTGCGCAGCGATGGTCACAGCATCGTCGCCGTGCAAAACCGTGGCTATTGCCTTGCCGCTTCAAGCGATGTGCTCACCCAAGCAGGCATTGCCGCGCACTTGACGCAGCCGTGCGACATCCACATCCACGCCGCGCTGGATTCCACCAACCACACCGCCAAGCAGCTTGCCGTGGCGGGCGCGCAGCATGGCACCATCGTCGCCGCAAACGAGCAAACTGCCGGTCGCGGGCGCTACACACGCGCCTTCGCCTCCCCTGCCGGCGGGATCTATTTCAGCGTCATCCTGCGCCCGGCCTACACCGTACCAACGCTTGTCACCGCCCACGCCGCCGTCGCCGTTTGCCACGCGGCGGAGCACCTGTGCGCCCTGCAGCCCACCATCAAATGGGTCAACGACGTGCTGCTGGGCAACCACAAACTCTGCGGCATCCTCACCGAGGCCGTCACCGACTTCGAGACCGGGCAAATCGGCTGGGTAGTCGTCGGCATCGGCATCAACTTCACCCAAATCCCGCACGAACGCGCCGCCTGCCTGTTCCCGCAGAGCGAGCCAACCGTCGCCCGCAACGCGATCATTGCCGCCGTCGTCAACCACATGCTCGCACCGCCCGCGCAAGGCGAACTCCTCGCCGCCTACGAGCAACGCCTCAGCACGCTCGGGCAAACCGTGCAATTGCGTGACGAACCCGGCATCCTCGGCAACGCCATCGCCATTGACGAAAACGCCGCCTTGCTCGTGCGCCGCCCCAGCGGCGAAATCCTCACCCTAAACTCCGGCGAAGTCTCAATTGTCACCCGCAATCAAAAATAATAGTTGACGTTTAAGTCCTCCTGTGTTATACTAGTCAGCACAGGAGGACTTTTATTTATGACAAAATTCACAGCCAAATCACGGTTAAGCGTGCTGCGCGCATGCTACATCGCCATCTTCGTGGCGATCATCGCAGCCCTCACGCAGATCACCATCCCCATGCCGCTGGGCGTGCCCTTTTCGCTGCAGACTTTCGCCGTAGCCCTTGCAGGTGTGGCGCTTGGTCCCAAGCACGGCGCACTTGCCGCCTTGGTATATCTCGCGCTGGGTGCCGTCGGCGCACCGGTATTCGTGGGCATGGGCGGCGGATTCCACCGCATCATCGGCCCTTGGGGCGGCTACCTGCTGTCCTACCCCATCGTCGCCGTGCTCGTCGGCTGGGGCGCACAAAAAGACCGCATCATCCTTCGCATTGTCACCCTCGCAGTCGGCATTATTGTCAACCTTAGCATGGGCATGGCACAGCTGGCCTTCATCAACAATTACACCCTGCGCATCGCCTTCCTCGCAGGTGTCGCACCGTTTATCCTCGGCGAACTCATCAAAATGACCGGCGTGTTCTTCCTCACCACACCCGTGCGAAACATCCTGCGCCGCTTCGGTTAGGCTGGGGCGCGTGTTACTTTTTTTGCAAAAAAAGTAACCAAAAAAACCTAGCCGCTTCGCGGTGGATGATTTATATGAGTCGAAAAAGCAAGCCCCAGTCCCCCTCTTTAGAGGGGGATGTCACCGCAGTGACAGGGGGTGCTTCGCGAAGCGAAGGGATTTTTATGCCGCGCGCGTGTAGGGGCAGCAACCTGCCGCCCATTCCTCTTTTGCTTAGCCAAAGAAGCAAGCCCAGTCCCCCTCTTTAGAGGGGGATGTCACCGCAGTGACAGGGGGTGCTTCGCGAAGCGAAGGGATTTTCATGTCGCGCGCGTGTAGGGGCGGCAACCTGCCGCCCGTTCCTCTTTTGCTTAGCCAAAGAAACAAGCCCCAGTCCCCCTCTTTAGAGGGGGATGTCACCGCAGCGACAGGGGGTGCTTCGCGGTGGGATTTTTATGAGCCTAGGATAGAGCACAGCGAAGCGACTAAGCCCCACCGCAGGTGGCAGCGAAGCGACTAAGCCCCACCGCAGGTGGTTTGCCAAATCTCCATGTTATTATCCGGGCAAATTTCCCCCGTGGGCGCAAACCCCGCCGCCCGCCAAAAATCGTGGCTCTGCGCGCTGGCTGTCAGCCACATGCGGTGCACGCCATGGCTTGCAAAGAGCGCCTCCATGCGCGCCACCATCGCCCGCCCGCAACCCGCGCGCCGAAACTTCGGCACAACATAGAACTCCATCACATAGCCCCAACCGGGTTTCACGAAGCCCGCATGCTCGGCGTGATCCACCTTGCACTGCAGAAATCCCACCAGCTCACGCCCCGCATAAACCAGCTCAAGATGCCGGTCACACGCGCCGAGTTTGCTGATCATACTGCGCGCGATTTTCGCCAAAATATCCTCCGGCGGCGCATCGCCCAGCTCGCGGTGATACGGCAGCATTAGCCCCAGCAGCAGCCTGCGGTGGCGGCCACTGCGCTTGCTCACCGGCACAAAACGAAAATCCATCCCATTCTCCTCATTACGAATTACGCATTACGAATTACACATACTATCCCCATGGACATTTTTTTTGCAATCTTGCGGGCATTCTTCATCGGCGGCGCGATTTGCGTGTTCGTGCAGCTGGTGGTCAACTTCACCAAGCTTAGCATGGCGCGTATCCTCGTGCTGCTCGTCGTGCTGGGCGCACTGCTCAGCGCGCTGCAGCTCTACGCCCCGCTCGTCGAGTTCGCCGGCGCAGGCGCAACCGTGCCGCTGTCGGGCTTTGGCCACGCGATGATCGAAGGCACCCGCCAAGCCATCGACGAACAAGGCTGGGTCGGCATCCTCACCGGACCATTCACCGCCGCCGCCGCGGGTACGGGTCTCGCGGTCATCTGCGGGTTGCTTGCGTCGCTGGTGGCAAAACCCCGCGAAAAGTGATGCGCTCGCCGCGCGGGCGTTACTTTTCTTGAAAGAAAAGTAACCAAAAGAACTTCCGACGCTTCGCGTGGGGGGGGGGGTAATGCAAGCGCCATTGGCGCAACTCTGGTAGGGCGTGCCATCGGCGCGCCATGGTTCTTCATCTCGCTTCGCGCACCGCCGCGTCAATTACTCATTACATCACGCATTACGCATTACGCATTACGAATTACGCATTGCCAAAAGTATACCACCAATTCTCCCCTCTGTCAAGCTTGACAAACCCATTGTTTTCCTGTATAATATAGGGATGATTATTTTATTTGTATACTTAGCCGCCATTAGCCTCGTCGCTGTCGCCATCACCGCGCACGACAAACGCGCCGCGCGCCGCAACAAACGCCGCGTGCCCGAGCGCACCCTGCTGCTCATCGCCGCCCTTGGCGGTGGCATCGCCATGTACGTCACCATGCTGCTCATCCGCCACAAAACCCGCCACGCCAAATTCATGGTCGGTCTGCCGGTGATTATCCTCGCGCAGGTCGCCTTGGCATTTGTCTTGTGGAGGTTTTTGCCGTGAAAGCTGTTGTGCAACGCGTCAGCCGTGCAAGTGTAAGCGTGCAGGGCAACACCGTCGGCGAAATCACCGGCGGACTTCTTGTTTTGCTCGGTGCCGCACAAGGTGACACCCCTGCCCAAGCCGAGCTTTTGGCAGCAAAAATCGCCAAACTGCGTGTCTTCACCGACGACGCAGGCAAGATGAACCAGTCCGCCCTCGATGTCGGCGGCGCGGTCTTGGTCGTGTCGCAGTTCACCCTGTGTGCAGACATCCGAAAGGGCAACCGCCCGGCATTCACATCCGCCGCAGCGCCCGATCTCGCACAAAACTTGGTGGATTATTTCTGCACCTGCCTGCAACGCGAAGGCATCACCCACGTGCAAACCGGTCAATTCGGCGCACACATGCACGTTGACCTGCTCAACGACGGCCCCGTCACCATCGTCATGGATACCGATATCTGGGCTGCGTGAATGTTTGCTACTTTTTTGAAAAAAAGTAGCGCAAAAAACTTTAACCGCGCTGCGCGCGTGGGGGTTTTAAATGAATGGTTGAAGAAACAAGCCCCAGTCCCACTCTTTAGAGGGGGATGTCGCCGCAGCGACAGGGGGTGCTTCGCGAAGCGACCGAGCCCCACCGCAGGTGGTTTCTGTATTGTGCATTATTATTTCTTATTTAATTTCACCGCAGGAGGTCACCATGCTCACCCACACCGTCATCCCCGTCGGCATGCTCGAGTCCAACAGCTATGTTCTGCGTGACACCGCCACCGGCGCGCTCGCGCTCATCGACTGCGGCGGCTTCACCGTCAGCCTGCGCCAAGCCATCGACGAAGCCGGCGGCGACCTGCGCTTCATCCTGCTCACCCACGGGCACTTTGACCATATCCAAGGTGTGGCGGCCGCCAAAGAGGCCTACCCCGCAGCGCAAGTTGCCATCGGCGCAGCAGATGTGGGCTATCTGCGCGGCGAGCTCGACACCTTGCCCAACCGCGTGCCGCGCCAAAAGCACCCCGCCGAGCCCGATCTTCAGCTGCACGGCGGCGAGGAAATCACTCTCGGCAACACCGTGCTGCGCGTGCTCGCCACCCCCGGTCACACGCCGGGCGGGGTCTGTTTCTACACAACGATAAGGGAGCACAGCGAAGCGACCGAGCCCCACCGCAGGTGGCTATACACCGGTGACACCCTCTTCCGCGAGGAAGTCGGTCGCGCCGACCTGCCCGGCGGCTGCTGGGATACCCTGCAAGCGACCATCCGCGGGCTCTACGCCACCATCGAAGGCGACTGCGCCGTGTTGCCCGGTCATGGTCCCGCCAGCACCCTCAACCACGAGCGCCTGCACAACGCCTGGGTGCGCGCCTAGCGCGGGGACGCGGAGATGCGGAGATGCGGAGACGCGTGAACTGTTCTTTTTTTGCAAAAAAAGAACCAAAAAAACCTAGCCGCGCTACGCGCGTGGGGGATTTTCATGCGCCGCGCGTGTAGGGGCGGCAACCTGCCGCCCGTTCCTCTTTTGCTTAGCCAAAGAAACAAGCCCCAATTCCCCTCCGCCGGGGTCCCCAGGAATGCTTGCATTTTTGGGGTGGGTGTGGAGGGGTGCCGTCGCAACGGCGGGGCGGTCTTCGCGCAGCGACCAAGCTCCACCGCAGGTGGCTCGTCCACACTTCTTTAGCGCAACACACCACGAGGTTTCCTATGAACAACCTGCCCACCCTGCACCAGAACCTCGCTCCCCTGCTGGCGTGGCACAACCTGCCCACCGGCACGTTCGAGCCCTCTGCCTCGCACCAAAGCATCCACGCTGCGGGCTGGCTGGCGCATGCCGTGCATTGTGCGCAGTGCGAACTCGCAGGCAAGCCGCCCCCGCGTGACATCCACCAGCACGCCGAAAAATGGCTCAGCCATTCGCCGCAAGCGCGCGATTTCACCCACGACCCGCGTGTGCACGACATCATCCTGCACATACTACAAGGGCACACACCATCGCCCATCGCGCAAGACATCACGCAGCAGCTGCAGCAAGAGCCCTATCTCACCCTGCGCCGCCTGCAGCAAGCGCAGCCCTTTCGCGCCTGCACCCTGCCGCAACTGCGCGCCTATCTCGCTTGGCAAGAGCAGCTGCAAGCAGGCGTCGTGCGCCGCGTGCCGTTTGAGCTCGCGCTGTTGCACGTCACCCACCTGCATCTGCAGCAAGACATCGCAGCCCTGCGCGGCTTTCTCGCGCTTTACGGTCCACACGATCGCTCCATCGCACGGCGGCTGGTGAACCTCCTGCGCGCGCGCGGCATGCAAGCCGAGCTCCCCGAGCGCATCAAGCTGCAGCCAGTGTTACCGCCAGCTCCGCCTGCGCCCGAGCCCCGCAAGCCCGTGACTATCGACTTCGCCCAGCTCGACGACATCCGCCACCAAGCCGCCGAAATGACCGAGCTGCTGCTCGTTGAAGATGCACTCCCCCTGTCACCTGCGGTGACATCCCCCTCAAGCGCCACCCCACAAATGCAAGCATTTCCGGGGACCCCGGCTGAGGGGGACAAGGCGGCACGCCGAAAGTTTGTAGAAAATGATAAAAGTGACTCCTTGCCCCCCTCATCGAGGGGGGATGCCGCGACAGCGGCAGGGGGGAGCAACCTCCACGCCGCCCTCACCCCCGCCCAAACCGCCACCGTCAACGCCATGTTGGCAGGCAGCACCGCAAGCGAGCTAGACATCGACGCCATCAACGAAATCGCGTGGCAGGTCATGGGCGACAACCTCATCGAGCACGGGCAAATCATCAGCGAATACATCAACGCATGGAAAGAAGGCACGCTATGACCCGCAAAGCCCCCACCCGAATCGCCGCAGCGGTGCTCAGTTCGCTGGGCGGCGGCGTTGTGCCGCGCGTTGGTCTGGAATACATCACCGTGGGCAGGCAGGACGAAATCCATGCCCTGCTGCGCGACGTGGAGCAAATCGCCCAAGGCGGCGCAGCGTTTCGCTTTTTGGTCGGCAACTACGGCGCAGGCAAGAGCTTTTTGCTGCAAACCATGCGCAACCATGTGATGGAAAAAGGCTTCATCGTGCTTGACTGCGACCTCACCCCGCAGCGGCGCTTTTGCGGCAGCCGCGGGCAAGGTGCAGCCACCTACCAAGAGCTCGTGCGCAACCTCAGCACCCGCACCAAGCCCGACGGCGGTGCCCTGCAGCTGCTGCTAGACCGCTGGGCGGCGGCAGTCTCGCCACCGCAGCTCCCCGCCACCCTCGCCGCCATGCAAGCGCAAGTCCACGGCTTCGACTTCAGCATCGCGCTGCAAAAATACTGGCAAGCATTTCATGACGGCGATGATGACATCAAAACGCGCGTGCTGCGCTGGCTGCGCGGGGAATACACCACCAAAACCGCCGCCAAACAGGCCTGCGGCATCAACCTCATCGTCAACGACGACAACTGGTACGACTTCCTCAAGCTGCTCGCGGGCTTTGCCGTGCAGGCAGGTTACGCAGGCATGCTCGTGATGGTGGACGAACTCGTCAACCTCTATCGCATCCCCCACCGCGCCACGCGGCAGTATAACTACGAAAAACTCTTGAGCATGTACAACGACACCCTGCAGGGCAAAGCGCAGCACATCGGCTTCATCATGGGTGTCACCCCGCAAGCCCTTGAGGACAGCGACAAAGGTCTCTTCAGCTACGACGCCCTGCGCTCGCGCCTAGCCGAGGGTCGTTTTGCCGTCACCGGCGCGCGTGACTTGCTCGCCCCGGTCATTCGGCTTAGCCCCCTGCGCGACGAAGAGCTCCTTGTGCTGTGCGAGAAACTCGCCGCCCTGCACGCCCAGCTGTATGACTACCCCGCCACCACCACGCCGGAGGAAATCGCGCAGTTCCTCAAGCTGGAGTTCGAGCGCATCGGCGCGGTGCAGCACATCACCCCGCGCGAGGTCATCCGTGACTTCATCGAGCTGCTCAACCTCGCCTACCAACGCCCCGGCACCCGCGTGGGCGACATTTTAGCCGACGGTTTCGCCTTCACCCAAGCCCAAGACGACACCCTCGAAGACGACTTCGCGGCGTTTGAGATATAGCCACCTGCGGTGGGGCTTCGTCGCTTCGCTGTGGTCTCGGATAGGTTGTGTATTATTACACTTCGGGCGGCAAAATTGCCGCCCCTACGTGCCGCAGCTTAATGAAACTCGCAGAAAATCGTTTCCTGAGCGGCCCTCGCGTTTACGCGGGGGCTGTCGCCGCGAACGAGACCTGCGCATCGCACAGCATTGGCGCGGCGACTGGGGGTGCGAATTTTGCTGGCGCGTCTTGTTGTGGTGTGCATTTTAAACTTGCTTGTGCTCCGCACGTCTTCCTCACCCCTCGCGGCTCGGGGAGCTCCTTCCAGAGGAAGGAGCTTGGGGGCTTGCTGCTTCAAGTTTTGATGTCGTTCGCCGCTTAAGCCTTAGCTCCTTCTTCTAGAAGGAGCTGGCACGCGCCGCGCGTGACTGAGGAAGGCTCGCGGAGCGACGCAGCTTTCGTTTTTTGCCTTCGCCGTGGCTACGCACCACCCGTAGGGGTCGCGCCCCTCTGTGAGATATTTCACCGCCGGGCGGATTTGCATCCGCCCCTACATCCCGCGGCTTGATGAAACTCGCAGAAAACCGTTTCCTGAGCGGCCCTCGCGCGGGCGCGGGGGCTGTCGCCGCGAACGAAACCGGCACATCGCACACCGTTGGCGCGGCGACTGGGGGTGCGGTCTTCGCAGCACGCCATCAAAAAAACGGGACAGCACCCCAGTGCTGTCCCTACTTTTTATTCCACCTCAAACTCAATCACCAAGTGCACCTGCGTGGGATAGCGAATGTGAATATCCGACCAGCTTTCGTGCTCGCCATCGCTTTGCACAAACGGCTCACTGGTCAGCGACAAATCACGCACGAACATATACCGCCCCGGCGCAAGCTCGCCGAACATCCACGCCCAATCAATCGCGTAATCCCGGCTTTCGCCCGCGTCAAGCAAAAAGCCCAGCAAAATCCAACCTGCATTGTCGATAATAAACGGCACAGGCATCCAGCCGCCGTCTTCATAGCGCGCCACATCAAACGCATAGCCATAGAAAAACCCGGCAGACGACTCGTTGCGCAGCGTAAAGGTCATGCCCGCAGGCGTGGCAACCACATCGCTCACCACAGCGCCCGGCGCAGGCTCTCCCGCAGCAACAAAATCAATGCGCGCTTGCCGCCACACCGCCCCCTGCGCCGCCAGATTTTCTTCATCGCTCCAGTGCAGCTGTTCAAACTCAATGTCTAGCGTCTCCATCACCAGCCGATAGCGCCCCGGCTCAATCTGCCCGCCGAAGCCGCGACTCCACTGCACATGAATATCCCGCATCGCGCCCGGCCGCAGATAATACTCCGCGCCGCTGCCCGCATTCTCGTGATGCAGCAGCCACGTGTCCGCGTAGACATACAGCCGATACGCATCACTATAGAAGAAAATCTCATCGCTGTTGTTGCGCAGCACAAACCCAAGACCAAAGCCGTTGCGGTGTTGCACCAGCACATCAAATGGACCAGTGGCGTTGGTGTCGCCGCGTGTGGGCGACGGCAACCTCGGCTCGCCAAGCGTACGTCCGGGCACGTCAATATCCATCGGTGTCGTGCGCCCCCACGTGCAGCCCACCAGCACCGTCAGCGCCAGTATCATCGCCAGCAACCCTATCAGTTTTTTCATCATCATCCACCTTTCTTGCGTGTGTTTACCCCTTTGTCGCACGCTGGCAAGAAATTCCTCACTTCTTCGGCAGAACTTCCAGCCAGTAGCCATCCGGGTCAGCAATGAAGTAGATGCCCATGCCGGGGTTTTCATAGCACACCACGCCCATGTCCTTGTGTTTGGCGAGCGCCGCGGCAAAGTCCTGCGTCTCAAACGCCAGATGAAACTCGTTGTCGCCCAGATTATACGCCCGATCCCAGTCGCGCAGCCACGTCAGTTCCAGCTGGTGACCGCCCGTGCCATCGCCGAGGTAAACCAGCTTGAAGCTGCCGTCGGCGGCGGTTTTTTCACGCACCGGCGTAAGACCGAGCGCCTCGGCATAGAACGCCAGACTCTTGTCCAGGTCGCGCACGTTGATGTTGTTGTGTACGAATTTGAATTGCATGGGAATACCTCCGTTATTATAATATTTATTCGTGCGGGAAATATATTTTTCGCCTAAATTATCGTATTAGTTATCCCAGCCGATTTCTCCTAATAAAATTTCTCCGATAACAATTCGCACTCTTACGTGCGGGGAGTATTCTACAACATATCTATATTTACCGTCTTGAATAGACAGCCAACTGTTTTCACCATCTTCAACGATTCTCTGATGCAAACGACTCGCAACTTCAGGATAAATATCACATTTGGATATATGATTGATTTTTTTGATAATTGATTCGCCTACTTGGCCTTTGAAAGCAAAGGTTGTGTATGTAGGTTCTTCATGCATTCTTTCTCCTAGTTCAAACGCAGCATGTCCAATTGCATATTTTCGCAACACGTGATTTACTTTTTCGGCATCAACATTGATGAAAACTTCTCTGCTTTCATCAACGCGCAAGCAATCAAACAAGGCATCCTCATTTCTCAATCTTCTTTCCTTATTCAGCCAATCGTCGATGTCTTTTTCATCTTCTATTAAAGCTATATAACGCAATAAAAAAGACAGGTACTCTTCATCTCGGGAAGTGCTGTTGTTGCAACTTTCACAAGAACGTACTGTGTGAAGATTTGTGGGATATGGCTTATTCAAGAATGTCCTTGCCGGAATGTGGTCAACAGTGCTAGCTTGGTTGCCACAAAAAACGCAATCTGATATGCATCTATCATCAGAATAGTCCTTCACAACGTTATTCCCCTTTCGACAGTCCGCTACACATCCAGCCTCGCCATGTCTTCAAGGCTTTCTCCGCGCACAATCACGCGGCTGTCGCCATCGCGCACCATCACGACGGGCGGCTTGGGCACACGGTTGTAGTTAAGCGCCATGGAGTAGTTATACGCGCCGGTGCTCAGCACAGCCAGCACATCGCCGGGTTGCAGCGGCTGGATTTTCGTGTGCTCGGCAAGCAGATCGCCGCTTTCGCAGTAGCGCCCTGCCACCGTGTAGGTCTCGGTCGCATCCTCCCCTGCCTTGCCCGCGTTGAGCAACGTGTACTTCGCGCCGTACATCATGTAGCGCGGATTGTCGCCCATGCCGCCGTCCACGGCAACATAGGTGCGCACATCGGGGATCTCCTTCACATTGCCCACCGTGTACAGCGTAATCCCCGCAGGGCCGGGAATCGACCGCCCCGGCTCAAGCAGCAGATAGGGCTTTTGCAAGCCCAGCGCCGCGCATTGCGTCTCAATCATCCGCGCAACATGCTCAAAATACACCGTGTAGCTCGGCGCGTTGTCGTCGGGCAAATACTTAATCCCAATGCCGCCGCCGAGGTTCAACTGGCTCATTTCGATGCCCAGCTCGTCCTTCACCTTCGCCACAAAGCCCAACAGAACCTCCGCCGCCAGCTCAAAGGGAGCCACGTCAAAAATCTGCGACCCAATGTGGCAGTGAATACCCACCAAGCTCAAGTGCTGCGTTTGCGCCACGGCGTGTGCGGCGGCCATAGCCTCGCCAGTTTCGAGGGCAAAGCCAAACTTCGAGTCAATCTGCCCGGTGCGGATAAACTCATGCGTGTGCGCCTCAACGCCGGGTTTAATGCGCAGCAACACCTGCGGTGTGGCTCCTCGCTTCGCGGCAACATCTTCAAGCAATTCAATTTCCTGCATATTATCGACGACTATGTAGCCCACGCCTGCCTCAAGCGCCATCGCAAGCTCTGCCGGCGACTTATTGTTGCCGTGAAAGTAGATGCGCTGCGGCGGGAAATCAGCCGCAAGCGCCGTATAAAGCTCACCGCCCGACACCACGTCAAGCCCCAACCCCTCTTCTTTCGCAATCCTGCAAATCTCCTTGCAACTAAACGCCTTGCTCGCATACAGCGCCATGCCGTGCCCGCCATAATACTGCGCAATCGAGCTCGTGTAGGCGCGGCAGTTTTCGCGCACCTGCGCCTCGTCCATCACCAGCACAGGCGTGCCGTGGCGCGCAGCCAAGTCGAGCGTATCCACTCCGCCGATGGTGAGGTGTCCTTTGTCGTTGACGTTCAAGCAATCCGATGTAAACATACTGCCTCCTTGTGAAAAAAAATAGACTTCCATTATATCACGCCTGCGCGCATCTGTCAACCCGCAACCCACCGCGATAGCGCTACGAAAAAAAATCAACCCTCACACGCGAGGGCGGTGCTGGCTTTTGGTGGTGTTTTTTCGGGCGAGCACGCCACCTGCGGTGGGGCTCCGTCGCTTCGCTGTGTTCTCGGATAGGTTGTGTATTATTGCACCCCCGGGCGGATTCGCATCCGCCCCTACAGGTTTCGGCTTGATGAAACTCGCAGAAAACCGTTTCCTGAGCGGCCCTCGCGCAGGCGCGGGGGCTGTCGCCGCGAACGTGTTTTTCTCCTTCACGGCATGCGGCGCGGCGACTGGGGGTGCGGAGTTTGCACTTGCTCGCACCAACCCGCAACCTGTAGGGGCGGCGGGCGCGCCGCCCGGGGAGTTTTATGGCGAGTGAAAGAGGCACGGGCGGCTAATAGCCGCCCCTACACGCGTCGAAAGTCCACCACGCACATCTAGCGTCTAACCTCTACCGTCTAGCATCTAACATCCACAGCGCCTCAATCGCGCCCATGATTTTCGCCGTAGCCGCGGCGTTTTCGCGCTTGTTGGGCGCTTGCCCCATGCCCAATTGGTCAAAGGGAATCACCTCGCCAATACGCACCGTCACGCGAGTGCCGCGCCGCAGCTTGCCATCCCAATACAGCGAGCACGGCAGCACATCCGCGCCGGTTTTGCGCGCGAGCACAGCAGCACCGTTTTTGCCGGCTTGCGGCGTGCCATCCGGAGAGCGCGTGCCCTCGGGGAAAATCCCCAGCCCCGCGCGGCCATCCTCCAGCACCGCAGCCGCGAAGTCAATCGCCGGGCGATCCACCACCACCTCGCGCCGCACCGGGAAGGCATTGAAGCGCGTGCACGCCCAACGCACCGCGCCGCTGGCGAATAGCTCTTGCTTTGCCATAAAGCGCCAGTTCAGCCCCGTTGCCGCCACCAGAAATCCCGGGTCTGCCGCATGCAAATGGTTGCACGCGATGATCACCCCGCTGGCATCCGCAGGCAGATTTTCGCGCCCATGCACCTCCAGTTTAAACAGCAAGCGCACAATCCCTGCCAGCGGGCGGCGCATCATGCGGTAGAACGCATATGGCTTCACACGGTCGAACTTATACATAGCAATCTCCTCGAATCATCTGCACAACAGACTCAATGCTCTCTTGCAGCGTCTGCTCGGTCGTGTCCAGCAGCACCGCATCGTCGGCCTGGCGCAGCGGCGCAATCGCACGATTCATGTCCTGCGCATCGCGGGCGTTGACCTCTTGCAAAACCTTCTCAAACGGCTCGTGAATGCCCTTTTCCGCCAGCTGCACATGCCTGCGGCGCGCGCGTTTTTCGGCGCTTGCGGTGAGATAAATCTTCACCGGCGCATCCGGCAGCACCACCGTGCCAATGTCGCGTCCGTCGAGAATACTCGGTCGGGCAGCAGCAAGATCACGCTGCAGCTGCAGCAAAAACTCACGCACCGCGGCCACTTTGCCCACATCGCTTGCCGCAAGCGAAGCCTCCGGCGTGCGGATCTCCTCGCTCACATTTTCGCCCGCGATAAACACCTGCTGTTCGCCGTCATGGTACTGCACATCAAGCGCAATCGTGGGCAAACACGCCGCCACCGCGTCAGCATTTTGGGTATCCGCGCCGCTGCGCATCACCGCCAGCCCAATCGCGCGATACAGCGCCCCCGTGTCGATATACGCCCAACCCAGCGCCTTTGCCGCCGCCTGCGCAATGGTGCTTTTGCCTGCGCCGCTTGGACCATCAATTGCGATTTGCATGGTAGCCTCCCTTTCTTGTTCTTTTTTGAAAAAAAGAACCAAAAAACTTTATGCCGCTTCGCGGTGAATTTTGAAAAGTTGTGCAGATGTCGCCAGAGTCCCCCTCTTTAGAGGGGGAAAGCACGCGTTAGCGTGCAGGGGGTGCGCCCGCGGGCGCGGGGGCTGTCGCCGCGAACGAAACTGACGCATCGCACAACGTTGGCGCGGCGACTGGGGGTGCGGATTTCGCAGCCATTATCCTCTTAATCCTCAGCTCCCTCTAGTAGAGGGAGCTCCCCGCGTCGCGCGGGGTGAGGGAGGGGTGCGGAGCACAAGCTGATTTAACGCCGTGACGGTGGGGGTTGTTTGACATCGCCGTAGGCGCGGGGTGGTCTCTGCGGCAATCTTGCCGCCCGAACCACAAACAACGCACTCGTTATATCCTCAATCCCAAAATTCCAAATTACGCATTACGCGCCGCACTTTCCCCCGCCAGCACACCGGTCGCAAACGCAATTTGCAAGTTATAGCCACCCGTGTAGGCATCCACGTCAATCACCTCGCCGGCAAAATACAGGTTCGGGTCGAGCTTCGACTGCATCGTGCCGGGGTGGATTTCCGTCACACTCACGCCGCCGCTGGTGATAATCGCCTCGTCAAGCGGACGAAACCCTGTCACCGTCAGCGTGAACTGCTTGAGCAGGTTCACCAGTGTGCCGCGTTGTTCGCGCGTCACTTGGTTGACCTTCGTGCCCGGTGCGATGCCGCTTTGCTGCACAATCACCGGCACGAGGCTCTTCGGCAGCAGCGCGTTGAGCGCATTGGTGAAGTTCTTGTTGGGCTGCTCGGCAAAGTCGCGCAGGATGCGGGCATCCAGCTTTTCGTGCGTGAGTCCGGGCTTCAGGTCAAGCCAAAGCTGATAGCGCTCCGGGCTCATCTCGCGCATGTGCGAACTTGCGCTCAGCGCCATTGGACCACTCACGCCAACGTGCGTGAACAGCAACTCGCCCTGGTCTTCGTATATCGTGCGGCAGCGCTGGTTATCCCACACCTGCAAGCCCGTGTTGCGCAGCGCCAGACCACTCAACCGGCTGCAAAAACCCTCATGGCACTCAAGCGGCACCAGCGATGCCTTCGGCGCAACAATAGTATGCCCCGCCTGCTCTGCCAGCTTGTATCCATCGCCGGTGCTGCCGGTTTTCGGGTAGCTCATGCCGCCGGTCGCCACAATCACTTTGGCGTTGTCAGGCAGCGCCGTCACGCGCTCATGCACGAACTTCACGCCGCTTTGCTTGGCATAGCGCACCAGCGCATCCGCAACGTCATGCGCGTTGTCACTCACCGGGAACACCCGCCCGCCGCGCTCCACTTTGCAGGGCACGCCCAGGCTTTCCAGCAGCTCAATGGTATCCGCGGGCATCCAGCGGCTCAACGCGCTGAACAAAAACCGCCCATTCACCGGCACATTCGCAATCAGCTGTTCGAGCGCCGTGGTATTGTTGGTGATGTTGCAGCGTCCCTTGCCGGTGATGCGCAACTTCATCGCCGCCTTCTCGTTGCGCTCGCATAGCGTAACCTGCGCACCCGCGCGCGCCGCGGTAGCTGCCGCCATGAGCCCTGCCGGCCCTGCACCAATGACGATAACGTTGTTCATGGGTATCCTTTCTCGCTACTTTAAGGTAGCACAAAAAACTTTTTCGTCGCTTCACCATGCCCTCGGATAGGTTGTGCACTGTCACACTTCGGGCGGATTCACGAAAGCCGAAGAAAACCGTTTCCTGAGCGGCCCTCGCGCAGGCGCGGGGGCTGCCGCCGCGAACGTGTTTTTCTCCTTCATGGCATGTGGCGCGGCAACTGGGGGTGCGGATTTCGCACCTGCCCGCGTCCGCAACAACTCGTGCAGGGGCGGCAACCTGCCGCCCGTGGAGTTTTATGGCAAGCGAAAGCGGCGCGGGCGGCTAATAGCCGCCCCTACACGCGCCAAAAACTCACTACCGCCATCCTCTTAATCCCAATTCCCCTCCGTGGAGGGGTGCGCCCGCAGGCGCGGGATGGTTTTGTTTCAACGCGCTTGTGCTCCGCACCCCACCCTCACCCGCTGCGGCGGGAGCTCCCTCTATCAGAGGAAGCCTGGGGCTTGTTCCTTCAAGTTTCGCTGTTGTTATCCTCTTAATCCTTAGCTCCTTCTTCTAGAAGGAGCTGGCACGCGCCGCGCGTGACTGAGGAAGGCTCGCGGAGCGACGTGGCTTGCGGCTTTTGCCTTCGTCGTGGCTACCCGCAACCTGTAGGGGCGGCAATTTTGCCGCCCGGGGTTTTGATGAGAATTAACGGTACGCGCAGGGGCGCATCCCCTACACGCGAACTTGTGGGATATTTCACCGCCGGGCGGATGTAAATCCGCCCTACGTCCCCACGGCCTGCACAAAATCAAAGTACGCGCAAATTCGCGCAGCAACGTCGTCGGGCGACAGGCTCGTGTTGTCAATGCGTAGATAATTCGGCTCGGTGATTTCACCCGGCTCGCTTGCCATGCGGTGGCACTCATGCGCGGCGCGCACATCGGCTTCGCTCCAC